>Ga0299915_10003330_pt1 | contig 11644 bp, 10 predicted proteins | sample RVTome_13_FD_200263 | JGI IMG/M metagenome (GOLD analysis project Ga0299915, IMG submission 200263) | Soil microbial communities from uranium-contaminated site in the Upper Colorado River Basin, Wyoming, United States - RVT92D227 (version 2) ... | reverse complement strand
CCAGCTTTGCCCAGACCTGATCCTTATGCTCCCAATCAAACCCCACCTGTGCTGCGCGCTGCGTCAGGCGAAAGGCCCTCATGAGGGCGGGGAGGTGGCGGGGGGGGCCTACCATCAAGGACCCCCTCGGCTTCTCCGCGGCCTTGAGTCTTGCCCAGTTCGCCTCGACCTCGTGAGCGCCTGAGACCTCAGCGCCCCCAAAGACGTGGGGATGCCGGTGCCGCATCTTTTCGGCAATCCCCTGGATGACATCATTGATGTCGAAGGCCCCCTCCTCCTCGGCAATGCGGGCCATGAAGATGATGTGGAAGAGGAGATCCCCTAACTCCTCCTGAAGTCCCTGATCGTCACCTTTGTCCAGCGCCTCCAGGATCTCGTACGTCTCCTCGATGAGGAAGGGCTTGAGGTCCTCCTTGGTCTGGCGGCGGTCCCAGGGGCATCCATCCTCCCCCCGCAGCCGGGCCATGATCGCCACGAGATCAGCGAATCCCTTTGGATCCATCGCGCTCCTCCTTGCTCAGGGTACGAGAATATCGGCGGATTTGCAAGATGAAAGGGCGAAGGTCAATCTTTTCTGGATAATCAAGAAGGGATGTGGTAGCATGGCACGGCACGGTGGGAGGCGATGAAAGAGGCATACCTCTACGCAAAGCAATCAGGTGCAAAGGTCCGCTGCTTTCTGTGCAGTCACCGCTGCCTCATAGCCGATGGCAAGAGGGGGGTCTGCTGCGTGCGCGAGAACAGAGAAGGAAACCTCTACTCCCTGGTCTATGAAAGACTCATCTCTGCTAATGTGGACCCCATTGAAAAAAAACCGTTTTTCCACTTCCTGCCGGGGAGCAAGGCCTTTTCCGTGGCTGCGCCGGGGTGCAACTTCCGCTGTCTGCACTGCCAGAACCATGAGATCTCACAGCTGCCGAGAGATAGGGAGATCATCATGGGCGAGAAGGTCTCGACTGAGGAGATCTGCTCCCTGGCCCTGAAACACAACTGTGCCAGCATCTCGTATACCTACACCGAGCCCACCATCTTCTTTGAATACGCCTACGATACGGCCCGGATCGCCCGTACAAAAGGTCTAAAAAACAACTTTGTCACCAACGGCTATATGACTGCCGAAGCCCTGGATATGATCTCCCCGTATCTCGACGGGGCCAACGTGGACCTCAAATCCTTCTCCGAGGGATTTTATAAAAAAGTATGCGGGGCAAAATTAAAGCCGGTGCTGGAGAGCATCACGCGGATGCATGCCCTGGGGATCTGGGTGGAGGTTACCACCCTGATCATACCCACCCTGAACGACGCAGGGGGGGAGCTGCGTGAGGTAGCCCGCTTTCTTTTGTCTGTCTCTCCGGCGATACCGTGGCACGTCAGCGCCTTTTACCCCACCTACCGGATGATGGATAAGCCGCGGACATCGCCGGAGATCATCCGGCGGGCGCGGGAGATCGGCCTGGAAGAGGGGCTGAGGTATGTCTACACCGGCAATATCCCGGGAGCAGAGGGGGAGAACACTTCGTGCTATCACTGTCAGAAGGTGCTTATCAGGCGCTATGGCTACCAGATAGCAGAAAATAGTATAACAGAAGGAAAGTGCCCTCACTGCGGCACTTCGATCGAAGGGGTGTGGCAGTAGCGGCCAGTAATGAACGATGGATAAGGTAAAAAAGGAAAAGCATATCTGGGCCATCGCTGGCGGCAAGGGGGGGATCGGCAAGAGTTTTGTGACTGCCAACCTGGGGATTGCCCTGTGCGAACGGGGAAAAAAGGTGATTGTGGTCGATGCCGACCTCGGGGGTGCAAACCTTCATACCCTCTTGGGGATACCCAGACCGCCTGTGAGCCTCGACGACTTCATCAGGAGGGGTATGCGGAACATCAAGGGGATAATCACGGAGACCGGCATACCCAACCTGAGGATAGTCGGCGGTGTCCACGATATCCTGACGCTCAGCAATCCCAAACAGGGCCAAAAGCAAAAGATCATCCGCCAAATCCAGGCCTTGGATGCCGATCACATCATCCTTGATCTGGGAACGGGTATGTCCCCCCATGTCTTCGACTTCTTCCTTATCTCCGACACCGGGATCTTCCTGGTCACCCCTGAGCCTACCTCTTTGGAAAACGCCTACCAGTTTATCAGGGGGGCCTTCTTCCACCGCTGGATGACAATGACTACCAGTACGAAGGTGAAGAAGATGATCGAGAAGGCTATGGACGGCAACAATCAGGAGGGGATCAGGACCCCCTTTGATCTCCTCGAGCAATTGGGAAAGGTGGATAAAGAGGCGGTTCGGATCTTCAAAAACGGAGTAAGCGCATTCCGGCCTCGGCTCATTATCAACCAGGCGCGGAATAGCACAGAGGCTGAGCTTGGGTTCGCCATGAGGAGCGTGTGTCGGAAATATTTCGGTATTGACCTCGTTTTTTTGGGATACATCCTGTATGACCATAATGTCTATTCCTCGCTGCAGTGGGGGCGGGCCTTTTTCGCCGATTATCCCAGCTCCGATGTCGCCGCGTGTATCAGGGATATTGCCGCCCGAATATCAGACGATAGGGGTTTGGAATGGCAGTTGAGCTGAAACCCTGGCGGGAACAAAACTATTATGAGATCCTCGAGGTCGGACCTCGGGCCACGGAGGAAGAGATACGCATTGCCTACGATAAGTTAAAGACCATCTATAGCCGGCACACGCCGGGGATGACGCACCTTTTCAGCTCCGCGGAGGTGAAGGAGATCCATGACAAGGTGGAGGAGGCCTACCGGGTGCTCAGGGACCCGCGGAGCCAAAGAGAATACGACCTCATGATTCGGGGAGAGGGGGAGATGACGACGGTGCCAGCCCCGCCCCCCCTTGTCACGCACCGGCTCCTCAGCCCACAGCAGATTGAGGAGGCCTTGGGGGGAGATGAGATTCACTGGTCAGGAGAGGGCCTGGGTAAGATTCGCCGCTATCTCTCGCTGGAGATCGACGAGGTCGCAGTAGAGATAAAGGTAAGCAAGCACAACCTGGAGGCCATTGAAGCGGAGGATGTACATGCCCTCCCCGCGCCGGTATACCTCAAGGGCTTTCTCCGGGTCTATGCCAAGGCCCTGGGTCTTGATTCGAAGCAGGTGACTGACGAATACTTGGCAAGGATCACGGAGAAGGGGTATAAGAGGGAGTAAAAGCGAAGTACCGTTGCTTTGCAAACTGACAAAAAATAATACGCTGTCCTAAGCGTATCCAATTTTGACACAAATTTGATTTTATGATATTTTTTTATCAGTTAAGAATTGCAATAGGGTAATCATATGAAACTGCATGCCATTATTGAAAAGGATGAAGCCGGTTATTATGTAGCCGAAGTCCCTGCTCTTCCGGGCTGTCTTTCCCAGGGAAAAACGTATGAAGAAGCCATTGCCAATATTAAAGAAGCCATCGAAGGATGGCTCGAGGTGATGGAATCGAAACAGACGTTTGACTCTTCCAGGCTTGTGGAAGTCGCCGTTTAATGGGCACAGATATAAGGCTCTGCTCAGGTGCCGAAGCAGTCCGGAAATTTAAAAGAGCAGGGTGGACTGCTATCCGTCAAAAGGGTTCCCACGTCATGATGACAAAACCCGGATACCAATAGACATTATCCATCCCTCAGCACAGTGAACTTGGCCCTGGGTTGCTTCGTAAGTTGATCCGCCAAGCAGGTCTTACTATAGAAGAATTCAACGATCTATAGTTTCCTTCCTTCAAATCCTTTTTAATCATGTAAGAGGCTTTCTCAAGGTCTATGCCAAGGCCTTGGGCCTAGACCCGAAGCAGGTGACGGACGAGTACCTGGCAAGGATCACGGAGAAGGGATATAAGAGGGATTAAATCCGCATCTGCCGCGTTTTGTAAACTGAATGCTGATAACTGAATGCTTTAGTCTTCTATCATCGCCTCATTTGAGAAACATCAGGTGATCGTTTAGCTCGTTATTATTTACCCACTCTTCAAAGCTCACGAGTTGAAGTCCGCTCCAGGCGCCGTTTTGTTTTTTAAACAGGTGCGCATAGAATTTGTCTTTGAGCATAAAGGTGACGAGAAAGGCGTCATCACTGAACCAATGTAAGCCCCTCAGCTCGATATCGAGGGGCAGGTCCCGCGGCCAGCAGTTCGGCTTGATGCCGAGATCATCGCGGCTGCCCGGCATGCCGTTGAGAGCATAGTTTATATCTGCTTGAGCAAGGTCAAAGTCCACTCCTGATCCATCCACGATCCTCAACAATGCCGTGGTCGTGCTTGATATTCCACCGCTGGCACTGCCATCGGTGCTTGTGGCTGAGGCTGAAAGGTTCATCTTAGGTATCAATACCGCAAACTTGCCGTCTGAAGCTACTACCGTTCTCCACCCGCCTACACCATAAGATTGCTCCGAATATGAATAACTGGCGTGACTGTATGAGCTTGAACCAAGGGTCCCAACTTGACACGGCTGGCAGCTATTGGCAAATCCATCTCTTCTCCTTTCACTGTTGGCAGTTCCAGGACTAGACGTATACTGGCTCCAAGAACCCTCAAACAATGTTTCCACGTCGCCGACCTTAACTCGTGTTTTGAGTGGAACACTTTCTGTACTATATCCTGCAGACTTGGACTCTGAAGTAAACACTAGACACCCCCCATTTACAGGACCGCCAAATTCATTATATCCAGACCATCGCCATGCAGCTGGGCCAGAACCACCAGATCCTCTTACGAACCAATTTGTACATTCATTATAGCCCGCCTTGCATTCCGTACCGCAACTATATGGGTCCCATTTGCCGCAGCAACCTAACCAGGTATCGCCACCTACTGCACGGCATGGGTCTTCCCATGTATCCTTCCAACTATTGCAACATCTCTTGCTATAGGGATAGGGCCCGCAGACGGCAGATTCTACATTACACGTAGTCCTCGATTCATACCCACTGGTGCGACTCCGCGGCCCAACATCCATCTTCTCTGTTAGGTCACCTACGGCTAATCCCCAACTTTCACCCTTTGGACACGGCCTCGATGCATTAGACATCCTATTGTAATTGTTCCCACAGCCAGCCAAGGCCCTGCTTTCTCTAAATGGATCTCCAATATTTGTTCCTCCATCACACGCAAACGGACCAATGCCGCAATACCAACCATATGCTCCCTGTTTCCAGTCTCCACCACACGGGCAGGTACCCCACGATTTTGAATCATTGGGAGCAGCGGAGGAGCCGGAACAACAGTACTGGTCTTTAAAGCTGGTCAGCCCACAGCTATCCCCGCACCCGCCAGTTCCAATAAACTTAAAAGCCGGCGATACCCTAGTAAAGTATTCCACCTCCTCCATCCCGTCACACGACCACCACTTTGATATAATCTCCGGGTTGGATGGGAATGACACCTGGGGGTCCTTATGGACTCCCTTATTCTCGTCAACCACGTAATACCACCAGTCGTATCTCGGCTCCTGCTCGGTGCCGAGATTCTTATAGAGGATGATGACCGGCTTGGGGATATAAGGCATTAGCCCTACTGCTACGGCGTTCTCTTCCTGTCCCAACTCCCCTTTATAGACAACCTGAAGAGTAATATCTTTCGCATTTTCTGGAATGGTGATGGGAAAAGAAAGCTCAATAGGATCATCCTTGGGGATAGAGGAGGTATTAGTTTCGGTGTCGGCCACTTGGTAGTAAATTGCGTTTGTAGTGTCGTCTTTAATGCTATACCTGGCAACAAGCTTAATATCTCCGTCAGGCATTTCTTCTTCGCCCTTGGTGACATTTTTTGCAAGGAGGGATATCGAACCCCCTACGGCCAATGGTTCGGTTATCTCTATCTTGCCACGGAAGAAATAATCCAACAGCCCTGCCGAGTAGCCCACGGCACGGGGAACTAGTGCGGAAGCATAGTCCGCATGGCATACCTCATCGCGGTAAAATGTCCTGTAATAAATCTGTTCTGTCCCTGGTAGCGGTTGTACGTCATTGCTATGGTAGGTTGGTTTGAGAAAATGGCCGATTTCTATTTCATTTCCGGCTTTTTTCGCAATCCAAAACCCTAAATCGTCCACGCCATCCCATGCCGTTATTATTTCAGGAAGCTTGCCCTGGTTTATATAATCCTGCAGATCTGTGTCTGATTTCTTGGGATAGGGGAAATAATGCGGATGACCTGGAGAATATTCTTCTGCTGCAAAGATCGTGTCATCGCTGAAAAAGTTGGCGTTGGTATATTCTGATAGACCTATGACAGTGCTTGTAGATGGATTAGAACCATCATATTGGTTCGTATCGGTAAATTGAGTAATAGGGACATAGTTGTTAATCTTGGTATTTAACGATACGGTTGCAGGAAGGGGGTTTTGAGCAAGTTGGCTGATAAATGCCCCATATTTCGCTGCCCACGGTTCAAAATACAATACCCCATCATTGTATCCGGGAAAAGTTTGCTCTGGATGCGCATCGTTTCTCGCATGCTCAGGCACGGCCATATCCTCAATGAGATGCATCTGATGTCCCAGCCCTCTGAACGTCATGGCAAAGTACTGTTGTCTTCCTTCGTCGGTCGCCGTTGTGAGGGCAGCGTAATAAAGGTCTCTTGTCTTCCGCCATGACCAATCTCCACCAGGGAAAGTGCTTTGATTACTCCCATCCTGTGCCCACAGCAGGGAAGACTCACCTGTAAAGATATCATTCAAACCCGCTGCACCCCATTCTTTCAACGGATTATGGAAATGGTTAAAGGATCGACCCTTGAGAATGAGATAATCCCACATAGTACCGTCCTCAAGATCAGACCCATCCTGCATCCAGAGGCTAACTGTTTGCGACTTGCCTTCCCATTTGAGAGGCTCTTGCAGTCCATTCTGGAATCCAAGATAGTTAACGAGATAATTCTCTTTGTTTAACACGGAATTGGATACCGCATAGTAAGATAGAATTCTATGAGTAGCACCTGAAAAGGATAAAACACTCTCTATACAGATACAGCTTAGGAGAACCAAGATCGCTATGGTCAACAAGATTATTCTTTTCATAATTTGACACCTCCCCACTCCGTAAGGGGTTTTAACCCTCGCTCTATTCTATCTTTGTTTATCTCTTTCAAAAGAAATTTAACTTTCTCATATGGGGCGTCGCTGGGAGGACCAGGAATACTACTATATATTGACTTTGGACTATGTCTCTCCTCTGGAGACAATTTTTTCAGCGGTATAACCGGTATCTTCCCATCCCAGGTGACCTTTACTCCGCAGGCTCTTTCATCATTTAACGACTCCTTATCCCAGAAAAACTGGAGGTATGCATACCCTGCCTTAAAGATGATAGGCTGCATGGGCAATAGATTGCTCACTACCCGTACCCCTTGCCCTGAAATGGAAAAATCTCCATTTTTGTCCGTCACCGCCTCCTGCGCATCGTAATAGCTCATCACCCCACCACCTGGCGATGGCACCTCGGTATACCACACCCCCAACACCACAACCCCCTCCAGAGGCTCTCTGGTCGCAGCATCAACAATCCTCCCCCGATAGGTTCCATCGTAGGCAACAAGACGGTGAAAACAACCGGAAAGGAGAATCATAAGGGATATACACAATATGGTAATAAGCATCTTTTTCATAACCACCTCCAAGTTCTATCTTAGCTATGATCAGTATCGGTATATCTTCCACAAGCCATCCCCACCCCGAACAAAATAGATGTAGTAGGTTATGGGATAGACCTGCCCGGCGTATTCTTCACCTCTCTTGATCAGGTTATTCCAATTTTGCATAACCAGCAGGTACATTGACCAAGGCATCATCAATAGGGCCTTCTCTGATGTTCCGGAATTCTACAATGACATCTCCGTTTTGCCAGTGATATATAGCCTTAATAAAATGATTGAGTTTTTTGGATATCCATACTTCTATTGCCTTTTGTCGAAAACCTTGCGTTTCTTTTTCGGGACTTAAGTAGTAATAGGCATATTTGTCGCACTCGTAACCATTAACCGTCTCTTTAGCTTCATATTTTCTTTCTGCTTTTAATAACTTGGGGATCATTTCTACAAACAAAATTGGATCAAAAATTGAGGCTTTTTCCTTTTCAATCTCCGAATATTGTTTAGTGCGATGATACACTGCCCACACTACATCTGAATTTCGATCTACGATCAGTGGAGGTGTGATACTATCGAGTTGTTTTAAAGAGTGTTTATCATCCTTAACATAAACTTTGTATTGTGAAACTTCAGCAGTTTCAATACCACTGCTGATTACTATGATTGCAGAAAACTGGGCAGCCAGAGCTGTGCTATGGCACAAGACGAACGTCTGTACTATACTGATAAATACAACTATCCCGCTAAAGTAATAAATCTTTTTCATAATCGCCTCCAAGCTCCATCTTGGCTATGATCAGTACCGGTATATCTTCCACAGGCCGTCCCCATCGCGTACAAAATAGATGTAGTAGGTTATGGGATAGACCTGACCGCCATGCTCTTCATCTCTCCTGATGCGGTATTTTGCCAACCTTCCTTCGGCATATATAAACTGGACATTCTGCATATCCTGCGCAATCTGTGGGAGGTTGGCACCAAGGGCGGTATATATGTCACGGTAAAGTCCCTTAGTCTCCGCAGCAAAATATTTTAATGTCCCATCAACATTCTGATTACCAAGAGCTGATTTCACCCCCTCCCACTTCGTTCTCAGCAGGGCATCCAATTCTGCCTTGTTGAGCACCGTTACGGTGACGGTATCGGTGTAGGTGTTGCCCTGCGGATCTTTCGCCTCGGCGGCGAAGGTGTATATCCCCGCTGTAGTCATCCGCATCCGGTAATCGGTAGGAGAGGGGTTCTCGATAAGCTGGGCATCACCAGGCCCGGCGTAGGTGAGCACTGGGGCTTGGGCAAAACTGAATGACCCCTCGATCCGCAAGGTGGTTTCCAAGGGGGAGATGCCCATCTCGGTATCTGCGGTGATCCTGATATAGTTCGCTGGGATGCTTGCATTGACTGTAATAGAAGTGCTCACGCTGTTGCCGGCGGTATCGGTGGCTGTTGCCGTGATGGTATTCACCCCTTGCTGCAACGGAACATGGCTTGCTGCGAACTGCGTGCCATAGACAGAGGCAATCACCCCATTGACTGTCACCCCTGTCTCATTGCCCAAGGGGTTGATAATGGTCCCCTGGACCATAATATCGGACTTGGCTATGCTGGTCCCATGAGCGGGATTGGTAATGGTTACCACAATGGGTATATTCTGGGTCGCCCTGACAGCAAGGTAACTTCCTGGCTTGCTCCGCAGCTCTGCTGTAAGAGTGTTAGTATCGAGGAGGTTGATCGGGGCCTCGAGGTGCCCGACGTTTTGATTAAAGGCGCTGGGGCCAAAGACCTGCTGGCCATTGAGGGAGATAACGGCGCTGCTTACCCGGTTATCACCATTGACAGCCCCATTCTCTATGATGAGTTTCCCCCCGCCAATAGCCCCCGAAGCAGCAAAGGTATCGGTATAGCTATTAGGCTTGCCCGTGGTGCGATCATACTGCTTGGGGCCAAACCTGGTCACCTCTACGGCAGAGGCAGTGGTAATGCATACGCCCAAGATCAAGGCTGCAGCAATGATAAAGGACTTTTTCATGATTGGTCTCCTTGTTAATTTTTCACCACGAAGAACACGAAGTGCATGAACTATACTGAATCTTTTTTATTTTCACTTTAAAAACATAAAGGCCTTCGCAGATGCACATAGGCACCCCGAAGGCCCTGTGAGAAAACCTCTCTTCCTTCCTTATCTCCATATCCCCCTGGAGGCAGCCGGAGGTGGCCCTTTGGCCAAAGGTTGACGTTTTGTTATTCGCCTTTTACTTATTTAGAAAAATGATATGCTCATCCCATAGCAGGGAATAAACCTATCTGTCAAGCAGTTTTTTGTGAAAATCAGGGGAATAATCCTTGGCAGGTTGTTATCTGAGCCCCCTCATTGCTCCCCTCTCCCCTTGGAGACTGTGTCGTAATTCAAATATTTCCCTCGCCCCACGTCAGTCCCCCTCCGCTTTGACGAAAAATATGGAGGTGGGGATGCCACATAGTGGCAGGGGAGAGGGTGGGGTGAGGGGCTCAACTAAAAAGTATTTAAAATATTGTTTTTATTGTAACCCCTCATCCTGCACCTTCTCCCCTTACTAAAATAGGGGAGAAGGGATATATGGTGGTAAAATGTACTTACGACCCAGTCTCTTGGGGAGAGGGAGATGCCGGATTACACCCTCCTCCTCACCACATAGTCGGCGCCGGCGAAGAGGGCCTCTTTCTCGCGAGAGGAAGGGAGTATCTGCAGGCGTACCTTTGCCTCGTCTATATATTGTTGGGCCTTGGCAAAGGTATAGTCAAAGCCGTTATACTGAGTAATAAGTCCAGTAACCCGCTGCAAGGCGTCAGGGGAGCATCCATTGCCGAGGATGACCTCCTCGATCTCTTTCTTCTCCTTCGGGGTGCAGTGAGCGAGGCAATGGATGAGGGGCAAGGTGATCTTCCCCTCCTTGAGGTCGATGCCTATCTCCTTCTGCAAAATCTCCAGGTCGCCGATGTAGTCCAGGCAATCGTCCACCAGCTGGAAGGCGATGCCGACGGCAAGGCCAAAAGAGGCCAGCGCCTCTTCCAAGGGCAACGGCGCCTGCCCCAAGATCGCCCCGATGCGCATGGCAGCTGAGATCAGCACAGCCGTCTTGTTGATGATCAATCCCAGATTCTCTTCTTCCGTGAGCGAAAGATTCGTAACCCCCCCGCCTTCACCCGCCTGCTCCATCTCCATGGCCTCTCCTTCCGACAGGGCGGTGGTCGCCGCGATCAAGGCCTGCAGGATGCGGAGGTTCCCTATCGCTATGCCCATGGCCAAGGACTTGCAGAAGAGAAAATCGCCGGTCAAGACGCTGTACCTATTCCCCACCTGCCTGTTGGCCGACGGCCTCCCCCGCCTGACTTCCGCGTTATCGATCACATCGTCATGGAGCAGGGTGGCGGTGTGGATAAACTCGATGACCGCTGCCAGGGGGATATGATCTCTTCCTTTATAACCGCAGAGCCTGGCAGTGAGCAGCAGCAGGGCAGGGCGAAACCGCTTGCCCCCACGGTTGAGCAGGTCTTGCGCCACCTCGGTGAGGCGGGGGACCTGGGAGACAAGCCTCTGGTGGAACTCCTGCTCCACCTTTTTCATGTCGTCTTTAATCAGGTCGATGAATTGTTCCATTGATACGCGTGTTCCCTTTGGCCTTTATACAAAACCCCCTCTTCCTTGTCAAAGGCTTTTTAGGCCCTTAAAAAAGTACTTGAATATCATCACAACAGGTAGTATAAATACTGCGCATCGGAGAAAGGTACGATCGTCCCTGAACTAACCCCTTTGAGCGCCTTTTCAGGGGTAGCGATATGCCTCAGCGAAAGCGAAGCGGAGACAAAAATATTGAAGCTGCCATGGGTAAAAACGGATAACCTGCAGATCTACTCAAATACAGCTCTTGCACTCTTCATCCTCTGCGGTCTCTGCCTCTTTCTCTTCTTTTTCCGGCTGGCCGATATGGGGATCATGTCTCCTTCTTTTGAACCGCGCAGGATGCTCCTGGCCAAGGATATGGTGAGAAACGGTCATTGGCTAGTCCCCGATC
>Ga0299915_10003329_pt1 | contig 11646 bp, 9 predicted proteins | sample RVTome_13_FD_200263 | JGI IMG/M metagenome (GOLD analysis project Ga0299915, IMG submission 200263) | Soil microbial communities from uranium-contaminated site in the Upper Colorado River Basin, Wyoming, United States - RVT92D227 (version 2) ... | reverse complement strand
AGCAGCAGAAACCCTTTCCCTTTTTCGATTTCGACCACCGGGGCGCTTCGGCCGTATACGCCAGCGCGCACGACCTCGTCCGTTTCGGCATATTCCACTTGGGAAACCGCCTGGCGGACCAGAAGCAGATCCTGAGCGCAAAGTCAATCGCCGCCATGCAGCGGCAGAGGGACCTTAAGACCCCGGCTGGCATCGTGGCCCTGGGTTGGTCGTCTTACACGAATTCCGGCGTCCGGTTCGTCTCGCACAGCGGCGGCATGTTCGGCGTGGGCGCCAGGCTGACTCTCCTGCCCGAGAAAAACACCGCCTGCGTGGTCCTGACCAACGCCGCCACGGGCATGCAGGGCACGGACCTATGGGAAGTCGAGTGGGAGATCCTCAAGGCCGTCGTCACAGGCTTTCCGGACGCTCCGGAAATACCGGCCCCGCCGGCCGCGGCCGCCGCGTTTGCGCCGCCTGATTCCCTGGTAGGGGTCTGGCAGGGCAAGGTCAGGGCCGATGGCACAGAGCTTCCGGTGAAACTGACCGTGGAGAAAGCGGGGCAGGTGAGGCTGGAGCTCGCCGGCCAGGAGAGCCCGGCGCTCACTGTGCCGACTCCGCTCGGAGCGCTGCGGTTCCGCGACGGCGTCCTGATCGCCCCGTTCGTGGCCAGCCTGAAGACCGCTGACACGGCCCGCGCCCCGCACATCCTGCTGTTGGGGGTGAAGATGCGCGGCGACAAGTTGGACGGCGCGCTTTCGGCCGTGGCCATGAACCAGCGTTTCTGCTACTCGCACTGGATAGAACTCGATCGCGCAAAATAATGCCGGTCAAAAAAGAAACTGGGTATTGAGGAGGTCATCTTGATAAAACTTATTAAAATCCTGGTTCTTGTGATCACATTTTTAATATTCTTTTTTCTCTTTCTCTGCGGATCATACGCGCCGGAGCGAGCCGCGGCCGGCCCCAGGCTTGAGAATACGCCATCGCAGCTTTCCCTGTCCTCCTCTTATACTGAGGCACCCTCGGCGGGAGGGGCAGTCGTCTGGTACCTCGGCCATTGCGGCTATGCGGTCCGGACTCAAAATCATCTCCTGATCTTCGACTACCAGGAGCAGCGCGACGGCCGGCAACCCAAGTCCCGGCCCGATCAGCCAGCGCTGGCCACCGGCTGGATCGACACGAGAGAGGTCAAAGACCTGAAGGTCCGGGTGTTTGTCTCCCACTCGCACGCCGACCACTTCGACCCGGTCATTTTCACCTGGAAGGAGGCCGTTCCCGACATCGCCTATTATTTCGGCTGGAAAGCGGCGGACGACCCTTCCTTCAATTATCTCGTCGGCCCTCGGGCGGAGCTCAAGTCCGGGGACCTGGAGATCGCCACCATCAATTCCCACCACTCGGGCGTCCCCGAGGTGGCCTGGCTGGTCAAGGTGGACGGGCTGGTCATCTACCACAACGGCGACTGCCGGCCCGACAACCCGTCAGCCGAATACGATTACTTGAGAACAAAGGCAGACGCGATCGACCTGGCCTTTGTCTTTCCCGTTTATGAGGAAGGCCAGAAATACACGGCCCAGAATATTGATTTTTTCACGAAGTTCCGTGTCAAGGCCGCCTTCCCCATGCACGCCCAGTCGGGCGATGCTATATATTTCGGCTTTCAAAAAGCGTTCCAGGCCAAGTTCCCCGGGCTGCCCATCCACGTTCCGATGAAGATGGGGCAGCTATTCATATTCGACAAGGGCAAGGTTACAAATTGATTTATGAGGAACGTTTGACAATGCCCAAACGTCCGCCCAAAGAATTTGTTCTCATCGCTTTGGTTGTTTGCTTTGCCTTCACCTCTTGCCGAAGGACGCCGCAGCCAGACAATCGGATCGATATTGGCCAGACGGTCACCGTTCCCTCTCGGCATTTGAATAAGGACATGATTATCGATGTCTACTTGCCCGCCGGATATTCGGAGAAAAGCGACCGGTATCCGGTTCTGGTCACATGTCAGAGCCATTTCCTCCACGTGAGCGGAATAACGGCGGACCTGGCCTGGAAAAACAGCGCGCCGGAGCTGATCGTCGCCAGCGTGCGCAATTATTCCTCGGGAGATTTCATCCCCGAAAAAATCGAAGGTCATCCCGATTCTGGCGGGGCCGACCGCTTCGTCGCCTTCTTCAGGGACGAGCTAATACCGGGCTTGGATTCACGCTTTCGTACGCATCCATTCCGAATATTCTATTCCGGCTCATTCGGCGGCGGCTTTGCCGTTTACATGTTTTTAACACTGCCGGGCGTTTTCAATGCCTATCTCTCGGCTACCCCGGCCATCGACTATGAAGGAAGCAGCTCGTTCATCATGGACAACGTCCAGTCCTATCTCGCCCGTAACAATTATAAAAAGAGATTCCTTTATCTGGGCGTTGAAAATGAGCCCCTCCTCATTCCCCTTCTCGAAAAATTCGTCGGCATTCTCCAAAAGGCGGATTTGAAGGGCGCGAAATGGGAATATCATCCCTTTTTAGACGAAGATCACGGTTCGGTTGCGAATAAGGTGATCTACCACGGGCTGAAGTTCGTTTTCTCGGATTGGACCGTGATTCCCGGCGATGTCGTCGCTCTAGGAGTCCCGGCCGTCCGCGCCTATGGCGCCGGCCTGAACAAAATATTCGGCTATGACATCGGCATCTCGAGGTTGGCCATGGGGAGGGTCGCTAATTCCTGGCGCGATCAAAACCGAGCCGAAGATGTCATCGAATTACTAAAGCTGAGTTTGGAATACGATCCGAATTCGGAGATGGCCTGGCTGCAACTCGGCCGCGCCCTGGAATCGAACGGTCAATTAAAACAGGCGAAAGAGGCGTTGGAGACAGCGCACAAAAAAGCCGTCCAAAACTCTTCGCCCCATCTCGGTATTTTTGTTGATGCCTTGGACAGGATAAATAAGAAACTGAAAAATGATTAGCCGGCAGCAGGCAAAGTTATGAACAGGCTGTCGGTGAAAGGAGATCAGATGAAACGAAGAATCATGATCGTCGCGATCCTCATCGTCCTTCTTTCTGCACCCATTGCTTTCCTGGCCCAAGGGTCGCCGGACGAAGAGGCCGTCAAAGCCCTCGTACAAACGGCCTACGTGGACGGTTTGCAGAATCTCGGAGACCTGGAGAAGACACGGGCTGGGTTCCATCCCGATTTCGTCCTGCTCAGTGTGAAAGACGGAAAGCTGACCCGCCTGCCCATCGCCGATTGGATCGCTTCCGGGGAGAAGCGGAAGGCCCAGGGCGAGAAGCCGCCGCTGACCGCCTGCAAGTTTCTCCTGGTCGACGTCACGGGGAACGCCGCTGTGGTCAAGCTCGAGCTTCACCGGGAAGGCAAACACATCTTCACCGACTACCTGTCGCTCTACCAGTTCCCCGACGGCTGGAAGATCGTCGGCAAGATCTATTACCGGCACTCATGATGATTCAGCTGGGACCATGGGCGCCCGCCGGCGGACGGTCATCAGCTCGCCGGCCTGGAGGTCCTTGACGAGGGAGGTGAACTTGCTCGGTTATTCCAGGGCTTGAAGCTACCAAGGGCAAATAAGTTGACCTCGTAATTTGATGGAAGCGAATTGGCAATGAAATGAAGCAAAGGAAAATTCCGTGGGGGAGGGTTGGATGACGATCCCGTGCAAGCGGTTCATATGTTGTTCAATTTTCTTGATGTTGTTTTCTGCGTTCTCCGCGCCCGATTTTTGCGGGAGCCAGGAACAGGCCGTGCCGGATAAGCAGAAAATATCAAACGAGCTTTTTGCCGCGGCGGAAAAGGGGGACTTCGAAACGGTCAAGAGCCTGCTGACGAAATATCCCGACATGAAGGATGTCCGAAGAGACGGCGGCTGGAGCCTGCTTCATATGGCCCGTACCAGCAGGGAAATGGTCGAATACCTGATCAAAATAGGGGCGGATATAGAGGCCAAGAGCGGCGCCCTTTGGACCCCCCTGCACTCTCAGGCTTACGGTGGGCATAAGGACGGAGTGGAACTCCTGCTCGAGCACGGGGCTGACATTGAAGCTAAAACTTCCTTCGGCATTACCCCTCTTTTGAGTTCCATCCGTTGGGACCGGGTCGAGGTGACAAAACTCCTGATCAGGAAGGGAGCAAACGTCAATGCCACAACCGAACTGGGAAGAACCCCTCTGATCATCAGCGCCATCGAAGGCAATTCGGAGCTGGCCAGGCTTTTCCTCGACAACGATGCGGACATCAGCATCAAGGACAATAACTATAAAAGGACGGCGCTGCATTTTGCCGCCTTGTACGGTCAACTTGATATTGTCGACGCGCTCGTGAAAAAAGGCGCACATTTAAATGAAATGGATGCGGCCGGGAAAAGGCCCCTCGATTATGCCAACAGATATGGTCATGAAAAGGTGGCCAAGCTGTTGAAATCCTCGGGAGCCGAGGGGGAAATTGACCCGAAACATTTCGGATTTTCACCTTATCTTAAAGAAGCCCTGAAAGATGGCGAGGCCTATGCCTGGTATATGGGTGAAGCCGGGTATGCCGTGAAAACGAAAAACCACTTCCTCCTGTTCAACTACAGCTACATCTCCGGCGCCGGTCTCCCGGAAGAGCCCCGGCTGGCCAACGGGCGCATCCATCTTGACGAAATCGCCGATTGCCGCGCCATCGTTTTTGCCGGAAGCCCGCATCACTCGCATCACCATCCCGAAATGTTCAACAAGTGGCAGAAGACTCATAAAAACATCTCTTTTGTCTACAGCTTCGAGGACAAGATCGGGCGGAATCCTCGTTACTTCAAGGACGTGGAAGGCCCCAAGTACATCTATCTGCCCGATGGAGAGAAAAAGACCATTCAAGGCGTGAAAGTGGAAACCATCCCGGTGGTTTCGGCTTTTGGAGTCCGCGGCTCGGGATTCCTGGTGGAAGCGGACGGACTGGTGATCTTTTACGGCGACAACCACCTGCTGGTCAATGAATCCCAGAGAGAAGCCTTCCGCAAGCCCATCGACACGCTGAAGGACAGGGGCCTAGAAATCGACCTGTTGATTCTTCCGGGTAATTTCGCTTGGGGCCGGATTTTCCCCATCAACCTGGAGGGTGTCGACTATGCCGTCAAAACGCTCAAACCCAAGGCCTTTCTTGCCTCGGGAGGCGATTCGGCAGAGTTTGTCCTTCTGGAAGTGACCGCCGCTCTCGAAAAATATAAAAACCATACAAAGATCTTCTGCCCCGAGCACCGCGGGGACATGTTCATTCTGAAATGAGGAAAGGAATGAAAAAAGAAGCCATTTATGCCGGAATTCTATTGCCCCTTCTTTTTATAGTCATGGATCAGGCCCAACAGAGCGATTTCCCGGTTCTCAACGGCCCCTACCTCGGCCAGAAGCCGCCGGGCCTGACGCCCGAAATATTCGCTCCGGGAATTGTTTCCAAGGAGGGGGATCAGGCCCGGCTGTTCCTTGCCCCGGACGGTTCGGAGATCATCTATTGGGAGCGGGAGCCCGGCAGCGGAAAAATGCGCATCATCAGCATCCTCAACGAGGGCGGCGTCTGGTCCGAGCCGGAGGTCCTGCCCTTTTCGGAGGAATACATCAACATGGAGCCCTGCCTTTCACCCGACGGAAAGAAAATGTTCTTCGTATCCAATCGACCCCTGTCGGGAAAAGGGGAGGGGGAAAAATTTCCGAATATCTGGATGGTCGAGAAGAATAACGGAACCTGGAGCGAGCCGATGGATATCGGCGATCCGGTAAACCGCCTCGACATCGTGGTGCAGCCATTCTATGCCGTTGACGATAGGCTCTATTTCGGCGGTCAGAACGCGGATGGGAGCTCTCGCGGCATCTACTGTTCCCAGCATGCCGCTGGCGGCTTTGCCGAACCGGAGAAGCTCGACGAGGGCATATTCGGAGGCCAGGTCAGCGGCCCCTGCGTCTCGCCCGATAACCGGGCGTTCGTTGTTCATGCCCGGAAGGACGGAGGCTTCGGGAGTTGGGACCTCTACGCCTCGTTCAGGGACGCGTCGGGGAGCCGGGGGCCATTGGTCAACCTGGGAAACGCCATTAATACAGAGGCGGACGAAGCCGGCGCTTCCTTTTCTCCGGACGGCAAGTACTTGTTTTTCTCGCGGGAGGGCGACATCTGCTGGGTCTCGGCGAAAGTCATCGAAGAGTTGAGGCCAAAATAAATGAAAGGAGGGTAACAGTTCAATGAAAAGAGCCGCGAACCGCCGGGCCTGACAATCGTCTGGCTGACGGGCATCTCTGATATATATTTTTAATAAGGAGGAACATCAATGAAGAAATCGGCCCTGATTCTTTCCTTCGTTTTGACGCTTACGGTCGCGGCGCAGTCGCAGGAAGTCTTTGATTTGCTCCGCAAAGGGGACGCCCCCGCCGTCAAAGCCTTGATCGAGAAATCACCGCAGCTCGTCGATGAGCACGACAGCGACGGCGATACCCCTCTCCATTACGCCTCGCTGGAAGGTAACATTGAGCTCATCAATTATTTCATCGACAAGGGGGCTAAGCTCGAGCTCCAGGATGCGCGTCGCAAGACTCCGCTCCACCTGGCGGCTATGAATGACCGCAAAGATGCCGTTGCCGTACTGCTCAAGCGGGGGGCTGTCCTCGAGACGAGGGACGATTATCAGCGGACAGCGTTCATCCTCTGCGCCCGCGAGCGTGGCCAGGCGGCCACGGGCCGCGTCCTCATCGAGGCCGGCGCAGACGTCAACGCCGCAGATAAATTCGGGTCCACCGCCCTTGAACTCGCTGCCTGGCGAGGCAAGGCCGATTTTGTCGACCTTCTCCTCGAGAAGGGAGCTCGTGTGCCGGAAAGCGGGCAGCAATGGCAAGGAATGCTGTCGGAGGCGGCCTCCAACGGCCTGACCAAGCTTTTCCGGCGTTTGACCGATAAATCCCAGGACCTGAAGGCCGTCGATCCTTCCGGCGCGTGGCTTCCTCATTCTGCCGCGGCCGGCGGATCTGCCGTGATCGTCGGACTCCTCCTCGATAAAGGATTCGACCCGGGCAAGCCCGACCGGTTCGGCTGGACGCCGCTCCATTATGCCGCCCGCGACGGCCGAACCGACGCGACGAGAATACTCATCGAGAAGAGAGCCCCCCTAGACATCCGCACGATCATGGGCCAAACGGCATACAACGTCGCCCTGGAGAGGGAAATGGAGGCTGTGGCGGCACTCTTGGCCGAGAAGGGCGCCGATAAGTCGGATATCCGCTTCCCCGCCCTCAAGGGAGATTATCTTGGCCAAAAGCCCCCGGCGGACAAGGCGGAATTATTCGGCCTGGGCATCATCTCCTCGATCTGGGGCATTCACAGCACGGCTGTTTTTTCTCCGGACGGGAACGAAGTCTACTGGGCGCCGATGATGAGTTTTCCGGGCGAGATCTATACCCGCGGAGGCCTGCTCATGATGAAACGCGTCGGCGGCCGCTGGACGCCGCCAGCCTGGGCGCCGTTCTCCGGCCCGGACGTCAACGACGACGTTCCATTCTTCGCTCCCGATGGAAAAAGGATCTATTTTATATCAACGCGGCCGCTGCCCGGCGAAACGGAGTCGGGAAGCGAGAAGATATGGTACGCCGACAGGACGAGCGCCGGCTGGTCCGAACCAAAGCCCTTGGACCCTACGGTCAATTCTGTCCATAAGCACTGGGAATTCTCCCTGGATAAGGAAGGGAACCTCTATTTCGCGGGGCAGGCCCCGGACAGCCTCGGCTTGCAGGACGTCTATCTGGCCCGCTTCTCCGGCGGAAAATATGATAAGCCCGTCAACCTGGGCGCGCCCATCAACTCCGCGGCCGGCGAGAACACTCCCTTCATCGCGCCGGACGGGAGTTATCTCATCTTCGAGCGCCAGTACGACCTCTGGATAAGCTTCCGGGGGACGGACGGCGCATGGTCCGAGCCCGTTAAGCTGGGCCCGGAGGTCAACAGCCCTTCGGTTGAGCTATGCCCGATCGTTACGGCCGACGGCAAATACCTCTTCTTCTTGAGCCAGCGCGACGGCGAGAGCCACGCCTACTGGGTCAGCGCTGACGTCATTGAGAAGTCCAGGCAGAGCCGATAAAGGGGAGTCAACATAACATGAAAAAGATCCTTATACCGTCACTGGTGCTGGTGAGCGTTCTTCTGGTTTTCCCTTTGGCCGGTGATGACGAGTTTAGGGTCACACGGCTGGGGGAGAACGCCGCGCTCTTTCAAATCGGCCGCGAATCCACGACCAATGTTATCGTCCTGGCTTCGCGCCGGGGCCTTGTCGTCGTCGATACCGGAGTCCTACCGTCTCAGGGAGCTGCCTTGCGCTCGGCCATCGAGCGTGAGTTCGGACGCTCGGATTTCGCCTATGTCATCAATACTCACTCTCATTTCGACCACACCGACGGCAACCAGGCTTTCGCCGACGTGCCCATCATCGGCCACCAGAACGCCGTCCGGGAGATGATCCGTTCCTATCAAGGCCCGGCCGCCTTGGGGGGCTTTCTGCAAAATCGGGAGAGATATCAAAGCCAGCTGCAAAACGAACTCAAAATGGCTGCCGCCGGCTCGCGCGATGAAACCCGCATCCGGGAGCAATTGGCCGAGAACAGCGCCTTGCTCGACGACTTCCGCCAAGGCCGGCTGATCCTGACTTTCCCGACGATTCTCTTCAACGACCGGATGAGCCTCGACTTGGGCGATTTGACTTTGGACCTGATCTATTTCGGGCGGGCTCACACGGAATCGGATATTCTCGTCCATGTTCCGCAGCTGCGCCTGCTTCTGACCGGCGACCTCTTTTTTAAAGCATATCTGCCCTCGTTCAGACCGGGCCGAAGCGATCCGCCGCGCTGGTTTCAAGTGCTCGATGGCCTCCCGTCCGGGGCCCAGGCCGTCGAGCGGGTCATTGGCGGCCACGACGAGTTGATAACCGGCGACGACCTGCGAGCCCAAGTCGCCTATTTGCGCGATATCTGGGACGGTGTCGCGGCGGCCCGCCGGGACGGTCTCACTCTTGCGGCGGCTAAAGAGCATTTGCAGTTTGACAATAAGTACCCGTCGCTCGCCGGGTTGCCCCGGACGTGGCGGGGTCAGGACCTTCATCTGGCCAATGTCGAGGCGGCTTGGAGGCTCCAGTCCGAGTCGGCGGCCCAGGCGCTCGAGACGCTCATTGCCTCCCGCGGCCTCGAAGAGGGCGTCGCGGAGTACCGCAAGTCGATCTCCGGCAACGAGCGATACAGCGTCGCCGAAAATGAATTGAACGCCCTCGGCTACCGCTACCTCCAGAGCGGCCGGACGGCCGAGGCGGTGGCGGTGTTCGAGGTCAACGCCGAAGCGTTCCCTCGCTCCTGGAATGTCTGGGACAGCTTGGCCGAGGCCCATTTCAATCAAGACGATTGGGATAAAGCCGAAGAGTTCTACAAGAAGTCCGTCGAGCTCAATCCGGAGAACCAGAACGGGAGGAGCCAGCTAAGCATTATCCGTGGAAACCGGCTTGAATTGGCCGGAGAGGCCAAGGAGACCCTCCGCTTCGAGGCCGGAGCCCAGACCGGGCTCCAGGGGCCCTATCTGGGGCAGAAGCCGCCCGGCTTGCGGCCGGAAGTCTTCGCCCCGGGGGTCGTCTCGTCGGCCAAGGCCATAGAATTCGGAGCCACCTTCAGCCCCAACGGCAAGGAGATGTATTTCACCAGGCGGATAGACGGCGGTCGGAACACGATCATGGTATCGCGCTGGGAGAAAGACGGCTGGACCGCACCCGAGGAGGCCGCCTTCAACAAGGGTTTCCCCTCAAACGAACCGTACATCACGCCCGACGGCCGCAAGCTTTACTATGGCTGCAACCGGACAAGGCCGGGAGCGGAGAGGGCGGAATATACGATCTGGGTCGTCGAGAGGACGGCCGGCGGCGCCTGGGGCGAGCCCCGCTATCATGGCCCCGGCATGTACGTCTCGGCGGCCCGAAACGGAAATCTTTATATGACCGATGTCACGCGTCTCGTTAGCCCCGACAGGCCGGTGGTGGTCTATCCCTGGACAGGCGACGGTTACGGAGCGCCGCAGAGGCTGGGCGGAGGGGTGAATTCGCCCGTGGTCGCCGACCACGCCTTTGTCGCGCCCGACGAAAGCTACATCCTCTTCGATTCGCCGGTTCGGCCGGGGGGCCAGGGCGGGTACGGCGACCTCTATGTCTGCTTCAAGAAGCCCGACGGCGCCTGGGGAGAAGCCTTGAACCTTGGCGATGACGTCAATACGCCGGCGACGAATTTTGGCCCGATGGTGACTCCCGACGGCAAGTACATATTCTACTGCACATGCCGGGACATCTACTGGGTCAGCGCCGAAATCCTGACCTCCTTGAAGGCGAAAACCCTCGGGCCGGCCGGCGGACGATGATATGAAAAGATAGAAAAGGAGCAAAACATGAAATCATCGAGATTCGCTACCGCGCTGGTTGCTCTGTTCCTGCTTGTTTGCGGCGGTCAGGCCTTCGCGGAGCAGAGGAAGATCGAGGTCGAGGCCTGGGAAGTCCGTATCAACGAGCGCCAGCCCATCGCCAAGGTCATCGAAGTCATGGGTCTGAAGCCGGGCATGGTCATCGGCGAAGTGGGCGCCGGCACCGGCCGGGTGACGGTCTGGCTGGCTGACGCGGTCGGCCCCCGGGGCATGATCTACGCCAACGACATCGACGCCGCGGCCTTGGACCATCTGCGGAAACGCTGCCTAAAAGAAGGGCTTGACAATGTCCAAATAATCGTGGGCACGGTCACTGACCCCAGACTTCCCTTAAAAGCCCTGGACATCGCCTTCATGACGAATACCTACCACCATCTGGAGAAACCCGTGGAGCTGGTCCGCAATCTCCTCCCCACGCTCAAGGAAAACGGCCGCTTGGTCATCGTGGAGCGCGATTATGACCGGAGCCCCCACAAACACGAGGCCACCGCCAAGGAGGACTTCATCAAGCAGATGGACCTGGCCGGGTTTAGAGTCGTCACTATCGACACCTCCATGCAAGAGGACAACATTTACATCTGCCTGCCGAAAGAAAGGTAGATGGCTCACTGAGCGAATGAGTTGGAGGTCACATGAAGAAAAATTCAATTTTCAGTATTCTCGGTCTCGGCCTTATCATCACTTTAGCTCTTTTTGCCGCGGAGAATCGGATTAGCTTTCCCCCCACGGCCGGCGGGGACGAGCTCGCGTCCATCGAACAATCCATCCGGGCTTGCATCGGCTGGGCCAAGGACAAGGATTTCGGCCTGCTCTATGGTATTATCGCTAACGACGCGGATTTCCTCGAAGTGCACCCGGACGGCAACGTCGTTAAGGGGATCGAAGAATTCAAGAAAGCCGAGAAACTATGGCGAAGTCCCGATTTCAAGGCGGTGCGCTATGAGGTCCGGGACTTCAAGATCAAACTGTCGAAATCCGGAGACGTTGCTTGGTTCTTCTGCATCCTGGACGACATCAACGAGTGGAAGGGCCAGCCCGCCAACTGGGAAAACACCCGCTGGACGGGCGTCCTGGAGAAAAGGGACGGCCGCTGGGTGATGGTCCAGCAGCATTTTTCGTTTGCGGCGAAGGAGTAGGCATTCGCGCCGCAAGGCCGGTAGAATGAAGCAGCATGAATAAGAAATACCCATCGGCTGCTGGGGTGATCCT
>Ga0299915_10003328_pt1 | contig 11647 bp, 7 predicted proteins | sample RVTome_13_FD_200263 | JGI IMG/M metagenome (GOLD analysis project Ga0299915, IMG submission 200263) | Soil microbial communities from uranium-contaminated site in the Upper Colorado River Basin, Wyoming, United States - RVT92D227 (version 2) ... | reverse complement strand
GATCAAAAAGGCGAATTACCCGGAGGCAGAAAAAGAGATCGCGGCGGCCCTGGCCATAGACGCCAAATGCACAGAAGCTTATTATCAACGGGGCGTCGTCCAGGGATACTTGAAAAACACGGACGCGGCCGTCGCCGCCTTCGAGAAAGGCCTGGAGTTCGACTCCCTTCATGCCTACGCCCACTACAACCTCGGCCTCGCCTACAACCAGAAAAAGCGCAAGGACTTGACCATCGTCCATTTGGAAAAATTTCTGACTCTGGCCCCCCTGGCGCCGGAAGCCCCGCAAGTCCGAAACTTCCTCAATCTCCTCAAGCGCTGATCGCGGACCCCGGCGAACGGCGGCCGACTCAGCACGCCTCCCTCGGACGTTCCCAGGGGGCAGGTCAGTATCAGGAGTACCTTGACAGACGGAACAGTGCATGTTAGTTTAGAATACTTCACGTTCGTTCCGCCCTGTTGACTGGAGAAGATTAATGCACGCGATTGTCTGTATAAAGCAGGTTCCCGAAACCCCCAGCGTAGGGATTGACCCCAAGACCAACACCCTCATCAGAGAGGGCATCCCCAGCATCATCAACCCGTTTGATTTGTACGCCATCGAAGAGGCCCTTCTCATGAAGGACAAGTTCGGCGGCAAGGTCACCGTGGTGACCATGGGCCCGCCGCAGGCTGTCGAGGCACTGAAAGAGGCTTTGGCGATGGGCTGCGACGAGACCCTCTTCCTGTGCGACAAGGGATTCGCCGGCTCCGACACCTGGGCAACGTCTTACGCCCTGTCCAAAGCGATAGAGGCCAAGGCCGGTCCCTACAACGTCATCTTCTGCGGGAAACAGGCCATCGACGGTGACACGGCCCAGGTGGGACCGGGGGTTGCCAGGAGGCTCGGCATCCCTCAGCTCACATACGTGTGCAAGGTGCGCGAAGTCAACCTGGAAGCCAAGCGGATAGTGGTGGAGAGGCTCCTGGAATCGGGAAAAGAAGTCGTCGAGTCCAAGCTCCCCGCCCTCATCACCGTCGTAAAAGACATAAACAAGCCGCGCTTCAAGAAACTCATGGGAATCAGAAAGGCAACGCAGGCGCAGATACCGGCCCTCAAGCCCTCGGACATAGGATGTGAAGAGGACAACACCGGACTTGCCGGTTCGCCCACGGAGGTGGTGAGGATTTTCACCCCCGAACCTCGTAAGGGCGGACAGGTCATCGAAGGAGAGCCGGAGGAGGCCTGCGACGTCCTCGTGCAGAAGCTGATGGAAGCGAAGTTCCTTTAGGCGGTACGATGAAGAGATCTTGGCATTCCTGATAGCTTCGCCGGATTGAATAAAAACTTCGCATCTGGAGAAGAAGATGCCCAATCTCAGAGTTGACGAAAAGGCCTGTACGGGCTGCGGCGTGTGCCTGGAGAGCTGCCCCTTCGGGGCACTAACCCTGGAAGGCGAACTGGCCCGCATCGGAGACAAGTGCAACGACTGCGGCGCGTGCGTCAGCTCCTGCCCGAGCGAGGCCCTGATCCTCGAAAGACCGAAGGACAGACGGCCCGCGGTAGACCTTTCCTCATACAAGGACGTCTGGATTGTCGTGGAGTACGAAAAGAAGGGAGTGTCTCACGTGGCCTTGGAGCTCCTCGGCAAAGGCAGGGAGCTCGCGGACAAGCTGGGGTCCCGCCTGGCAGCGGTTGTTCTGGGAGAGTCCGTCTCCCGCTTGACGGACGAGCTTTTTGCGCACGGAGCCGACCTAGCCTATATCGTGGAACACCCGTCCCTCAGGGAGTACAGGACCGACCCCTTCGTCGAGACCGCCGCTCATCTGGTGCGGAAATACAAACCGGAAATCGTGTTAATGGGCGCTACGACCACCGGAAGGGACTTCGCGGGCGCGCTGGCCACCGAGATAGGCACGGGGCTCACCGCCGACTGCACCGGCCTCGAGATAGACGCGGCCACACGCAACCTCATACAGACGCGGCCCGCCTTCGGCGGGAACATCATGGCCCAGATCGTGTGCAAGAGGCACAGGCCGCAGATGGCCACGGTGAGACCCAAGGTGATGGAGCTTCCGAGCCGGCGGGACGGCCGGAAGGGCCAGGTCGTGAAGGATGACGTCGCGCTTAACGAAGAGAGCTTCATGACGAAGGTGCTCGAGTTCGTGCAGGAAGAAGGCATGACCGTCAACCTGGCGGACGCAAACGTCATCGTTTCCGGCGGCAGAGGCCTTCAGGATCCCGCCAATTTTAAAGTCGTTGAAGAGCTCGCGAGGGTCCTGGGAGGGGCTGTCGGAGCGTCGAGAGCCGCTGTCGATGCGGGCTGGATCCCCTACCCGCACCAAGTCGGGCAGACGGGCAAGACCGTGCGTCCCAAGCTCTACATCGCGTGCGGGATTTCCGGTGCGATACAGCATCTGGCGGGCATGCAGACCTCCGACATCATAGTCGCCATAAACAAAGACCCGGATGCCCCCATCTTCAAAGTGGCCGCCTACGGAATCGTGGCCGACCTCTTCAAAGTCGTCCCCTTGCTCACGGAGAAATTCAAGAAACGTCTGGGACGGTAGCTGCTCATGACCGCGCCCGGTGCTGGACGCATTCGAGAAGAATCACCACCGCCCGTCTTTAAGGTAGACGTCGATGGCTTGGGCCGCCTTTTTGCCCGCCCCCATGGCCAAGATGACCGTGGCCGCACCCGTGACGATATCGCCGCCGGCAAAAACGCCCTTTTTCGAGGTCTTGCCCGTGGCCTCGTCGGCGACGATGTTCCCGGTCTTGGTCAACTCCAGGTCGGGTGTCGCTGAAGTCAGCAAGGGATTGGGCCCCTGGCCGATGGCCATGATGACCATATCAACGTCGATGACGTGTTCCGAGCCTTTCTTGGGAAGAGGCCGCCGGCGGCCCGATTCATCGGGTTCGCCCAGCTCCATCTGGAGGCACTCGATCCCCTTCACCCAGCCTCGCTCGTTCCCCAGGATGCGCGCGGGCGTCGTCAGCAAGCGCGGCTGGACGCCCTCCTCGAAGGCGTTCTCGATCTCTTCCTCGCGGGCCGGCATCTGCTCTCTCGCCCGGCGGTAGATCAAATAGACGTTCTCGGCCCCCAGGCGGAGCGAGGTCCGGGCGGAATCCATGGCCACGTTCCCGCCGCCCACGACGGCGATGTTCCGCCCGTAGTGGACGGGCGTATGGAATTCGGGAAAGAGATAGGCCTTCATGAGGTTCACCCGGGTCAGGAACTCGTTGGCCGAATAAACCCCGTTCAGGTTCTCCCCGGGAATCTTCATGAAGTGGGGCAGGCCGGCGCCGGTGCCGATGAAGACGGCGCCATACCCGTTCCGGAGAAGATCGTCGACGGTGAAGGATTTCCCGACGACTTGGCTGACCCGGATCTCGGCTCCCAACTTGGCGATATATCCGCTCTCGCGCTGGACGATCCATTTGGGAAGGCGGAACTCGGGGATCCCGTAGACCAGCACCCCGCCCGGCTTGTGGAGGGCTTCGAAGACCGTGACGCCGTGCCCCATTTTGATGAGGTCGCTGGCCGCCGTCAGGCCCGCGGGGCCGGCCCCGATGACGGCGACCTTTTTCCCGGTCGGGCTCGGGCTCTTCGGCACGCGGATGTCGCCCTGCTCGAACTCGTAATCGGCCACGTATCGTTCCAGCCGGCCGATGGCGATGGGCTGGCCCTTTTTAGACAGAACGCAGGCCGTCTCGCACTGGACCTCCTGAGGACAGACGCGTCCGCAGATGGCCGGCAGGCTGTTTTTTTCCTTGATCTTGTGGATGGCTCCGATGAAATCGCTATTCCGGATGAGGGCGATGAAAGCGGGGATATCGATATCGACGGGGCATCCGGCCACACAGGGCGACTTCTTGCAGCCCAGGCAGCGCGAGGCTTCGCGCAGGGCCCGCTCCTTGGTGTAGCCCAGGGCGACTTCGTTGAAGTTCTGGACCCGGAGCTTGGGATCCTGCTTCGGCATGGCCTCCCGCTTGTTGGCTTTTTCCAGCATTTTCTCGGCGGCCAAGAGCCGGCACTCCTGGTCCCAGATGGCCCGATGCTCCTCGCGCTTGTACATTTCCGACCGCTTGAGGAGCTCCCGGAAATCCACCAGGTGGCCGTCGAACTCGGGGCCGTCGACACAGACGAACTTCGTCTGGTCCCCCACGCTGATCCGGCAGCTGCCGCACATGCCGGTCCCGTCCACCATCAGGGAATTCAGGCTGACGATCGTCGGGATTTCGACCTTCTTGGTCAAATCGCAGACCGCCTTCATCATGACTCCGGGACCGACGGCGACCACGAGGTCGATCGGCGTCTTGTCGGCGACGAGTCGCTGGAGCTCGTCGGTCACGAATCCGCCGCGGCCGGCCGTCCCGTCGTCCGTGGTCACGAAAAGCTCGTCGCTTACGGCCCGCATCTCCTTTTCCAGGATGATCATCTCCTTGTTCCGGGCCCCGATGATGGAGATGATCCGGTTCCCGGCCTCGCGGAAGGCCTTGGTGATGGGGTATACGGGCGCGACGCCGACGCCCCCGCCGATGCACACGACGGTCCCGGCCTTCCGGACCTCCGTCGGCTTGCCCAGGGGTCCGACGACGTCGAGGAACGCGTCCCCGACCTGGAACTGCTCCATTTTTCGCGTGGACAGGCCGATGACCTGGACGATCAGGGTGATCGTCTCGTTCTCGAGGTGACGGTCGGCCACCGTCAAGGGGATCCGCTCCGCATAATCGTCGGCTCGAACGACGACGAACTGGCCGGCCTGGACGGTTCGGGCGATGAGGGGCGCTGAGATTTCGAAAAGCAAGATGCCCGGTGCCAGGAGTTCCTTTCTGAGGATCTCGTTTAGATTACGTTCCGCGCTGGGGGTCATGTCCGTTCCTTGAGCTTTTCGTTTATTTCTTGCAGGGAAGGTACACGGAGAAAGTGCTTCCTTTATCCGGCCGGCTCTCGACCTCGATATGCCCGAAGTGGGAGTCCACGATCTTCTTGGCGATCGTCAGTCCCAGGCCGGTCCCGCCGATTCCGTCCGTCCTCTTCGTCTCGACGCGGAAGAAATCGTCGAAGATCCGCGGCAGGTCGGCCGGGGCGATCCCGATGCCCGTATCGCGGACGTGGATCCCGACGAAATGGGGATCCAGGGACGTCTCGATCGTGACGGAGCCGTTTTCCACGTTGTATTTGATGGCGTTGCTGACGAGGTTCGTGAAGAGCTTTTCCATGTCCTGGACGTCTGCCTGGATGGCCGGCAGCGGGACGGACGGATTCATCTGGAGCGAGACGTGCTGCCGTTCGGCTTCGGGCTTGAAGAATTCGACGATTTTGCCGACGACGTCGATCACCTGGACCGACTCCATCTTCTGGGCGACTTTCCCGGCCTCGATTTTATTGATCTCCAGGAGGTCCTTGACGAGGGCCAGCAGGGAGTTGGCCCGCTCTTTCGCCCGCAGCAGCCACGTCCGCCTCTGCTCCTCGTCGCCGCCGGCCTCCCCGGAGAGGACGACGCCCAGCCAGCCTTCGATCGCCGCCAGGGGGGAGCGGAGCTCGTGGGCCACCATCGAAACGAACTGGGACTTGATCTTCTCGACTTCCTTGAGCTTCGTGATGTCCCGGATGACCGTGACGGCGCCCAGGAGCCTGCCCCGTTCGTCCCTGACCGGGGCCATCTGGGCCATCAAAACCGCCCCCTGCTCATCAGCCCGTATCTCCTGGCTGATCATCGAGAAACCGTCATCCTTCGAGTTCAGAACCTGTTCGAGAGACTCGATGAGAGCGCGGTTTCTGATGTAATGGTCCATGGCCTTCCCGGGTTCGTCCGTGCCGCTGAGCTTCAGCATCCTTACGGCCGAGGCGTTCCACAGGACCAATTGACGCTCCAGGTTGGTGACCAGAACGCCGTCGGCCATGCAGCCGATGATGCTTCGCAGCCGGCTCTTCTCGCCGGCCAGCTCGAGGAGCCTCTGCTCGCGTTCCTGGTAGAGCCGGCGCGCCTCGAGCCGGAGCTCCCGCTTCTCGATCCCCCTCTTGACCAGGACGGCCAAGGCCTCCGGGGTGAAGGGCTTCGGCAAATAGTCGTAGGCCCCTCGCTTGGTCGCCTCGACGGCCGTTTCGATGGTCGCGTACCCGGTGATGACGACGACGATGATCTCGGGGTCGATCTCGTGGATTTTCTTGATCAGGTCCAGGCCTCCGATGCCCGGCATCATGAGGTCGACCAGGATGAGGTCGTAGGGCTTCTCCCGGACCCTCCGGAGCCCGACCGCCCCGTCTTCGGCCAGGTCGATGTCGTATCCTTCCTCGGCCAGGACGCGGCGGCACCCCTCCCGAATCCCCATCTCATCGTCGACGACCAGAATGCTGGTTTGGGTGTTCAATGTCCTTCTTCTCTCTGCCTCAGGAGTTTAGCGACCCGCTCCAGGAGGACCTCGGGGCTGACCGGCTTCTCCAGGAAATCGTCGGTCTTCATCCAGTACCCGTCCTCCTCCAGGGAGAAGCGGAAGCCGGTGGCCTCGGCCACGGACGTCACCATGAGGATGGGAATCTTCCTGAACAGAGGGTCGGTCTTCACCGTCTTGCTGAAAGAAAAGCCGGCATCGTGCTTCTCCATCATGAGGTCCAGGATGACGAGGTCCGGCATCTCCGCCCGGACGCGCTCGAGCCCCTCCCGCCCGCTCGTCGCGGTGAGCACATCGTAGCCGTGGTTGTGCAGAACGACCTTGTGTATCTCCAAGAAATCGGGATCATCATCAACCAATAAGATCTTTCCTCTGGGTTTCATGATTTTTTCCTTCGGGAGCGTCCTTCAGCTCCTCGGCCGGGCCCTCGCTCTTGTTCCATTCGTCCTGGCCGAGGACGGGCAACAGGATGATGAACGTGGCCCCCTTTCCCAGCTGGCTCTCCACGAAGACCGCCCCCTTGTGTTTGGAGACGATACTGTAGACCAGGGCCAGGCCGAGCCCCGTGCCCTTTTCCTTCGTCGTGAAGAACGGGTCGAAAAGCCGGGGGATGTTCTTCTCGGGGATCCCCTTCCCCGTATCCTCGATCCGGATCTCGATCTTGCGGCCGTCGTCGACCTTTCGGCTCTTGACGGTCAGGACCCCTTTCCCGTCCATGGCCTGAACGCCGTTCAGGATGATATTGAAAAAGACCTGCTTCAGAAGGTCCGGATCGGCGAAGGTCGTCGGGAGAGAGGAGTCCAGACGGCTGGCCACCTCGATATTGTGGAAGAGAGACTGTTTGACCAGGAGCGACAGGGCTTCCTCGATAACTCGATTGATGCTGACGAGCCCCGGCCGGATCTTGGTCTCCTTGGCAAAGCTCAGGAGGTCCTTGACGATCTTGGCCGCCCGATCCGCTTCCTGGACGACGAGGTTGATATCCTTCTGCCACCTCTCGTTCTGATTCATCTCCCGCTGGAGGACCCGGCTGAACATCATGATCGTCCCGATCGGATTATTCAGCTCATGGGCGACACCGGCCGCCATCTGCCCGAGAGACGCCATCTTCTCGGTCTGGATAAGCTGTCGCTGGGCTTTCTCCAACTCCTCATGAGAGCTCTTGAGCTCCTCGTGGGACTTTTCCAGGCGAGAATAGAGGCCCTGGAGACTTTCCAGAAGGTAGTGGTAGCACATCTCCGTCTCGGCCAGGCCCTGGACGACGGCCTTGGCCTTCTCCCAGCAGGAGCTATAGCCGCAGGCCCCGCAGTCCAAGTTCTGATTGGGATAGGACTTCCCGAGCTGGGCCAGGATAGCCTCGATCTCCGCGTCCGCGGGGTCGGGCACGGAGATGTCCCGGGCCGCGAATGTCCTGGAGAAATCCAGATGATCCAGCGCCTTGAGGTCATCCCTCGCCTCGGCCGGTCTTAACTTATCCTGGGTTTTGATGTAATCCACGACGATCTGCTTTCGGCTGGGGCCCGAGATCTTTTTATCCGTCACCGGCCCGTTGATGCAGCCTTGGCAGAACAACAGGTCCAGGAACCGGGAACGGATCTTTCCTTCCTGGAGCTGTCTCACGGCCCGGATGGCCTCCTCGGCCCCGGACTCGACCACGTTGTCCAGGCTCAGGAAGTCCTGATCAAAGCCGACGCACCTGCTCATTCCTCCGGAAACGCTCAGGATCCGTCCCAGGCTGCTCGCCGGTCCGTCGAACTCCGACGGCTCTTGCGCTCCGCGGTCGATCCCCCTCGCCTCCAGGAGGTTCGTGATGTCGTGGTAGATCAGGACATAATCGATGGCCTTTTTTCCAAAGCGGTCCATACGCTCCCAGATCCTGGAAATGCAGGACCCGACAAAGACGACCTTCGTCTCGGCCCCTATAAGGTGTTTGACCGCCAGGCCGCAGGCGATCATCGGGGATACGATCGGCACGAGCCGGTCGGCCAATTGGGGCGCGAACTTCTCGATGTAGTAGACCAGCGACGGGCAAAACGAGGAGATCCAGGAGGACTCCTTGTTCCGGGCCAGCCAGGAACGGTAGGCCCCGGTCACGAGGTCCCCCCCGATCGCGGACTCCCAGACCTCGGAAAAACCGAGCTTCTTGAGGGCGGTCACGAGCTGGCCGGGAGTGCCCTTGTCCAGGACCGCCGGGAACGTGGGATCCAGGCAGGCGACGACCTTCTGACCGGAGTCGAGAAGCTCCCGGACGTGCTTGACGCCGGTATGGGGGATCACCGCATCATGGGGGCAATACCGATAGCAGATCCCGCAAAGAATGCACCGGCTCCAGATGCGCTTGACCGTCCCCTGGTCGATCTTCAGGGCGTTGGTGGGACACTCCCGGACGCATCGGTAGCACTTGCGGCATCTCGAGTCGGAGATGCTGAGGATGTCCATGGAAACCAGGGATTTCCGTCCGCTATTCCTTGGCCGCGGTCAATTTCTCAATCTCTTCGACGAAGACCTCGGGGCTGACCGGTTTATCGAGAAGAAGATCGGCCCCGGTGGCCTCCAAGACGCCGGCGTTGGACGAGAATTCCAGGCCCGTCTGAAACCCGATGGAGGTCAGGAGTATCACGGGCAGGCTGCCGTATTTCTCCTTGATCTTCTTGCTCACTTGGAAGCCGGCGTCGAACTGTTCCATCATGACGTCTAAAACGACCAGGTCGGGCCGGACCTTCTCCAGCATTTCCAGGCATTCTTTTGAGCTCCGGGCCGTGATGACCTCGTAGCCCCTGTTCTTCAGGACGGTGGAGTGAATCTCCAGGAAATCGAGGTCGTCGTCGACGATGAGGACCTGCTTCATCTTTTTGATGTCGGACTTCTTCGCCTGTTTCATCACCAAGGACAGGATTCGCCGGAGGCCCTCCTGGTCCTCGACGGACTCCTCGACCTTCTGCACGAGTTTGCCCCGGTCGTAATACTGATACTGGATTTTGCAGTCGCACTGAACGTGACAGCGGAAGATCTGCTTGAGGGCCTCTTCCGTGTTCGAAAGATCGAGCTTCTGGCCACGATAAAAAGGACAATCCGTCCATTCTCCAGGCGTGATCGTATCCATCAATTCCGGACAATAGACCCGTATGAAGGAATCGGTCTTCTTCTCCATGATCATTCGCTCCGACGATGTAAAAGACAGGAGTCAGTATAAGCTAAAATCCGACAATTCGTCAACTTGGGGCCGGACCGGGAATGGGCAAGGCCGAAACTTCCTCAATCCCCTTGAGCGCTGATCGCGGACCCCGGCGGACGGCGGCAGACTCAGTACGCCTGTCCGATGCTGATGGTGAAAACGCCGCGGGATTCGCCCGGCCGCGGCGCCAGGTTGAATCCGTAATCGGCGCGGAGGAGCCCGAGCGGACCCGCGATCCGGAGCCCCAGTCCCAAGCTGTGCCGGAATTCCGAGATCCGGATCTCCCGGACCGTCGGATAGACGTTGCCCGCGTCGTAAAAGACCGCTCCCGACACCGGCTTGAGGATCGGGAAGCGCAGCTCCTGATTGAAAATGAGGACGGCTTCACCGCCCTCCGGCATGTCCAGATAGGGGTCGATCGGTCCGACCCGGTCCTGCCTGAAACCGCGAATCGAATTGCCGCCGCCGGCGTAAAACCTCCGGCTGGGGATGAGGACCTGGTCGTAGGCATCGGCCAGCCCGATGCGCAAACCCGACGCCCAGACCAGGCCCGGCCCAAAGCTCAAGTTCAAAGCGAATTGGCCGAAAGCGCTGATGTAAGGCAGTTCGGTGCCCAGGAACTCGGGGGAATAAATCAAGGCCAGTGAGAGAAGCGAGCCGCGCCGCGGATCGAGGAGGTCATCCCGCGTATCGCGGAGGAGGACGGCTCCGACCTCGGACAGAAAGAGGGAGATATCGAAGGGGAACGGACCGAGCGGCTCGGGCTCATAAGTGTGGATCTTGTTCAGACGATAGAGGGCCGCCAGGGAGAACTGGAGGGGCAGCCGGAGGCTGCTCTGGAGAGTCAAGCCCGTCTCGTCGGTGGCAAAAAACTCCCGGATATCGCGCTTGGAATAAAAGGCCGACAGGAGGTTGATACGAAGGCCGAAAAGGCTGGGGGATTGGAAGGAGAGCCTCAGGTCCCGCTGGCGGGCGTTCTGCCGGTAGGAGGCAAGGCCGCTCCGCCCGGCGCCGAATAGATTACGGATTCCGATCTCTCCGAATCCCTCGAGCTTCTCCTCCGAGTTGTAGCGAACGCCGTAGGTCGCGGCCAGGGGCGGCGCCTCCCGGACCTCGATGACCACCGTCTCCGGCCTGTTTTCTCCCGTTTCAGGTCCGCTCGGGGGAAAGCTGGAGACGCTGACACTGGCAAAGGCCCCGGTGTCGTAGAGCCGCTTTTGGCCCAGGGCCAGGCGGTCCAGGCTGAGGGGCTCGCCCGCCTTGAGGCCGAATGTCTTCAGGACGAAGGATCGGCTCGTCCGGACGAAGCCGCGGACGTCGAAGTCGGAAACGATATGCGGGGTCCCTTCCTTTATGGTAAAGACCAGGTCCAGATCGTCCCCGCCCGCCGCCGGGATCGCCGCGGCATCGATCTCGGCGCTTCCGTAGCCCCGGCCCCGATAGAGGTTGAGAAGGGCCGTCTTGTCTTCGCGAAGACGGTCCGGCGCGAACGGCCGGTCTTCGATCAATCCCAGAACGCGGCGCAGCTCTTCGTGACCGAACAGGCTGTTCCCGATAAAGGCCACGCTCCGGACGCGGCTCAGCGGTCCCGCCTTGACGGGAAGGATGATGTCGAGCAGGCGCTGCTCCTTGTCTTCGACGATCCGGGGCGGTTCGACGGCCGCCTTCGTGAAGCCTCGGTCCAGGAGCGCCCGCTTGACGGAGCGGACGGCCAAGCGCGGCTGGTTGACAAGGTTCCAAAGCCCGCGGCTACCGGAGAACGGAACCTGGGAGGCCGCCTTGCGAATGACCTTCTCGGGAACGGCCGCTCTTCCCAAAACCTCGAACCGGCCGATTTGGTAGCGGCCGTTCTTGGCCACCGAGAATGTGTATGTCGTAGCGCCCGGCGGACGGACGGCCGCCGCCTCGACATCGGCCGCGTAATATCGGCTGCTCCTGAGGGAATCGAGGATGATCCTCCGGGCCTCGCCGAGGTTCGAGGCCTCGGGAAGTTTCCCGGTCCAGGCGTCCCGAATCCTGTTCTTGAGACGCCGCGGGATTCCGTCCCCGCGAAAGACGAAGGCGACGGGATCGCCGGCTTCGATCCTGAAGAG
>Ga0299915_10003327_pt1 | contig 11647 bp, 15 predicted proteins | sample RVTome_13_FD_200263 | JGI IMG/M metagenome (GOLD analysis project Ga0299915, IMG submission 200263) | Soil microbial communities from uranium-contaminated site in the Upper Colorado River Basin, Wyoming, United States - RVT92D227 (version 2) ... | reverse complement strand
CTCACCCCTCCCAGTGGCGTTCGAGTGCTCTTCCCATTGAGACAGAGGATTTTGATCGTCTCGATATCGTCACACTTTTCCGTCTGGCAAGGGTCATCAATTTTATAAAAAGCAAGGTGGACGAAGGGGAGCTGAATGAGGGAATGACATGGAGGGAACTCTATGACGTTTTGAAAGGGAAAGTCGAGGCCGAAGGCATTTCCTCCAAAGAAGCCCTGACATGGATCGGCCTCCTTTTAGTTTTTCTTAAGGAACGGTCCTTCTTCAGTCTGAAGAAAGGTTATGTGGGAAGAAAGTCGATCTTCAGAGAGAAGACTTCAAAAAGAGTCTTAGACTATTTTTTCAAGAAAGCCTGGGACAAGCCAATCCTTAAAAGTCGTTCCCTCCCGTAATTGGAAGCTGAAAGGATTGAAGATTTCTTGTCGGGATATGGCAACCATGAAGCTCACCGGGAGCCCGGTTTTTGGGCTATCCGGTGGGGTGACTTATCTTCCATTGGCATCCTCCGCTCATATCTCGAAGACTGATCCTGTCCTGCAGTAGCGGGTCCCGCTCAGTCGGCCGATCACATCAAATCTAATCGGATCAACGGTCTTTCCCGCCTCCAAGAGTTCGTCTTTGATATGCACCAGGAGGATGGTTCCAAGGACAAGGTTTCCAGCATAGGCGCCATTCCCCACAGTCACGATTTGATCGAGGGCACACTCAAAGGCGACTCTAGCTTCTTTTACACGCGGAGCCACAACAATTTTCGACTGGACGAGGGGAACCCCTGCCTTCTGTGCCTCATTGATTCCATGTGGCAATGTCGCCGAGGTTTCAACCATGCGAGAGGCCAGGTCTTGCGATACCATGTTGACGACGAAGTTCTTGGTTTCTTCGATGTTACGTATCGTATCCTTACGACTCCCGTCTGGACGGTTGACAACCGAAAAACCTAGCGTGGCTGGACACCACGTGATGCCGCTAAAGAAACTGAAGGGGGCCAGATTAATATGCCCCTGTGCGCTGACCGAAGACACCCAAGCAATCGGTCGCGGTATGAGTGCACTTGTCAGCAAATCATGCGCCTCACGCGCTGGAAGCGTGCTGAGATCGATTTCCATGTTTGACTCTCCTATTCCTTCAAGAAGACAGCGCATTGCTCAGGGGCGCGCGAGAGTCGCGCATCCCTTGCAGCAGAAGGTTTTATTTCTAACTCTTTTTCCTTATGTACAGAGTTTTTACCACACGCGCTACTTTCTCTCCTGCCTCATTCTCGATATCAACCGAAAACTCAGGAAAATATTTTTGACCACCTGAAGTGTTATTAATGATTTTTTCGATTTGTTCCTCTTCTATCAAGAATCTTGCGGTGACAGTTCCTTGACTTGGTTTGATAAAATCAATATGAGCTGTTTTATCCCAAACAACAAACCCCTTTCCTAAAATGTGTATCAACATTAACATAAAGAAAGGATCTGTCATTGCATATAAAGATCCGCCGAAATGAGTTTTAACATAATTGCGGTTGTACCACCTCATTTTCATCTGTACGCATATTTCTCTATAATCCGCAGAAACACTCCTAATGGTAATTCCTGTCCCCCAATAGGGTGGGTATAAATTTATTAAAAGCTTGAAGTATTTGGGATTCATTTACATTTCTCAAAACATTTAATGTGAAACTCCCTATCTATGTCAAGATCAGTGAGATCATCTTTCTTTCTACAACCTGACGCACAGCTCAGCGAGAGCCGGCTTTTTCGGCGATTCGCTGGAGCCGCAGCGTTAAGTGCCGCTGTTTTATTCACTCCAGCCACCCCAGAAAATTGACGGCGGCGATTTATCAAACCACTTTGTTGGGTAATGAACCATTCCTGGAACGAGACGGCTCCAGACCACAGCGACCAAGGCGAGGGTGAGGATACTGAGGCCAACGGGCTGCCATAGGGCAAAGAGGCCGGCATGCTGATGCACCATAATCAGGGGGTTAGCACCGGCTGGCGGGTGAACCGTTTTGGTGCAGAGCATGAAAATGAGCGTTAAAACCACCGCCAGTATGTATACCCAGAGAGCGTCCCCAAATGCCTGGGAGCAAAGCACACCAATGAGCGCACCACCCAAATGTCCACCAAACAGTGCCCGTGGTTGGGCAGCAACTGCCCGTGTGAGACCAAAGAGGAACATAGTGGAACCACCGATTGAGGCGAGTAAGAAAGGAGATGAAGATATGTCCACAAACCAAAGGGCTATGCCGATGCCTGTTGCCGCCCCCACTGCGCACCAAATCAAACGCCCGAGGTCTCTGGCGTTAAACTTGATACTTCGACGGCGCCAAGCCTCGGCCTTCAGGGCGCGGTAAAAAGCGCCGCTCAGTATCAACCCTGAGCCCCTCGGCTGTACTCGGGGCCTTGAGTTTGTCGAAAGGCAAACCCAGGGCTTTAGACCGGGGAAAGTCGAAGGGTTGATTCTGTTTCGTGTTTTCCCTGTAATAGCACGAAATACGAACTTCGTATAACGTTGGAATTTTGGCAGATTGGGGGGCGAAGAAAAAATACTGCATTTTCATAGTTGAAATACCCGATTCACCCTATTACCGCAACAGTTATTTTATGAGAATATTCTAATGCTTGTGTCCGAACGTTCGTATGATCTCAAAGGTCCGTATAGCAGAAGGAGGAGGGTTCTATGGAGAAATTGCCAACTGGCTTTAAGGAGATGCTTTCTTTTGGCCTGATTGATGCCCTGCTGGGCCGTCGTTCACGGCGCTTCTTCATGGGAGCGGAGATACCCGACGGTGTGTTTGCATACAAATCACGACACACGTCGGTACCGCTTACCGAGCTCGAAAAACTTCTGGTGGTCGCCGCCTGCGGGAGCAACACAAGCTGGCACTATTTGATTTACCGTGCCAAGCGTTATGCGCCATACCTTTCGAATTATGCAGGATCGGCTGGCGGCCGCACGTTCCCTTCTTCGGCAGGATTTCATACGAGCATGACCTTCTTCACCGACGACGAAGGTGTCTACGTTCTGGATGCTCGCGATGCTCCGCCCTTTGCGGAAAGGGAAACGGACGGTTCCCTCGATCTCGAAACCGTCCTCAGCTCACTCAAAGGCCGGGTCAAGAAGACCCAGGATGGTCGCCTGGGATTGCCGGCTCAAGTCCCCTACACAGAAGCGCACAATACCTGGGTTGTGAATCAACCTGGAACGCTCCTCGTCATTCCTGTGGGGGATCTAGCGCAGCATGTTCTTCTTAACCTCTTCTATATGCTACAAAACGGCATCGTTGTCAGGGACGATATCAACAGGCGCAGCATCCCCGGAATCGAGAAGTTCAAAAATATGGTGGATGTGAATAATACCTGGCCTTTGACCTTCGTGGAACAGTGGTCCATGGCCGAGGTCACTGCGGAACTGGCTATGAGCTGTTATGCAGGGACGCTGATGCTTCAGGCCATGGGGCTCGGTGGTTGGATGTTTAACGGACTGGACGCCTTCAGCGTGCTCGGTGCAAGCGGTGATCCGAGCGTTCCTGGTTTAGGATTCCGGTACGACACGAATGAACGCTGGCCCTATCCTAATCCAACAGGCTTGCAGGGAGTCATGGAAGGTTTCTGTCCCCCCCACTATCCTGATATGCACGCCGCCGTGGAGGCAATTCAAAAGCGCAAATTCTGCCCAGGCGGTCCGTTTCATCCAGAAACGCCCGGCCCTTGGAAGGATTCGGTCAAGGTACGTTCTGCGGCCCAAGTGCACAGTGAAGAATTCCGGGGGTGCGTCGCTCTACAAGCTCAATACGTTTTGGATACGTTTGGCAAGTTTCCTGGTACCGTGCCCTCTATTTTTCTTATTACTTATCTTCAGGCGCATCATTTAGATCTGGAGTTCTATGACACATTCTACAAGCCAGGCGCTTATTTGAAGACTCATGCTAAGCATATGACCCGGTGGCACCCCCGCGTCAGGAAATGAGTCATGTCTTGAAGGGGACCGCTTTTCTACGTCACCTTTTCTACTACTCGGGGAGCATCAATTAGGATTGTCTTGGCGGGCCTTCCTACCCGGAATGGTCAAACAGTTGGCGGACTTTTTTCACAGCGGACGAGACGACAAATACTCTCACATTATTGCTGTTAGGATCTGCGGGGATAATAAAATTGCCTTGCCGTTTTGGGTCATAGTTCAGCACCGTGGACCCAACCATCACTTCACCATCTGCAAATGTCACCTCCAGCTTCGCGCCAGAAGGGTTCTCTCCCTCAACATAAAAATCCCGTTCCTCAAACTGCGGATTCCCATGAAAGTCCCGAACCACAAACACGGCCTTCAGGCGGTACACAGATACCTGAAGCGGCCGGCCGGAGGGGTTGTCAGCAGGGGTAAGATAAAAGAAATCCTTATTGGGAGAAAAATTCTGCATGAAGCCCCTGGCGATGGTTCCATTGGCGTATCTGACAACCACCTTAGTCGGTTCCATTTCCTTCACTGTCTCCAGGGAACTTGAGAATCCCTATCCTTGTTTCTTGCGCACGACTTATTATTAGAATTTTTTTATCAAACGAACTCATCTTTGTCAATCAGAATATCTGAGATCTCTGAAAAAGTGGCTGCAGAAGAGTGGGTCTCTCCAGGCCTGAAAGGTTTACTTGACGTTGAAAACCGGCCTTCGTTTCTCTGAAAAAGATCTTAATCCCTCCTGACCATCGGGATGAGCCGCACAGGTTGAAAGCCCCAGTCGCTCCCGTTCGATGTGGGTCTCGAAGGCGGTATTGAAAGAATCTGTGAGGAGGGCTTTGCACCAGCCAAAGGAGTGAAGAGAAATTTTCGCCAGTTCATGGGCCATCTTCATTGCTTCTTCCAGGGCATGCCCATCCTCCACAACTTTGGTCACCAATCCCCAGTCCATTGCCTGCTCTGATGAAATGGGTTTATCGAAGGCAACGATCTCCAGGGCACGGGCCAAACCAACAAGTCTTGGAAGTGTGAATGTGCCACCCCCATCAATGCAGAGGCCGCTGGAGGTATAGGCTTGCCTTAGAATGGCAGATTTAGCCATGGCCCTAAAGTCACAAGCCAAGGCCAGTGAAAATCCCCCGCCCGCTGCAACGCCGTTGATAGCGGCGATCACAGGTTTTCTCATCCGACGAATCTCCAAAATAGCCTGATGGTATCGGGCAGCCAATTCGTGAAAAGCTGCCGGAGCTCCGGCGGGATGGTTCAGCGCCCACTTGAGATCTCCGCCCGCGCAAAAAGCCTTCCCCTCCCCTGAGATGACTATTCCCGCAACCGAATCATCTTCCGCAAGCTTAATAAGATGTTTTTCAAGAGACTCCAGCAGATCGAGATCGAATGCATTAAAGGCCTCAGGCCTGTTTAACAGGACCTGAGTGACCTCTCCATCTTTCTTAAGTTTTACGGATTCTGCCATCTTGTCTACCTCCTGCCTACTGCCTACTATCTAATTCGGGCTTATCCCTTTCTGCTTCTCATAAGCTTCTTTAAGGTTTTTCAAAAATTCAGAGGGAACTTTATACCCCAAACTCCTTGCTTTTTTGATGTCCTCCCAGGCCTTCTCATACTCTCCTTTATAATGATAGATATGGCCACGATTGTAGTAAGCTGAAGCATACTTGGGGTCTATTTCAATCGCCTTGGTGTAATCTAGGATGGCTCGATCATATTCTCCCATTCTACGATAGACAAATCCTCGGTTATGGTAGGCAATGGGATATCTTGGATTAAGCTCGATGGCTTTGGTGTAGTCAGAGATGGCTTTTTCATATTCACCCATTTTCCTATAGGTGACCCCACGGTTGAGGTAAGCCACGACAAAATCAGGGTTGATTTCGATGGCTTTATTGTAATCGGGAATCGCTTTCTTGTATTCACCCTTTTGAGAATAATCAACGGCCCGCTTGAAATAGGTTTCAGCCGTCTCTTGAGGAAGAGGCGCCCTTTCAATCGGTTTTTCAGCAGCACATCCCGTAAGCAAAAGAAACACAGCCAAAACAATGATTCCTATCCTTAATATCATCGCCCTTTCTCCAAATGTTCAAGCATTATACCAAATATTATTTTTAAAGACCACGAGCCGTTTTTGAAAGGCCCATGAGATGGTGACCCAGGTTCAGCATGACCGTAACGGGTCGCTCTTCCGGTCATCCCGAATTCATTTCCAGTGTCGTGATTCTAACACTTCTTCACATTAATTCCGAGGTCATCATTCCTGCCCCGTATCCCGTGGTCGGGTCTAATCGACAGGTACGGGGTAAACTCCAGCAGGAATCCAGTTCAGAAACAATGGATTCCCCCGTGTCAAGCACGGGGCAGGCTTGGTCAAGCCCGGAATGACAAACAAAGGAAAGGAATTTCTGAGTCACTACACGGGATCTCGATTTTGGTTCTGGATTTATCCGCCTGCACAGAAGACCCCGGGCTCTGCCCGTGGGGCTCCATGGTTTGACACGTTTCCCATGGACGGGTACCTTTCAGTCGCAAAGGAGAAGAATAGATCAACGAAGTTGCCTTTATCTATACAAAAATGGTATGGATAATTCATAGACTTACCCTCAGCCTGAGATTTGATCTTAACCTTAACCTTAACCTCAGGGACTGTAAAATATGACTTCTATCTATCTCATTCGCCACGGACAAACCGCATGGAATAGGGAGGAGATCTTTCGAGGGAGGACGGATGTCCCCCTCGATCAGACCGGCCTCAGGCAGGCGGAACTGGCGGGAGAATATTTTAAGGGAATGGAGATTCACGCGATCTATTCAAGCCCTCTGGCTCGAGCCTGGCAGACCGCTCAGAAAATTGCCAATCTTTACTCCCTGAGAGTTCAACCGTTGGAAGGGATCATCGATATGAGTTTTGGAAATTGGGAAGGTCATCCCCATGATGAGATAAAAAAAATGGATCCTGAGACCTACCGGCAATGGAGAGACGAACCCCATCGGGCCAGACTACCCGGAGGGGAGGGCCTGGATGAAGTCCGCGTGAGGGCCATGGCTGCTGTGGAAGAGGTGATCCAATCCAACTCCGGCAAGACCCTTGTCCTCGTCTCTCATCGGGTTGTCAACAAAGTGCTCATCTGCGGGGTTCTTGGGTTAGACAACTCCCATTTTTGGCAAATTGGACAGGATACCACCGCGATCAATCTAATCCAGTATAGGAATGGAAAGTACATCCTCTCCCTTTTGAACGAGACCTGCCATCTTAAGCATCTGAAGGAGGAATGGGCGAAGGTTGACTTTTGACCGGAGCGTGCCCCGCAAGCCCCGCGCTGTGCCTGCCTGCCGGTAGGCAGGGCCGGGGAGCTTCATAATCAATGAATTGGAATGATGGAAAAGTGGATAAAGATGTTCTCAGGCGGGAGAGCCGATAGATGGAATATTTTGACACGATAAAAAGGCATGACTACGAGCAGATATCCATCATTCAGAATCAGAAAGCGAAGCTGTTTGCCGTCGACGTGATTCACGATACCACGAGGGGGCCCGCCGTGGGTGGGACTCGATTCATGAAGTATCCTAACGAAGAAGAGGCCATCCGTGATGCCCTGAAACTTTCGAGAGGGATGACTTACAAAAGCGCTGCGGCAGGTCTGGATTGCGGTGGTGGTAAAACGGTCATCATGGAGATGGATGGGATGGATCGAACCTTGGCCCTCAAGACTTTGGGCCGATATATTGAACGTCTGCAGGGGAGGAGGTATACGGGCAGAGATCTGGGTGTCTCCACAGAAGACATTGACTTTATGAGAACGGAGACTCGATGGGTAGCCGATGAGACACCCGCTGGAGTGGGAGATCTATCGGAAGCCACGGCCTATGGGGTTTACCAGGGAATAAAAGCCTGTTTGGCAGAAGCCTATGGGAACGATTCCTTGAAAGATCGGCACATCTCCGTTCAGGGTGTGGGGGAAGTGGGCTACTGGGTGGTTAAATATGCCGTCGAAAATGGGGCGAAGGTGACGATTAGCGATATCCACCCGAAGGCGATTGGAAAAACCGCGAAAGCATTTCCAGTCACTGTGGTGAAGCCCGAGGAGATCTATGGGGTGGACGGGGATGTGTTTTCTCCCTGCGCCATCGGGGGGATCATTTGCTCTGAAACCATTCCAAAATTTAGATGCCAGATCATCGCCGGGAGTGCCAACAATGTCCTGGCAACAGAGAAGGACGGAACCGCGCTGTTTCAAAGAGGGATCCTCTATGCCCCCGACTATGTCATCAATTCAGGAGCCCTGATTCAATGGTGGTATCGTCAGAAGACCTATGACGTTAAGAATAAAAGAGATCCCAGGGAGGCCATCTGCGATTTATATCCTGTCATCAGAAATATTCTTAAAGAATCGAAAGAGAAAAAACTTGCTCCCGCGATGGTGGCAGATCGATATGCGGAAAGGCAGTTGAAGAAAGAGAAGACCTATGTGGATTTCAATTGGGGAAATCTTAAATAAAGGCAATGGCAAATGTCAAAGCTCAAATGTGAAGCTCCCCGGCCCTGCCTACCGGCAGGCAGGCATCCCGTCAGGACGGGACAGGCACGGCGGGGCCGTTCGACAGAGCTCTCGGCCCTGAGCATGTCGAAGGGCTTCCCGGCAAGGTAATCTCACTTTGTATTGTGCCCCTTGACCTCGCCAACAAGGCGAGGCTTACGGGGCACGTTCCGGCCAAATAGAATATTCTTGGATGACACGATCGTCGTTATCAAACGATGGAAATGAACATTGGATAGGATTCTCTGAAGCAAGCCTTTTGGGCGACTAAAGTCGCCCCTACCCACATTTGAATATCAGGGCTTAGATTTTAAGAACCGTTCAATCCGGGTCCTGATCTCATCCCTCGCTCTTCGAAATACCGCCACTCTCTCATCCATTGTTCCAATTGCCATTGCCGGATCTTCAATAGACCAGTGGAGTCGAATCCCTTGACCGGGAAAATTAGGACAGGCCATGGCAGCATGGTCGCAGAGGGTAATGATATAGTCAAACTCTTCTTTGAGGAATTGGTTTTGGGATTTAGAAGTTTGCTTGGAGATGTCAATACCGACTTCGTCCATCACCCGAATGGCCAGTGGATGGACATAAGAAGGGAGAATTCCGGCACTCTTAACTTCCCACTGCTCTCCTCCCATCGACTTCATCAGGCCTTCAGCGATTTGGCTGCGGGCAGAATTCGCCGTGCAGAGGAAGAGAACCTTCTTTTTTATCTCTGTCATTATTTTCTCTTTCTGGAAGGAGGCTTGGGAGGGTAGGAGGCTTCGATCACGCTCTTCATTCCTCCCCGGACATTGAACTCACCCGTGACCACAGCGTTGATCGGTTTGGAGGCCTTGACAAAATCCCTGAGGATTCGATTGACCGCATTTTCATAAAAGATCCCCAGATTTCGGTAGGCGAGAATGTACATCTTTAACGACTTTAGTTCGACGCACCATTGGTCAGGGACATAGCGAATAGTAATGGCTCCAAAATCAGGCAGTCCGGTCCGGGGGCAGACAGAGGTGAACTCAGGGATAGAGATCGTGATCTCGTAGTTTTTGAATTGATTTCTGAAACATTCGATCTTCGGAAGGGGGGCGTTGATACCTGCCCGGGCATAATCCTCCGTATATTCAGCCATAAAATCTCCTTTCCCAAAAATCATAATGCAAAGTATATGAATAATCAATGGAAAATCGGTTTGAAAAGACGTATTTTGATGGTTACATTATAGAGTAAGCGTTTTAGGACTTTTCGAAGAATGGCACGATTACCATAAATTAAAGGAGACTTAAGAAATGAAACGGGTTGTTCGGATATTATCAAACGATGGGGTCTCAGGGAGTGCGATACGAAGTCCGGAGGCTACCCCTTTTTCGGATGATAATCTTCTCGATGCGTACTCGAAGGCCGTCATCAATGCAGCGGAGAGAGTCAGCCCATCGGTCGTCAATATCGAAGTCCACAAAAAACCAGAGGGGAGACGGACGACCCATTTCCGACTTCCAGACGAGATGCGTGGCAGCGGCTCCGGTTTTATCTTCACTCCGGACGGATTCATTTTGACCAACAGCCACGTGGTCCATCAGGCGAGCAAGATTGACGTGGCTCTCTCAGACTGCCGCCGTTTTCAGGGAGATCTCGTGGGAGATGATCCTGAGACGGATCTGGCTGTGGTCAGAATTAACGGACCCAAATTCGTAGCTGCCCCCCTGGGAGATTCTCAAAAGATACGAGTGGGTCAACTGGTGATCGCCATTGGCAACCCCTATGGGTTTCAATGCACCGTAACGTCCGGGGTCGTCAGTGCCCTCGGACGTTCCCTCCGATCCATGTCAGGCCGTTTGATTGATAATGTCATTCAGACGGATGCAGCCCTTAATCCCGGAAACTCCGGAGGCCCTCTAGTCAATTCTCAAGGGGAGGTCATCGGCGTGAATACGGCAGTGATTCTTCCTGCCCAGGGAATCTGTTTTGCCATTGCCATCAATACAGCCAAGTATATTGCTGCACGGCTCATCAAAGAGGGCAAAATTAGACGTAGCTATATCGGTCTCGGAGGGCAGAATGTTCCCCTCCATCGTCGATTTGTGAGATTCTTTCACCTCCCGGCGGAGAGCGGAGTCTTGGTCGTTTCAGTAGAAAAGAACAGCCCGGCCCAGAGGGCCGGCTTGTTGGAGGGAGATATCATCATCGGTTTCGATGACCAGCCTGTTGTTGGGATTGATGATCTGCACAAGATGTTGACGGAGGAGAAGGTTGGGGTTCGTGCGAAACTAACGATCCTGAGACGGTCTGAAAAATTGGAGATTTCCGTTATTCCTGAGGAGTCCAGAGTTAGAGGAAATGATTAAGAGGGTCAGGCCACGATTGACCTCCTCGATATAGAAATAAGGAGTGAAATGATGGATGATAAGATTGTAGTTCGCAAATCAGAAAACATCTACCGGACCCATGGGAGCATCGAGAATGGCACCTTCCTGGGACGCTGGCATTTCTCCTTCGACCAGTACCATGATCCGCAATTCATGCATTTTGGGACCCTCCGTGTTTTCAATGATGACACCTTATCTCCGGGAGCGGTCTGGCCTCTCCATCCCCATCACGATATTGAGGTGGTGACCTATTGTGCCGAGGGAGAGTTTCGCCACTCAGACGAACACGGGCAAGGTGGGGTCCTCAAGAAGGGATGGGTCCAGCATACCACGGTGGGAAGCGGGATGTGGCATTCAGAGATCAATCACCGGAAGGATGAGCCGATGCGGTTTATCCAGATGTGGTTCTTGCCTTCAAAGAAAGAGCTCAAGCCTTCGGTGGAGCAGATGGCTGTGGATCAAAAGGACCGGGCCAATCGCTTCCTGCTCCTGGTATCGAATGAAGATTCAGATGGCCTCAAGATCTTCTCGGATGCGAGGGTCTATTCTTCATTCCTCCAGGCCGGTCATCGGGTGAAACATGACATCAAAGCGAACCGGGGGGGTTATCTCTATGTCCTTGAGGAAGGGCCCATCCGTGTGAATGAGCATTTGGTTTCAGCCCTGGGTGCAGCCAAGATCACCGGAGAATTGGAGATCGCTGTTGAAGCTGAGAGGGATGCAGAACTTCTCTTTGTGGAAGTTGGTCTGGTTTAATACAATTACTCATGACGGTTCATTCATGCTCGCCTACCA
>Ga0299915_10003324_pt1 | contig 11654 bp, 8 predicted proteins | sample RVTome_13_FD_200263 | JGI IMG/M metagenome (GOLD analysis project Ga0299915, IMG submission 200263) | Soil microbial communities from uranium-contaminated site in the Upper Colorado River Basin, Wyoming, United States - RVT92D227 (version 2) ... | reverse complement strand
GATCTCCGACGCACGAGACCGGCCACGCCTGCTCGGAACTGCCGCCACCGATCGAGGCGCGCGGTGGGCGATCGCGACCGCGGCGGGCGTGAACGAGATCGTCGCGTTCGATCTCGCCGGCAAGCGTGTCGACTCGCTCGCCGTTCCCGAGGGCATCCAGCCGACCGACGTCGTGCTCGCGGCCGGCAAGATCGCAGCAGCCGTGGGGCGTCGCGACAAGGTCGGCGTCGCGCTGCTCCGGCGGGGGGATCAGACGATCGAAGTGAAGCTCGCGGTCGACCCCGTGGCCACGGTCGGGGTCTCGATGTCGTCCGACGGCCGTTATCTGTTCGCCGGCAATCAGATCATCGACCTCGCGACCGCCGCGGTCGTCGGGACCCAGAAGCCGGAGCTCGTCCTCGATTGCAGGACGCCGCGGCCTGATCGTGCGGTGTGCCTGATCGATTGGCGGCCGGCGGGTTCCGGTGAGGACCAAGACGTCGGCGTATTTCGCCTGCCAGACGGCGCGATGATCGAGCCTCCGAAGGCTCGCGAGCTGCCTCCGTGGCCGATCACGGCCGTGGCAGCCAGCAAGTCCTACGGGTTCGCCGGGGGCTGCGACGACGAGCTCGCAGTCCTCGATCTCGATACCGCCCGCGTGCGTGCGACGATCCCGCTCGGGGTCTCGGCCTGCGCGCGCCACATCGCGATCTCGGAGCGCACGAGGCTCGGCGCGGTCGCGCTCGAGGGCGGGCACATCGTGGTCTGGGACCTCGAGACCAACAAGTCACTCGGAACCCTCGCCGCCCCGGCGGACGTCTCCGCCCTCGAGCTGTCCGCGAGCGGCGAGTATCTGGCGCTCGCGACCATCGACGGCCAGCTCGCAATACACCACGCGCGATCGCGCGACCGGGTGGCGCTGTTGCGGATCGCCGATCCGGCGAGCGCGGGCTCCGCACACCTCGCGTTCGACCTGTCCGACGAGACCTTGCTCGCCAGCGTCGACGGCATCGTCATCCGCGTTCCCTGGACGCTCCCTGCGGGCGCGATCGATCCGGCGTGGCGCACGCGATCGCTGTTCGTCGCCGACGGGCTCGACGTTCGACCGAAGCGACCTTAGTTCTCGTCGTCGTCGCCGCCGGTGATGCCGTACTTGCGTAAGAGCTTATGCAGGTACTTGCGATCCATGTCGGCATCGCGCGCGGCCTTGGAGATGTTGCCGTCGGCCCGCTTGATCAGCCACGCGAGGTACCGGCGCTCGAACAGCTCGTTCCACTTCTCCTTCGTGTCGCGGAACGACACGCCGGGCTCGAACTCGATGCCATCGCGAAGCTGGGCGCTCCTCGTGCCGGTCTCGGGGCCGAGCGGCGCGACGAGCATCCCCGGATCGGCACCGAGCGCGAGCGCCCGCTCGATCACGTTGCGAAGCTCGCGCACGTTGCCCGGCCAGTCGTGCGCCATCAACGCCGCCCGCGTTCCCTCGGTCAGCGTGGTCCCACCGTTGGGCGCGAGCTTGCCGAGCATCGCGTCGATGAGCAGCGGGATGTCCTCGCGGCGTTCGCGCAGCGCCGGCGCGGTGATCGGCACGACGTTGAGCCGGAAGTAGAGATCCTCGCGGAACTTGCCCTTCTCGACCTCGGAGCGGAGATCCTTGCGGGTCGCGGCGATCACGCGAAGGTCGACCTTGATCGTCTTGGTGCCCCCGACCCGGCGGAGCTCGCGCTGCTCGAGGACGCGCAGGAGCTTGGGCTGGAGATCGAGCGACAGCTCGCCGAGCTCGTCGAGGAACACGGTGCCACCGCTCGCGAGCTCGAACGCGCCCTGGCGCGCGGTGACGGCGCCGGTGAACGCGCCCTTCTCGTGGCCGAACAGCTCGCTCTCGATCAGCGTGCCGGCGACCGCACCGCAATCCACGACGACGAACGGTGCCCCGTTGCGCGGCGAGAGCAGGTGGAGCGTGCGAGCGATCATGTCCTTGCCGGTACCGGTCTCGCCCTCGATCAGGACCGTCGCGTCGGTCGGCGCGATCTTCTCGACGAGCCCGAAGATCTCGCGCATCGCCGACGACTTGCCGACCATGTCACCGAGCTGCTCCTTCTCGCTCGGCAGGATCTCGATCCGTTCCTCGAACGGCGTGAACTTCAGCTCGACCGACCCCGCGGCGATCACCGAGCCCGCGCGCAGGTACGCTTCCTTGACCTCGGCTCCATCGAGGAACGTGCCGTTCGTGCTCTTCATGTCGCGCACGAGGTAACCCTTGGCATCGCGCATGATCTCGAAGTGCACGCGTGAGACGGTCTCGTCGCCGAGCACGAGGTCGTTTTCGGGCGCCTTGCCGACCTTGAACGTGTCGCCACCGATCACGAACTCGGTGCCGCGCTGGTTGCCCTTGATCACGACGAGCTTGCACCGACGGAGGTTGACGGTCGCCGGCGTCGCTTCGCGCCGGATCCGTGTCCCCGTCAAGTGCTCCATCGTGAAAAGGGTACCGCGATCGCGGCCTACACGTCGCTCTGTTGTTTGGTCTCTCTAACGAGAGTACCGTCTTGAAAGTGCTGCGTTCTTGGGGAGTCGCACTTGGCCTTGCGGTCGTGATTTGTTCGGGCAGTGCCGCGAGTGCGCAGGCTCCAGCTCGCCCGTTGCCCGATCAACCCGGAGGCGCTGCGCCGGCAAAGCCGTCCGATGCTCCGTTGCCGTCGTGTCTGGATCAGACGATTCGCGATCAGCTCGGCGAACAGCTCAAGCCCCGTGGCGTCCAGAAGCGCGACTTCAAGAAGAACAAGAAGATCGTCGTCGCGGGACAAGGCGGACTGTTCGGTGGAGATCTCACATCGTCGAGCTGGATCGCCGGTGGCGCGCTCGCGTTCTTTTTTACCGAGGACCTAGGGATCCAGGCCGAGTTCGCGCTGACGCCGCTCACGCTCGACCTCGACGCGCCGCTCAACAAGTTCTTCGGCGATGACCGGTTCGAGCCGGGCATGGCGTACCTCGCGCTCGGCAATGTCGTGTGGTCACCGATCCACGCGAAGCTCAAGATGGGCGGCGGGATCGTCCACTCCGATCTGATGTTCTTCGTCGGCGGTGGCCGGATGTTCCACGATGCCGTGCAGGGGCTCTCGTTCGACGCCGGGTTCGCGCTCGATCTGTTCGTGACCCGCGTGCTCACGATCCGATTCGACGTTCGTGACGTGACCGCGGTCCAGGAGATCGCAGGCGAGACCCGATTCACGAACAACTTCGTCGCGACCATGGGGCTCGCGCTGTGGATCCCCTCGGGGCTGTGATGCGGACCTCACTCGCTGCATGGATCCTGATCGCCGCCGCGTCGACCGCGTTCGCCGAGGAGGGCGGCGGCGATCGCATGATGGACAAGAAGCAGGTCGCCAAGGCGGACAAGTCGAAGACGTCCACCGACGACACGGCCGGTCCACGGACGACGCAGATGTGCGTCGATCAGGAGATCGCGGATCGCCTCGCCATCAAGCGGAAGCGGCGCGGTGCGGTCGATCGTCTGTTCGTCAAGCAGGGCCGCCACGAGCTCACCATCGGCGGCGGCTACTACGCGAGCGATCTGCTCTCGGGGACGTACCTCGCGAGCGGCTCGTACACGTATCACATGACCGACGAGACGGCGGTCGAGTTCTCCGGCGCGTACACCCACGCGAACGCGGACATCATCCGCGCGCTCGAAGACGATCGCGGCACGGTGCTGAGCGATACGTACGCGCGGATGATCTTCGGCGAGTCGTTGCTCGTGTGGAGCCCCGTGTACGGCAAGCTGCGACTCGGAGGGTCGATCGTGCACTTCGACCTTCACGCCGATATCGGGGTGGGAGTGATCGACTCGTCGACCAGTCGAGGAGCCTCCGGGGTCCTCGGGTTCGGGATCAAGCTCTTCATGGGCCAGGCCGCTGCCTTCCGGATCGACGCTCGCAACCGGACGTTTCGCCAGGAGCTGCTCGACGAGCGCTTCCTCGTCAACGACAGCGCGATCACTGCCTCGCTGTCGTTGTTCCTACCGTTCCATAACTGACACGTCACTGTTGGGGCGCCGCTGCGCTCACCCGGGAGAAGACAGAAGATGCGTATCCGAACCGTCCTCTTGATCGTGCTCGTGCCCGCGCTGGCGATCGCGGCGCCGAAGCCAAGGAAGAAGCCGGCGAAGAAGGCGATCCCGGTCAAGCCGGCAGACACCTCCAGCGAGCCTGCGCCCACGCCGGATCCGGTGCCGGATCCCAAGCCGGCCGCGACCACGCCGACCACTCCACCACCGTCGATGGCGCCCGCAACGCCCGTGGGTGGGGGCGCGGGCTCGGGTGGCGGTAGCGGTGCGGGTGGTGGCGGCGGCGACAAGCCGGAAGCGCCGGCCGAGAAGCCAGGCAACGAGCCCGACGTCGACACGCTGCGCCAGGAGTACCTCTCGTTGCGCGACGAGCTGTTCAAGTCGCGCGCCCGAGCGAACGCCGTGGCGAGCGCGCTCTACTCCACGCGGATCCAGGTCAAGCTCACGTACACGACCGCGCGTTACTACAGCCCGGCGAAGGCGTCGATCCGGCTCGACGGCGCGAGTGTGTACGAGAACGCGACCGGCGCGATCGGTGGCGACGACGGCGTCCGGTTCGACGGCTATGTCGCGCCGGGTCGCCACGTGCTGACCTTCCGCGTCGAGGCGACCGGCAAGGATGACGATTCGTTCACGTCGGTGAACGAGACCCAGATCGTCGTCAAGGCGGTCGCCGGCAAGGACCTGATCGTCGCGGCCAAGGCGCGCGACGGCGGTGACATCGCGTACGAATGGAAGCGCAAGGAGCGCGGTAGCTACGGGCTCGGGCTCGACGTTTCGGTGAAGACCGTGGCCCGCGCCGCCGAGACCGGCGACACGAAACCAGCCAAGGGTAAGAAGTGAGGCGCCTGATCACCCTCGTGCTGGTTGCCTCGACGACGGTCGCGTCGGCGCAGCCAGATCCGGACAAGGACGAACCCTCGAAGGACGCCGCGCCGCCGGCTGCACTCGATCCGATCGCGAAGTACTTCGCCGAGCTCGAGGCGATGAAGCTCATCGACGCCGAGAGCGGCAGCCTCGTCACGCTGCGCCGCGAGCTCCAGACCGGTGAGGGCTTCCTGCGCGATGGCGCGTTCGTGACCGCCGCGGTCGCGCTGTACGCGATCGTGAAGTCGCCGCGCTACAGCGCCTTCACCGACTTCGTCGAGTTCCAGAATGCCGAGTACGACCTCGGCGTCGCGCTCGCGCGTGCCGGCAGCTACGGCGCCGCACTCGACGCGCTGGAGACCGTGCTCCGGCGTGGCCCGGCGGCGCCCTACTACGGTCCGGCGCATCGCCGCACGGTCGACATCGCGCTCGAGACCCGCGATCATGCCGGCATCCTCGCCCGCATCGAGGCGATCAAGACGACCGATCCGGTGCCACCGTCGGTCTCCGGCGAGCGCGCGTATCTCCGCGGCCGCGCCGCGTACGATGGCGGCAAGCTCGCCGATGCCGAGGGCGAGCTCGTCACGATCTCGAAGCAGAGCCGGATGTACTCGTCGGCGGTCTATCTGCGCGGCGTGATCCGCGCTCGCCGCGGCGAGTACAAGGGCTCGGCCGAGGCGATGTGCGAGATCGCAGCGACCGCCGACAACGACAAGTTCACGTTCGTCGTGGACGACCGCTACTTCACGGTCAAGGACCTCGCACGGCTCGGGCTCGGGCGACTCGCCCACGAGCAGGGCGAGTACGACGACGCCTACTACCACTACTTCCAGATCCCCGACGACTCGAGCTATCTCCCCGACGCACTGTTCGAGGCGAGCTGGTCGATGTACCAGAAGCGCGAGCTGCCGACGTCGCGCGACCTCGTCAAGGAGTTCCTCAAGGAGTTCCCGTCGTCGCCGCTGTGGCCGGAGGCGAGCCTGCTCGCGGGCTACGTCGAGCTCGCGGACTGCAAGTTCGACGAGTCGCAGAAGTGGTACGACACGCTCACCGCGAAGCTGCAGCCGATCGTCGACACGATCGACAAGGTGCGCAAGGATCGCCAGCTGCGCGACCAGCTGTTCGCGACCGCGATCACGCGGTTCCGCGAGGTCAGGCAGACCGGCGCGAAGATCGAGAAGCAGGCTCCGAAGACGCCGCTCGACGAAGTGCTCGCGCTGTTGCGGCTCGATCCTCGGTTCCTCCGGCTCAGCGACTCGATCACCGGGATGCACGAGCTCTCGAACGGCGCGCCGAACGTGGTGCGCGCGTGGCAGAACCTCGCCGCTCAGTTCTCCCAGAAGAAGGTCGCGGCGATCAGCACCGACAAGACGCTCGACGAGGAACAGCTCGCAGATGCGAACGCCGTCGTCGAGGACCTGCGCCGGCTGTCCGAAGCGGTCGCGACCTCCAAGGCCGACCTCGCACGCGGCCGCCGCGACGGGACCTTGCCCGCGGATGTCGCCGACGCCGAGTCCAAGCGGCTCGACGAGCTCGCGGACAAGATCGAGCGCGCCGAGCTCAAGGCCCTCGCCGCGGGCGACCGCTCGGCCGTCGCGGTGGGTGAACAATCCTCCGCCGGGATCCGCCCCATGATCCAGTCCGACATCACCGAGGCTCGCCGCCTCGACAAGGCGTCGCACGCGCTCGCGAAGCAGCTCGAGGACGCGGGCGACAAGCTCGCGCAACAGGCGATCGAGAAGCTCTACGAGGACACCCGCCGCGTGCTCGACAGGGCCAAGCTCGGCAAGGTCGACGCGATCATCGGCCAGAAGCGGAAGCTCGACATCGAGGTTCAGGATCTCGCAGCCGGTCGCTTCCCCGAGGAGCTGATCGGCAAGCTGTGGAACGCCAGCATGATTGGCGATGACGAGGAGTTCTGGCCATGGCAAGGCGAATACTGGGCCGACGAGTACGAGGGGTGGCGATGAGGGCGCTGCTGGTCGCGCTGCTGCTCGCTCCGACGCTCGCGGCGGCGCAGACGCCGGCGCGCGAGGTCCAGGTGACGCGCGGTCCGGCTTCGGAGCTCTACATCCGCAAGCGCCCGCCGACCCCCGAGGCTCCGGTGCTCTCGAAGGAGCTCAAGGACCTCCTCGGATCGACGGAGAAGCGTCGCGACGACAAGCGCCTCGAGGCGATCGGCCTGCTCCGGCAGTTCCTCGTCAGCAAGCCTACCGGCGACTCGAAGGCCGAGGGGATGTTCAAGCTCGCCGAGTTGTTGTGGGAGGAGTCACGACGGCTCTATCTGGTTCGCATCGAGGAGTACGGCCGAGCCGTCGAGCGCTGTTCGCAGAAGAAGGGCGCGTGCGAGCAGCCGAAGGAGCCGCGCATCGACCTCAAGGAAGCCGAGACGCTCTACGTCGAGCTCCACGAGAAGCACCCGACGTTCCGGCGCATGGATCTCGTCACCTACCTCATCGGCTTCGCCGCGAAGGAGGATCAGCGCGAGGCCGAGGCGATGGAGCGATTCCAGGAAGTGATCGACAAGTTCCCGCAGTCGCCGCTCCACGCCGACGCCTGGATGATGGTCGGCGAGCACTACTTCGCCGAGCAGAACTGGGTGAAGGCGAAGGAAGCGTACAAGCACATCCCCGACACCGCGACGACCAGCGATCTCGCGACGTTCAAGGTTGCGTGGTGCGAATGGAAGCTCGGCGATCCGGTCCAGGCCGCGAAGGACTTCAAGCGCGTGCTCGACAAGGCCGTCGAGGCCGAGCGTACCGGCACCGCCGCGCAGCGTCGTCGCAGCGCCTCGCTCCGCGATGAAGCGCTCGAGTACCTCGTGGTGGTGTTCACCGAGGATCGATCGGTCTCCGCGAAGGAGGTCTTTGACTTCCTCGCCTCGATCGGTGGCGAGCAGTACTCGCGCGACGTGCTCATCAAGGTCGCCGAGAGCTACGGCGCGCAGACCGAGTGGGTTCGCAGCAACGAGGCCTATCGGTTCCTGATCAAGATGGATCCGACCTCGATCAAGTCCGCCGAGTACCAGCGCGACATCGTCGCGAACTGGAACAGCGCGCTCGACGTCGAGCAGGCACAGGAGGAGATCAAGGTCCTGCTCGAGAACTTCGGTCCGACCACCGCGTGGGCGAAGGCGCAGAAGAACCGCGAGGCGCTCGGCCGCTCGCTCCAGATCACCGAAGACCTGACGCGCTCCACGGCGACCAACATCCACGGCGAGGCGCAGCGTCGCGAGAAGGGCATGCGGCTGCCGAAGTTCGAGGGCTGCGCGCCGCAGCCCTACTTGCCGGCGGACCTGAACACGATCTACTCGCGCGCCGCCGATGCCTACGAGAACTACCTGTCCGCGTTCGGCGGCCCGAAGTCGACGACCGAGAAGACGATCGAGGTGCGCTACTACCGTGCCGACATCCTGTGCTTCAAGCTCGCGAAGGTCGAGGAAGCGGGGGACGAGTACCTCGCGGTCGGCAAGAGCGCGCCGGTCGGCAAGCTGCACAAGGACGCCCTGCTCAACGCGATGGCGGCGTTCGAGAAGGCACGTCCGAAGGACACGGTCGGCAAGTCGAAGCTGTATCCCGTCGACAAGAAGTTCGGCGAAGCGATCGATCTCTACGCGACGCTGTTCCAGAACGACCCGACCATCGTCGGCGTGCTGTTCAAGAACGGCCAGATGTTCTTCGACTACGGCGACTACGACGAGGCGATCAAGCGGTTCGGCGTCATCGTCACGAAGTACCCCAAGGATCCGAACGCCGGCCCCGCCGGCGACAAGATCTTGAAGGCCCTCGGCAACGCGAAGGACTACGAGAACCTCGAGGAGTGGGCGCGCAAGCTCAAGCCCGCGCCGGGGTTCGCGTCGAAGGAGAAGCAGGAGCTGCTCGCGAAGCTCATCGTCGACTCGATCCAGAAGAGCGGCGACAAGTACGCGGAGGGCGGCAAGTACGAGCAGGCCGCGACGTTCTACCTGCGCGTTCCGAAGGAGACCACCGATACCAAGGTCGCGTCGCAGAGCCTGATGAACGCCGGCGTCATGTTCGAGAAGGCCAAGCAGCCCGAGAAGGCGGCCGACATCTACCTCGATCTCGCCGAGAAGTACGGCGAGAAGCACCCCGACGTCGGCGAGAAGGCCGCGTTCTCCGCCGGCCAGGTCTACGAGAAGGTCATCTACTACGACCGCGCTGCCAAGGCGTACGAGCTCCTGTGGTCGAAGTTCCGGACCGGCAGCAAGGCTCCCGATGCGCTATTCAATGCCGGGCTCTTGCGGCAAGCCCTCGGCCAGAACAAGGAGGCGATCGCGCACTATCGCGAGTACGCGAACAAGTTCCGCGACCGCAAGGACGCACCCGACGTGGCGTTCAACATCGGCGTCGTCTACGAGAGCTCGAACGAGGACGGCCCGGCGTACAAGGCCTACGCGGAGTACGCGCGCAATTACCGCTCGTCGGGCAAGCGCGTCGTCGAGGCGTGGACGCGTGCGGGGCGCATGTCGTTCAAGCTCGGCCAGTTCAAGCGCGCGAAGGAAGAGCTCGTCACCGCGCAGCGCCTGTGGAAGTCGTCGACGGGCAAGGACAAGGCACTCGGCACGACGTGGGCCGCCGAGGCTCGCTACTACGAGGGCGAGCTGGTGTTCCGCGAGTACGAGAAGGTCTCGCTCGACGTCAAGCTCTCGCAGCTGGGCAAGGCGCTCACGCTCAAGTCGAAGCTCCTCGGCGACGCCGAGAAGGTCTACGTGTCGGTGTCCGAGTATCAGGATCTCAAGTGGGCGACCGCCGCCCTGTTCCGCTACGGCCAGATCTACGACCTGTTCGGTGACGCGCTCGCGAACGCCGCGGCCAAGCCGCCGTCGAGCATCCCGGCCGATCAGGTCCAGGCCTACCAGGACAAGCTCAACGAGATCGCCGTGACGATCCAGGACAAGGCCGTCGAGGCGTTCACGGTCGGCTACCAGAAGGCGATCCAGATGCAGGTCTACGACGAGTACACCGCGAAGATCCGCGCGGCACTCGGTCGACTCGCGGCCGCGAAGTACCCACCCGAGCGCGAGTCCCGCAGCCGCGAGCGCATCGGCGATCGTCCGCCCACCCCGGAGATGATCACGGAGATTGCACGATGAGCGCATCACGATTGGTCATCGCGGCCGTGCTCGTCGGGCTCGTCGCGTGCGGCGGCAAAGGCGCCAAGGATCGGATCGGCCCGAAGGGGCGAGTCGTGAACCGGCTCGATCCGGTGAACCCCAAGGCGGCGAAGGAGTTCGAGTCCGCGATGCGCGCGCTCCGGCTCGGCGGGCCCGAGGCCCACGACACCGCGAAGGCGCGGCTCAAGGCGGCGCTCGAGATCGACAACAAACTCTGGGAGGCGTGGCACGACCTCGGCGCGATTGCCTACAAGGACGGCGAGGACGACATCGCGATCGACAGCTTCACGAAGGCGCTCGCGATCAACAAGGGCCACACGTCGACGTTGCTCGCGCGGGCGGAGGCGCATCGCCGCGCCGGCCACAAGAAGGATGCGCGTACCGATTACGAGGCTGCACTACGCGGAACCGAGGAGGACGATCCGAACCGCCGCGATGCAGCGGCCCGGCTCGCATCGCTGCTACGCGACGCCGGTGACTTCGACGATGCCGTCGCGGTCTTGCGCGACACCGTGCGGCTGTCGGGAGTCAACGCGAAGATCTATACCGAGCTCGGCCTGATCTACATGCAGCAGAAGCGGCTCGAGCTCGCCGAGCTCGTGCTCGCCAAGGCGATCGAAGCCGATGCGAAGGATCCCGCGATCTACAACGCCCTCGCGTTGCTCGCGCTCAAGCAGGGGAAGGCGCAGGAAGCGTTCGAGCGGTTCGATCGAGCGGCGTCACTTGACGCGAATTACATCGACGCGCGTTTCAACAAGGCGTCCGTGCTGCTCGACGCCGGGGACTTTGCCCGTGCCAAGACCGAGCTCGTGGCGATTGTCGAAAAGCGGTCGGAGGACTACGCGGCGCAGGTCGCGCTGGGGGTTGCTCATCGCGGGCTCAAGGAGCTCAAGGAGGCGAAGAAGATGTGGGACGTGGTGATCAAAGAGGCTCCGAAGCGAAGCACGGCTCGAGCGGACGCGATGTTCAACATCGCGCTGCTGAAGATCGACTTCCTCGAAGACATCCCGGGTGGTAAAGCGGATCTGGACCGCTATCTGCAAGAGGCACCATCCGGTCACGCCAAACGTTCTGCAGCCGACGAGAAACGAAAGGAGCTAGGCAAATGAGGTTGAGGCTCATGGCCCCCTCGTGGGGGTACGCGTCCACATTTGTGGCTCTGCTCGTGTGTGCTGCTGCCTTACCCGCAGTGGCGCAACCGAAGGCCAAAACACCAACGGTCAAGGCTGAAAAGTCCGAGCCGCCCACCAAGACCGACAAGCCCGACGCAAAGCCGAAAGCCACGCCGAAGGAGCAGAACTTCAACTTCGGAGATCTGAACCTCAACGGTCGCTCGCGCTCGCCACAGCTGCTGTACTTCCTCGAGCGTGCGAACGAGGAGCTCGAGCGTGCGAGCCTCGAGAAGCGCTCGTTCATCCCCCACATGGTGCGGACGGTGGAGGAAGAAGCCCTGTGACCCCGATGGGTCGCCCCGTCGCACTTCGTACCGCGCTGATCTGGCGCGACGAAGTCATGAGCGACGTCGTCGCTGACGTGCCCCGTCGTATCACGATCGGGCACAAGGGGCGTCCCACCTTCATCGTGCCCGACGTCGGCTTGCCGGCCGAGTTC
>Ga0299915_10003323_pt1 | contig 11656 bp, 8 predicted proteins | sample RVTome_13_FD_200263 | JGI IMG/M metagenome (GOLD analysis project Ga0299915, IMG submission 200263) | Soil microbial communities from uranium-contaminated site in the Upper Colorado River Basin, Wyoming, United States - RVT92D227 (version 2) ... | reverse complement strand
TTCGTAGGACATACCCTTGCTCCTTTAGGCTAAGAAAACCTTCTTGAGATGCGGCCAATTCTAAAAGAGCAACGCCGCGATTTCCAGAAATATTCGCACAAGCTTATATGGATTTCGGAGTTCTCGAGGTAACAAAAGGGATGGTTTTAAGCCTGGAGCAAAGATTACCTTGTCTTTGATTGACTTCGTTCTTAGTTTCGAAACATATCTGGGGAGTGTTTCAGTTCGAACAAAAGAAGAGGTTATCGATGATCAAGACCTGCTTAGAATATCATCAAGAAACGAGTTATGACCGGTTTGAGATGTCTGGGCACTCCCTGGACTGGGCCAATCAGCCGAAGGCCATCAAGGAGTATCTGGGGATCACCTCTCTATCTCTTCCCAGAGAACTACAGATTCCAAAAGGGAAACTCTCAGCCATTCTAAAGGAGCCGGAAGTGCGAACCGTGACCGGCGAGTTCGACATCAAGACTCTCTCGCTCCTTCTTCTCCTGTCCTATACCCACACGGCCCGAGCACGTTCCCCGGAGGGCGATTTCTTTTTCAGGAGTGCCGCTTCTGCAGGCGCTCTTTATCCGACCGAGATCTACGTGGCAAGCCACGATGTAAGCGGTGTAGATGACGGGCTCTATCACTTCGCCATGCAGAACCATTCGCTTGATCCCCTGAGGAAGGGCTATGTTCCCAGGATAGTCGATCGGGAGGGAAGTCATTTGACTTTCTATCTGACGGCGATTTTCTTCCGAAGCGCTTGGAAATACAGGGCTCGTGCTTACCGCTATCACCTCCTCGACACCGGCCACGTGGCCGAGAACCTGCTCCTCGCCCTGAAGGCCTCGAAGCTTCCTTTTAGCGTGACCTACGACTTCGACGATGGGGAGGTGAACCGGCTGCTGGGACTCGACGATCAGAAAGAAGTGGCTCTTGCGATCATCGATGTGCCTGGGGGCAAGGGAATTTCAAAGAAAGACAAAGATCCCATTCCTCCTTTGCCTGAACCCATGCTGCAAGCCGGCCGCGTATCAGAAAAGGGAACCGACTATCCGGTGATGAGGGAAATCCATGAGGCCGGGTTTCCCGTCGTCAGTTCAGAAACCAGAAAGGAGATGATCCATGAGTTGGGGATCACTCCCAAAACCTGGACTCCTATAGAAACCCCCGGCTCTTGGCCTGAGATAACCGATTACCCTGATGCGGTGTTCCGCCGCCGGTCCAGGCGCAACTTCGTCAAGAAAGCATTGAGCAGGGAAGCCATGGATGCTTTGCTCCGCAGCGTGTGCCGGAGCGATGGTTCACCCTATGATCAAAGCGTCGCCGTGGGCTTTCTTGTAGGGCAGTCTGAAGACATGGAGTCTGGGTTTTATCTGCTGGACGGGAAGAGGGAGTCATGGGCCTTGGTCTCTTCCGGTAGGCTCATGGCAAAAAGCACTTCCGTCTGTCTTGATCAGGAATGGCTGGTGAATGCAGGAGTTCACTTCCTGTTTCTCGCGAACCTGGAGGCGATCGAGAAAACATGGGGGCCGAGAGGGTATCGCTACGCCATGCAGACAGCAGGCAGGCTCGGGCAACGGCTTTACATGGCTGCTGAAGCGATGGGGCTGGGGTGCTGCGGGATCGGCGCACTTTATGATGGTGAGGCAAATGAGATGCTCGGGCTGAATAAAAACTCAAGGCTCCTTTATCTGGTGGCCGTGGGAAACATAAAAAGGGCGTGAGGCGCAAGGGAATATCTCGCCTTTACCTGTCCTCCGGAATGATTAGTTTATTTGCAACCGTTTTCCCTGAAAGGCGGGCAATGCTGAGCGATCTCCGCGCCCCGGAGACAGGCGCAGAGGGAAAGCGAAAACATATCAACGAGGAGAAGGCTATGGTCATTAAACAAGTGAATATTCCTGAAACTCTTCCGTTACTGCCGGTAAAGGACGCGGTTCTTTTCCCTAACATGGTGATTCCCATTCTCGTGAAAACGGAAAGCTTTATTCCCATGATCGAGGAGGTCATGGAGAAAGACAAACTTGTCGTGGTGGCCATGATGAGTGATGAAGAGAAGGCCGCTTTAGAAGCGGGGAATTTCCGTCGCGTGGGAACAGTCGCTTCCCTCATGAAAATAACAAAAGGGGACGAGGGAACGGTCGTGGTCGTGCAGGGGCTGTCCCGCGCGGTCATTACCGAAGTTGTGACTCGTGAGCCCCACTATATCGTGAGAGTCCAAAAGGTTGCGGAACTGGAAAAAACGGGCAAGAGAGTGGATGCGCTAAAGAGCAATCTCATTAAAGTATTCAAGGAACTGGTCACCCTGTCCCCTTATCTTCCGGACGAAATCCTCAATGTGGTTCGCCACATCTCTGATCCCGGCACCCTGACCGACATCATCGCGTCTTACCTGAATATCGAAGGTCAGAAGAGACAGGCTATTCTGGAGGCTTTGGATGTGGAAGAGCGTTTGGAAAAGCTCACGGTCTATCTGAACGTCGAGCTGGAAGTGGGTAAGATGGGCCAGCAGATTCAGACCCAGGTCCAGAAGGGAATAGACAAGAACCAGAGAGAATACTATTTGCGGGAGCAGCTCAAGGCGATCCAAAAGGAGCTGGGAGTGAGCGACCAGGAACCCTCTGAGACCCGCGAACTCAAGGAAAAGCTGGAAAAAAAGAATCTGCCGGAAGCGGCCCACAAAGTGGCGAGTAAAGAGATCGAGAAGCTCTCCAAGATGAATCCGTCATCTTCGGAATATCCGGTGACCACCAACTACCTGGACTGGCTGCTGACGCTTCCCTGGTCTGAAAGCACTGTGGACAAGCTGGACATCAAGAAAGCCGAGAGGATTCTGAACAAGCAGCACTATGATCTGCAGAAAGTAAAAAAGAGAATCCTCGAATACCTTGCGGTTCGTAAGCTGAATCCGAACCACAAGGGCCCCATCCTCTGTCTGGTCGGGCCTCCAGGAACAGGGAAAACCAGCCTGGGTCGGTCCATTGCCGAAGCGATCGGAAGGAAGTTTGTGCGGATCTCTCTGGGCGGAGTGAGAGACGAGGCGGAAATCAGAGGCCACCGACGCACCTACGTGGGCGCTCTGCCGGGGAGGATCATCAATGGGCTGCGAAAAGCCGGTTCAAACAATCCCATTTTCATGCTCGATGAAGTAGACAAGATCGGTAACGATTTCCGGGGAGACCCAGCCTCGGCATTACTGGAGGTCCTTGATCCGGAACAAAACTTTTCTTACTCAGATCACTATCTGGAGGTCGAGTTCGATCTGTCTAAAGTCATGTTCATCACGACAGCCAATCAGCTGGATACGATTCCTCGTCCGCTCCTCGATCGCATGGAGGTTCTTGAACTTCCGGGCTACACCGAGGAAGAGAAGGTGGAGATCGCCAAAAAATTCCTCATTCCAAGGCAGATCAGGGAGCATGGGCTCGACCCGGAAAAGATTCACATTACCCGGTCTGCAATCAAAAAGATCATCAGGGAATACACCCGTGAAGCAGGGGTCAGAAACGTGGAAAGAGAGATCGGCGGAATCTGCAGGAGCCTTGCCAGAAGAATTGCGGAAGGCAAAACCGGGAACTTCTCAGTGAGAGCCAAGAAGCTAGCCGAACACATTGGACTGCCGAAATTCTCTTCGGACATCCTCGAGAGGACCGGGGTGCCCGGTGTTGCCACGGGCATGGCATGGACTCCTGCAGGGGGAGACATCCTGTTCGTAGAGGCCACGATGATGCCCGGTCAGAAGTCTTTGGTTCTCACAGGACAGCTAGGGGATGTGATGAAGGAATCCGCCCAAGCAGCGCTCAGCTATGTGAGGTCCAAAGCGAAAAATCTAGGGATCGCAGAGGATTTCTTCAGCGACCACGATCTCCATATCCATGTGCCTGCAGGGGCCATTCCCAAAGACGGCCCGTCAGCGGGGGTGACCATCCTGACGGCTCTGGCATCGCTTCTGACCTGCCGGCCCATCAAATCAGATGTGGCCATGACCGGTGAAGTCACACTGAGAGGAGCGGTGCTCCCGGTGGGCGGAATCAAGGAGAAGGTCCTGGCTGCAAGCAGAAGCGGGATAAAGCACATTATCCTGCCGGAGAGAAACAAGAATGATCTCGAAGAGATCCCTGAAAAGATCAGAGCTCATCTTCAGTTTCACCTGGTCAAGAGGATGGACGAGGTCCTCGAGATCGCTCTTGAGGCGCCAGTGGGTCCTTCATGTAATTAGTGCTCGTCCGGAAATTTCATTTCCGGATGCGGCCGATCAGCATTGATCCTTCAGTAGTCAGCGAAAGCCTCGTGATTCCCTTCCCCCCAATTCGAGGGGGGAGGGAATCAAATTATAGTGTCTATCCCACCAAAATTATCTAACAGAAGCCAACTTACTATAATCGCACGTAAATTATTTCATATAGCCCTATCCTTTATTAATATACCCCTGTTTATTCAGTTGATGAATACAATGATAGGATTTGAGAAATAGAGCAAACTTGACACAAATGATAAGATAATGATATAGTTTTACAAAATTTGGATTAAGATAGTACCCTGATTGGCCTTTCTTATGAAAGGCCATAAAATTCAAAAAGTTAACCTCCAATTTCTTTTGGGAGACCCTGACTCTTGGCAAGAAAGGCTATTCAGGTTTTGATCATTGACGATGATGAGCTCTTTGTAGCTTCTCTCTCCGATTTCCTTTCCGCTAAGAACTTCAAAGTGAGTTCAGCCAAAGCCGGCAAAGAAGGGATGAGTGTTTTTGAGCGCGAGCAACCGGCCCTGGTGCTTCTTGACCAAAAACTCCCGGACATGGAAGGGATCGAAGTGTGCCGAAAGATCCTGGAAATGGACCAGAGAACAAAGGTGATTCTTGTGACAGCCTATGCGACGGTGCGATGTGCCGTCGATGCGATAAAGGCCGGAGCGTTCAATTACCTTTCCAAGCCTTTTGAACTGGATGAACTCCTGATCATCATGGACCTAGCCGTCAGGAATGTGCAGATGGAGGGCAAGATCAGGGTTCAAGACTATGAAAGAAGCAGGGAAAGCGAGGAGAAGCAACTCATCGGCTCTTCAGATGAGATGCGGAAGGTCAGACAGCAGATCCGGCTTGCGGCGACCACGGATTCCAATGTGCTGATCACGGGGGAGACAGGGGTCGGCAAGAACGTTGTGGCAAAGGCTATTCACGATCTTCAGGCGGGAAGAGAGAACTTCCTGATGGTCAACTGCTCGGCGATCCCGGAAAACCTGATGGAAGCCGAGTACTTCGGCCATGAAAAAGGGGTTTTCACTGGTGCGGACACCCGGCGCGAGGGCATTTTTGAGCTGGCGGACGGAGGAACCCTTGTGCTCGACGAGATCGGTGAGATTCCCAGCCGCCTCCAGAGCAAGTTGCTGTCCATCTTTGAAGACAAGTGTGTCAGAAGAATCGGGGGAGGCCGAAGCATACCCGTTGATGTCAGAATCATGGCCACAACCAACCAGGACCTTGACCAGGCGATAAGAGAAAAGCGTTTCAGACAGGATCTCTATTACCGCCTGGCCGTGGTCACGATCCAGGTGCCGCCCCTTCGCGAGCACTCGGAAGACATCCCGGAAATAGCCGAGTATTTTGCCAGGATTTTCTGCAGGAAACCGGTGCGCATCCTCGACCATGACATGAAAAGAATGACCGACTACCCGTGGCCGGGGAATGTGAGAGAACTTCGCAATGTCATTGAACGGGCGTCTCTTCTGCTCAAGGGGGATGTCCTGAGACCCGCCGGCCTCCTGGTCAACAGTGACACCGACAATGCATGGGTTGAACGCAAGCATTCTGAAGTGACGGAAATCGTTCCCCTCCAGGAGTTGAAAAGACAACAGATCCTCACGGCCCTGAAGGCATGTTCCGGAAACAAAAGCCGGACTGCCAGAACCTTGGGCATCTCTCTTTCCACCCTCAAGAGAACACTTGCGGAAATCAACATTGCCGGCCATTAGCGAGCTGATGAAAACCGCCCATCTGCCATTCGACAGGCTCATGGCCCTGAGCAACGTCGAAGGGCTGCGTTACCCTCATTCCTCGTCCTTGCGGCGTACTGCTCTGTACGCCTCCGTCCTCGGAATTTCGGGTGCCTTGCATCTGGACGTTTTTGATCAGCCCGCCTAACGATGTTTTCAGCCACCTTCCTGCCACCTTCTCCGCCTATTGAGAGAGGCTCCTGCAGAGTTTTTAAGATTCACAGGCTGGGTCATTTTGAACGGCCCAAAAAGAGCCAATCACCCTATCAACCATTTCTATCCAAAGGGAATAATAGACTAGAATCAAATGGTTGTTCTTGTGAGCGCCTGATGGCATCGAACTTGCTGCCATCTATACTCCTGTGTTCACCATGTGCTGATCTCAAAACAAGATGATGAATGACAGCTCTCTAGACAAGTCCCTGACCACGGACACCCCGGTACCGTTCCTGGAGGATATTCTTTCCACCTTGCGGCACCAGCTTGGAAACTCTGTGAATGCCCTGAAGGTGACCCTGGATGTCCTTCACGAAAACTTCGATCTCTTCAATGATGAAAAAAAAAGGGAATACCTTGAGAGGGCGCAGGAAGTCCTGGCCCGGCAACAGGCCATGGTCGATGCCATGAGGTCTTACTCCAGTGTGAACGTGAATGACCAGAAACCCATCGAGTTCCTGTCCTTCTGGGAACAGTTCCTTTTAACGTTGCGCCAGCGAACAGAAAAAATCACCTCGGTCCAAAACCTTCAGGCAGGTCCGTATCATGTCATGGGAAGCCCGATCGCGATTCAAACCGTTCTGTTTCAGCTTGTGGAAAATGCCCTGGATGCAGTGGAGGGCATCGAGAACCCGAGGATAGAATTGAGTGTGACGAGTGAAGCGGAGCGCATCCGTATCGGCGTGAAGGACAATGGGTGCGGCATCAAGCAGAAGGAAATGAGCAAAATCTTTGTTCCTCTTTTCACAACCAAGGCGAAGAGAAAGGGGTTGGGGCTATCGATCGCCCTCAAGCTCATGACCCAAATGGGAGGGCGACTGGAGATTGCTCCTCTTGCTGAAGGGGGCACGGCGGCAACCATATGGCTTCAACTGGTCGACGGTGAGATTCATGGACAAGCAATACATCAGTGACACGGACGGGCAGAGGACCTATATCTTTACACCGGCACAGCTCTCGAAGATCGAAGCCGTGCTTGCAGAGGACCTTCTTGATGTGGGAGTCCATTCGGTGACCCTGATCGACATGGCGGGGAACATCATTTCCACCATGGACAACGGAGAAAACAAACATGACCTTTACTCCCTGGCTGCGCTGGCGGCTGGAAATTTCGGAGCCGTGAGCACGATGGCAGGCCTCATTGGCGAAGAGGAGTTCTCTTTGCTTTTTCACAAGGGCAAGAAAGAGAACATTCATTTCAGCAAAGTCACTGATGAATTTCTCCTGATCACCATATTCGGAAAGGAGGTATCCCTGGGGTTCCTGAGGCTGAAAGTGGCTGAAGCCACGGAAAAGCTGGTGATTGCTTTGAAGCCCGGCTCATAACGGTTCGGAATCCCTTGCAGGGTTCTTGGGACCGTTTCAGCCCAATCGTTCTCAGGTGAGGTTGCGTTCCATGGCCATCATTAATCTGAAAAAGAAAGAGGTTCAAGCGAAGGTCGTCTACTATGGCCCCGGCAGGGGAGGGAAAACGACCAACCTTGAATATATTTATAAAAAGTTCCGAAGCCGAATCCAAACGGAGATGGTCACCATCAAAACCCACGGGGACAGGACCCTATTCTTCGACTTTCTTCCCATTGAGATCGGCAGAATCAAGGGATACGACATCCGGATCCAGCTTTACACCGTTCCGGGTCAGGTGAAATATGAATCCACGAGGAGGCTGGTCCTGAGGGGCGTGGACGGGATCGTGTTCGTGGCGGATTCCCTAGCGGTGCGTCGAAAGGAGAACGTTCTTTCTCTCAAGAGCCTGGCGGACAATTTGGCGTCCTACAAAAAGAGCATTTTGGAGATCCCTCTGGTATTCCAATACAACAAAAGAGACCTGCTGGACGAGGGGATTCCCCTTCTGCCCGTGGAATGGCTTGAAAAAGATTTGAACTCGAAACTCAAGGCTCCCTCTTTCGAAGCGAGTGCGCTCAAAGGACCCAATGTGGTCCAGACGATGAAGAAGATTATTATCATGACCATCGATTCTCTCAGGAAAGATCTCACCTAGGAGGTGCTGGCTTGGCACAACAAAGAGACAAGGACAATTTCAGATCTCAAGTGGAAGATCGATTGGATCATCTCTTCCAGGAGGAATCCCCGGAAGCGACAGAAGAACACGTCGGGTTGGGAGAACACCCTCTCAAGGGGCTCAAGGCGGTCCTGCTGTCCATCGACTGGGAAATCACGGACAGCACCATGGACAGCCTCCTCAACGAAATCAAAAACGTCGAGTACGTTTACAGTGAAGACAAGATCATCCTGACCTTCCTTCAGCTTCTCGGGTCCATAGGGAGATATGTGAAAGCGAATAAAGGCAGGGCGCATCCCGATGCCACCCGGGTGATCAATTCCGTCTATGAAGCTCTGGAGAAGGTGGCCCTGACGGAGGGGATGACCCGTGTGGAGAAGGAAAAAATGCTTCTCGGGGAGGTTGCGAAGTTCAAGAAACTCAAGGAGCAGGTGGTGCTCAGGAAGGCGGAGAAGAAAGAACCAGCGGTCTCTGAAGTGACGCCTCCACCGGCGCCTTCTCAGGCACCTCCTCCAGCGCCTGCACCGGAGGAGAGGGAGATCCCGGCGACGGAGAGTGCTGCTCCTGAGGAGACACCCGTGGAGCTTAGGGCTGAGGCCCGTTTTGCAGAGATGTCTCCGCACGAGGCCTTCGCCTATGCGCTGGAAGAGATCAAGGATGTGATCCGCGCGGAGTTCAGGGCCCTGCGGGCAGAAATCAGACTATGGCGTGAATCCAAATGAAGAAACCACGCCGGCGGAACTCCATCGATCTTGTCGGTGTGAGAGGAGAGTGGCTCTCTTAAAGTAGAAAGGCCCGGAAAAGGGCGGGAGGCGAAGGCATGGACATTTCATCGGGTGATATTTCAGCCATAGTCTTCAGGCGAGTCGTCAGGGAAGATACGGCAGAGTACTCCTTTGATGCGCAGATGTTGACGCTCTTTATGGAACTCGATGGAAAGAAAAGCCTGGCGGTGATTTCAAAAAAGACAGAGTTGAAAATGAGTTCTATGAGAGAAGCGGCGAGGAAGCTTCTGAAGCTTAAACTCATCGAGCAGGTGGCCGAGGCGATTTCCGCTGTGGATGCCGATTTCATGGACACCCTGAGAAGAGAACTCTCCCTGGCCATCGGTCCGCTGGCCCAAATCCTGATTGAGGATGCTGTCAATGATCTGGGCCAGAGTATGACGCGTTTTCCCACTCGACGGGCACCGGAGCTCGTGGAGAGCTTGTCTCGCGAGATCCAGCGGGAAGACAAGAGAGCGGCTTTCAAGCAGAACATGGTTCGCAAAATCAAGGAGAAAGGATATTAAAATAAGGACAGCAATTGGTGCGATCGCTTAACCATAGGGAGGGGGAGTGAAAGATGATCATTATATGTGAGGAGTGCGGGAAAAAGTATCAGATCGATCCATCGCGTATCAAAGGCGCCGGCGCAAAAGCCAAATGCACGGCCTGCGGCAATATGATGACCATCCCCAAACCGGAAGCCAAACCTGTGGAACCGCCCCCTGCGTTGCGGCCGACACGGGAGATTCCGGCCAAAAGAGAGGAGCCTCCTCCGCCCAAAGAAGAGCCTCCTTCAAGGGCCAGGGAGGAAAAGCCTGAGGTGAAGGAGGCTGTGCCAAAAGCCAAGAAAAAAGGCATGGGCTTGAGATCCAAAATTTTCATTCTCTTTTTCCTCCTTCCCATCATCCTCTTTGTCGCAGCCGGGTATCTCTACCTCGGGCGTCTGGAGAACCTTTCCGCTTTGATCACTCAGGAGAGTACAAAAGCGGTGACTCAGCTGGGTGAGCAGATCATTGCTGAAAAAGCCAGGTCCGTGGCAACCCAGGTCAGCCTCTATCTCTTGAGCCGGCCCGATCTTAAGAAAGAAGGGTTTGATGCGGATCCGGAGTTTAAGAAACTGGCGGTTCAAAAGGTGGGGCTCACGGGATATACCGCCCTTCACGGAGTCCCGGACAATCAGGGGATCTGGCGCAACTGGGCTCACACCAATCCCAAAATCGTCGGCCTGGATATGAGCACGCTAAGTAAGCCGATGGGCAGCAATTTCCCCGGGTTCTGGAAGGTGTTCAGCAATGGAAAAGACGGGAAGGAGTCCAGGGGATACTACACGTGGCAAGAGGCTGATGGAAGTTTTCGAGAAAAGTACATGGTGTGTGCGCCCGTGCCGGGGACGCCCTATTACGTGGCGGCCACAACCTATCTCGACGAATTCACGCAACCGGTGAAGCAGATGGAGGCAAAAGCCATCGACATCAGCACAAACACCCGGAACATCGTCCTGGGAATTCTGGGGGGAACGCTTCTGCTGATCGGGATTATCGTTGCCTTGTACGGAACACGGCTGACGAGCAGGATCAAGAAGCTGACCTCGGTGGCAGAACAAATCAGCGTGGGCGAGATGGATGCGGAAATCCCCGTGACCTCCCGGGACGAGATCGGAGATCTTGCTGAAGCCGTCGGGCGAATGCAGGAAAGCATCAGGCTCTCCATCGAAAGATTGCGGCGGCGACGGTAGCATCATTTTACATTGATCATTGATCATTGAACATTTCACATTGGGCATCAAGAATGGATCGTTCTGTTTTGTGTCAATGATGAAATGAACAATGGCAAAGGATTAATGATCAATGGCTTGGTTGAGGCCAAGGGCCTGCATTGGGCGTGCATGGATAGAGGCAAGGCATGGTGATTGTACCCAGGGGAAACCCTGTTTTCGAGAATCTCAACAGCTATTATCTTGATCTTCGCCGGTTGCTCGAGCATTACCAGGGTGAAATGGGATCCGGGGGCATCTATTTGAAGTCCCCCACTGCAGAGGGGGCCATTTTTTTTGAGGCCCACGAACTCCTGGGAGGCACTTTCGAAAACCGGGACGAAAAGCTCGCCGGCAAGGCGGCGATCGAGCGTCTCCTGACGCCGTTACCCACCGAAAATTATCAAGTCAGTATTTATGGGGTTGAACCTGAAGAGGCCTATTACTGGTCCAGTATCCCTAATGCAAAAAGAATTTACGAGGATCTCAGCACGGAATTCACGGACCTGGAGGGGCTCATCAAGAAAATGAGCTCTGAGAGGCTTTCAGGATACATTGAGGTTTCTTTGAACAGCGAACTGGACGGGGGGTTTCTTTTTTTCAGAAAGGGCCAGGTGGTGGGCGGGTACTACTTCTGGGAGAAAAACTTCAGTACCTCCAGGGAAAGCCAGGACCTGCTTCTTCGGAAAGCCAAACGAAGCGGCGGCATTTTCCATGTGAGCAAAATCTCCGTGGAACCCAAAGAGGCGAGGGAAACCTCCAAAAGAGAGCCGGCACCCGAAGTCCTCGGCGCTTTAGAAGAGCTCCTGGTTCTGCTCGAAAGCTTTCTTACCTCCAACCAAATCGCCAAAGGGGATTTCAACACGCTGCTGAAAAAGAAGTTTCTGGACCTGGCGGATGAGTACGCTTTCCTTG
>Ga0299915_10003322_pt1 | contig 11657 bp, 11 predicted proteins | sample RVTome_13_FD_200263 | JGI IMG/M metagenome (GOLD analysis project Ga0299915, IMG submission 200263) | Soil microbial communities from uranium-contaminated site in the Upper Colorado River Basin, Wyoming, United States - RVT92D227 (version 2) ... | reverse complement strand
GCGCGCCCGCTCCCTGCTGGGGACCAATCCCCTCGCCACCAAGGCCTTATCGAGCCGCTCCCTTGCCATGATGCAAGGTCCCATGATGCAAGACCGACCTCACCTCCTGGGCAATCCCCTCGGCGTCCAGATGGTACTTCCGCCGCAATATGGCCTGCGAGCCGTGCTCCACAAAGCGCGCCGGGATGCCCAGACAATGGACACGGGGAAGAGAGCAACCCCTCGTATGGAGAAACTCTAGGACAGCGCTGCCGAAACCGCCGGTCACCACATTCTCTTCGACAGTCATCAGGACACGGTGCCTTCCTGCCAGATCGTCGATCAGCTCCTCATCGAGGGGCGTCACAAACCTGCTGTTGACCACGGTCGCCCCGATCCCCTCTGCCTCAAGCAGGGTCGCTGCCTGGAAAGCGGGGTAGACGGTGGAGCCGATGGCCAGGATGAGGCAATCCGCCCCCTCCCGCAAGACCTCACCCTTGCCGATCTCCAGGGGTTTGATCCGCTTGTCGAGGGGCACGCCGTACCCGCTGCCCCGCGGATAGCGAAAGGCGATGGGGCCATCTTCATAGTGGATGGCAGTAGCCAAGAGCCGGCGCAGCTCATTTTCATCCTTGGGGGCCATGAGGATCATTCCCGGGATATGACGCAGATACGAGAGGTCGAAGAGGCCCTGGTGGGTGGGTCCATCCTCGCCCACGATCCCCCCTCGGTCCATGGCAAATACCACCGGGAGCCGCTGGAGGCAGACGTCGTGGACGATCTGGTCATAGGCCCGCTGGAGGAAGGTCGAATAGATGGCCACCACCGGCCGCAACCCCTCCAAGGCCAAACCCGCGGCAAAGGTCACGCCGTGCTGCTCGGCGATGCCGATGTCGTAAAAACGGTTGGGAAAGCGCTCGGCGAATTCCGTGAGCCCGGTCCCCAAGGGCATGGCAGCGGTAATGGCCACTATCCGCTCATCCTCTCGAGCCAGCTCCACCAAGGCCTCGCCGAAGACCTGGGTGTACGTCGGCGGGGAGGAGTTGGTGTGGATCCTCCCCGTCGCCCGCTCAAACTGACCCACCCCGTGATATATGTCCGGGTTCGCTTCGGCAGGGAGATAGCCCTTTCCCTTTTTAGTAAGCACATGGATGAGGATTGGCCCCTTCAATTTTTTGACATTGCTCAAGGTATCGATGAGATGATCGATATGATGTCCCTCGAGAGGGCCGAAGTACTGAAAGCCGAGCTCCTCGAAGAGGATACCGGGAACCATCAGCCCCTTTAATGACTCCTCTCCCTGTTTGACAAATTTAAGGACGGACGTACCGATGCCGGGGATCTCCTGCAGAAAGCGTTTGATATCCTCCCGAAAGCGGTTGATACGCTGCCCCGTCATGATCCTGTTGAGATAGGAGGATACGGCCCCCACACTCTTGGAGATGGACATCTCATTGTCATTCACCACCACGATGAGATCCCGTTTCTGTTCCCCGGCACAGTTGAGGGCCTCAAAGGCCATGCCTGCGGTCAAGCCGCCGTCCCCGATGATGGCCACGACCTTGTAGTCGTCGCCACGCAGGTCACGCGCCTCGGCCATGCCGAGGGCCGCCGAGACGGAGTTACCACTGTGGCCTGACCCGAAGGTATCATAGATGCTCTCCTCCCGCTTGGGAAAGCCGCTGATCCCCCCTGCCTGTCTTAGCGTCTTGAACTGCCGCCTCCTGCCGGTGATCAATTTATGGGCATAGGCCTGATGCCCCACGTCCCAAATGAGCTTGTCGCGGGGGGTATCGAAGACGTAGTGCAGGGCAAGCGTCAACTCTACCACCCCGAGGCTCGGGGCGACGTGTCCCCCCACCTGGGAACAGGTAGTGATGATCTCCTCCCTGATCTCCTCAGCCAGGCGAGGGAGGTCGTTGCGATCTAACTTTCTTAGATTAGCCGGCGAATCGATGTTGTCGAGGATCCGCTTTGGCCCCTTCTGCTGTTCAGCCATTCTCTTCACCTGCGCCCTGTTCAAAGGGTCGTGCCGTCATCTTTCCGGCCTCGTCCTTAAGCAGTACCTCGACCCGCTTCTGCGCCTCATCGAGCTTGGTGTGGCACAAGCGGGAGAGCCTTACCCCTTGCTCGAAGAGCTGGAGGGCCTGCTCCAGGGGGATCTCCCCCTGTTCGAGGCGATTCACGATCTCCTCCAACTCCTTGAGCGCCTCTTCAAAGGCCTTCTCTTTCTTCATATCCCTTTCTCAGAAAACAAATTCATTTCCTCTCCCCGCGGGGGAGAGGATACAGTCCCGCTCTGTCGCTGTGCGACATCCCATCATTCAGATTTTTTATACAAAGCAGGGCGGGACGCTTTGCATAAATTAGGGAATACGGGATGCCGTAAGGCGGCAGTGAGGGGGAAACAGTAAACATTATATCCACTGGCCAAAGGGCCACCTTCGGCCTCACCCCTGACCTCTCCCGCCAGTGGGAGAGGGGGTTTATATATACCATCTTCATGATTTGCGGCTGACAAAGCCATCATGGCACTTATTCTCCACCGGAAACAGCCCTTAACAAGGATGCGGGGTCCACCCGTGCCTTGAGCAACCTGACACCCCAGTGCAGGTGGGGTCCGGTGACCCGGCCGGTGGCCCCCACCAGGCCGATGCAGTGGCCGATCTCGACTTGATCACCTTCCGCCACCCGCATCTCCGACAGGTGAAAGTACATGGAATAGAGGCCGAAGCCGTGATCTATTATAATGGTCTTGCCGCTCAAGTACAACTCCTGGGCAAAGACCACGAAACCCGCGTTGCACGCAACCACCTCGGTTCCCAGCGCTGCCCCGATATCCACCCCGTTGTGGGGAGATCGGTCCTGACCGTTGATGACCCTGCGCAGGCCAAAAGGGCTCGTTATCGGCCCTTCCACGGGCTTGATGAAAGAAAGGTGCCACAGCCGTTCCGGCCTCACCTGGTTGAAGATCTCCATGAGCCGCTTATTGTCCGCCAGCACCCTTCTTAAGGCCTCCCCTTGCAAATCAACCATCTCCGGAGGCAGCATCAGGCGCTGGACCTCGAACCCCCCTGCCTCCACCTGCACCTCAAAGACCTGCTCAGAGGATTTCCCCTCGCGGTCCTCGACCTCTACCTTGAGCAGATGCGGGCCTGGTGGGGTTGCCAGATCCACCCCCGTAATGCCGGCGAACCTCCCTTTCCCCTGTTTATAGAAGTAGATGGTGGTCCCTGCCCAATCACCCTCTACCGAGACGACCTTTGCCTTTGTCTTCACCTCAATGGAGAGGACATCACCCTGCTTTACCTCCTGGGGGGACCAGCTGACCTTGGCCGGCTCTCCCCCGCGGCAAGGCAAGGCAACGAGGAGAAAGATCGCCAGCCACCAAAAGACCTTCATCCCTTTTCCTCCACCCGGCAGATGAGCTCACCGCGGGAGAGCCGCACCGCCACCTGCCCTGTGATCTCCACCTCATCAACTGCCCTCAGGATGAGATTGTCAGGCAGACGCCTGGTGATGCTGTATCCCCTGCTTAAGATTGCCAGCGGGCTCAATGCCTCAAGCCTCGCTACCTCCTTTTCCCATCCCTTGCGCTTGGATGCCAAGATGGCGGCCATGCCTCCCCTTAACCCCTTGGTCAGTTTAGCAATGCCTTCTCCATAGGATCGGATCTCATGGCTAGGGCTCTGCGTCAGGAGGAGCCGCAAGGCCCGTTCGACTCGCCCCCCCTTCTCACGCCAGGTCCTCAGGGTTGCTTGGGCAAGCCTGCTCCATTGCTCATCGAGCCTCAGCCTGTGGTCCTCGATCCTGCGCCGGGGGTCCCTAATTCTCCCCTGCATTCCCGTGGTCTCTTCCCGGTTGCCGGTTAGGAGGCGATCCATCCCCCTGCCCATCCGCTCCCTCAACACCGCAATCGTCCTCACCAGGTCCCGCTTCTGTTGCACCACGAGCTCTGCTGCTGCCGAAGGGGTGGGCGCGCGCACATCCGCCACAAAGTCGGCGATGGTGAAGTCCGTCTCATGTCCCACCGCCGAGATCACGGGGATCGGACATGAGAAGATGGCCCGGGCCACGACCTCCTCATTAAAGGCCCACAGGTCTTCCAACGACCCCCCTCCCCTGCCTACGATGATGACATCCACCTCCCCCTGCGCGCCGAGAAAGGCGATGCCCTGGGCTATCTCCTCCGCCGCCCCCTCGCCCTGAACCCGCACCGGGTAGAGGAGCACCTCGATGTTCGCAAACCTCCTGCGCAGGATGTGGAGCATATCTCGGATGACTGCCCCGGTGGGGGAGGTAACGATCCCGATCCGCTTGGGCACGAGTGGGAGAGCGCGCTTCCTGGCCTGGTCAAAGAGCCCTTCTTCAAAAAGCCGCTGCTTGAGCTGCTCAAAGGCCAGCTGCAGGGAACCGATCCCCCTGGGTTCTACATAATCGGCGATAATCTGGTATTCACCCCGTTTCTCGTAGAGCCCGATCCTCCCCCAACAAATCACCTGCTGTCCATCTTCCAGATCAAAGCGCAGATACCGGCCCTGCATCTTGAAGATCACCCCCCTGATCTGACTCTGCTCGTCCTTGAGGGTGAAATAGACGTGCCCCGACGGGGGACGCCTGAGGTTGGAGATCTCACCCTCCACCCATACCTCGTTGAAGGCCGTCTCCAACAGCTCCTTGATCCCGGCGGTGAGCTCGCTGACTGTCAGGATACGTCTCTCAAGGAGATCCATCACGGTGTCGCTCCAATCTTTGATATATAGCACATCAGGGTCATTTTTAAAAGGAAAATAGGTTTTATAGCTGGAAAAACGTCCTTTATCCCCAAATGAAGCAATAAACAAGGGGATTAGGCCGGAAAAAATGCCATTGAAGCCTTCAGGTAGGAATTCATCAGGGGCTTCATGAAATATTTTGCTTGACACCGAGGTATAACTGTAGTTATACTATTGACATGAAAACTGCAATATCAATTCCAGATCAAATATTCAAAAAAGTTGAATCGCTTGCTCATACCTTGGGAATCAGTAGAAGCGAGCTTTTCACCACGGCCATTGCAAGGTTTATTGAAGAACGCGATGAGCACATTATTATCAGTCGTCTCAATGCCGTTTATTCCGACCAATCGTCCGCTCTTGATAAAGACGTGTATGCATTACAATATCACGCATTGAAGCCGGATGATGAAAAATGGTAAATCGCGGTGAGATTTGGTGGGCTGAGCTTGCTGAACCTATAAAATCTCAGCCGGGTTTTAGACGACCTGTTTTGGTTATTCAATCCGATACGTTCAATCAAAGCAAAATCAGCACCGTTATCTGTGCCGTCATTACCTCAAATCTGCGTTTATCAGAAGCCCCTGGGAATATTTTACTGCCGGCAAGGGCAAGTGGTCTTTCCAAGGATTCCGTTATCAATGTATCTCAAATAATTACCGTTGATAAATCATTTCTCACAGAAAAAATAGGTGAATTGAACCAAAAACTGATAAACAAACTTGAAGAAGGCTTGAAACTCGTTCTTTCCCTTTAACCGCAGTAAGGGGGATATATGGTCTGAAGACAAACAGAGACCCCATTTCAAAAAAAAGAATGGGGTTTTTTTGTTCCCTGAGAGAGAGATCTGAAACGGGGGGGTGATGTATAGTATGCAAGGCGGATCACTGGCATACAGAGGTGGTATAGCGGAACCCTATTTCAGCTGTGAACATTATACCCCATTGGTCACGTGAGAAAGGAGGGTATTAACATGTTTAAAAAAGTTGTCGCGTTGTTTTTGATGGTCTTTGTTATTTGTATTGGTATAACCGCCCCTGCAGAGGAAAAATCTCAGGGGATAGTATCTGAAAGACCTGTTGCGCACATTAATCCTTCTTCCTGGATACCAACATCTCTCAAGGCAAGCCCCAACAGCAAACGGGTGGCGTATGGGGCTAAGCTTGGCGATAAGAGGTTCGTGGTTGTCGATGGAAAAGAGGGCAAGCAATACGATGGCTTTGGCGAAGGCTCTCTTCTCTTTAGCGCGGATAGCAAGCGGGTTGCGTATGCGGTGAAGCAGGGCAATAAGTGGTGTGTGGTCGTTGATGAAAAAGAGGGAAAGCAATACGATGGCACCGCTGGTCTTCTCTTCAGCCCGGATAGCAAGCGGGTGGCGTATGCGGTGATGCAAGGCGATAAGAGTTTTGTGGTCGTCAATGAAAAAGAGGGGAAACAATACGATGATCTAGCCAGTACACCTATCTTCAGCCCGGATAGCAACCGGGTGGCGTATGCGGTGAAGCAGGGCAATAAGCAGTGTGTGGTCGTTGATGAAAAAGAGGGAAAGCAATACGATGACATCATGGGGGATGGACCTATCTTCAGCCCGGATAGCAAACAGGTGGCGTATGCCGCTAAGGTAGGCAATAAGTGGTCTGCGGTGGTCGATGGAAAAGAGGGGAAACAATACGATGGCATCGGGAAAGACACTCTTCGCTTCAGCCCGGATAGCACGCAGATGGCGTATGTGGCTCAGGTAGGCAATAAGCAGTGTGTGGTCGTCAATGGGAAAGAGGACAAGCAATACGATGGGATAGGCACGCTTATCTTCAGCCCTGATAGCAAGCGGGTGGCGTATGCGGTGAAGCAGGGCAATAAGTGGTATGTGGTCGTCGATGAAAAAGAGGGAAAGCAATACGATGACATCATGGGGGATGGACCTATCTTCAGCCCGGATAGCAAACAGATAGCATATGCAGCTAAGCTTGACAATAAGTGGTTTGTAGTAGTTAATGAAAAAGAAGGAAAGCAATACGATGTCATCGGGAAAGGCACCCTTCGTTTCAGCCCGAATAGCAAACAGGTGGCGTATGCCGCTAGGGTAGGCAATAAGTGGTGTGTGGTAGTCAATGGTAAAGAGGGGAAGTACTACGATGGTCTAAGCAGTACATCTATCTTCAGCCCGGATAGCAAACAGGTGGCGTATGCGGTGATGCAAGGTGATAAGAGTTTTGTGGTCGTCGATGAAAAAGAGGGAAAGCAATACGATGGCATTGTTACGTTAGGAGGAGGCTCTATTGTCTTTGACTCCGCTGAAAGTTTGCATTACTTGGCTCTTATAGGTAAAAGCATCTATTTAGTCGAGAAGACGATTAAGTAACAAAAAAAGCGGCACTAGATCAAGACAGTTACTTAGCGAGGCAACTTCCAACAGCATCTAACGGGGTGCGTCTTGTCAAGGACTCTTCCTCGGAAGAGATGGGACGTAGGACTTTTAATTCCGATATTCTGCCAAACAGTCTAGCCTTGCGAAAGCGCTCAAATCACGCCCAGGGCGGCTTATTTGCTTCACTACCGATAGACAACATATGACGCAAGGAGGATAGAAAAATGAAAAAGTATAAATATTTACTAAAGTTAGTCAGAGTCTTGGGAATTATAGCGGTGTATTTTCTTGTTACTTTGTCCGTTACTGCAGCAGTTGAAAACAATTTCGATGATGACTTCGGAAAAGCGGTGACCTCACAACAATCGGAACTACTTTTGAAAAAATATCCCGATAAAGGAAAAGAAATTGTTCCCAAACTTGAATCTAAAATAAGTAGCGAGATAAGCAACAAAGGTTTTGGCAATAGATTTGTGATAAAGGAAATTATGCCCCAATCTGGTAGCACTGTAAGCATGACCATAGGGCAACAAGGTGAAGACTTGATTTTTTTGTCCGAGTTTTCTAGCGATGTTATACCAATGGTTAATAATTTATCATCTCTCTTCGGAGATTATTGCATTCATCGGTTTGCAGGACGTGTTCAGCTTAATGTTGGCGACGGTATATATACTTTCATTAGCGAGGAAAACAAAATCAATCGCCTTACTTTTGTCCTTATGCCAGCCATCGGCTATGTCTATTTGCGAGGCAAGGGGAAAATTATATTGAAAGATGGCAAGGAGATCAATTTGGGATATTAATTTTCGTCATACAGTTACCTAACAGAGTGATTGAGGTTAGCCCAAAGGCTATGCCCTTCTTGAGGGCCATAATCGTTAGGCAAAAAGGAGAATACTGTCATGAGGATTGTTATTCTTGCGGTTCTCAGTCTTATCGTCTTCGCTGGTAGTGCTCACACGGGGGAGGTGTCGTGTGATGCCATCCAAGGTGACAAACCGCCCTGGGCGGCCGGCGGCGAACTCCTAAACATTGGCGGTAAGCCCATTTCGAGTTATCCCCAATCTGCTCTCGGCTATGAAGTCGGCGAGGTGCTGAAGCTGAAGAATTTTACCATCACATCCCATCTCGGAGCAGGTGAGACCCGAAGCCTCAATATCCGGCCTTACTCGATGAACCAGTTCTATAACCCCCAGCTTTCAGGGCTTCTCGTCAGTTTCGCGGGCGATGAAGGTGGTCCATCCATCCCAACCCTCGTTCGGACTGACTACAAATGTCCTGTGGTAAATGGCGCAATCTCGCCCGAGGACTATTCTCGCTATTCAACGGTAGTCGAATTGCGCGCGTCAGCGGACACACAATCCTCATTTCTCGGCGTCGAATATCCCGTTTATCACGTGAACGTCTCTGGTGTTGACTCGATCGCAGGTAGAAGGCGGTACCTTGAGTTGATTACACTGCCTGGTGGTAGTATGCAGCCGGTACCCATCGGCCTACTTCCGGGTACGAGGATTGTCGTGCCATCTGGGCTCACAGTTCGCATACAAGCAGGAACCGAACGGTACAACGTAACGTCGGGTGCGATTGATATCCGCTTCGACAAAACGATCCGCATTGAAGGCGCGACGAAAGTAAAGTGAAATCATCAGCTAGCAATATAAAAAGTAAATTATAATGCTCATGGAGCAGGCTCGCAAAAAAGGAAAAGGGAACGATTCTATTTTTTCGAACATCTGCAACAGCAGATAACATCTTAACAAACGGTTGCTATGCAGTTTTTGAAGCACCGGGCACATTAAGGGGGACACAACATGCAATTCGAGAACATCAAAGAGTATGAATTGGTAAGAAGCGAAATGATAACCGTAAAAGAATGTATTACTAAATATTTAGGGTTTGCACTTGGAGGAACGGGTGCGGCTATCTATGGCAGAGCTTTAATCAGAAGTTTGCATGTTGATAGCTTTGCATTAAATATTATCTATCCAGCCCTATCTTTAATTATTAGTTTTGTTCTATTAATACTGTTCTATAAATTTCACTCTCATAACAGGTTTGCAGGATACTGCAAATTGTTAAGTCATGAAAAATATTCAACCCGACGTCCACTAAAAACCTCATTAATTTCGTGGGAAATAGCTGTCGAAGGAGAGAGGTCTTCTGGTATAGACAAGGAAGACTTTTTTGACCCTATAGTAAAAGCAGCCAAAATAAAAAAAATAAACAAAAAAGACTTGAAAAAATTGTTAAAACTGTACTCTGGTAAAAAGCCTTACATCGAAAAGGCTAGATACAGAGGCATATGGATTCTTCTATCAGCAATTTTTGGTAACATCGAAACTCGTTCGTGGGCATTTCCTCCTTTGATAGTCTCTCTGTTTTTTTTCATTTGTCTCGGTTTTTTATCCATTGGTTGGTACGAAATGATCGTAAATATTAAGAATGGTTATTACCAGTCGAGTCTTACTCATGTTATTTCTTCTGCAACTGGATTGATATTAATCACGGGCATGCAGATATATTTGTGGATACGATTCATTAGTAGATTACATTCTTTAATGAATGGCAACGAAACGGTAAATGCCTTTTTTTGGAAATTCATGCCTGTAAGAGCATTATTTTTGAACAGCTATGGAATAGAACCAGAATATATTTATGCAAATAATTTATTATCTGAAGCTCTATTAGCCATCGAAGAGAAAGGATCAACAAGGAGAAAATCAAAAAAAATATAGATTGCTATGTTGCTCACAACGGCAGAGAGCACAGGCTAAAAGATTCCCATGCAAATGCTTTCGCGCTTCTTCTGCTCTTGAACGTTACCTGCTCAGTGCTGACCGTAAAAAAAGGAGAAATACTATGAGTCTCTGGAAAAAGATCTTTAAAAAACATCACATTGGCGTGGAACCAGCAAAGTATTTCGAGGTCAAAATACCCAGCTCGCCGAGATTCCTTTGCTCAGATAAAGCGTGTCCATGTCCCGGCAAAGAACAGCTCATTCCTGGAAAGACTGGATTCCTTTTCATTAGTAAAGAATTGGTTCAATTGCGTGCAACTGCTCTTACGTACAGAGAATTTATGAGCAAAGCAAATAGAAATGCGCAGGGGCGAGGAATTACTGTTTTTTTAGAACAAGGCGTTTACGAACCTCTATTCATGTGCGAACAAGCTGCTAGAAAACGTGGGCTTGATTTTGCAGTTGCGGCAGCCGATGCTGCGTACGTGTTTAAGCACGGTTGGTGTCCTCTGCGGCCAACTCCAAAGCAGAAGAGCATATGAAACTTATATATTCGATAATACGATAACAGGAAGGGCGGGACGTTGTTGACTACGTTGACTAACTAAGGGCAATTTAGTAAGGGGTTGGGAGAACGTAGGCCCTTTAATTCCGATATTCAATTAAGGGGGACAGGCTTGCGATAGTGACACATCCCGATCTCGTCGGGTCTTCGCCGACCCGCCCCGTTATGTGAATGGAATAGTTGTTAAAGCCACACAACCTTAATATCTTTTTCAACCTCCCTGAACTCAAGGTCCCCGGTGTAAAGTTCCGCTTTTTTTAGGCGGGCGAGGGCGGCCACAAAACAATCGGCATAGGCCATCCTTTTTGTGGCTTTGATACGAGCCGCTTCCCGGGTAAGTTCTTTATTGGCATCAACGAGTGTGATCGGCAATGTCTGTATCAGTTGCGCAACCTCGTCGGCCCTTTGCTCCCCAAATCTCCTTGCCACGTGGTAATAAACTTCCCCCCAATTGACGATGCACATGAGAAGAGGCTTTGAGGAATCAACGGCCTTCTCGAAAAGGTCGATTATCTTTTCGAAGCCGGATTCCTGCTCAAGGTAACAGAGGAGCGCCCAGCTATCGAGAACCTTTGCGGCCGCCACTGCGCTCCTCCCGCTTGAGGTCTTCCGCCCTGGTTTCTTCCAATGCCTTGACAAGGCCGCCGCCCTTGAGAATACCGCTCATCTTTTGGAAGTATTCCTTATTCAAGGGACGCAGGATGATTTCCCCTTCTCGATCTTCGACATAGAACTTGGTACCCTTTGTGATCCCCAGGCGGCGCCTGATCTTCGCTGGTATCACAACCTGTCCTTTGATAGTTATTGCGGTCTCCATATAACCTCCTTATATGACATCTCAAATAATGTATAACATGTTATATAAAGTAAGTCAATACAAATATAGCATACATATAAAAAATTCTCATACATTTGACAATAGCTCAAATCCCGCCTAGGGCTAGACTTCGCCGCCCCCCCCTGATAATCAACATGCCACCCTCGCCTATGCTTTTCTCTACCCTTCTTTTTGAGCTTGACAGACTCATTCCTTATATAGTAAAGTTTAAGTATATCTAAACTATAAATGTTCTAAACAAATAGGAGGAAAACATGAAAAACCAGTTTTCGATGGCTGTAAAAAGACGCACCTTCCGGCAGGTGCTGTTCTGGTGGATTTTGCCTCTGGTGGTAATCGCGGGATGGCGCTATCCCGTCCTGGGATATTTTCTCCCTCTCTGTATGGTGGCGGGG
>Ga0299915_10003321_pt1 | contig 11658 bp, 8 predicted proteins | sample RVTome_13_FD_200263 | JGI IMG/M metagenome (GOLD analysis project Ga0299915, IMG submission 200263) | Soil microbial communities from uranium-contaminated site in the Upper Colorado River Basin, Wyoming, United States - RVT92D227 (version 2) ... | reverse complement strand
CCGCGAGCTCAGGTTTTAGATGATCTGGAGTGAGGCCAAGAAGAGAATCAGGAAAACGCCCGCAATTTCTGCCGACCATGTCAACATTGATCGCCAAGGCGATCTGTTCCAACGAAAATGGGAAATATTCAGAGTTGAGTTCTTCAAAGGTGCGGGTCTCACGTCTCCTTTGCCCGATACAGGGTCGAAACCCGTTTCCTCTAAAAGCGCCACGGCGGACTCAGGATGCAGTAAAAACACTGGAAAATAATTGCTGCTTTCTTTCGTCTCGTCGGCCTTAAGCCGCCTGGCAGGCTTGTTCATCGTGGAAGCAAGTTGAGGCCACATCCTGGCGGTCGCGGAATCCAAGGCCATGATAATGCCTGCCGCTTTATGATTGAGCGCCGACAGCATTCGTTTTCTGGCGCTCTGAATAAAATTGAGGTGGTCTTCATTCTTTTTAGCTGACAGCACAGGCTGGCCGTTCTTCATGGGCGTTCCGGGAATCATCACGGCGATCTTTCCTGAGACATCTGTCTTTTCATAATCATTCCAGCCGTCTTCGGGTTCTTCGAGGCCGTACCCGACGAAGACCGGATTCCCCACATAATGTCCATCCTTAAAGGCTTGGCCGTGATTCACGGGAATGAATTTATCGCCGGAAATAAGGGCGATTTCCTTTTGGCCTTTTCTAATCCGTAAAGTACTTTCAGGGGAAATCGTGCTGATCACAAAATCGATGGGTTGAAGGTAAGACTCTTGGCCTCCAGAATTCCCAACAATGGGCGCCAGCCCTGCGGCGTTGAGCTGACTGGCAAGGTAATAGGCTGCTTGTTTGTACCCTTCGGAGCCGGTGAGACGACCCTCCAGAAAATCCGAGGCAAGATAATAGACGTGATCTCTGACTTCCGACTTGGTTATGGCGTCAAAACGGTCATTGTGTTCTTGGCCCAGACCGACGCCGATATTCGGGGAAAAGAAATATGCTGAAAGGACGGTCAGAATCGCGATCAAAAGATTTTTCATTTCGCTCCTTTGCCTTCACCGATGCGGTTTCGGCCTATTTCTTCCACGCCTTGAACGAGATGACGTGTCCCGGGCGCCAGGGGCCGAACGCGTTCTGGAACCACCTGTCGACCATCTCGGACTCCGAGATAAAATCAAATGTGTTTCGGAAATCAAAGGATTGCTTGATGTCCGCGTTCGGCGGCGCCGCGGGCCACGTCATTCTCCCCTCGAAGATGATGGCGTCCTTTTCCAGGGAGACAAAACCGGATGAAAAAACCCCGTTGCTGTGGATAGAGAAGAAGGCGATTTTTTTGGCCGGATCGTCCCAATAGATGGTCCCCTCCTCGAAGGTGTTTTGCTCCGCGGAGGCTCGCGTGTATTTCACCACTTTCCCCTCCCAAACGGCCAAATACGTGAAAACCACTTCCCATTCCGCGGACCCGTCGGGCGTCTTCATCAGGCCCCGCCACTCCTTGTCCAAAAGGGGTTTAAGCGGGGCGAGTCTCGGGTTGAGAGTCTGCCCGAAGAGCGTGGCCTGAGAAGCGAGAAACACAGCTAGGATAAAGCCGGGAGCCTTTTTCCCGGTCATGACGATTCTCCTCCATATAAAGTCTGACTTTGCGGCCGGCCCGACGAGGCCCTGACAGGCGGCCATCTTTCAAACCGACCCCGACGGCCTTGGCGGACCGGAAAATAATGGCGGGCTACCGCCATTCTCCCTGACCAGTCCTCTGGCCGGGAAAAGCTTCCGCTGCCTCATGGATCTGCCTAAAAATACCCGCTTTCATGGTAACGAAAACGGAGATTGAAAATGCCAGCCAAAAGTCCCTATCTACGAAATGGGACCGAATTCCCATATTTCCTGAGGCATATATAGGGGGCGAGAACCGGGTCGGGCGGATATTTTTCTATCATCCTTTGTGTTCAAACCATAGAGGTCTATCATGAAGCTGCTCTTAAAGAACCCGCTTCGTCCGCCCCGGTCGGCCGAAAAGGTCATCGCTTGGCTGATCGACCCGCTGGTTCGCGACCAGGCCCTGGGCGATATCGAGGAGCATTTCCACTGGCTTGTTTTCCATTCGAAGCCGGTTTGGGCGCGCCTGTGGTACGTCCTGCAGATTTTCCCCGTCATGAAATCCTTCATCCTGAATTCCGCCTATTGGGGAGGAGCCATGTTCAGACATTATCTTAAAACGGCCCTGCGCAACTTTCGCAGACAGAAGGGTTATTCCCTGCTCAACATCTTCGGCCTGGCGCTGGGGATGGCCTGTTCGATCCTCATTGCTTTCTACATCCGTCACGAACTGAGTTACGACCGTTTCCATGCGAACGCGGACGGCATCTTCCGCGTCACGATAGAAGGCCTGGTCGGCGGCAATCCGGTTAATATGGCCGTCACTCCCAATCCTCTGGCCACGTCCCTTTCAACTCAATATCCGGAGGTGCTCGCCGCGGCGAGAATCCGCAGGAGCGGCGCCGTGCCCGTTAAATTCGCCGACAGGGAGTTCATGGAATCGGGGATCGTCTACGCCGACCCCGGCCTTTTCGAGGTCTTCACCTTTCCTTTGATCCGGGGTGACGCCAAAACGGCCCTCGACAGGCCCTCGACCGTCGTCCTCACCGAGCGCGCGGCGAAAAAATATTTCGGAACGGAAGAGCCCCTCGGCAAGTTTCTCAAGTTCGACAATCAATCCGATTTCTTGGTCACCGGCGTCATCAAGGACCTTCCCCATCAATCTCATTTGGCCTTCGACCTGGTCTGTTCCCTGGAAACCGATTTTGCCGAACATGCGGAACTGCGGGAGAACTGGTACGGCCATTCCAGCTCCCTCACGTATATCCGTCTGGATCGATCCCAGGCACGGGGTCCGCTCGAGGGGAAGCTCCCCGGGCTGATCGACGAGAAGATGGGGAAGGGATTACAGGCCTCGAAAGCAAGAATCCAACTTCGTCTTCAGCCCCTGACAGACATCCATCTCCGGTCCAGATTGCGGTTTGAATTCGGCGGCAACGGCGATATTCTCAACATCTATATCTTCGCGGCCATCGCCGTCATCATCCTGGCCATTGCCTCCGTCAACTTCATGAATCTGGCCACCGCCCGGTCAGCCCGCAGGGCCCGGGAAGTGGGCCTGAGAAAAGTCGTCGGGGCCTGCCGCCGCGACCTCATCGGACAGTTCTTGGCAGAGTCGATCGGCTCCAGCCTGTTCGCCCTGATGGTGGCCTTGGCTTTTGTCATACTGGCGCTTCCCCTGTTCAAATCGATTTCAGGCATCGAGCTGACGCTCGGCCCCGGACAACTGGCCTGGCTCATCCCAATGTCCTTCGGCCTCGCGCTCGTCCTCGGTTTCGTGGCCGGCAGCTACCCCGCTTTCTACCTTTCCGCCTTCCAACCCGTTAAGACGTTAAAAGGGGGCCCGGGCGGCGGTGCCGAAGCCAAATCCGGGAGCGTCTCTTTCCGCCGCTTTCTCGTCGTGGGGCAATTCACCCTGTCCATCTTCATGATTTCGGGAACCCGGGTCATCGATCATCAGCTCCGTTACATGAAAAACAAGGACCTGGGCTTTCAAAAAGACCAGGTCCTGGCCGTTCGCACGTCGGACGACAAGATCCTCCAGACGCTGGATCAAGTCAAATCCCGGCTGAAAGAGATTCCCGGTGTCCTCGAGGTATCGGCCACCACTTTCGTACCAGGCCAAGGTCAAAGCATCAACCCCGTCGTCCCCGAGGGTTTCGCGGAGAATGCGACCGTGGGGTATCGTCAGGTCGCGGCCGACGCGGATTATATTCGAACTCTGGGAATGGAAATCGTCAAAGGAAGAGATTTTTCTAAATATGTGCCATCTGACGAAAAAGATTCCATCCTCGTCAACGAGACGGCCGTCCGGGAACTCGGCTGGGACGACCCGATCGGGAAGACGATGAAAATCGCCACGGGAGAGCTCTTCCAGTATTCAACCAAGACGATCGTCGGCGTCGTCCGGGATTTCCACTACTCCTCGCTGCGGAATAGTGTCGAGCCGCTTTATATCAGCAACGAAATGAAATCCATGGATGTTTTAGCCGTCAAGATCAAGACGGACCAGACGGGCCGGATCGTCAGAGAACTCAAGAAAGCCTGGGAAACCGTCTCGCCCGGCAAGCTGTTCAATTTCTTTTTCCTTGATGAGCTGTTCGACGCCCAATACCGGTCCGAGGAACGTCTGAACAAGATCTTTTCCTCCTTCAGCCTGATCGCCATCGCCATCGCCTGCTTGGGCCTCTTCGGTCTGGCTTCGTACATGGCTGAGCGGAGGAAAAAAGAGGTCAGCATCCGCAAAGTTCTGGGGGCGACGAGCCGCGAGATGGTCGGGCTTTTATCCAGAGACTTCCTCAGATTGGTCGCTCTGGCCGCGTTGATCGCCTGGCCGACCGCCTCCTTGGCCATGAACGCGTGGCTGCGGGGATTCGCGAGCCGAACCCCCGTCAGTCCGTGGACCTTCATCTTTTCCGGCCTGGCCGGCCTGGCCATCGCCTTCCTGACCGTGAGCTATCAAGCGGTCCGCGCGGCCGCGGCCAACCCCGCGGATTCGCTGAAACATGAATGACGGATACCGACATCCGGCCCTCAGCGAGCGGCCTTCGGCCGGTTCTTCGCGCCGAATTCCCGAACGGCGTTGGCAAGCTCAAGCCGGCTTTTCACTCCCAGCTTCTGGTACAGTCTGTAGATGTGACCCTTGACCGTCTTTAGGGAAATGAAGAGCTCGTTCTCGATCTCCTTATTGGATTTTCCCTGAAGAATCAAAGCCAGGATCACCCGTTCCCGTTTCGTCAGGTCGAAATGTTCGTGGAGGGGGCTGAGGTCTCCTTCGATCTGATGAAGGAGCTGCTGTTTCAGGAAACGCCGGCCGCCGCGGAGCCAGAGCCAGAAAAAGACTGCAACCAGGACCACCAAAATAGCCTGGATGGTCCAAGACGGCCAGATGGGGACCGTGTCCCGGATCGTCATGGTCCGTCCCTCCGGATTCCAGGCTTCGTTATGATGGGCCGCATAAGATACGAAACAGCGAAGAGAATCATTAACCCTAGCCATGGCCCGAAAGAAATGGCCCGCGCCAGGGAGGGTTTCTCCAAAACCTGGAACCCCGGCGGCGGAAAAATATTCACTCTTCTCGGGTGTTTAAAGAGATGAGAGAGAGCCGCCAGATGCCCGACAGAAGAGGTCAGCAATCCCGGCCCTCATGGCGCAGGTCCTTCTTCGCCGAAATAAGCCTGAGGAGAACACGATGATGAATCGAACAACCCAGAAGCTTCGGAAGCCGATGGTCCTGCTCGCCCTGGCCGGCCTCTTTTTGGCCGGAGCGGCATCCGTCTGGAGTCTGGAGAGTGAGGCGCAAGCGGACCAGGCGGCCAGCGCCAGCAGCGAAATCAAGGGCCGCATCCTGGATTACGAAACGCGCCGGCCGCTGGCCGGTGTCGCCGTCTCCGTCGTGGGCTCGGACAAAAAGACCTCGAGCGACCAGGACGGCCGCTATGCGCTCGGCGATATTCCCTTGGGCTTTTACGCCCTCTCCTTCGAACGCGACGGCTACTATTCCGAGACGCGGGCCGACGTGATCGTTCGCTCGGGGCGCACGACGTTCCTCAACCTCGACCTCGTCGCGCTCCGGACGATCCACAAGGAAGTGAGCGTTACGGCCGATTTCTTTTCGCCCGCCCCCGACAAGCCTGTCAGCCAGATCCAATTCAATGCCGAGGAACTCCGGCGCGACGCCGCGTCGGCCAGCGACGTCAGCCGGGCCCTCTACCTTGTTCCGGGGGTCGTCAAGGCGGACGAGGAAGCCAACGACCTCATCGTCCGCGGCGGCAGCCCCATGGAAAACGGGTTCTATGTCGACAACATTTTCATGCCCAACATCAACCATTTCCCCCAGCAGGGAGCGTCGGGGGGGAACATCAGCATGTTGAATATGGACTTCATAGAGACTCTGGAGGTCTCGACCGGCGGTTTCGACGCTACCTACGGGAACCGCCTCTCGTCCATCATCGACATCCGCTACCGGGAGGGAAACCGGGAGCGCTTCAACGGGCAGCTCAACCTGAGCGTCATCGGCATCGGCGCTCAGCTCGAGGGGCCGCTCGGAAAAGGGAAGGGCTCCTGGATGCTCTCCGGGAACCGCAACTCGACGGCCGTCCTCTCCAAGGTTCTGGACATGGGCAACCCCTCGCACTTTTTCGACCTCCAGGGCAAGGCCGTTTACGACCTGGGCCCGAACGACCGCCTGTCGCTTCTGGCCATCGGCGGGGGGAGCGGGACAGAATACGGCCAGGGGGGCGCCGAAAGATTCGGCTACGGCACGGCCGGCGTCACCTGGCGCCACCTCTGGGGCGGCAAGGGGTACTCCGACACGTCGCTCTCCACCTCCTCCCTCAACGGGACGGAAAGCGAGTTCTGGGAGTGGGCGGGTATCCTCCATGAGCAATACGATTACGGACATCAATGGCTCAGCTTCCGGAACGTCAGCCGGCTTTCGCTCTCCCCCTCCTTCCGGCTGGTCTTTGGGGTCGAGGCCCAAAGCATCCGTTTCCGCAACTGGGACGACTACGAAGACGTCGAACGGCGTCTCCGAGGAACCTCGGCCGCGGCCTTCGCTACGGTAGTGGTCCATCCCTTTCACGGTTTTTCGCTATCCTCGGGCCTGAGGCTCGACTATGTCCCCTTCTCCAGGAGGTACAACCTCTCGCCGCGGCTCTCCTTCCATTGGACCCTGAGCTCTCGCCTCTCGGTCAACGGCGCCTATGGGATTTTCACTCAGCAGATCCCGCTCGTCCTCATCCAGCAGGACCGCGGGAACGCCGGACTGCGGGACCCGCGGGCCCGCCACCTCGTCCTGGGGTTGAAGTATCTCCTCGCCAAGGATACCCAGATGACCCTCGAAGCCTATGACAAGGCGTACAACTCCTTTCCCATGGCGCCGGATGCCCCTTATGATTTCATCATCGACGACGTCAACGGGGATAACGACCGGTTCGGGTATTACGGGCCCCTCGTCGCCGAAGGGAAGGCCTACGCCAGGGGCGTGGAACTCACGGTCCAGAAAAAAATCTCAAAAAAACTCTACGGCCTCGCCAATCTCACCTATTACCGGGCCCGCTACCGCGATTTGTTCGGCACCTGGCGCAACCGCCTCTTCGACAACAGGTTCATCCTTTGCCTTTCCGGGGGCTACAAGTTCAGCCGGAAATGGGAAATGAGCGCCCGCTGGATCTGGAGCGGGAACAGGGCCTTTACCCCCGTCGACGAGGATAGATCGATCAGAACCAGACAGGTCTGGATCGATCCCAAAGACACCATGACCGAGCATCTCAACGACTACCGGAGCCTGTACCTGCGCTTTGACCGGAGATATCAATTCAAGAAATCCAACCTCGTCGTCTACTTCGGGGCCTTGAATGCGTTCGGCCACAAAAACGAGCTCTACCGGTTCTGGGATATCTGGGGCAACCAATATCTGTCCGGGTACATGTGGGAGGCCGTCCCCTACTTCGGCCTGGAATTCGAGTTTTGAACGGGGGTCCCGGCGCCGACGCTTCGCCTATCCTGTATAATGGTAGAAATTATCGCGCAGGACTGGTTTCTGGCAGGAATGGCGTGACGGCAGACAGAGTATCCTTCGGCTACCGGCAAGTCAGCTCGACCGAGAAGAAGAAGCTCGTCCAGGAACAGTTCAGCCCCATCGCCCGCACCTACGACCTGGCCGATACCGTCCTGAGTTTCGGCCTCGATTCCCGCTGGAGAAAGAAGGCGGTCCGCCTCCTCGGGCTCGAGCCGGGCGCCCTCGTCCTCGACGCCTGCGGCGGAACGGCGGGCCTGGCCAGGCTTGCCGCCGCGCGCAGCGGACCTTCCGGGCATATCACGGTTTATGATTTCAACCGCCCGATGATGGACGCCGGAAAAAGGAGGCTCCGCACGGGCTCAACGCCTTCCGCCCGAGGCAATTCCAGCATCTCCTTCGTCCAGGGCGACGCCGAGGACCTGAGTTTCCCCGCCGGCACCTTCGACGCCGTGACGGTCGGCTTCGGAATCCGCAATCTCGCCCACCCGGAAAAGGGCCTGGCGGAATTCTTCCGCGTCCTCAAGCCGGGCGGAAAATTGATGGTCCTCGAGTTTTCCGTCCCCGTGAACCCCCTTCTCCGCCGCCTGTATCATTTCTATTCTTTTCACTGGATGCCGTTCGCCGGCCGGCTTGTCTGCGGCACGGGGACGTCGTTTCGCTACCTCGCGGAATCCATCCGCGTCTTTCCGGCGCCCGACGCCCTGGCCGAGGAAATCAAGAGCTCGGGTTTCTCGGACGTCCGCTTCCATCGCCTGTCCAATGGGATCGCGGTCGTCTATCTGGCCGTCAAGCCGGGACAGGCGGTCCCGATCAAGCAAACTGAAGCCGAGGTTCGCCCATGATCGACGAAAAGGCCAGAAGAACCGCCGCCCAGTGCCGCCACTACGCCATGTGCAAAATCGATTACCTGGATACCGGCCTCTGCCCGTCGGGCCCGGAGAGACATTACGTCGCCTTCTATCCTCAAGGCCGCATGGACCTCTATCGCGCCTTGGCCGAAGGTCTCGTCCCCATGACCGAAGCCCTGGTCGAGGCCGCCGACACCTGCACGCTCTGCGGCATCTGCGACAAGCAGTGCCATTTCATAACCGGGCTGCGGCCGGTCAAGGTCATGGAGGCGCTCAAGGACCACGTCGGCGAACATCTCGCGGCGAAAAAGCCCGTCCACAAGCCGGAAGAGGACGACACGCTGAAGCGCCTGAGAAGAATCGTCGGCGGCGAATGGGCCACCAACGACCCGGCCATCCTGTTCACCTACGCCGACGACCCGTTCCCCCTGGCCGGCATCCAGATGCCGCGTTACGTCGTCCTGCCCGGCTCGCGGGATGAGGTCGCGGCCGTCGTCGCCCTGGCCGACGAGCTCAAGATCCCCTTTGCCATCCGGGGCAACGGCGGCAGCGTCTTCGGGTTTGTTTTCACCGACGGCATCGTCCTCGATATGAACCGGATGCGAAAGATCGACTTCGACGTGGACAACTGGTGTGTCGCCGTCGGTCCGGGCGTCACGTCGTTCGAGCTCCAGAAAGAAGCTTATAAACGCGGCTTCCGGGTGAACACGGCCGAGCCTGCGGCCACTGTCTGCGGCAACATCGTCTGCACGGGGACGTTCTCCACCTGGTCCAACGTCTATGGGACGGCCGCGGACGGCTTTATCGACATGGAGTTCGTCGACCGGAAGGGCAAGGTCTTCCGTCTCAACGACAAGAACGCGCCGAACGTCTTCGCCTTCGAGCACGCCATGATCCCTTCCCCCGGAGTCTGCACCGAAGCCGTGGTCAAGCTCCAGCCCGTCACGGCCGACGAGGAGGGCCTCCTCGTCCCGTTCACCGATTTTGACGCGGCGGTCGCCTTCGCCCGCGACCTCGCCCGGCGCCGGGTCGCTCTGGCCCTGGCCGTCGTCGGCGGTCATTACATCTCGACCTTCATGTCGCCGTCCCCTGAGCTCTCCGTAAAGATCAAGGGCGTCCTGCCCGACGTCCTGGGGATCAAGTACCTCGTCTTCGCCATAGCCGACGCGCACGGCCGGGAAGCGATCAGGAAGATCGCCGGCAGGCCCGTCATTGACAGCGCGCTTTTTCGGACGCTCATGCTCGGCCTGCCGCGGCTCGCCGACGTGGAACTCGCCGGGATCGCCCGCGCTTACGAGGGCGACACGCCTCCCTATGAAATCCTGTGCCGGCCGGAGATGCGGTCCGTCCTCGAGGCCATCCTCCAGCCCTCGCCGGAGACGATCGCCGGGTCGGTGGATGAAGACCTGCGGGAGTTCTATGCCCGGCTCTACGCCCGGCCCGAGATGACCGATATGGTCTGGCTCAACATGTTCCGGATCGTCAGCGCCCGCATGTCGAGGGCCAAGCATATGTTCGCCTTTCTCGTCTATGTCCCGCTCGACAGGATCGAGGTCATCAACGACATCATCGCCGGTTTTGCCCGGATCGCCGACGCGCGTCACATCGAGCATGATTACGGCTTCTTGACCCCGATGGACTTCGGGAAACGGGCCATCCTCGAATACGACTATTACCTCGACCATACCGACCCCGCCGAGAAAAAGAAGATCGCGGACGCCATGGCCGAGGTCGGGCCGTGGCTCGACGGGCTGGCGGCCAGGACGAAGGGCGTCACCTTCCTCATGTATGTTTTTTCGCAGGGTTGCTCGCGGAAGGAGAACTTCCTCTACCGTCGGGGTTAGGACGGCGGCGGAGGGGGCTCAGATAACGGGAGATGTCGGACCTCATGACCAGCCCCCGGCGCGCTTCTCGAGAGGAGATCGTAAGAAGGCGGGCCAACCGGACTGTCCGCTTTTTTCTGACGGGCGGGACCGGGTTTCTGGGGAGTCACCTCGCCGTTGAGCTTCTCAGGCGCGGATACCAGGTCACGCTCCTCGCCCGGCCCGATAAAAACCGGCGGGCGGATGATAGGATGAGCGAAATCCTCGATTGGTTCGGCCTGCCCGCGAGCGAGCGCCATGCGCTTAAGGTTGTCGAGGGGGACGTCACGCGAGACGGGCTGGGGGTCGACCGGGCGTTGCTCGAAGTCCTCGTCAGGGAAACGGACGAGGTCATTCACTGCGCGTCGAACACGGCTTTTTCCGAGAGGAAAAGAGTCGCGGTGGAGGCGGTCAACGGCGGCGGGTTGGCGAATGTTCTGGACTTCGCCCGGGAGAGTGGAGCCTATTTTTTTCACCACGTGAGCACGGCCTTCGTCGCGGGCAGGACGACCGGCCCCTGCCCCGAAAAGCTCGTGGCGCCCCGCGAATTCTGGAACGCTTATGAAGAATCGAAGTGCCGGGGCGAACATGCGGCCGCGGCGGCCTGCGGGGAGGCGGGACTCGGACTGACGATCTATCGGCCGTCCATTGTCTACGGGGATTCCCGGACAGGACGGAGCCGGCTGTTCAACGCCGTCTATTTTCCCGTGCGGACGGCCCTCTTTATCAAGGACCTCTATGAGAGGGATATGAGGGAGAGGGGCGGCCAGAAGGCCGCCGAGATGGGCGTGCGCTTCGAGCCCGACGGCTCGATCTATCTCCCTCTGCGGATTGAAGTTGCAGGCGAGGGAGGCCTCGACCTCATGCCGGTGGATTATTTCACGGCCGCTTTTTTGGCCCTCATGGAGGGATCGACCGGGGGAGGCATCTTCAACATCACGAACGGCCGGCCCAAACGTATCGAGGACATCATCGACTACGGCTGCCGCCTTTTCCATTTGACGGGAATTCGAGCCTGCGGGCCGGGGGAATTCAACGAAAAGCCCAGGAATCCTCTCGAGACGCTCTACGATCATTACGTGGAGGCCTACGGCCCCTACATGAAGGACACGCGGGTCTTTGAAACGGCGAAAGCCCGGCCCCTGCTCGAGCGGCATAGCCTCGTCTGTCCAGAGTTCAACTATGACATTTTCGCGCGCTGCATGAACTACGCCGTCGAAACCGGCTGGGGCGCTCGCCTCTCCTAAACACTATTATTTCTATAGGCTTTATTGACATACGGGGCGCGGGCGCGTATTTTATAAGGGTCGGACATGAAAAAGCCCCTGTTGACCGTGACGGTGACGTTTTTTTTTCTGAGTACAA
>Ga0299915_10003320_pt1 | contig 11662 bp, 8 predicted proteins | sample RVTome_13_FD_200263 | JGI IMG/M metagenome (GOLD analysis project Ga0299915, IMG submission 200263) | Soil microbial communities from uranium-contaminated site in the Upper Colorado River Basin, Wyoming, United States - RVT92D227 (version 2) ... | reverse complement strand
ATCCTCGATATACGGGTCTCTCATAAATGGTTCTAAAGGGCCGCCTCCAACAATATCTTTTGTTATATTATATTCAATACTCATTTTCTCCTGAATACTAGCTTTTATTTTCCCTTTTTTTGTATTCTGTAATTTACCCTGCGATTTTTCATCTAAGACCACCATTTCATCTATTGTTTCCTTGATAGCTTTTTTTAGATCATCTTGATTTTTTATATTGGCTTTAAAATGTGCTCTTTCGTACATCAATTCTAATATCTGATCTTGCTTTCTTTTTGAAACCCTATCTAAATCTGGTGCTATAGCATGATACTCAGCGGTCCCCATATCTTTTGTTTTAAATATATGCACAAAAACAACACCCTTAGTAGGATAAATGAGATTTGGAAATTCTTGTGCTTTGGCATCCCTTGGAACCTTGTTGTAAAATATTGGGGTCCCTATCTTTTTTTCAATTTCTTCAACATATTTTCCTAGATGGGGATTATCTTTTAGCAGTTTTCCCACTTCAGATTTTTCCATTTGAGACATTTTTTCCCCTAGAAAGCTACTCCGCTTGTTTCTATTGTCAATCCAACACCGGGTCTAACTGAAAACGTTGTTAATGGCTGATATTTATATCGAGCGCCGTTATATTTTTCCAAATATATGTTATGGACAATACCAATACCAGGCATATTCTCGCGTGTAATCTTAAAATGTATATCACAGAACATTTGAAGCGCACTATTTATCCTTGTTGACCATTCATTTGGGTTTGCTGTAACAACTAATATTTTTCTTGAACCTTTTAATCTATTAAAAAAGTTAGTTAGGTCTATCAAATTATTTTCATTTAAACTTTCAATTAAAAGAGATGAAATGGAATCAATAAAAATTATCTCCGGATCAAAGATTTTCTTACATGTAAGTAGTCTATCAAGAAATGTATTTTTAGGTTTAGTCTCAGCAAGCATTACTTCAGTTGATATAAAAAATAGTTTTCTCCTCATTAGGTATTTTCTCATATCGTATCCAACAGAAGATGTTTGTCTCAGGAAACTTTTTATTGTAAATTGTGTAGATACATAAGAGCAAGTTGATCCATTTTTTAATAGGGCGAAACAAAATCTCTGACAAAAAATACTTTTACCAGTCCCTTCTTTTCCTTCAATAAATATTAGGGAACCCTCTGGTATTTCTTTTCCAAATCTTTCAGCAAACCCGTCCTTTTCCCCTTTTCTTTCTAATATTATTGATTTATTTCCCATACAGTTTTTTTATCCCATCCTTTTTATTTTAGATTGTAAAATTGAATTTGTCTTCGATTGCTTGAGATCCAACTATTCTCAATGTATGATATCCGGTAGATAACTCACTACTATCCAAATATAAAGTACACACATTTTCTGGTTCTGTTGTATTTTCTGAGAAATAATAATTATTTGTTACTATTATTTCTCCATCTATAAATATATTGAATGTTTCGTTTGTTGTAGCTATTTCTCTTCCGCCAATATTTTTAAGATAAAATAAATAATAACTTCCTGATGAAGATATATTATCTGGATCGTTTATTATTTTAAAATCTATGTCTAATTGTTCTTGTAGTCGCTCACCTCTTTCTGAAAAACTATTACTAACATCATTGATTACTGCTACAAAGACACCTGATACAGCGCTTGCGATAATTATTGATGCAATAAAGAATATTACTTGAGTTCCAGTTAAACTAAATCCCATTTATTCTCCTCTTAGATTTTTTTTTTTTTTTTTTTAAGGTATTATAAATAAATAATAATCTGCTATCCCATTATTTGTAATAATTTTTAATCTCTTTTCACCAGACCCAGGTATATTTAAGATATTGAAATAAACCTCGCCTTCAGGATATAAATATGATTTTGAACAGGTAAACTCATTTTTTATACCGTTAATCAAGATATCAAAATTTGATGTTTGTAATGTTATACTCCCTATATTTTCAACTGTTAAATTGATATCAAAGTTTGACCCATTAATTTCAGAGGTTACACTTATAATATCTATGTTTGTTTGAACTTGATCAATAGCTCTATTTCTCATATAATCAAATGATTTATTTAAATCAGTAATTGTTGGTATTGTTGTACCAACTATTATTTCTAAGCACATTATTAGTGAAACACCTATAATAGCAGTTGCAGCTACTAGTGAGAAACCCATTTTAACTCCACCTCAAACTAGTGAGTAATTATTGTAAATCCCCTCAAATTTCTTATATTATTAATATAATATAACAAAAAAGATGTAAATAAATATTTTTATTTAAAGTTGTAGCTGTCAAGTTTTTTTGTGATTCTGGTCAGTTTATCGTCTATTCTATCTATAAAATGTTTATCTATTTCTTTTCCTTTTAATTTTTGTATAAAAAATAATGATTGAATATGATCTTTTGATGGTAAATCATTTACTTCTCTTTTTGGTATTTCCTCTTTGCAATTGTCTTCAGTAATTCCACTTGAATAATCAATTAAAATAAGTTTAGCGTCTGGGGATATCCATCCTATATCGATATAATAATCAAGTATAGTTGAAAGATTAGAATGACCACATTTATCTATAAGATATTGAAGCCATCTCATTAAAACAATTATACTTTCTGGATCATTAGGTATCTCAGTTAGTGGATCAATTCTAAATTCTTCAATTGTTTTTATTGGTATTTTAATATCATCTATTGTCACTATTTTTGGTAAAGATTTTTTATTCGCATCTTCTCCTATACCGGTTTCAATTATGAATATTTTTTGTTTAAGCTTTTCAACAGTTTCAAAAAGTTGTCTCATATCTGTATTTGATTTTTTTTCTAATGTTTTTACATCTTTTGAGACTGTAACTTCATCATTTTTTTGCTGTACACTTTTGTTATAAATTCTAATTATGTTTCCTATCTTTTTAACAAGAATTTGAAGTTGTTCTTGGTTTATATTTACTTTTTTCTCGATTAACTTTTTTTCTAATCTATCTGCTATTTTTTGGGATATTATATTTTTTTCAACAAGGGCAGATAGTTCGTTTTCAAGATCAAATCTGTCATAAATTTTTTTTCCGCTATCTACCCCGATATCTTCCATATAATACACCTTCTTTACATTTCAATTTTCAAATTTTCTATAAATTCCTCAATTAATTCATCAATTTTTTGATCAAAATTTATACTACTAAATGATTTTTCTATTATCATATCCAAATCTTCGCTTGATAAATCTGTATCGTTTTCAATTTCTTTTAATTTGATAGGTCCAAGACTAGATCCATTTTTTTCAACAAAAATTTCAATATCTCCCATTCTTGTTTTTATATCCTCAATTTCTTTGGAAAAATTTTCTAAGGTATCTAATCTTTTTTTGGTTACTTTTGAAAGACCAACAAAGGGATTCATTTGCTCTGATACAATTTCATATAGACTGACAAGGTCATCTAAATCTTTTGTAATGGATTCGATTTTTTTATTTAATGATGATATTTCTTCTGAATTCTTTTTTATAAGAAAGTCGAAATCTTTTATACTTTGGAGGATGGCACGTTTTTGTTCTAAAGCATCTCTTGATGAGGATTCTAAATCCATTCCATCAATTAAATTCTTTTTTAACTCTTCATTTTTTTCTGATTTTTGAATATTATCAACCTTATTTTGTTCTCCGATTTTTATTACTTTTCTTAATTCTTCCGTATCTACTTTTTTTTCTTCAGGTTTTTTTATGGCTTTATTTGGAGTATCTTTTTCTATTTTTAATTTTTCAACAGGTTTTTTTTCGACAGCAGCTACGCTAGCGGTATCAGTGTCTTTAACTAGTTCATCTTCATCCTTTCCCATCTTTAATCTTATTATTATCCCTCCTCAGGGAAGTTATTGTTAGACGATATCGAATATCTATAAACTTATATTTATACTTTTATTTGTAAGATACTTATTTTTATTAATATCAATCTTATATATGTCTTTTCTTCGTAAAACAAAAAATTTTAAAACAATTGAGTAATAGCATAAGATGATATATTCATGATTTTTAGCATAAGAGTGATAGTGCATAAGGAGAAGATGGGAAAACAGTTTGAGGAAACAAAAACAGTTGAATCCCATAATCCTAAAATTCAAGATAGTTTGGTATTAAGTATTGATAAAAATCAGAGAATTACTAAATTCAATGAGGAATGTGAAAAGATTTTCGGTTACAGAAAAGATGAGGTAATAAATAGAAATGTTATTGATTTTTTTATCCCGACTCAATATCTAGATCAATGGAAATATATATTTGAATATTCAAAGATTAATAAACAAGTTGATAACCTAAAAATTCCATTTTTAAATAAATCTGGGCAAGAAATTATAGTTTCTTGGAGTAATTTTCCAGTAAAGAATGAAAAAGGTGATGTAATTGATATCGGTTTTGTTGGGGACTTAATTACACCGTTGGAGGAATCTAATGAAACACTTTTTGAATACCCAAAACCTGAGCCTAATGTAATAAATATTGAGCAAACAGCTACTAAAGAAAAAATAAAAGTTGATGATTATATTACAAAAGTTTTTAGACAAATGAAAAGTAAAAACGAAGGCTTGCTAGCCAAAAATATGGATTTAGAAAATAAGTTAAAAGATTATGAAAATAGTATGGAATTGTATAAGGAGCAACTTGATGAGTTTAAAAAACATGAAAGTTATAAGACAAAAACTTTGCATTCCCCAGGACTTTTTAGTGGAAAAAAGAGTAAACAAGAATTTGAAAATATAGTAAATGAATTAGACGAACGGCAAAAAGATTTAAACGAACTTGAATCCAGACTTTTAAATGAAAAGAATAAAATCAATGAACAGATGAATGACTTTAAAATATGGCGTGAAAAACTTGAGACTTTAAATGACAAACTGGAAGAAAAACGAAATGATTTATTGAAACGAGAAAATTTACTCATCCAACAGCCATCTTATCCTAGTAGTCTTTATGATGTTGTAGAAACTAAAAGTAAAAAATTGTACGATGGTTATGAAATATTTGATCAAATTCAAGATTCTGCTGTTATACTCCAAAGAGGAATTTTAAGGCAAGTAAATAGCTCTTTTGTCAATTTAATTGGATATGATGCTGACGAGATAATTGATAAAAGTTTGTTTGATTTTATTGATCCTGAAGGTTTTATAAATATAGAGAGATTTTATTTAAGTCGCCTAAAAGGTGAGGATGTTTCAGCTTATGAAACAGTTATTTTAACCAAAAACAACAATAAAATATCTATAGAAATTAATACTAAACCTACTTTTATTAATGGCGAAAAAGCAGAGATTGCTATTGTTAAAAAATTAAAAAAAGATGATTAAAAATAAAAAAAGAGTGAGGGTTTCCCCCTCTTTTTTTCTTTAGTCAAGGCGTACAATTCTCTTTGTAAATACCGCGGGGGCTGTTACATCATATAATGATATGATACCTATTTCTGGCTTCATTGAACCTGAGACTGATTGTCTGTGTGGTAATCCTCCACCTTCTATAATTGCACTTAGATTAACAATTATTATTACTCTGTCTCCAGTATTTATTCCATAGGTGTTTATAACGGAGTTGTCAGCATCAAGTAATGCTATTACCCCAAAGGTAGAGTTTGTTGTATTTCCCATTATTGTATAAGGAGAGCCGCTTTCTACAGGTGTATAAAACACACTTTGGTTATCTGTGTTTACTTCTACCACAAGAGTATCATCTAATTTTAGTTCTGTGAGATTATCATATAGTACTGATAAGGTACATAGGTTTAGATCTATATCTTTTGATCCGGCTCTTGGTCTTACAGTTAATGCCAAATATTCAATCAAGGTTCTTTCCTCGTTTGTGTACCCAGTGATTGATTCAATTGCAATACCGGATGATACTTCCTTTATGGTTTCTGAAGCAACAGTTTTGGCTCTTGATTGTAGGGTTTCACTTGTGCTTATTAATACACTTGCAGCAACAGCGGCAATTAAAACCATTGCTATGAAAACAATAAGTGTACCAATACCAACCATTGCGTTGTCTTCAACTTTTAATTTCTTTCTTTCATAAATTCTCTTGTGTTTGTTTCCAGGTTTTATCGCTATTATTGTGTTTATTCTAAGACACCCTAATCCTTGTTCAGAATCCACTAAAATAAAACCATCTTTGTAGTCAACATCTTCAAGGGTGCCTGTAATTACATTTGCTCTGTCTTCTCCAGGCTCTTTTGTGACAATTTTGCAATATTTACCTATCAGCCTTTCCATATATTTCTTTTCCATTCTTTTCCACCACCTTTCGTTTCCTTAATATGCAGAGTCATGCCATTTATCGGCACGCCAATACATACCATGTATACTGTTCTCAAGTAACAATATTTAAAGCTTCTCCGTTAGAATGTAAGAATTGGAAAAGCGCTGGTTTGCCATTTTTACAAAAAAAATCCATATCTGTTGATCTAAATGCCTAAAAATTGATATTTTCTCCATATTGATAAGAATTGTATAACAAGTTTTATATAATATTTAGACCAAAATTCTTCTTATCTGGGGAAAATATGAGTAAATTAGCAACAGGACTAGTAGCAATGATACTATTAATTTCGATATTATTAATTGGAATAACTACAGCAACAATATTATCAGATAGTAATTCAGGTTTTACAGAGGAAGCCAATCTAAATCAGATAACAAATGAGGTAGTAGATGAAATATCAACCTATATACAGATAAGAGATCAAAAAGGAAAATATTATGATATAGACGGTGTAAAAAAAATTCAAAAGATAGCTATCTTAATTTCTCCATTAGTAACTCAAGATATTAGTGTATCTAAACTAACAATACAGCTGGATAACGGAGATTCAGTGCATATGTTAACTTATTCGTCATATTCACAATCCTTAGATCAAAACTCGATTTTTGAGCATAAAATCTGGGATAGTTTAACAGGAAAAAACTTTGGATTAATCAGTTTGCACGATGCAGATAATTCACTTGTAAATTTTGATGTAATAAATGATTACTCGGATAATGCTTACCTAGTGTTTAGATTGCATTTAGATATGATGCTGGCCAAACATGACAAAATAACTGTTACTTTATTTCCTTCTACAGGGTTGAAAAAAGTAATAGAATTAGAAGCGCCATTACCAATAAAATCTGTGATAACATTTGAGTAATTTTTCTCTTAATTACCTTCTATTTCATGATTTATTTTTTTTGTTTTAAGAGTATTTTCGTCAGTAATTCCTAATGATTTATCTATCTCATCATATAGCTTTAATTTCTCCCTCCAAACCTTTGTTAAAGCCTCTTGTGTTGGTGGTGTTGTAGTTTCTAGTTCTGCTTTCCTTTTTACAATTTCATTTTCCATCATTTGTAATGTAGTTTTATTTTCATCAATTTTTACACTTATGTTCTGTAGATCACTTGCCTTGGATTCTATTGAGTTATTTAATATATCTAGTTCTTTTTGCTTATTTTCAAGAATTTTACTGATATTTTCTATATTATTTTGTTTTTCTTCGCTTAGTTTCATTAAATGTTTATCAATTGAAATCTGCCCTAAATTTGCAATTTGAAGTTTATTATGTGCATCTTTGAATTTACTTTCAAGTTTTTCAATATCCTCATCTTTACGTCTTAGTTCAGCTTGTAATTCTTCAGAACTACTTATATCCTCAAGTATCATTATGGAGCCTTTGAATTCACCTTTATTATCAAACATAGGTACTCGTGATATATTTGTTAAATGAATATCACCATCTCGATCCTTAACTGAAATTGATTTTATAAAAACAGGATTTTTATCTTTATCGGATTGTTTTATTTTCTCTAAAATAAGTTCCTTCTTCATTAAGTTAAGCTCAAATAGACTTTTTCTAAAAGAGTTACCTGAATCTAAACCAACTAATTCCTCTGCTTTTTTATTCCAGTTAATAATATGATTGTTTTTATCTAGTAAAATAAAAGTAGATGGTATGGAGTCCTTTATCTCGTTAAATTGGAAAATTATTTGTTCTTTTTCTTCTTGCAATTGTTTTATTAAAGCCTGTTGTTTTATTAATTCATTATTTTTAATATCTAGTTCTTCTAATTTACTTTTAAGTTCAGTTTGAGCCTCGACCAGGTATCTTTCTTTAATATTTATCTTATTATTTCTATTATTTAAGTCTTCATTTTTTCTTTTTAATTCAATTCTTAAATCTAGTAATGTTTGTTTTTGTTTTTCTATTTCGTCTTTTTTTAATTCACTTTCATGTTCTTTTTGTATTATTTCATCTGATGATTCAAATAGTTCTTTTTGCATATTTTCGATTAATCGAGACTTTTCATCTAACAAAGATTGTTGTTCAAATAGTTGTTTGGTTGTTTCATCAATTTTAACTCCTTTAAACTCAATTTCTTTATCTTTTGATTTAAGTTCTTTGTCTCTTTCTTCAGCTTCTAATTTAAACCAATTAATTACGGATTTACTTGCTTTTAAATCTTCTTTTAACTCACTGTTTTCACATGTTTTTAAAATAAATTCTTTATCTTTAGAATCAGCCTCTTTTGTTAATTTTTCCATTTCAGACTGTAATATAGTCGACTCCCTTATTTTATCCATTAACTTTTGATTGACTATCTGAATTTCTTTACTTTTTTTGTCTAATTCTTCTGTTTTATCATTTAATTTCAATACAAGTTGTGTGCTTTCGTTGTTTTTATCTTCTAATTTTTGTTTTATTAAATCCATATGCTGTTGTTTTTCTTCGAGGTCTGATTGTAATCTTGATATATCTTCCTCTTTTTGTTTAAGTTCTTCTATCCTATTTTTAAAGGAAATTTTTATTTCGTCTAGTTCTGATTCACTATTTACAAGTCTTTCCTTTGTTTCATTTAGCTCGCTGGTAATAAAACCAATATCTTTATTTTTCAAAATCAACTCATTTTCTTTGTCGTTTAATTCATCTTTTATTTGATTTATTTTATCTGTTTTTTCTTCAAGCTCTGCACGATTGTTTTCAAGTTCAATATTTAATTGTTTAATTTTTTCTGCGTTTTCTTCAATTTCTTTTTCGATGGTAGATAAAACTTCGTTTTTAAATTGGATTTCTTCTCTACTTTTATCTAGATCGTTATTTAATTGTTCAATTTCTTTCTTGTTCTCATTTATTTCTATTTTTCTTTGTTTTAGCTCTTCATTTGTTACTTCAATTTCTCTATCTAAAAAATCAAGTTTTTTATATGCATCTTGGAATTTTTTAGTGACAGCATTGATATCCTCTTCTTTCCTCTGAATTTCTGCCTGCATTACTACAATATCACTTGAATCATTAATCATCAAAATAGAACCTTTCAGTTCACCGTTTATATCAATCATTGGCATCAGTGAAATATCAGTTAGGCGTATGTCCCCTTTTTTGTCTTCTATAGCAACAGATTTAACTGTAACAGGTTTTTTAGTTTGTAGACATTCCTTTTTTGCCTGTAACAACCTTTCATCTTTTAATAATTCTAAATCAAAAATACTTGAACCAATTATTTTATTTGAGTCAAATCCTAAAATTTCCTCTGTTCTTTTATTGAAATTATCTATAATATTTTCTTTATTGATTAATATAAAAGAAGAAGGAATAGACTCTTTTAAAACATTGAAATTAAAAGCAAGGTTTTCTCTTTCAATTTTTAGGGTATCTATCAAAGATTCTCTTTCTTTTATCTCTTTTTTTCTTTGATCAATTTCGGTTAGGAGTGATTCTTCAACATTTGTTTTTTCAATTATCAATGTTTGTTTTTCTGATAACTGGCATTTAATATTATGTATTATTTTATTTCTAGAATCAAGATCACTAGTTATTGTTTCAATTTCAAATTGTTTCTGATCCATTTCTTTCTGAAGTTTAACTACATCACTTTGTAGTTGTTGTATTTGGTCCTCTCTTTTGTTTACTTGGTCGTTTCTAAAATCCAAATCTAGTAGTCTTTCTTTTAACTCTAATTGTATTTGTTTTAGGTCTTTTTCTTTTGTTTTCAGGTTTGCTCTTAATTGATTGATAAATAATCTACTAAACTGTAATTCTTTTTCTCTGGTTTCAATATTGTTTTGTAGTTGTTGTATATCGTTTTCTTTTGTTTCCAATGCTATTTCGAAGTTATTAATAAAATCATTTTTTTTAACAATTTGCATTTGGTTTTCTATAATTTGTTTTTTAATGTCATCGATTATTTTATTTCTTGTTTCAAGATCAAAATTTATATTTTTCAAGTCATCTATTTTCTGTTCTAATTCTTTTTCTAGTTTTTCTGTTAAATTATTTTTTTCTATAAATTTGGTTTGTTTTTCTGTTAGTTGTTTGGTTATATCTTTTATTATATTGTCTCTTATTTCTAGGTCGATTTCCACTGATTTTATTTCTTGTTGTTTTGTTTTTAATTCTTTTTTGAGATGGCGTAAATTTTCCTCTTTCGTATCTAGGAGGATCATTATTTGTTCTGTATCTGTTTGTCTTTGTTGAAGTTCATTTTCTAAATTATTTGCAAAATTAACTTTTTCTACAAATTGCACCTGTCTTTCCGCTAATTGTTCCTTAATTTGATTTATTATACAATTTCTTGTTCTCAGATCTGACTGTATGGTTTCAATGTCACTATCTTTATTTTGCAGTTTTACTTCAAGCTCTAATATTTTTTGTTTTTTATTTTCGATTTGAGTTTCTAATTCAATGATTTTTTTATTTATTTTTTCAAATTTTGTTTTGCTATCATTTAGTTCAAATCTTTGTTTTTCTAACTCCTTATTAATTGATTCAGAATTTTCTTTTTCCGTTCTGAAATCTATATTTAATTGATCTATAATTTCTAATTTGTTTTCTAGTTCTGTTTCATTTATTCTTAGTTCTTCTCTTATGTAGTCTAGTTCTTTATTTTTTGATTTTATTTCTTCTTCTCTTATGGGAATATCTGCTTCTAATTGATTCAATAGATCTTCCTTATTTGTAAGTTCTATTTTAAGATCAAGAATATTTACCTTTTTTGCCCCTATATCTGATTGTAATTCAGTTATTTGTTGTTGTTTACTTTGTATTTCTTCTTCCATTTTTTCTGTTAAATTATTTTTTTCTATAAATTTGGTTTGTTTTTGTGTTAGTTGTTTGGTTATATCTTTTATTATATTGTCTCTTGTTTCAAGGTCGATTTCCACTGATTTTATTTCTTGTTGTTTTGTTTTCAATTCTTTTTTAAGTTGTTGTATGTTTTTTTCTTTTGTATTTAATTGTTTTGTTTTTTGATCTAAATCTTCAATTTTCTGTTGAAGCTCGTTTTCTAAATTATTTGAAAAACTTGCTTTTTCAAGTAGTTGTTTTAAATTATCTCTTAATTTTGTACTGAGGTCTTCAATTAATTTACCTCTTATATCTATTTCCTGTTGTTTTTTTTCAAATTCAAGTTTCAAAATTTTTAAGGAATCGGTTTTTTTATCTAAATCTTTTTGTAATTCATGTATTTTTAAATCAATATGAGTAATTTGTTTTTGTTTTAATTTTTCAAATGTATCTGACGGTTCAATATTTTCTTTAATTTCTTTTTTTTGTATGATTTTGTGAAAAAATGTTTTTTTCGGTTTTATCGGTAGAGGTCCTTCTAATATCTCTTCAGTTTTTTTAGATATTTTATTATTTTTTTTAA
>Ga0299915_10003316_pt1 | contig 11674 bp, 11 predicted proteins | sample RVTome_13_FD_200263 | JGI IMG/M metagenome (GOLD analysis project Ga0299915, IMG submission 200263) | Soil microbial communities from uranium-contaminated site in the Upper Colorado River Basin, Wyoming, United States - RVT92D227 (version 2) ... | reverse complement strand
AGTTGGTTCGCCTTCTCTTGGTAAAACAATTATAGCTTGGTTATAACCAGGTACATCAGAAAAAAAACCAGGGTAAGGTTTAATACCTGTTAGATACCGACAATTTCCATGTCTCCATGCATCTGAAAATACGATAAGAAGATCAAGATCTTTTTCTTTCATTATACATTTTGTTTTTTCAATACGCTTTAAATAATCCTCTTTTGTAATTGGAGAAAATAACATAGTTTCTTTATATTATCCTTTGTTTGATAAATTTTTCTGAAATAAAAACAAAATTAACATACTTATTTAAATTAAAAACAATTTAGCTGTAATAGAAAAATCTTAAGGAGATGTGGAAAAATATGGGTAATATAAATGTTAAAGAAGTTTTATTATCACAAGTAAAAGATAAAAGAATCATTGGTTTTATGGTTCTAAAAGGATTTGGGTCTTTTTTTATTGTAACTGGTTTAATTGGTTTGTCATTTATCCTTGGTCCTTTGAATCTTATCATAAAATTTGATTTCACTACGATTTTTGGAAATACAGTACTTGATGTTATTATATGTTTATTGTTCTGTGTTATAGGTGGATCATTGGAATTTCTTGGTGATGCTTTCATAAAATATTTATCTACTTGAAAAATCATAAAGAATGTATTAACAAACTCAATTTTTTTCTTAAAATATTGTTAATAATCTAGGAAATGTTAAATATATTCGATAATATTCAATTCTCAATCTAAGGGAGGAAACATCATATGGAAGCAAAAACACCTAAAGAGTTTTTTGAAGTAGTTTTACCAGCAAAATTTGATTCAAACAAAGCAACTGGTATTGATGCTGTTGTACAATTAAATATAACAGGTGATAACGGGGGAGACTGGTATCTCATTATAAAAGATAAAAAATTAGATGTAAAAACAGGAATCCATCAAAACCCTACAATATCAGTTAAAATGAAAGACACAGATTACATGGATATGATAAACGGGAAAATGACTGGTGACAAAGCATATATGACTGGTAAGCTCAGATTCAAAGGAAACATAAGCGTTGGAATGAAACTAAAAGGACTAGGAGTAATGTAAAACATATAAATAATTCATCTAAAGAATTAAGATGATTATTTGTTCAGACTAATCTCATTTATTTTATCAAATAAATCATTCTGTTTTTTAAAAAAAAAAATTATTAGTAAAAATACATTTACTTTTTTACATTGTATTTATTTGACCACCTGTTACATTAATTGCTTGTCCAGTCATAAAAGCAGCATCGTCGGATGCTAAAAACACAACAACCTTTGCCACATCCTCTGGCAAACCTATTCTTCCAAGTGGTGTAAAGTTAGCCATTTCTTCTCGGATATCTTCAGCTGTTGCCCCAGCTCCCCTTATTTGTGCACTCCATTGAACCTCCCGATCTTGCATAGAAGTTTTTATTGAACCTGGACAGATAGAGTTAACGTTTATACCAAATGGCGCTAGTTCTTGTGCCAGGCTTTTTACATAAGCAATAACTCCGTGTTTTGATGCATTGTAATGCGCTTGTGTAGCAACACCACCTTTTCCAGCCATTGATGCGGTGCAGATAATTTTACCTTTTTGCTGACTGATCATTTGTTTTGCAGCAGCTTGTGTGACAAGAAAAGTACCTTTTAGGTTTACATCCAAATTAAAATCCCATTTTTCTTCTGACATGTCAATTACATATTCCATGGATGAAACGCCGGCATTACTAACCATAATATCAAGTGTGCTGAATTTTTCCAGGGTTTTTTTAAAAAGTTCATCAACATCTTTTTTGTTTGTAACATCTGTTTTTACAGCTTGTGATTTCCGACCAAGAGCTTCTATTTCTTTTGCAACTTCGTTTGCTTCTTGTAAATTGATATCACTTACAACAACACTTGCACCATCTTTTGCAAGTGCTAATGCTATTGCTCTTCCTATTCCACGGCCAGCGCCTGTAACTATGGCTATTTTATTTTCTAGTCTCATAATTTTTTTCCTCCTCACAATTCAGCCATCTGACCAAGGTTTCTATAACAAGTTAGATCGTCTTCCCACAAACTGTATGTCTGTCCCGTTACAAATTCCCCTTCTTTACTTGCCAAATAAGAAATAAGATTTGCAAGAGCAACTGGCTCATTAGCAACATTAATAAGTGGTGAAAACTGGATATAAATCCCTTCATCAGGAGGTTGGTTATTTGTTAGTTCCGCACCAAGTTCAAGTTCTTCATGCTCTATAAAACCAGGGCATACTGCATTTACTCTTATGTTATTATTGCGTACCTCACAAGATAGACTACGTAAAAATCCGATAGAAGCATTCATTGATGCTGAATATGCTGATAGATTAGCAGGACCTGAAAATGCAGTTTTTGAAGCCACCCCTAATATCATACCATAGTTTTTATCCATCATATTTTTAAGTGCAGCTTTTGCAATATAATACATGCTTTTTGTGTTAAAGTCAACAATTGTATCCCACTCACTTTCTGTAAGTTCCACGGTTTCTTTAAATAGTGCAATACGTGAGCAATTTATCACAAAATCTATTTTATTATATTTTTTAATAGCAGCCTCTATTGCTTCTTTGATATTTTTTTCCGAGCGGACATCAACATCAAATCCAATAGTATTTTTAAGACTGGATGCTAATTTATCTGCCTGTTGTTTTTTTAGATCAGTAACAACTAGTTTACATCCCTCTTTTGATAGTTTCTTACAAATTTCTTGAGAAATTTGTCCATTGCAGCCAAAAACAACGGCAGTTTTATCAGATAATTTCATGGTCCTCCCTTCAGATATTTTTTATTATACATTGAATAATCATATAGCTTAAAAACATTAAGAAAATTTCGAATCTATATCATAGATAGCTTGAAGACAAATTTCCAAACACGTCCTCATCAACTTTGGATCAATGTTTTCTATTGTATCATCTGTTGTATGATAAAACCTTGGCATACTACCATCTTGTAAAAGTCCTACCAGGGCAGCTGATTTTATCTTTTTCATTGAAAATGCCATCGAGTCTGTAAAACACATAACAGGTCCTCTTTTAACAGAAATATCCAGTTTTTTACAGGCATTTTGCAATATATCGCAAATTTCTGGAGATAATTTTATTGCACCCATTTCCTCCTTTGTGTCAATATGTGGCAAACAATCTTTTCCTCCAACCAAATCTAAATTGATGCAATAAGCATCCCTAATACTATCAAAATATTTTGATACAAAACGCTTACTACCTCTTATACCAATTTCTTCGCAACCAAAAGAAACGATCCACAACTCAGAATTATTCAATTTATTTTTTTGATCAGAAAAATACTGGGCTGCAGCAAGACAAGTTGAAAGAGCACTAAGATTATCATTAGCTCCCATAACCGGAGTTTTTGATATAACCTTTATACCAAATGGAATTAAAATCGGAACAGGAACAATCAAAATAACCAAAAGGGCAATCTCAACAAAAGATGATAATGGTGTAATAATTTTTATTATTGAAAATATTAGAAGAAGGGGATTAAAAATTATGGGAAGCACCATGAAGATACTAACTTTATTTCCAAATCTTCGCCCCATAGGAAATTCCCAGTTTGAGTCATGATGTCCACTTAAAATAATGATGTTTTTCTTTTCTTTTAAAGGTTTTATTTTAGCAATAACATTTGTTGATTTTTGTTTTTTAAAAAGAGGGTCAATTATTTCCAAATTGTATATCTCGTTCCCAACTAATACAATTATTACAAAGATTGCTAATATTAAAGAAATTATTGGATAGAAGAAAAAAAAGGGTATTGCGATAATATAAAAAAGAATTGGCCAGTGAAACATTGCTCTGTATGATCCAGGTCGACAATAAAAATCGTCAATTTGTGTTTCATCACAAAATTTTTTTAAACTTTTTTCCAAAAATTGTGCGCATTGCTCTTCTTGTTTACTACAGGGTGATCTTGATCCTATTTTTTCACACACATCTTTTATAAAATTAACCATAAAGTCTTCGTGATCTTTTGTACATCTCATTTGATACCGTTTAGAAACCTTGCTGGTTTTATTTATATTTTGTGTAAAAATTATCAATATTTTTTGTAACAGAAGCTAGATATATTTTGTTAATATTTCATATAATCAAATTCAAAATGGTTTTAAATAATAATGAATGAAAATGGTGATTGCATGATCGGTAATGAAAAGATTTTGGAAATTGATCTTTCTTCTGAGAAAATTAAGATAAAAGATGTTCCAAAAGAAATCATAAAAAAATATATTGGGGGTAAAGGTGTTGGTGCAAAAATATTATTTGATAGTTTAAAAGCAAAAACTGATCCCCTAGGTCCTGATAATTTGCTGATTTTTGGTACAGGACCTCTTACAGGGCTTAATTTATCAGGCGGAGAAAAACTTGGAGTTTATTTCAAATCGCCGCTTACAAACATTTTTGGAGAAGCATATTTTGGTGGCTATTTTGCTCCCGCATTAAAAAAATCTGGATATGATTTTATAGTGTTCAAAGGAATTTCAAAAAAACCTGTTTATTTATTTATAGAAAATGATAATGTTATGCTTAAGGATGCTGGAGGTTTATGGGGCAAAGATACCTTTGAAACAGAAAAAATAATAAAAGAGGAACATGGAAAAATCTTTCAAGTTGCTTCAATAGGACCAGCTGGAGAAAATCTTGTAAAATATGCTTGTATAACACATGCACAAGGTTTTTTGTTAGGACGCGCTGGGGCAGGTACAGTGATGGGTGCTAAAAAATTAAAGTCTGTTGCTGTTCATGGAACAAAAAAAATAGAGATCGAAAAACAAAATGAGCTTATGGCCTTTAAAAAAGATTTTAATGAGAAACTAAAGGATAGGGATATTTTAAAAGATGGTACTCCTGAAACTTTGTCTCTTACTAATGTAATGGGTGCTCTACCAACCAGATATTGGACTGAAGGAGAGTTTGAGGGAGCTGAGGAAATAAATATAGAAAGAATGAAAGAGAGACTTATAACACACAGAAGAAGCTGCCAAGCTTGTATAGTTGCTTGTAAAAATATGTCAGAGGTAAAAACAGGTCCATATACTGGTACAAAAACAAGTGGACCTGAGTACGAAACATTGTTTTCATTAGGTTCTTTATGTGGTAATAGCAACCTAGAGTCTATTGCAAAGGCAAATGATTTGTGTAACAGACTTGGCTTAGATACTATCTCCGCTGGCAACATGGTTGCTTTTGCTATGGAATGCTACAAAAGAAATTTAATAACAAAAAAGGATTTAGATAACCTTGAGCTAAATTATGGAAATTATGAAGCTATTATTGAGATGATTAAAAAAATCGCATACAGACAAGGAATCGGTAATATTCTTGCAGAAGGAACAAAAATAGCTTCAGAAAAAATCAAAGGATCTGCCAACTTTGCTATTCATGTAAAAGGTTTGGAATTACCTGGTTACGATCCAAGGGCAACAGAAGCTATGGGACTTTCATATGCAACATCAGATAGAGGAGCGTGTCATCTAAGAAGCCAGGCATACAGACCTGATTTGGTTGGAACAATTGAAGGAAAAGCAGAGATGGTAAAAGATCTTGAGGATTTTTACACAGTTTGTGATACAATGATTCTTTGCAGATTTGTTGCTTACCCTGTTGTTGGACCTCTTTATTGGGAGAACCTTGCAGAAATATATTCAATTGCTATGAATAAGAAATTTACAAAAGAAGATCTTGTTAAAACCGGTGAAGAGATAAACAATTTATGTAGAGCCTTTAACATAAGAGAGGGTATTACAAAAAAAGATGATCATTTACCAAAATGGTTTATAACAGAACCAATTAAAAAGGGAGCTTACGATGGGAAAACAGTAAGTGAACAAGATTTTGAAAAAATGCTTGATGAATACTACAGACTGCGACGATGGGATACAAATGGAAAACCACCATCTTAATTGAAATTGAAAAAAAATTAGATGATTAAATGAGTAAAAAATTCAAGGTAGCAATAACAGATGCAGAATATCCATCTATTGATATTGAAAAAAAAGTTTTATCAAAACTTAATGTTGAGTTAGTTAAATTTCAATGTAAAACAGAAGATGAGTTAATTAAAAATTGTAAAGATGCAGATGCATTATTGAACCAATATGCAAAAATAACACAAAATGTGATTGAACATCTAGATAATGTAAAAATAATTGCTAGATACGGTGTTGGTGTTGATAATGTAAATTTGAATGCTGCTACAAAAAAAGGTATTTTTGTTACAAACGTGGTTTATGATATTTGTGATGTAGCTGATCATACGATTACTTTAATGCTTGCTTTGACAAGGAAACTTTTTTTTGTTGACAAAAGTGTTAAAAAACTTGAGTGGGATTGGAAAAAATTTCATCCGATTACTAGAATCAAAGGAAAAACTGTTGGTATAATTGGTCTAGGAAGAGTAGGTAGACAAGTAGCCAAAAGAATAAATTGTTTTGATGTTACGATACTCGCTTGTGACCCATATATTTCTTCTGATATTTTTAGGAAATATAATGCAAATTGTGTTGATCTTGACACGCTATTACATCAATCTGATTTTGTAACTTTGCATATTCCATTAAATGATGAAACCAGGTATATGATTAGTACAAATCAACTTAAGAAGATGAAAAAGACAGCGATTTTGATTAACGCTGCTCGCGGTGGAATTGTTGATGAAGAAGCGTTATACAAAGCACTTTTGGAAAATGAAATTGCTGGTGCGGGACTGGATGTTTTAGAAAAAGAGCCAGTTGAAAAAGATAACCCTCTTTTAAAGCTTGATAATGTTATTATTACACCGCATATGGGTTGGTATTCAGAGGATTCAGTTGATGAGGTTCAGAAAATTGCTGCTGAACAAGTACTTATGTCTTTACAAGGTAAAGTTCCAACAAATCTTGTCAATAAAGAAGTATTAAAATTGTGAAAACAAGAAGGTAGGGTTGTATGAAAGTAGCTATGTGGTATGGAGGAAAAAATATAAAAATAGAGGATGCACCTATACCAAAAATAAAAGATAAAGAGGTTCTTGTTAAAGTAAAAGCCGTATCTATTTGTGGTTCAGATTTACATGCATATTTAGGAGTTTCAAAAAGAAGAGTCCCACCACTAGTTATGGGACATGAGTTTAGTGGTGAAGTTACAAAGATTGGTAATAATGTAAGAGGCATTAAGGTAGGTGAGCGGATTGTTGTTGAACCTGTTTTATCTTGTGGTAAGTGTAGAACTTGTCTTAATGGGAGAAATAATATCTGCGAAAATATGAGTCTTATTGGTTTACATATTCCTGGTGCCTTTACTGAATATGTGTCAGTACCTGTGGATAAATGTTACAAGTTACCTGAGAATGTTTCTTTTGAAGAAGCATCTTTAGTCGAGCCGCTAGCTGTTGCGGTCCATGCTTGCAACATAACACCTTTTGAAAAAAAAGATAAAATCGGTATCATCGGATCAGGTACTATTGGTTTAATGACATTGCAGGTTGCAAAACATCATGGTGCAAGTAGTATCTTTGTAATTGATACACTTGACTATAAATTAAATCTAGCAAAAAATTTTGGTTCTAATAAAATAATTAATGCAAAAAATCAGGATCCAGTAAAAGAGGTATTATCAGATGGAGGAGCTGATGCTGTTTTTGAAGCTGTTGGACACCAAAAAACAGTACAGCAAGCTCTTTCTATGGTAAATAAGGGTGGAAAAGTAACTGTAATTGGGATGCTGGAATCAGAAATGGAAATAAATATGCTCGATGTAACAGTAAAAGAAATAGAAATCAGGGGCTCCTATGGTTATACGACACATGATTTCAAACAGGCAATTAAATTAATTTCAACAAAAAAAGTAAAAGTAAAACCATTGATAGCACACATATTTCCTTTGCGTGATATTAAAAAAGGTTTTGAAATATTATCAAAAGAAGCAGAGAATGTAATTAAGGTTGTATTGAAACCGTAGAAAAAAATATTTTAAAAACATGATTTTATTTTACTTCTTTTTTCCAAATTGTTCTGAATTCTTTCATTGTTAAAAAAGTAGCATTTTTTTGTTTTTTCAACCAAACCAATATTTCTTTAAAATTTGAAATTGCTTTTTCTCCGGTTCCAATTAATATTTTTTGCTTATGGTCTTCAGGTATATCTAAATCAATTTTTTCAAGTTCAATGAATTCCCATGGATGAAAATAAAATGAAATCACATTATCTTTTTTGTGTCTGTTTTGTTTTTTGATTAAATTTTCAATTTTTTGTTTTGTATCTTTTGCGCCGATTATCCTCCATAATGGCCAGATATCACTTTTTTCGGGTTCTTTAATATCTGGATCTGCTGAAACAGGCAGTTCTAAAATGTTTAAATCTCCTTTTTTAATCCAATCTTTTTCTGATGGGTGATAAGGTAAAACCTGTTTTTTGTAATGAGCAAGTGGATAGGAAGAGTCTAATAGATAATGAAATTCATTTAAAGTATTTATTAAGTAAGTATTTCCAAGTAAGTATGGCGCTCTAAATGTAATAGGTTGTTCACCAAGTTTTTTATGAATAGAATTAGTTGCCTTTTCAATTTGTGAATATATGTCTTCATCAGACATAAAGGACAAGGCTTCATGATCATAAGAATGACAACCAAGTTCATGACCGCTTTTTTGGATTTGTTTGAATAAATCAAAGTTGTCATCAATAATACTTGCAAGAATGTTGAAGGTACAATTAATTTCAAGGTGGTCTAAGATATCAAGAATTTTTGGTAGACCTTTTTTTACACCTTCGCAAGTATTTGAAAAAGGTTCCGCATCGTGTTCAATATCAAAACCAATTAATGCAAATAGATTTTTCATAAAAGCATCATCTTTATCCTTTAGTTGTATTTAATAAGTTGCATCATTACCTTTTTTTCTTAATAAAGTCAACCTAATATTTGACAAATTTAATATTTTCTTTATTTTTATTATACAAAATCCATTTTTTTAAAAAAACTTTAAATAGACACCGTTTTATCAAAAAACATGCAACCAATAGGATTTAACAAAAAAAAAATTTCAGAAAAAATGGAAAAAAAAGGTCTTGATTTCCTTATTACTACATCTCCTGAAAACGTTTTTTACACATCAGGTTTACCTGTTAGACACTCAGAAAATAATCCGATTTTATTTTCTCTTTCAAATCTAGTTCCTACAATAGTAGTTGTCCATAAAAATGGAGAAGAAAGTGTAATTACTTGGGCTATATTTGATCCAGCTTTTACATGGATTAAAGACTTTCGAGGTATTTTTAACAAAGACGAGGCTTGTGAAAATCTATCAACCGTAATACAAGAATCTGGTTTAAAAGAACCAACAATTGCAATAGAAAATTCTATACCTTTATATCAATATGAAAGTTTAAAAAATTCTTTTCCAAATGCTAAATTTGAAACAGCAGATGATATTCTGTTGGAATTAAGACTTATTAAAACCAATGAGGAAATAGATCGTATAAAAAAATCAACACATATTGCTGAAAAAACAATACTAGCAATGTTTAATGAATTAAAAGAAGGAATAACCGATATAGATCTTTTAAAGGTAGCAAAGACAACTATGATAAAAGAGGGAGCAACTGGTTGGGATCATGTTACAATGAGCCTGGGAGCAAGTGACCCTGAAGCACCAGGTGTTGGTGTGAAGATGAAGAAAAATGAGATGACAAGGTTTGATATCGGAGCGATCTATAAAGGTTATTTTTCTGATGTTAGTCGCCATGCAGTACTTGGTGAAATTCCTTCAAGTATAAAAAAAATTATTGGCGAAATAGTAGATGTACAAAAGATATGTACTGATGCTATAAAACCTGGAATTGCAACGTTAGATATATTAAATATAGCGACCGAATCTTTTGAAAAAATGGGTGAAGAAATTCCACTATTTCCAACATGTCATAGTATTGGTCTACGATGTGAAGAGATTCATCTTTTTGATCCTATAAAATCTTCTGAAAGAGTCTTTGAAGAAGGTATGGTTTTTGACCTTGAATTCTGGGCACCATTTGAACCATATAACAATAGACTTATAGGTATGGAGGATACTTATTTAGTTAAAAAATCTGGATGCGAAAGAATATCTACTTTAGAACAGACTCTACTTTTAAAATAAGATCACTAATATTACGTTTATAATTCTAAAATAGGTGGTTTGATTTGAAAAAAATTGGTGTTGCTATCATTGGCATGGGCGATGCTGGCTGTCTACATGTGGATTGTTATAATTCATTAAAAGTTAAAGCAAAACTTTTAGCAATATGTGATAAAGACAAAGAGTGTGCAGAAACCAATGCTTCAATGTACGAAGTAGATGCATGTGTAGATTATCATGATATTCTTCGTCGTAAAGATGTAGAAATCGTTGACATATGCTTACCTCATCATCTACATGCTGAAGTAGCTATTGCAGCAGCTGAAGCTGGTAAAAATGTTTTGGTGGAAAAACCTATAGCAACTACTCTCAAGGATGCTGATAGGATGATTGCAGCAGCAAAAAAGGCTGGTGTGAAACTAATGGTTGCTGAAAACCATGCTTTTATACCTGCTCATCAACTAGCAAAAGAACTTGTTGATAAAGGAGTTGTTGGTCGTATATTCCTTGCAAAAGCCTACGAAGTTGTTGGTGATGTACCTGTTGTATCAGGTACTTGGAAAACATCACCTGACGCAGTTGGAACACTGTTAGATATGGGTGTCCACCGATTTTTTATATTACGATGGATAGTTGGTGAAATAAAAAGTGTATTTGCTTTTGCTGAGAAACTTGTGTGCGAAGTAGAAACTGAAAATGATGATACAGCAGTTGTTTTACTTAAATTTAAAAATGGTTCACTTGGTGAGGTGGATTTAAGTTGTTGTGTTGTAAGTGAACCAACCAACAGACTTGAGCTATATGGAACACAAGGCACGATTATCGAGGATCATATGTGGGAGCAACCACTTATGTATTCTTCACATAAAGCTGGTTATGAGACAGAAGGATGGGTAAAACCAAATGTTGAACACTCACCGTTTCCTGGTTACTATGGAATATCTTTTAAAAAGGAAATTGAACATTTTATAGACTGCGTGCGAGAAGACAAAGAGCCTTTAGTTACAGGTGAACTTGGTAAAGAGGCTTTAAAGGTTGCACTGTGTGCTTATAAATCTGTAAAGACAGGAAAAGTTCAAAACATTGAATAAAATTTTAATGTTTCTTATTTTCTTAAAATTTTAACAATATGCAAACCGCTCTTGTAAATTTTTATTGAAACAATTTGCTCATCTTCTTTTTTTATTTCTCCTTCAGAAATAGTGATTTTAAATCCATTTGGATATTGAATCTTTGGAATATAAATTGTGGTTGGAGTCTTTATAGATTTATCTGCATCAAATTCAAATAAAAATAATCCTTTTTTTATGTTAAACTTCATATTTAATGGTTTACCAGCTACAGATATAAAATGGGGTCGACAAAACCCCATAATTGCTCTTCCACCAGAATTAATATCTTTTTGCCAATCAACGGTTTGCTGATCTCTTGAAAATATTGAAAAATCCTCAAGGTTCCATAAATCACCCCATTCATTGTTGTTTTTTGGGTTGTAGTTCCATTGACAAGAATTAAGCAGGTTTGAATCAATAGCATCATAGTACCAA
>Ga0299915_10003315_pt1 | contig 11676 bp, 9 predicted proteins | sample RVTome_13_FD_200263 | JGI IMG/M metagenome (GOLD analysis project Ga0299915, IMG submission 200263) | Soil microbial communities from uranium-contaminated site in the Upper Colorado River Basin, Wyoming, United States - RVT92D227 (version 2) ... | reverse complement strand
CCTTCGTCACCCGATGGGGCGACGTGGCCGTGCTCAAGGAGACGGTCAGCACGGCAATGGCAGATCGGCTCGGCCGCCAGATCTGCGTGGCTGCCCGCGGAGGGGTGGGTGTGTCGTGTTATCTGCTGCAAGCCAGGCAGGCCAAGGAGGTCATGGCCAGAGGTACGTTGACCAAAGCGCTGGAGGTGGGGCGAGCTATCAGGCTTGCTCAGGAGCAGGGAGCCGATCCTGTCGCAGAGGCCACGAAGCAAGTCGATGGTTGGCTCCTCTTTGTGGGGGAGGTGACCGGCTCGGAGATAGCAGATGAGGAGTCCTACGCCTTTGGGCTGGGGGGCTACGAACTGAGCGGGAGGGGACGCTTCGCCGGCCGTGAGTTCAGGATCTGGTACAAGAACGAGTACCACATCAGTTGGCTTGATGGAGAGCCTTTCGTCACCAGCCCGGATGCGCTGATCATGGTCCACCTCGCAGATGGTGAACCGGCGGTCAGCTACGACTTCTCCGTGGGTGACAGAGTAGCTGTGATTGGGCGCAGGGCCCACGAAATGTACCGGACTGAGAGGGGTGTTGAACTGCTGGGTCCCCAACATTTCGGATTTGACTTCGACTATGTGCCCATAGAGGACAGGCTGGGAGAGTTGAGCGCCTGACGAGAACGACTGAGGGTACATACGGCATCAGAGAACTGCGAATGGCGTTGTAGAAGGTAGGGGTGTTTTCCGCAGAGAGGACTGTGTAACAATGGTGAAGAACATCGGGGAGCAGGACTTGAGGGATATCATCACTGGGGCTGCCTTCATGGGATCTGGAGGCGGCGGCTCGCCCAGAGATGGTCTAAGACTTCTGGATGAACTTGTGTCTCTCGACAAGGCAACGGTGACGCTGATCCCCTACGAGGAGATGGGTGACCATGATTCGGCCGTGATGGTCGCCGAATTCGGATCGCCAAAGGCGTTTATGGAGGCCAAGTCTTTTCCGGAGACCGTCCAATCCTTCAAACGGATGCAGGACGTGGCGGCTGAGTCGGGAAAGAGAATTACTCACATCATGGCTGGTGAGCTGGGCGGCTTTAACACCATGGTGCCCCTCTATGTCGCCGCACTGGAAGGTGTGCCCTTCGTGGATGCCGATGCGAGTGGGCGCGCCGTTCCCGAACTTGAAACCTGTCTGTACCAGATTTACGGGTTCTCTCATTCTCCCTTCACCATGGCGGGCGCCAACGGGGACACCATCGTCGCCTATCTCAACGACCCTATGGACTACCGCGCCGCAGAGAATATCGCCCGCCACATCTCCATGGCTTATGGACAGTTGGCCGCCTTCTGCGGCCTGGCCGCCACCCGCGATCAGATAGAGAAACTGGTGCCTGGGTCCGTAACCCTCTGCCTGGCTGTGGGCAAAGCTTTCCGGGAATCGCCTAACTTCCAGATTCTCTCCCAGGCGCTGGAGAGGGCGGTCGGCTGCAAAGAACTATTTGTCGGTAAGATCACCGGCATTGAGTTGAAGACGGAGGGTGGATTCGACTTCGGAACCACGTCCATCGAAGGAACTGGCGAATACCATGGAGAGTCAAGGAGCATAGACTTCAAGAACGAGAACATGATGCTCAAGGGAGCATCGGGTGAGGTCCTCGGCACAGTCCCCGATCTAATCACCCTCGTGGATCTGGACGGCCTTCAACCCTTGACCAATGCGGATACCAGGGAAGGTCAGCAAGTGGCGGTCTTCGGCCTGACCGCACCCGCGAGCTGGCTGAAGACTCCCGCGGGCTATGAGTGCTGGCATTCCATCCTAGAGAAGCTTGGCTACGTTGGACCGTATGTGCCGGTCAAGTAGATATGCAAATCCCTGTGTGGAGGGTCTAGATGAAGGAGAGCTTCGATCTGGAGAAACTGATAGTCGACGTCTTCGCACCTCGACGGGGCGAGAAGGTGTTGGTCATGGCGGATTTGCCCCATGGGGAACTCACTGATCATGACAGGTGGGCCGAGCGTCGCCAGATGGCCCAGGAATGGCACTCTGCCTTTGAGCGTCTGGGTGCCAAGCAGGGCTTCAGCGTGCACCCTCTTCTCAGCTACGCGGCGACGGGTGCCAACAACGCCGACTTGCCAGAGGGGGGCGAGATGGGGGGCCAAAAGGTACGCTTCGAGGAGGTGTTCCCCGACACCAACATCGTGGTCGCCCTGACGGAGTACTCGGCCTCGGCACCGTTGATCAAGTACAGCCAGAAGCTCCCCAGCCTGCGCGCGGCGAGCATGCCCAAGGTGACGAGGAGCATGGAGAAGACCGCTCTCGCAGCGGACTATAGTGAGGTGGCCCGAAAGGCCCACATGCTGGCGGGCAAAGTAGAGGAGGCTGTGGGCGCCAGGGTGGAGTTCTCCACAGGCCACAAGGTCTACTTCGACCTTCGTCATCGTAAGGCAGATGCCGATGACGGCCGGCTGTACGTGGACAAGGCTGGTATCCGCCTGATCAATCTGCCCAGCGGAGAGGCGTGCATTGCCCCTTATGAGGGAGAAGTGGAGGGGCAACCGAGCCGGACCGAAGGAGTGATTCCCGCGGACTACGATGGAGAACTGGTGCTGTACAAGGTGCAGGCCAATCGGATAGCGGAGGTGATCGGAGACGGTCCCCGGGCTGCTGCGATGAGGAAGTACTTCTCCGTAGATGAAGCGCGGCGAAACATCGCTGAACTGGGCCTTGGCTGTAACGACAAGGCCGTCATTTCCGGCATTGTCCTGGAGGATGAGAAAGTGCTGGGCATGCACTGGGCCTATGGCCGCAGCGATCACATCGGGGGCATTACGGGCGTGACCCAGTTCAGCGATCCAAGCCACGTTGTGCACCAGGACATCGTGTACGCGAAGGGCGGGCCGGTGGAGATCGCCAGTCTCGTGCTGGAATACGAAGACGGGACCAGCGAGGAGATAATCAAGGGCGCTGAGTATACGATTTTCTAGGGTCCCAAGTGTCGAGACAAATACCGTGATGGGTGAGGTGCTTCGGGGGCAAGTGGCTGAGGTCGCGGGAGGATTGGGCCATGGTGTTGGCGACTGCCGGGGCACCGGCCGCAGGCCAGGCGTGGGGCCGGCCCAGGAAATGCCCGAAGACAGGGCGGCAGGGGAGGGCTACCGTCGGACGGACAACCTTGGCGGCCACAGATGTCGCCATGGCGGCTGGAATGCTGACTGGCGGAAGGAATGGTAAATAGCAGAGCCAGAGTGCTGGCCAGCCTGGCACATCGGGAGCCGGATCACGTGCCCTTGGACATTGGCGGGTCGGACGTCACCGGCATTCACCGAGACGCGTTCCGAAGGCTAGCGCGCCACCTGGGGCTCCCGGATGAGGTGCCCCTCTACCATCGGGTCCAGCAGTTGGCTCTTCCCAGCGAGGAGATGCTGCAACGGCTTCAGGTCGACGTCCGTCCGTTGCTCGCCCAACCCTCTGACAGCTGGAGATTGATGGTGGAGGACACAGGGACGCACCAAACTTTCACAGACGAGTGGGGGGTCCGCTGGGCGATGCCCAAGAATGGAGGGCTCTACTTCGATATGGTAGGACACCCTCTATCAGAGGTGTCAGGGGCGGCTGGGTTGGCCAACCGGAGGTGGCCCGATGGAGCCAACAAGGCGCGCTTTCAGGGTCTACGGTACCAGGCCGAGGAGTTGGCAGGCAGGGGATTCGCATTAACGCTGGCCCCCGCATATGGCGGCGTCCTTGAGTCTGCCGCCTGGCTGCGCGGCTATGAGAACTTCTACATGGACCTGATCCGCGATCCCGAACTGGTGGAAGCGATCCTGTGTGCGACACTCCGCTTCCATCTTGACTTCTGGGGTGCAGCCTTGGAAGCGGTGGGGGATCTCCTGGACGTTGCGGTCGAATACGATGACCTGGGATGGCAGTCGGGGTTGTTGATCTCGCACGAGATGTACCGGCGCTACCTGAAACCGCGACACAAGGAGCTGTTTAACTTCATCAAGGCCCACTCACGTGCGACCGTCTTCTTGCACAGCTGTGGGGCCGTGTACGACTTGATCCCGGACTTCATCGAGAGTGGGGTTGACGTCCTCAATCCCGTGCAGGTAGGAGCAGCGGGGATGGGCGACACTCGACGGTTGAAACGGGAGTTCGGCAAGGACCTGATCTTCTGGGGCGGTGGGGTGGACACCCAGTCGATCTTGCCCAGGGGATCGTCTGCGGAGGTGAAGGAGGAGGTCAAGCGAAGGATTGGCGATTTGGCCCCTGGCGGCGGCTTCGTCTTTTCTGCGGTGCACAACATCCAGCCGGACGTTCCACCTGAGAATGTCATAGCCATGTGGGAGGCCTGGCAGGAGTACGGTTCATACCAATAGCCAGCTCAGTGATCAACTCCCGGCGTACGGCTTGATGCGCCATCGGGTAGCCAGCACCTGGCCGGATCTACAGACAGTATTGGTGTGAATTGCGGATCCTTCCGTTACGACGAGCCAGCAGGGCCGACCTTCCTAGATGGAAAGGGAAAGACTGTGAGGATAAGAGTAGTCGCACCTGTCGTTGCCACCCCACTCGTGCAGATGGTTTTTGAGCAGTATCGTGCCGCGGCTCGTCCAGACACGGAGATGAGCCTGGCGACGCTGGACAAGGGTCCTCCTTCCATCGAATCCAGATACGATGAGGCCCTGGCGGTCCCCGATGTGATCGCGAAGGTGGCGCGAGCTGAGTTGGATGGCATGGATGCGGTAATCATCGACTGCATGGGAGATCCAGGGCTGGAAGCGGCTCGCGAGAAGGTGTCTATCCCGGTGATTGGCCCGGCCGAGACTTCCATGCACATCGCAGCCATGCTAGCGCATCGCTTCTCAGTGGTCACCGTGCTGGACACTCTGATCCCCGCATTTGACCACCATGCCCTGAAGACAGGTTTGACCAGTAGAATGGCGTCGGTGAGAACGGTCGGCATCCCGGTTCTCGAGCTACACGATCACTCCAGGCTACTCGAGGCTCTGCTGAACCAATCGGTCAGAGCGGTCACAGACGACGGGGCCCATCTGCTCATCCTGGGTTGTACGGGGATGGCTGGCATGGTGCACGGGCTGGTAGTAGGTCTCCAGCGACACGGCATCACCGATGTGCCGGTCATCGATCCCACGGTACTCGCCGTCAAGATGGCCGAAGCCCTGGTTGACTTGCAGCTTGTACACAGCAAGCGCACTTATCCCTTGCCTCCTGAGAAGGAGATACGCGGCTACTAGCCTGAAAGCCGCCCCGGTCACACCCAGGTCCTTTTGCGTCGCTGTGCGGCCTGCGAAACGGTGACCCAAAGCTCCAGATGCGACTTGACAAACTGCACCACTGGCCACATAATGTTGTCTGGTGAAAATGGTTTTCATGCAGCGATAATGGAGTTGCGTCTCCCGCAGAGCGCTGGGGCCGCGAAAGGAGAGCCATGAGCACCTACGCCTTCACACCCGATGACGTCGCTCCACTCTTGGAAGGGTTGGCCATTCTCGGCACCGGCGGTGGCGGGTCCCCATCGTGGGGGCAGGCTATCCTCGAACACGATTTCTCCATGGGGCGCACCCCTAGCATCATTTCCCTGCAAGACATCGACGACGATGCCACTGTGGTCAGCGGTGGCATGATGGGGTCTGTGAAGGTTCTGGAGGAGATGGGGATCGACGGGGTGATGGAACACTGGGAGGAGCGTTTCGAACTACTTGAAGTGACCCACGTGATGGAGGGTATCCTGGGCAGGAGCATCGACTATGTAGTTCCCTTCGAGGTGGGTGGCCTCAATACCCCTGTGATTCTGTCCCTTGGAGCTCGCATGGGCATTCCCATCATAGATGGCGACGCGCTAGGCCGTTCCGCCCCTGAGACCCAGATGACCAGCTTCATTGGCCATGGTGTCTCTCTAACCCCCATGCCCCTCATAGATTACGAAGGCAACGTGGTGATAGTCCAGGAAGCGACAGAACCGACATACGCGGATGAGCTCGGCCGCTGGGTGGTGACCCGCGGCGGTGGAATGGGCGCCAACAACCACTACCCCATGAGTGGGGGCCAGGCCAAGGAGGTGATTGTGCCCGACACGATCTCTGGCGGGCTCGAGCTTGGACGCGTTGTGCTGAGGGCGCGGCACCAAGGCCACGACCCGGTCGCGGCGGCGAACGTGGTTCTCGGCGGTGTGGTGCTCTTCACCGGCTCCGTCGCGCGGGCCCAGGAAGAGGAGAAGATGGGTTTCTACTATACCGTTGTTGATCTCCATGGGACCGGGTCCGATGAAGGGCGCGTCGCTCGGCTGGTGATCAAGAACGAGACCATGTTGCTCTCCATAGAGGGGTCGATCAAGGCCATTTTCCCTGACCTGGTGTGTTTGTTGGAGCCGGGCACAGGACGCGGGGTGATGAGCGTGGAGCTAGCACAGGGCATGGCCTTGACGCTAGTAGGTATGCGCTGCCATGAGCGTCTCCGCGAGGCCCTGGCGTCGGAGATCGGAGCCCGCGCTTTCAGCCCTGCCCGCTACGGATATCCAGACCTGGAGTACCAGCCTATCGAAGAGCTGGTGGAGGGATTCAGATAACGGTACACCGGGCATCCGCCAACTCAGAACGATATCGTGTGCGGGCAGTGGATCGTGCGCTGGGTCTTCTGGCCACCTTCTCCACTGCTGAGCCGGAGCTGACGCTGACCGAGCTGAGTTCCAGGCTCAATCTGAGCGCCAGCACAACGTATCGCCTGTTGGTGACCCTCGAGAAGCGCAGCTATGTTGAACACAACCATCAAACCGGTGGCTACACTCTGGGGGTTGCCTGCCTGGACTTGGGCACCGTCTTTCTGTCTCAACTGGACTTCAGAGATCGTGTGTTGCCTCTGTTGGAGTCCCTCAGGGAGGAATGCAAGGAAACGGTGCACCTGGCGGTCCTTGATCGGAATCAGATGGAAGTGATCTACCTGGAGAAACTGGAAGGACTGTTACCGATAGGGATGATGGGTTCGCGCGTGGGTGGGCGAGCACCAGCCCATTGCACCGGTCTCGGAAAGTGTTTCCTGGCCTACATGCCTGATCACGTAGTGCGCGAACTGTATTCGGCCAACAGCATGCCTGCTTACACTCCAAACAGCATCACCGATGTGGACAGGCTTCTGGTGGAGATGGCCAGAATCCGCGAAAGAGGATACGCGATCGACGACGTCGAACACGAGCCCGATGTGAAGTGCATCGCGGCCCCGGTATGGAATCATCGCCAGGCTGTCGTCGGGGCGATCAGCGTGAGCGGCCCAGAGCAGCGTATGAACCTCCTCTTGGCAGAAGGCGCCCTGATCCAAAGCGTAGTGGAGGCTGCTCATGAGGCTTCTGTGCGCATGGGATACTCTCGGGAGACGACGAGAGAATTGCCGGTAGAACGGCCCTAGCGGCGTGAGTGCGTAGCGAGCCCAACGAAGGTTAGGAGAGGAGGGGTGTTGGTGGAGAAGATCAAGCTGCTTGGGATTTGCGCCAGTCCGCGCAAGACAGGTAATAGCAGATTCCTCCTGGAAAAGGCACTCAAGGGGGCCAGCGAAGCTGCCCCCGATGTAGTAGAGAGTGAGCTCTTTTCTATGGCTGGCAAGCAGATAGGACCCTGCATCTCGTGCTTCCGTTGCGTCGAGGCCGGCGACTGCACCACGGAAGACGACTTTCACGAGTTGCGTGACAAATGGGTGGCGGCAGATGCCGTGATCTACTCGGTTCCAGTCTACCACATGGGTATTCCTGCCCAGTTGAAGTGCTTCATAGATAGACTAGGGAACTCTCTCTTTTCCTTCTATGGGGGCAGTCTCGCCAAGAACCTCAAGACCGTCGGCGTTGTGGTACAGGGCAGTCATGTTTTCGCCGGTCAGGAGCAGGTGATGGTCACCTTGATCTGCCATGCCGTGCTCATGAGTTGCGTCCCCGTTGCGGGAGACGCGTGGCAGTCCTATCTTGGGGCTGCTGGCTGGACGCGCGACCAATCACGAAAGGATAGCCTGCGTCGTTTGTATGATGAGGGAGAAGCGGATGCGGAGATAGCGGTTACCGCGGCGGATAGCGTAGGCAAGCGAGTTGTGCAGATGGCCCGGGTGATCAGGAGCGGCGGAGTCACGCATCGGGAGATGCTGGAAAAGGATGGCGCCTACACTGCTTTTCTGAGCCGCTTCGCATCCGGAGAGTGAATTCGGAGCCAGGAGGGATGATGGACACACTGAACATCGATGCAGAGAAGTGTACAGCTTGCAGGGCTTGTGAACTGGCGTGCTCGTTCGCTCACGAAGGGGCGTTCGTGCCCACGCTCTCGCGCATCCGCGTCGTGCGCCTCATGGGCGAGGGCGCAAACATTCCTGTTGTCTGCGTGAATTGCGCTCGTCCTGCCTGCGTCGAGGTGTGTCCCTCCGGGGCGGCGTACATCGACAGAACTGTTCCCGTGGTGAGGGTCAACGAAGAGGAGTGCATAGGCTGCGGAGATTGCGTCAAGGCTTGCCCCTTCGGCGCAGCGGACTTCAACAAGGAGAGGGAAGTCGCCCTCATTTGCGATCTCTGTGACGGGGACCCGGCTTGCGTTGAACACTGCATCTATGGAGCGCTGACCTTCGAGCCAGTGCAGAGCCTTGCCCAACGGAAGCGGCGCGTCACGGCCGAGGCCCACGCGCACAGAGACGAGATCGCCTGAGAGGAGAGCCATGATCAGAGACATCGGCGCGCAGAGAATACTCAACGTTGACCTGACCTCCGGCAGAACCTGGCTGGAGGAAGTGGACCGTGAGGACCTGTTGCACTTCCTGGGTGGGAGGGGCATCAACGCCAAGCTATTGTACGAGCGCGTCCCTAAGGGAATCGACCCTCTGGGTCCCGACAACGTGCTCATCTTCGGGCCGGGCACCCTGACGGGGACCAGTGCCCCTTCATCGGGACGCACATCCGTAACGTGTAAAGGTCCTGCGACGGGGTTGTACTTGAAGGTCAGCGTCGGCGGGCACCTTGGTGCGGAGCTCAAGTACGCTGGCTACGACTATTTGGTGATCCACGGTAGGGCGGAGAATCCGGTATTCCTATGGATCGACGACGATGCGGTGGAGTTGCGCGACGCGCGCCATCTCTGGGGTTTGGGCACTCGCGAGGCCGATCGGCTGATCCGAGAGGAGCTAGGGGACGACGAGATAGAAACAGGCCTCATCGGTCCTGCTGGGGAGAACAGGGTGCTTTTCTCATGCATCATCTTCTCTCTGTACAACTCCGCCAGTCGAGGTGGAGTGGGCGCGGTGATGGGTTCCAAGAATCTGAAGGCCATTGCTGCACGCGGCACAGGCGGGTTGAGAGTCGCTGAGGGAGACGAGTTCTTCGAGTTGGCGGCTCGCACTCGTCGTGAACTGGCCCAGGATGCGGGCAGCAATACTCTCCACAGATGGGGCACTTCTGGTTCCCTCCCCGATCTTAATGAGATGAAGATGCTCCCCTCCTACAACTTCAACCAGGTTAGAATCGACCAGGCGGAGAAGCTGAGCGGCCAATACATGGAGGACGAGGGTTATCTGATAGGGCGCGAGTCTTGCTTCTCGTGCTCGACCGCCTGCCATCGATTCGTGCGTACCCTGGAGCACAAGTACGGAGAGGTGCGCGATTCGGGACCCGAATTGGAGACGGTGATGTCCTTGGGCGCAGAGTGCGGCATCATCGACACAGAGGCTGTGATCAAGGGCAACCAGCTATGCAACGACTATGGGATGGACGTGATCTCGGTCGGACACGTCATCTCCTGGGCCATGGAGTGCTACGAGAAGGGGGTCATCAAGGGCAAGCAGGCCGACGAGTTGGACCTGCATTTTGGCAACGCGGAGAGTCAGTTGGAGTTGATTCGACGCATAGCCCTCCGAGAGGGTCTGCTGGGTGATTTGCTGGCCAATGGCACCAAGCAGGCAGCCGAAGAGGTGGGAGGCGACTCCTGGAAATGGGCCATCCAGGCCAAGGGTTTGGAGCAATCGGGCGTGGATACGCGAATGGCCAAGAGCTATGCCCTGGCCTTCGCTGTGAACCCAAGGGGGCCGGACCATCTGATGACCGAGTGCTTTGCCGAGTTCGGCATCACGGAGGAGGCACGAGCACTGATCAAGGAGATCACCGGGGACGAGAAGCTTGCGGACCCCACACTTCTTGAAAAGCGTGCCGACATCGTGCTCTGGCACGAGGACTGCTATGCAGCCAGCGATGCTCTGGGGTTCTGCGTTTTCACATCGACTGCCGCCTACGCCGTCAACCCGCGGAACATGTCCCAGTTGTTCGGCCATGCCCTCGGGGTGGAGTTCAGCGAGGAGGAGCTAATGAGGGCAGGTCGCAGAACCGTCACCCTGGAGAGGTGTTTCAACGTTCGCGAGGGCGCCCTTCGCGTCGATGATACTCTCCCCTGGCGAATGATGAACACACCTGTGCCCGAGGGTCCACAGGAGGGAATGGTGACTGACAAGGAGATGCTCGATCAGTTGCTGGACCAGTACTATGAGGCTCACGGTTGGGATGTGGGGACGGGTATCCCGACCCGCGAGGCATTGGAGACCCTGGGTTTGCTGGAGTTGTGTGGAGATTGTGCGGCGGCGTAGGGAAAGGAAATGCCCAACATCGAACTGCGGCTGTTTGGCTTTGGACCCAAGGCCAGTGGTTGGGATGCTGACACCAGGTCGGTTTCTCCAGGGACGACGGTGTCAGAGGTTTGGGACGGATTGCGGTCCTCTGCTCGAGAGGGCGAACTACTGGCGCGGATAGATGAAAGACACGTGGTCTTTCTGTTGAATGGCAAACTCATCCCTGCCGCACAGAGACAGGATGCTGTCTTGGAGGACAGCGACGAAGTTGCATTTATGGTCTTGGCGATAGGAGGTCAAGCGCAGCGTGCGCCAGCTGTGCAGAGGCCAAGGAGTGCTCATCAGTGTAGAGAGAGGAGGTGATTAGTATTAGAGAATATGGCAGAGGTCGAGTCTTTCGAGAAACTGACCATCAAGCGAAGGAGAGGAGTACCTAAAGGAGGAAACTGATGAGATACCGAAGCATGTGCCTATTCAGCCTGTTGCTCGTTGGATCTCTGTTGGTGGGGCTGGTTGGCTGCGGCACGCCGGCGCCACCGGCTGCTACGGAGCCGCCAGCACCCGCGGACACTCCTACCACGGCGCCGCCTGAGGAGAAGCCGGTCATTGTCATCGCCGCAAGCACCGACATTGACCATATCAACCCGTACGAGTTCCGCAGCCTGGAGGGCTACCAGGCCACGGCCAACATCTACGAGGCCCCGATCATGCAGCAACTGGAGCCGGACCCCAATAACCCGGAAATCCTTCTCGGCAAGGCGGAGTACGGCCCCGGCGTGGCCACCGAGGTAACGGTGGACGAGGAGAACGCCGTCGTTACGTTCAAGATCCCTGAAGGGCTCAAGTTCGCCGACGGGGCACCCATGACGGCACGCTCCTTCAAGCTCATGTACGATGTGGCCAGTCAGGCAACCACCAGCTACATGCCTGTGCTGTTTCCCTACATCGGTATGGAGAGCCATGAGGACGTTGTGGCGGTGGACGACACCACCCTCGAGTTCCACCTGCAACACCTCACGCCCCTGACGTTCGCGGTTTTGTCCTTCACGCCTCTGGCGGCCCTGGACGAGGTAAGCTACCAGAAGGCCGTCGACTCCGGTGACGAAT
>Ga0299915_10003313_pt1 | contig 11680 bp, 12 predicted proteins | sample RVTome_13_FD_200263 | JGI IMG/M metagenome (GOLD analysis project Ga0299915, IMG submission 200263) | Soil microbial communities from uranium-contaminated site in the Upper Colorado River Basin, Wyoming, United States - RVT92D227 (version 2) ... | reverse complement strand
TCCCTCCCCGCTCTCGATTTTCTGGGTCACTTGATTCAGATTGGCAAAGGTTTTTTTGGCCTCTTCCATCATCTCTTTGGTATTGGTGTATAGCGCTTCATCCTTGGTTAGCTTGCCCAGGGTTCCTTCCCCTTTTTCGATTGATTTGGCCACCTGGCTCAAGGCGGATACGGTCTCTTTGGCCTCGGTGTATAGTTTGTCGTCCTTGACTAACTTGCCCAGGGTTCCTTCCCCCTTATCAATGGTCTGAGTGATGTGCTGCAGGTTGGAAACCGTCGCTTTGGCTCCGGAAACTAATTCCTTGAGGTTCTTCTCTCCTTCTTCCCCGCCCAGGGCGCGGCTCAGGGACTGGGTTACGGTTTTAATGTCCCCCCCTATGGCGCTAAGCTGGGTGAGCACCCGGTCCACATCCACCGCCGGCCCCGCTTCTTCGACCAGGCCATTGGCCTTGATCGCCTCCGGCCCTCCCCCCGGGACAATATCGATGTACTTTTCTCCCAGGAGGCCGGAGGATTTTACATAAACCTTCGATCCGGCGGGAATTTTCACGTTGAGCGGCAGGTGGAGCGTGACTTTTGCTTTCGACCCGTCGAGAACAATCGCCTCCACTCGGCCGACGTCCACACCGGCAATCCGAACCGGCGAATTCTTATCCAGGCCGGCCGCTGATTCCACTTTGGTATAAATCCGGTAGCCCACTTCGCGGACGGCAATCTTTCCGACCCGGACCGTAAAAAAGGCCAGGACGATGATCCCGAGGAGTACAAAGATTCCTACTTTGGTTTCTGTGGCGATGTTCTTCATGGTTACCCCCTAAAAGGTTTAAAAAGTTGCCTGCCGAAGTCAGCCCCCCGGGTGATGGGGCCTTCGACCTCTCCCCTGATGAACTGCTGGACGATCTCGTTCGAGGAAGACTTGATATCATCGGGAGTTCCCACCTCGATGATTTGGCCTTTATAGAGCATGGCGATGCGGTCGGCGATGCGGTAGGCGCTGTTCATATCGTGGGTGATGGCGATCGAGGTGACATCCAATTTCTCCCGCATGGTTACGATGAGCTCGTTGATGACGTTGGACATAATGGGGTCCAGACCGGTAGTGGGCTCGTCGTAGAGCAGGATGGCGGGCTCCATGGCGATGGCCCGGGCTAAAGATACGCGCTTGCGCATGCCCCCGGAGAGCTCGGAAGGCATAAGGTTTTCCACGTTCTGCAGGCCGACCAGCCTGAGCTTCTCCACCGCAATGGCTTTAACCTTATCGTCAGAAAGCTGGGTGTGCCGGCGCAGGCCAAAACCCACGTTCTCCCAGACCGAAAACGAGTCAAAAAGGGCGTCGCGCTGAAAAAGCATGCCGAATTTTTTCCTGAGTTCGTTCCACTGCCCTTCCTTGAGCTGGGAGATCTCCTGTCCGTCCACGTAAATTTCCCCCCGGTCATGATGCAGGAGGCCGATGACGCACTTGATCAGAACGCTCTTCCCCGTTCCGCTGCCCCCGATGACCACCATGGATTCGCCGCACCTCACCGTAAGATCCAGGCCGCGCAGGACGTGGTTTTTCCCGAAGGACTTGGAGACGCCCTTGAGCTGGATCATGATCTGGTCAGATCCGGGTTGGCATTGCTTTTCAACCATATTTAAACCCTAATAACAGAGGCTCTTGCAAAAGTATTTTTTTGTGGTTCGACAAGCTCACCACGAACGGAAAAACTAAACAAGCTCACCACGAACGGAAAAACTAAATAATTTCAACCTAAGCCCGTTCACCCTGAGCTGTGAGCCTGTCGAACAGTCGAAGGGTAAATTACGGACTTTTGCAAGAACCTCAACAGGTTAGCCATTTAGTTCGCCTCAGGCGGACTGTAAAATCCCCTTTTTCCGCCGCCCTAAAAGAACAACGCCGTTATGAAATAATTGGCAACCAGGATCAAGAGGGAAGACATGACCACGGCCCGGGTCGTGGCCTTTCCCACGCCCTCCGCCCCTCCCTGGGTGTTAAACCCCTGGTAGCATCCGATGATGGCAATGATCATGCCGAAAACACAGGCTTTTAAAAGTCCGATATAGACATCTTCCAGGTCCAGATAGTCATAGGTCCGCCGGAGGTAGACCGTGGGGTTACTCCCCAGAAGGTTGACACTGACTAAGTAACCCCCGAGGATGCCCACAACGTCCGCGAAGATCGTTAGGATGGGCATGATAATCAGTGAAGCCAGGAACCGGGGGACGATCAGATATTTAATGGGATTGGTGGCCAGGGTGTAAAGGGCGTCGATCTGCTCCGTAACCTGCATGGTCCCAAGTTCGGCGGCCATAGCCGAACCCACCCGCCCGGAAACCATCAATCCCGATAGAACCGGCCCTAATTCCCGCGTCATGGACAGGGCCACTACCGTGCCCACAAAAGCCTCGGCGTTAAAGCGCTTGAACCCGGTGTAACTTTGCAGGGCCAACACCATACCCGTGAAGGCTCCGGTGATCAGGACGACGGGGATGGATTTGATGCCCACTTCTTCGATCTGCTTGAGGAGGTTGCGAAGATCGAAAGGCGGCCGAAAGATCAAGGTCAAAGTCTTGATGAAAAGAAGCATCACCCGCCCCGATTCATCCAGAAATCTCAGGACCCAAAGACCGATGAAGTTGAATAGGTTAATCACCACCGGAGTTTCAACCCTTTCTTCTCAGATAGCGCCGCGGGACCCGCTTGCCGATGCCGCAGAGTACTTCGTAGGGGATTGTTTCCATCCACCCGGCCATCTCAACCGCGGTGATTTCATCCGTCCCTTGTTTTCCTAACAGGACCACTTCATCCCCGGCCTGCACATCCGGAATTTGGCTGACATCGACCATGGTCAGGTCCATGCAAACGATACCGGCAACCTTGGCCCTTTTCCCCCGCACTAAAACTTCGGCCCGGTTGGAAAGGCGGCGGCTGTACCCGTCGGCGTACCCCAAGGGCAGCGTGGCGATAAGGATGTCTTTGCTGCACTTATACGTCCGCCCGTAAGAAACCGGATCCCCCGCCGGCACGCGTTTGAGAGAAAGGATCTTAGTCTTCCAGGACAAGGCCGGTTTCAGGGAAATATATCTTTTCAGATGCGGCGCCGGATGCATCCCGTAGAGCATCAAGCCGGGTCGGACTAAGTTGAACCGCGCTTTCTCCCAGAGGGTTGTAGCCGCACTGTTGGCTAAGTGAACGTAACGCGGCCGCATCCCCCTTTTGCCGATATATTCCAGGCACGATTGAAACCGCCTGATTTGTTCCTCAGTAAAGGCCCGGTCCTCCGGCGCTTCGCTCTCGGCCACTGCCAAATGGGACATTACGCCTTCGATTTTTAGGTTTTTCAACGATGGCAAAACATCCACGGCCGCTTCCCATTCCCTCCAAGGAATCCCCAGCCGGCTCATGCCGGTATCTACTTTGAGGTGGGCAGCCAGGTTCTTGCGGAAATTACCTGCCTGGAGGTCGAGCAGACGAGCCGTGTCCAAATCAAAAAGCACGGGAGTAAGATCGCCCTGGATGACTTCTTCCAGTTCTTGCGGGTCGATTCCGGCCAGAATGAGGATGGGCGCGGAAATGCCAGCCTGGCGAAGTCCCATCCCTTCTTCTCCGGTGGCCACGCCAAAAATGTTCACCCCGGCAGATTCAAGTTCCCGGGCCACTGGCCCGGCCCCATGGCCATAAGCATCGGCTTTAACCACCGCAAGGATTTCCGCCTCTCCTTTGATCCATTCCCGGACCTGTCCGGCGTTAAACCGCAGGGCATCCAGGTCTATCTCCGCTATCGTTGGCCGTCCCATCCTGCAAGGCTCACTTTGTGGTCATGGTGTAAACCCCACCCCAATCTTCCGGCGGGGGATTTTCCTTAAGGACCGCACATCTTTCCATGTAGAGCTTGGCCGGCCCATCCTTCGGATCGTTGCTTAGGATGAACTGGAAGGCGGCAATCCCTTGGTTCCAGTTGCCCTGTCTGTATTCCGTCAGGGCCGAGTGAAATTTTTCAGTTAGGGCCTTCTGATCCGCTGAGGCTTGATTCCGCCGAGCCAGAAGCTCATAAATCTTTACCGGCTGGTCCTTTCCTTTGACGCGTACCGAGTCCAGTTCCCGCCCAAGAATTTCTTCCCGTACCCGCTCATAGGTCATCTCGCTGGCGATAATGTTGGTCCCGTATACTTTATTCAACCCTTCCAGGCGGGAACCCAGGTTGACGCTGTCCCCCATTACCGTGTAATCGAAACGCCGATCCGACCCCATGTTGCCCACAACCATCGGACCGGCATTGACGCCGATGCCGATGTTCAGATAGGGCAGGCCTTCGGCAGCCCATTTTTCCTGGAGAACCCGGAGCTCTTGAACCATATCCAAGGCTGCATAACAGGCCCGGTGGGCATGGTCGGCCTGATCTAAGGGGGCGCCCCAGATAGCCATGATGGCATCCCCCATGTATTTATCCAGGAGGCCATCGTACTTGAAAACGATGTCCGTCATCTTCGTCAAGTACTCGTTGAGAAATCTGACTAAGCCTTCCGGGGTCATATGTTCGGATATGGAGGTGAAACCCCGGATGTCGCTGAAAAGGACGGTCAGGTCCTTCTTCTCGCCCCCGAGCTTCAACTTCTCCGGGTTTTTGAGCATCTGCTCCACCACCGAGGCCGTGAGGTAATACTGAAAAGCTCCCCGGACCTTTTTCTTTTCCCGCTCTTCGGTCATATACCGGTAGCCCGTAATCCCGAGGTAGGTCAGGATCAAGTTGAGAAGAGGATACGTAATATTTATCCAGACCCCCTGCTCCTTAAATAAAAACCTGGATAAAAGGATAAAAACGGAAAACAGCAATCCGGCGGCAAGAGCTCCCCAGAGGGCTTTAACCCGGGGGAGAATGAGACCCAGAATCAGCCCGGTAAGAATGATGGCCAGGAGGTCAAAGAGGGTGACCCAGTTTGGGCGGTAGAGAAACTGCCGCTGTAAGATGGAGTCGATGACATTGGCATGTACTTCCAAGCCGGGGAAGATATGGTCGAAAGGGGTGACCCGGATGTCATAGATGCCGATGGCTGTTGCTCCCACAAGAACGATTTTGCCCTTAAAAGCCTCGGCCGGGACCCGGCCGTGGATTACATCCGTGGCCGAATAATGCGGGAAGGTCTTCTGGGGCCCGCGGTAGTTGATCAGCATCCTTCCTTCTTCGTTGGTGGGGATGGAGAGATCACCCAGGCGGATTTCATCGACTCCGTACTCGGCGATGCGCAGGATCAGCGGTGGATTGTCCAGAAATTTCTGGAGAACCGCCAGGGAGAGGGCGCAGTAGTGTTTATCGCGGTACTTGATCACCAGCGGGATCCAGCGCACCGTTCCATCCCGGTCGGGAAAAATGTTGAAATAACCGGCCCCATCCGCAGCCTCGGCGATGATGGGAATGTTCACCTCGGCATAGTCGGCCTGAAAGAGATGGACCCCCACGGCTTCCTCGGAGGTATACTTTACCAGATTATAAGCGGAGAGAAGCGCGAGGTTTTCCTGGGTTCCCTTTTTCTTCTCCCGCACCCCGCCGGCAAAAAAATGGAAGAAATAGCCCAAAACAGCCCGGCGGGAACGGGCTAAAGATTCGGCCAGCGTTTGGTCGGTGTCGGCCTTCTTGATAGCCCGGGAAAGATAATGGTCCAGATTCCGGTCGGCGGCCTTCAGCTCTTTTACTTTTTTTATCACGGCGGAGAGGGTTTTAAGTCCGGCGTTTTCATCGGGTTCGGCCCAGACGATGTCAAATCCCACCACCTTAGCATTGCCTTTTACCAGGGCATCCAGGAGATCGGCGATCCGCACCCTCGGCCACGGCCAGCGCCCGAGTTCATCAAGGGATTTTTCGTCGATGGTCACTAAGACCACTTCGCCAGCGGTGGAGATCTTTCCCCGGGAGAGGAAACGCAGGTCAAGGGTTTTCAGCTCAAGCAAAGACAAAAAATCAGGATCCAGGTAAAAGACCCCCAGCACAATTAAGGTCAAAAAGAGAGCAACTTTCAGCCCCGATAGCCGGAAAAGATTCTTCAGCGTTACACCTTTTAAAAATATTTTTTGCAGTTTAGCAAATCCACTCCCCAAAAGCAACCATCAACTAGGCGGCAAAAAGGCTTGAAAAGCCCCCGGACTTATGGCAAAATAAAGGAAGTTTTTTTAAATTAATTGGGACGCGGATTTGCACAGATACTCGCAGAAACAAAAAAGACGCTATGCGCATAGCACTAAGCGCCAGGCGAGTTTCGGTATACATCCGTGCCCAAAAAGGAAATTCCTATATAATTAAATTATGGATAAAGACTCTTTGCCTGAAAACCCAAGGCCGGCTTGCTTTGGGGACGAAGCCAAATTTATCTCCCACCTGGAGAAGGGGGCTGCAGATTCCGAGTGCGCGAAGTGTTTTAGCGAGGATGAGTGCGGCGAGTTTATTCTCTTCAAATGCTCCCGGGAGTTGATCTTTTGATGAAACGATTGATTTTAATATTGGCCCTTTTTATCGCGCTCCTTCCCTCATTGAGCCGGGCGGAGCCCCAGACTGCCCCGCCAGGGGAAGAAAAGAAGAGCATCTATGCCGTAGTGAAAGACGGGCAGGGGGGGGCGGTGGAAGGGTTATTGCGTTTCAGCTCCGATGAACTTGTGGTACGGTCCAAGGACAACCAGGAAAAATCCATCCCCCTGAAATATATCAAATCCATCACTCTGGAAAAGACCAAAGGGGAGATTCCCGGCGAAGATCTGAAGAAGGAGACAACCTATGCCGTCCGCCTGGAAAACAGCCAGGAAATTTATACCTTAAGAAAGAAGTACACCTTCAGCCTGAATACCAACGTAGGTTTAGTGACCAAGACCATCGATCCGGACAAGGTGAACAATCTTTTCACCAAAGACCCATCCCCGACGCTCAAACCGGATGACGGAAAACCCTTCATCCAGGACAAGAGCGTGGTCTTCAGTTTGGAGTTCAAGTTTTGATGAATTTTTTCTTTGCTTATTATTTCTCTTGTCTTTTCACCCTTCACCTTTCACCTTCTTATTGAGCCGACGTAGCTCAGTGGTAGAGCAGCCGATTCGTAATCGGCTGGTCGGGAGTTCAACTCTCCCCGTCGGCTCCAATAAAATTAAATAGTTATGGCAATTAGTCATAACCCGCTTTTTCGTCATGCTACCCCAATGCTACCCAAATTTAATTTTTTCCTCATTTTCTTGTCAAAAGAAGGGTAGATATAAGTGGCCCTTATCCTTACCCCTCCCGGTAGGGAGATCTCTTGAATTTTGGCATTTAACCTGGCCTGAATGATTAAAAATAATTTCTATAATCATAGATAAAACCTGTTGCCTCAACTTATTCAAAATGCTATATAAGCAACAAAAGGAAGACCCAGTCCAATATGTTTTTTTCTATGTCGATGAATCCGGAACTCCTGAAGCCACTGACAATACGAGCAGGTTCTTTGTTGTCTGCGCCACTGCATTTCATAACTCACAATGGTTGCCCCTTTACGAAAGGGTTGAAAACCTTAAAAAAAGCTTTTTCCCAAATAAATATTCAAGACATGAAAGCGAAATTAAAGGGGCAGATTTAGTTTCAAAGAATGATGTTAGAAATAAAATGAAGAGGAGATTCACTCATCAATTATTAAATATCCATGAATCTTTTAATTTACCTATTTTTATTGTGGTGATCGATAAGAACAAATCAAGGCAACCTTGTAGATTTAATTGGTTATATCCCCTTTGTATCCAATATTTGCAGATATCAATTCACAGCTTTTTAGAAGATCAAGGGTTTGACCATAATGGTATCCTTATTTTGGATCAAATAGACCCTAAAAGGAGCCTTATTCATTCCAAAGAACACCTCACCTTTCGCTTTGGAAATCCGCAAGGAAAACAATATAGGAGAATCGTCGAAATCCCGTTTTTTATAAATTCAAAATATTCACCTGGGATTCAGATGTCCGATCTATTTGCAATGATTATTAGGAGACAAGAGGAAATTCTGGCTAAGGGGGAATTCTGTCAATTTACCGATATTTTCTATAGAAGAGTAAAGGGAAAGGCCTACGAAACAACCAAGAACCTGGACTCCGGGTTTAAGATAACGGGATATTTGAAGCCCTTTAAATGAAAAAGCCTGCTTATTTTCTAAGCAGGCTTTCGGCAAGGCGCTGTGGGATTTTATCCCTTCGCAGTGCTTCTGCACCACACCAGCCCCTCATTTTTAGGTTATTCCTTTATTAACAAAAAGTCAACAATTGTGTCAATAGGAAAATTTATTCTTTCCCAATAATTTTTCTAACAAAGGCCAAGCATTTTTTATGCCTAAAGATGGTTTAAAAAATGAATTATAATTTGGTTTTCGGATGAAAATTCAAAATCTAAAATATTTTCTTTCCCTCATTTAAACCCTTCCCAAGACGATAACCCGCGCGATTCTCAGTTTTTTAGGTCCTGTGCTCATTAAACCGCCCCTCTGGTTAAAGACCGTAGCTGAATAAACCGCATTTTGGTTCTCACAGCCTCTGAATCAAGATAGCCACCCCAGGATAGATATAAATATCTCGCTTATCGCCCGACAATCGCCGAGTCTTCGCGGGGAATACCCACGCCAAAGAGGAAACCTGTATCGATTTGACTTTATTTTGCCATTCAGCCAATAGTAACTCTACCTCATCTGCTTCCGACTTTGGAATGATGGGAACGGTAAAAACGATACCCAGCTTCGTTTCTCCTTCCCCTTGGGCGTTTTTAATGTCGGTGCGAGCCTGAGAAAGTTGTTCCTCTATTTTTGGGATAATTTGTTTTGCCCTCCTGCTTCCTTGGGACCAGAGCCTTTTTGCCTCTGCAATAAATTCTTGACTGCCCATTTTTATGTAAAGATCGCATCTGCCGGTATACCTCTCCCGACCACGACCTTTAGCATTCGAGTATTCTTCGAAGGCTATGCCTCTGGAATTCCATACTCCTGCCGCAAGCGTGCTAACAAGGGCTCGCTCCGTATACCACCATGGGCAGTCATCCCATGACCAAGTTGCCGCTATTTGTTTCACGACTTTAATCCATTCCCAAAGCACGGTGTTGAAGCTGCGAAGTTCCTTGGATTTTACCAATTCAGGAATTAGGGCCATTTTATTCCCTCCCGTTTTTCTCCCCCACTCGATAGGAGTCAGGTTTCTATGTTTTTACATTATCGAATTGCACTAAGACTTCCCTGATCGAGAATCAACGATGCGAAGGAGATGACTTGCCAGGATAATCATCTCAACCGCTTCTGTTGGGTCAATAATGGATACATTTCGATGGCTCTGGGGGTTGGCTTTTTCTGGGCTGTCAGAATTCTTGAGTATGAAGAAGCATACTCGCAGACAATATCCAGCTTAACTTCGGACCAATAATGGATCTCGTCGTATTTCATAATTTTCCTTGGCTAAGGTTATCCAAATACGAACGAATCTCATTTTTGGAGTTCCATGGGTCTTTGATTTCAATAAACCCCCATTGCCCAAATCCTCCATGATTATTAATGGCTGGAATCCATAGAGTCCTGGCCGTTGAAACTTTGGACGCTTTGTCTTTTTTGCTCTCGCCGGTGACTTCGATGATCAGATTGATTACCCCCTCACCCCCGCCCTCTCCCGCGGGGGGAGAGGGAGAAGAAGAGGAGGTCTCTCCCGCAAGGGAAGAAGGAGAAGAAAGAGGCTCTCTCACACGGGCAGAAGAGGAAGAAGAGCGAAAAGGAGACTTTATCCGAGAGATAAAATCCGGATAATAATTCCGTTCTTCACCATTGATAGTATAAGGGATGGCAAAGCCGAGGTTGTGGTTTTTGGCGTAGCAAATCACCTCATCCATCTCCTCCAGGGCTTGGGCCATTTTCTGTTCCCATGATTCCGTGTCCGCAACCACATGGGATATATGGCATTTGTTTGGTTGGCGCGCGGAACCTTTACGATGCCTGATTCAATGGCGTCAATCAATGAAAAATCCGAAACCACCCATGGAAACAACGTTCCTTCGGGATAGCCGGATCCCCGCAAAAAAATGGGGTCGCCGATAGGTCATAAACAAATTTAACTCCGGCATCACCGAATCTCTTAGCAACCTCCGTAATATAGATCAGGGTTTCCACCGCCTCGATCTGGCAGAAAAATAGCTTCTTATCTCGATCCGGATTGTTCCAATATTCGAGGAGGCGGGCCGTTGTCTTCGTTACTCCCATATACCCACCCTGCCGCCACATTTTTACCCGCTCACGTACCCGGTTAATGAACTTATTTTCTTGAACGCGATCTTGAGTCCATTCCGTGTCGAAAGAAAGCTGTGCCTGGGCACTTTTTTTCTTGGGCGAGGCAATGGGTATAAAGTAGGCACTTATTCGGCGGGATTCTACGATTTCATCCGTAATACCGTCTTCTGAGAAACGAAAGTGCCGAGCGGGTTCTTCGAAAGGGGAGTTGATAACAGGGTTTTCGATGACGACCTGTTTCATTAAATACTTCTCTTCGGGTGGTTAAAGGAAGACTGAAAAGTTAGCCCCTTGATGCCTTTATATATAACTCGGCAGCTTTAAAGTCAAGAAAAATCATAGAATTGCGGTATTAATGCCAAAGCATCCTTTTCTTTTCCCGCTTCGATCAAATAAGAGACTCTGTAAAGGAAGAAAAAAATGTCTGTGAGGTCAGGAATAAGATTGCACCCAGCGCAAAAGGGTGCCAAGGTCCATGGCGCCGACTCGGCGGGCGATCTCTTTTCCGTTCTTGAAGATGATGGTGGTGGGGATGCTTTGAATTCCGAATTGCTGCGCGATCATGGGTTCGGTTTCCGTATTTAATTTCGCCAAGCGAACCCGGGGCTCAAGTCGGGCAGCCGCCTGTTGGAAGATGGGAGCCATCATCTTGCACGGGCCGCACCAAGAGGCCCAGAAATCCACGACCACCGGGAGTTCATTGCGCGCAATGGTCTTCTCAAAATTGGCTGCGGTAAGCTCTGCGGGATGGGCCGCGAACAAATCTTCCTTGCATTTGCCGCATTTGGGCCGGTCGTCCAATTTTTCGCTTTGCACCCGGTTAACCGCACTACAATAGGGGCAAACGATTTGAATCGGTTCGTTCATGGCAGACTCCAGAGGGCCTTCAGATTTTTTATTTGACCGTCGAGGAATCGTTGAAATGAGTGATTATTTCATTATCGAATAATGGATCCCGGCTTGTCAAGAAGCGAACTGGGATTTGAAACAGAAGATGCTAAATACCCCTTGACTTTTCCCCCTTCCCCGTCAATTATAGAATTTATTCTGAATTTCCCTACGGCCAGCCGGCCGCTCATAAATTCCGTTTAGACGGGAATTCCTCCTTTGTCCTCCTTTTTAAAAAAAGGAAGGTCAGGGGGGATTTGGAGAAAACCTGATAGGCGATGGATACATGCTCTCTTTCTTTCCAGGCCCTTCTTCTCGGCATCCTACAGGGTCTTACTGAGTTTTTACCCATCAGCAGCTCAGCCCACCTCATCCTTATCCCCTGGTTCTTCCACTGGAATAACCCGCTGGTGGACAGCCTGACCTTCGACGTGGCCCTGCATGCCGGCACCTTGGTGGCGATCCTCTGGTACTTCCGGAAAGATTGGGTGGAGATGATCGCCGGTTTTTTCCGGGTCCTTGTCCAGCGAAGGATGG
>Ga0299915_10003312_pt1 | contig 11680 bp, 10 predicted proteins | sample RVTome_13_FD_200263 | JGI IMG/M metagenome (GOLD analysis project Ga0299915, IMG submission 200263) | Soil microbial communities from uranium-contaminated site in the Upper Colorado River Basin, Wyoming, United States - RVT92D227 (version 2) ... | reverse complement strand
GCCAGCACGCTGTTCCTCTGTACGCTTGGCAAGGATTTGCCCTGCAACCGCCTTTACGTGGTAACCGCTACCGCATCGCATTGCGTCGGGGCAACTTCGCCTTCTGTCGTCCGAACCGCGTCCTTGCTGTGCACGATCGCCTCGTAGACCGGAATCGATTTTGCAGGGAGATAGTCGCAGAACTTGACGGGGTCGACAGCCTCTGGAGACTTCACTCCTTTGAACTTGAGCTCTCCGCGAGCGAACATCTCGACGACTACTGCGACGGGCATTGCCGTCTGGTACGAAGTAGCCTGGAGGCCAGTCATCTCGAAGACCTTCTCATGGGAGATGTAGGTCCATGTCTTGATGACCACATCCTCGCCCTTCATCTTGCCTCCGACCTCCGTCAAGACCATGGCATATCCCTTGATCTTGCCCCCGAGGTCATCGGGGCGAGGCATCATCCCCACGACCACGTCGAATGGCACAATCTCCACGCCCTTGATGTTGACCGGCTTGAAGGAGACGAGGCCCAGCTGTTTGAGAACCTTCACAGATTGGACGAAGTTCTCGTCCAGTGTGATCATGAAGTCGCAATTCCTGATCTTCTTGCCGATGAACCGAGGAATCAGCTCAGCTTCCTCGTGGTCCGTCCTATAGAGCTTCTGAGGGCCGACTGGCTCCGGGAAGTTGTAGGTCTCCGTCAGCGAAAGTGCGGGCGACCTGCCCCACTTGCCATCGGCATAGTATAACGGATCCCTGATGCACTCCTCGAGCATCGCGTCAGGCGAGAAGTACGTGGCGAAGAAGTATCCCTCGAGCTTGCCTGTGTCAGCGTCCCTAACCTTCACGTAGTCCACGGAATCCATACGGTCCGCGGCCCTCTTCGAGAACAGGTTAGACGCGCCCGGGTCAATGCCCATTGCGCACAGTGCGAACGTCCCTGCATCCTCGAACCTCTTACTGTAGACTTCCTGATCGTCGAACATCGGATGGCCGAATTCCTTGTCGCCATTCGCCATGTCAAGGTACGAGGCCCCGCCTCGGAGGCATCCTTCCATTATCTTCAAGTTGAGCGCGGGCACGGTTCCGTTCACCACTATGTCCGCCTTCTTCGCGATCTTGCCGACGGCCTTAGGGTTCGATGCGTCCACCTGGTGAACATGTATCTTGTCACTCTTCATCCTCGCCTTGACGGCCTCTGGGCCCTTGCGATTTATGTCCGCGAGGTGAAGCTCAGAGACGAGCTTGCTCTTGGCGAGATCTTGTGCGATCGCCTGACCGACTCCGCCGCATCCGATTATTGCTACACTGATACCTTTGGACATCTTCCGATGCTCCCTTCCGACATGCGCTGACATTGGTCTGGGACATCCAGGCCAATTGCGCATATCCAGGGTGTACTCTATATCCCTTTCGAGAGAACTCCAGAAGGACAACGGCTTAAGAGCAGAACGACCCCAGGAGGTCCTCTCTGGCGGAATTACCTCTACAATAAAATATATTAAATGTCGAATTAAATATAGTGGGCGGCGACCCCCCGTTCTGTCGAGAATGGGACATAGTCCGTGCGCACGGAAAACAGGCCCTTACCCCGAATTGGGGCTTGTGTTCAGCGAGGTTCCGTTTATGAGACGGAAGATGGGCGAAAGGCTTAATCGAGTATGCCCAATTCCTTGCATCATGCACAAGGTGGTCACGGTCGACATGGAGAAGGACATTCTCGCCGAGAACAGGAGAATCGCTAACGAGAACAGCGAGCTTCTCAAGAGCCACGGCATCACCGCCTTCGACTTCCTCGGTGCGATTGGCTCCGGGAAGACTCTGATAATCGAGAGACTCATAGAAGCCCTGAGAGCAAAGGGCAAGAGATCGGGCGTGATTGCGGGTGACGTCTCCGGCGACGATGACTACCAAAGGTTCGTGAAGCACGGCGTCCCCGCCGCAAACATAAACACAGGAAAGGAGTGCCATCTCGACGCTCACCTGGTCGATCACGCACTCGAGGATCTTCCATTGGACAAGCTGGACTATCTATTCATAGAGAATGTCGGCAACCTCGTATGCCCCGTCGATTTCCCTGTGGGCTCGCACAAACGGATAGTCGTCATCAGCGTTACCGAAGGCGACGATATGGTCCGGAAGCACCCGCCGATATTCGCATTCTCCGACGTGGTGATCATCAACAAGGTAGACCTCGCGGAGGCGATGGAGGTCGACCCGAAGATACTTGAGAGAGACGCTCGCAGGACCAACCCGGGAGCAAAGATAATCATGATGGACGCCAGGCGCGGCAAGGGGATCGACGAGCTCGTCAAAGCCCTTGGGCTTTAGGGGCTGTCAGATGAAGATAACTGTTTATGGGATCGTCCAGGGAGTTGGCTTCCGGCCCACGGTCTACAGAGTCGCGAAGGTTCTTGGGCTGAAAGGTTTCGTGCTGAACAACGGCTCTAACGTAGAGATACACGTAGATAGGGACGCCGAGAGGTTCATGACGCAGCTGAAGAAGGCTCTCCCCACGTTGGCGAGGATCGACAGAGTCGAGTTCGAGGACGTCGAGGAGACTCTCAGTGATTTCAGTATCGTCGAGAGCCACGACGGGCGAAGGGTGTCTCTGATCCCGACCGACACAGCGATGTGCACGACCTGCGTCGCGGACTTCACTGACGGCGGGAACAGGAGGCACCTGTTCCCGTTCACCAACTGTACGGAGTGCGGTGCGCGGTTCACCGTCATCGCCGACCTTCCCTTTGACCGAGCGAGGACGAGCATGGCCGATTTCCCGATGTGCCCCGACTGCACAAATGAGTATGCCTCTCCCTCGGACAGGAGATTCCACGCGCAGACGATATCTTGTCCGCGCTGCGGGCCCAAGTACACTCTCTTCGACGGAGACAAGAAGGAATTGAAGGGGGATGCGTTCGGACTGTTCGCGTCCGGAATCGACTCTGGATCGGTCGGTCTTCTGAAGGGTTGGGGCGGGATGCACATCATATGCACGTTCGAGAACGCCTCCCGACTGAGGAAGGTCTACCGGAGGGGCGACAAGCCGTACGCAGTCATGATGCGAGACCTCAAGACCGCCAGGAGGTATGCTTCGATCGGAGATCCGGAGGAGAAGCTGCTGACCTCACCGCAGAGGCCCATAGTCCTCCTGCACAAGAGGGATGATGCAACGGCACAACTGGAGAAGGTCTCTCCCGGCCTAGGCAACCTCGGGGTGATGCTGCCGTATTCAGGCGCGCACCTCCTCATGTTCCACCACCTCAAGGCAGATGGAATCATCATGACCTCAGCGAACCCGCCCGGAGAGCCAATGTGCATCGAGAACGAGAAGGCATTCGACCTCGGCCTCGACCTTTACATGCTCCATAACCGGAGGATAATCCACAGGTGCGACGACTCGGTCGTGAAGGTCAATTCCGGAAGGACGAACTTCACTCGGAAATCCAGAGGGTTCGTACCCGTTCCCGTCGAGGCGAACCACAAACATTCGGTCATTGGCGTTGGAGCTCAGTGGGACGTCACTGGCTCGGTGTCCAGGAACGGTGAGATATTCCTCACGCAGTATGTCGGCGAGTCACAACAGTATCCGACACTTCAGTACCTCGATGATGCCGTGCATCATCTCATGAGCCTCCTAGGGGTCAAGCAGGTTGAGGCGATAGGCCTTGACAAGCACCCGAAGTATTCCACTAGAATCGTGGCCCGGCGCCTCGCCAAGGAACTAGGTGCTGAGCTTGTGGAGACTCAACACTACCACTGCCATGCAGCTTCCTTGAAGATCGACCAGAAGGTGGGCGGTCCACTCGTGTGCATGACATGGGATGGGACAGGCTACGGCGATGACGGCACCTCGTGGGGAGGAGAGACCCTCCTAGCAGACTTCGACGAGTATAAGAGACTGGGGACCCTCGAGGGGATTCCCCTGCTTGGAGGAGACAGGGCCGTGATCGATCCGAAGAGGGTCGTCGCCGCAATACAGCTGGGACTCGGCCGCGAAGTCACGATGGTCGGGCCGGAGGAAGCAGACCTCTACTCCAAAATGCTCGACAAGAGCGTTCGCGCTTCCAGCATGGGTAGAGTCCTCGATGCAGTTGCTTGCATCACAGGAGTCTGCTGCAAGCGCACTTACGAGGGCGAGCCCGCAATCAAGCTGGAGAAATGGTTAGAACTTGGTAACCCGAGATTCGAGTTCGATTTCGAGTTCGGAAGAAAGGGCGATGTCGAGGTCGCGAAGACGCTCACCATGTTCGACCACCTGATGGAGCTAGAGATCAAGACAGAAAGGGATCGAGCGGACGTTGCCGCATCGTTTGTGAAGACATTGGTGAGAGGTCTTGCGGAGGCGGCGTGTTCGCACGCCGAATCGAGTGGCCTCACGCAGGTGGGTCTATCGGGAGGCGTGTCCTTCAGTGGGCCAATCACAGCTTGGGCGCGGGAGACCGTCGAGAGACGTGGGCTGCAGTTCGTGGGCCATGAACGGATTTCTAACGGTGATGGAGGCATCTCGACTGGACAGAACGCCATAGCTGGCGCGCGTCTCGGGTAAAGGTTTATTACTCGCTCTGTCTACACACCATTGCATGTGCCTCGCCGTTCCAGCCGAGATCAAGTCGATTGACGGTTTCAACGCGACCGTGGACTACGGCGGCGTCTCGAGGAATGCGAACATCTCCCTGGTCGAAGCAAAGGTAGGAGATTTCGTGATAGTCCACGCGGGCTACGCAATCCAGGTGCTCGACAGGGAGGAGGCCGAGAAGACACTCGAACTCTTCAGACAGCTCCTCGCGCAGGAGCCGAGCGGGGCGTAGGGATGCACGAGTTCTCCGTGATGGGGCAGATCGTGGACAGCATCCTCGAGGAAGCGAAGAAGAGGCAGGCGACCAAGGTCGAGAGCGTCGAACTTGAGCTCGGGGATTACACAATGCTCGGGGAGGAACAACTCAGGTTCGCTTTTCAGGTCATGACAAAGGACACAATCCTGGCCAACGCCGCCCTCAATGTCAAGCACGTCAAGGGCAGGGTCAAGTGCAGGTGCGGTTACGACGGCAACGTCCCGGTGGGCGACGACACCCTGCACAAGATCGCCCCCATTCTCGAATGCCCGAAATGCAAGGGAGCGGCCGAGATCGTCGAGGGACGAGAGTGCATTGTCAGGAACATCAGGATGGTGGTTCCGGATGTTTAGGCTCAGAGACAGGGAGATGTCGAGGGCGATCCTCGACAAACTCGAGAAGATGAACCTCAAGCTCACACTCATGCACGTGTGCGGGACGCATCAGGATACTCTGATCAGATTCGGTCTTGACACCGAATTCAACCGGGTCGGGGTCGACATAAGACAGGGCCCGGGATGCCCCGTGTGCGTGACCACTCCGAGGGAGATCGAGGAGATCCTCGCCCTCGCAAGGGCGGGACTCACGATCGCTGTCTTCGGCGACGTCATGAAGGTTCCTGGTCAGCGAGGCTGCTTGAACGACGCCAAGGCAGAGGGGGCGGACGTCAGAGTAGTCTTCGGAGTTGACGATGCGGTCGCGCTTGCTAGGCGCATCCAGAAGGATGTTGTCTTCATGGGCATCGGTTTCGAAACGACCGCGCCCACGACAGCCTCCGCGCTGCTGGCGGAGCCGCCGCCTAACTTTTCGGTCTTGAGCTGCCACCGAACGGTCCCGCCCGCGCTCGATGCCATCGCACAAATGGGAGAGATACGGTTGGATGGCATGATCGAGCCCGGGCATGTCAGCACAATCATCGGGACAAAGCCGTACGAATTCCTCTCGAAGAAGTATCACATCCCGCAGGTAGTCGCCGGGTTCGAGCCTCTCGACCTCCTGATGGGAGTGTACATGCTGGCTACCCAGGTGAGAGACGGAAAGGCAGAGGTTCAGAACGAATACTCGCGAGTGGTGCATCCCGAAGGCAACATCTCGGCCCTGAAGGCAATGAAGGATGCCTTCGAACCGACGGACGTCGACTGGCGCGGCTTCCCCGTGATCAAGAAGAGCGGGCTTGATATCAGGAAGAAGCTTGAGAATTACGATGCTCGCAGCAGGTATGAGGATATCCTCTCCCCGGTCTACGAGAGGCAGTTTGGCGAGGCGAAGGGGTGCAGGTGCGGGGAGATGCTCAGAGGGATACTCACGAGCGAGGAATGCCCGCTTTTCGCCAAGAAGTGCACACCGGCTACCCCGATAGGACCTTGCATGGTATCCAGGGAGGGATCGTGCTACATTTCTTACAGATATCTGAAGAAGTAGACGATTCTCGTTACCACGAGTCCTCCTGAGGACAACTTTAGCTGTTAAGAATGCGCACTGTAGATTAACGCGCGGAAGAAACAAAAGCCCAAATGTGAGAAGAGTCATCAGGTGGCCCAAGGGACAGTTTCCGCTTCGACAATCCAATGGTCCCCTTTCGTTTCGTGGGGGCACAGAAGTGTAGGGTTCTCGATAATAGCGATTTAACGAATTTCGAATCTCGCATTAGATATCTGTAAGAGAAAGCACATGAGTGCGTGAACATCGAACGATAATCGCAACGCATTGCACGCTTTTCGAAAATCGTTAACGAAACGTATATTAATGACCGTTGGAATATCGAAAATTGCGATACTACTCACGGGACCGAGTGGATGCGCCAGATACACAACATTGGCGTCCTTTTGCGGGGTCACTCGGGCCGGTCAGGAGACTACGAGCCTGTGAGGAGGGAGGTGAGGCCATGGCCGAACCCGCGAATCAGGACAAGGACACTGGAGCAAAGACTCCCAAGAAGGAGGATGGCGCCACCGCCGAGCCCAAGATAGGTGTTTTCGTGTGCCACTGCGGCAGCAACATTGCTGGCGTTGTGGATTGCGGGAAGGTTCGGGAGGCAGCTGAGAAGCTATCCGGAGTCGTTGTCGCCAAGGAGAACAAATACACCTGTTCCGACCTTGGTCAAGAGGAGATTATCAAGGCGATCAAGGAGAACGGAATCGAGCGGGTCGTCGTCGCGTCATGCTCCCCTAGGCTTCATGAGCCCACCTTCAGGAGATGCATCGAGCGCGCTGGCCTCAACCCGTACCTTCTTCACATGGTCAACATCAGAGAGCAGTGCTCCTGGGTCCACTCGCACGAAAAGGAGAAGGCGACCGAAAAGGCTACTGACCTCGTCAAGATGGGCGTATCAAAGGCTGGCATGCTGAAGCCGTTGGTCGCTCGAGAGGTGCCTGTCGAGCCTGTCTCGTTGGTAATCGGGGCAGGAGTGGCTGGGATACAAGCCGCACTGGACCTCGCGAACATGGGGTTCAAGGTCTATGTCGTGGAGACCCAGCCGAGCATCGGCGGGAAGATGGCGCAGCTTGACAAGACCTTCCCGACAGGCGACTGCGCGATATGCATTCTCGCTCCTAAGATGGTCGAGCTCGCGCGCCATCCCAACATCACACTCCTATCTTACTCCGACGTGGAAGAGGTCAAGGGCTACATCGGCAGCTACGAGGTCAAGGTCCGACGGAAGGCCAGGTTCGTGCACGAGGACAAGTGCGTCGGGTGCGGGCTCTGCACTGAAGTCTGCCCGGTCAAAGTAGACAACGAATTTGATCTTGGGTTCGGCCAGAGAAAGGCCATCTATGTGCCCTTCCCGCAAGCCGTGCCGCTGAAATACACAATAGACAAGCAGAACTGCCTGCACTTCAAGTCCGGCAAGTGCCTTCTGTGTGTGAAGGCCTGTTCGAACCAGGCGATAGACCACAAGATGCGGGACGAGGTCCTGACCTTGAAGGTCGGGACTATCATCGTCGCGACCGGGTTCGACACTTACGAACCCATGAGGAAAGGGGTCTACAAGTACTGGGAGTTCGACAACGTCATCACTGGGCTGGAACTCGAGAGGCTTCTGAACGCCTCCGGACCAACGGCCGGGCACCTGGTGAGGCCCTCAGACGGCCAGGTCCCGAAGCGCATCGCATTCATACAGTGCGTCGGGTCCAGGAACAAGAAGATCAACAGGAACTACTGCTCGCGCGTCTGTTGCATGTACGCCATCAAGAACTCTCAGATCATCATGGAGCACGAGCCGGAAACGGACATCGCAGTATACTACAATGATATCAGGGCGTTCGGGAAAGGGTTCGAGGAGCTCTACCACCGCGTGAGGGAAGACGGGGTCGAGTTCATCAGAGGAAGGCCCGCGAAACTGACCCAGGACCCGAACACCAAGACCATCACCATCAGGGCTGAGGAGACGCTCCTAAACAAGATCACCGAGAGGGATTTCGACTTAGTCGTACTTTCGACTGGTCTGATACCGTCTACGGGCAGCGAGAAGATCGGGAAGGTGCTTAGCTTGACGGTAAGCTCGGACGGGTTCTTCGCCGAGGCGCATCCGAAGCTAAGACCGGTCGATACCGCGATGGACGGAATATTCCTCGCCGGGTGCTGCCAGAGCCCGAAGGACATCCCCGACAGCGTCGCCCAGGCGAAGGCGGCGGCGTCATCAGCCGCTGCACCGATGTTCGCGAAGAAGGTCTGGATCGAGCCGCTCACAGCAGTGGTGGACAAAGAGCTGTGCGTCGGCTGCGGGCTGTGTACCGAGCTCTGCCCGTACGGCGCCCCGGAGCTAGTCCCCGGGGAGAAGGGCGGCATGAAGGCCAATGTGATCGAGGCCCTGTGCCACGGCTGTGGCACATGCGCTGCCTCGTGCCCACAGAAGGCGATTGCCCCCATGCAGTTCACTGATGTTCAGATATTCTCCGAGCTAGAAGCCGCTCTGCACGATAAGAAGCAGAACGGCAAGAAGAAGGCCGAGGCGGAGGTGACCTGATGAAGGAGGTGGAGAAGGTCTTCATCGGTGGCCTCAAGGAAGAGCTGATGGAGGACAAGGTTATCGACGAGTCGGATCTGGTCCCAGGCCTCGCGGAGGAGATCATCAAGTACGGCGGCAAGGACGTCATGACTTGTCTCCAGTGCGGCAATTGCACGGGCGTGTGCCCGATAAGCCTCAAGATAGACTACAAGACCCGAAACATGATGAAGTGCTGCCAGTTCGGGCTCAAGAAGTACATAATGAGTACCAGATGGGTCTGCGCCACCTGCTACAGGTGTTACGAGCACTGCCCCGCAGACCTGAACCCAGCCGAGGTCATGATAGCGCTCAGGCACATCGCCGTCAGAGAAGGCATCATCCCGCCGTTCGTCAAGGTGGCGGCAACGAACCTCATCAGATACGGTCAGAGCGTCAGGCCGGACGAGGAGATCGACAAGATCAGGAAGGAGCTCGGGCTGAAGCAGGTTCACACGCACGAAGAGGCGTTCAAGAGCGTGATAAGGGAGATACAGGTCCTGGTCCACGCTTCCAAGTACGACAAGTTGCTGGGCATCGAAGAGGAGGTGAAGGTGTGATCAACGCCTCGAATTCATACCTCTACTTCTTCGGATGCGTCATCCCGAACAGGTACCCCGGCATAGAGTACGCCGTCAGATGGGTCTCGGGCAAGGACGGCTTCAACCTGGACGCGAAGGACAACCTGGAGTTCTCGTGCTGCCCCGTACCAGGCATATTCTACTCGACCGACAAGGACACCTGGCTCCTGCTCGCCGCCAGGAACCTCGTGCTGGCTCAGAACGAGCGGAGGCAGATCATGACCGTCTGCAACGGCTGCCTGGCATCGCTCTCGAAGGCCACGGAGTACCTGCAGGAGCCCAAGACCATGGGCAAGGTCAACAGAACACTCGCGCAGATCGGGAAGAAGTACACGGGCGTGCCAGTGAGGACCGAGGGAAAGAGGAGGATCTTCGAACCGGTCAAGGTCAGGCACTATGTCGACATAATGATCAAGGATGTCGGGCTCGAGGCGATTAAGGAGAAGACCACGCACCCGCTGAAGAACATCAGGGTCGCGGTCCACTATGGGTGCCACTACCTGCGGCCAACGGAACATGCCGCGTTCGACGATCCGAACGATCCAGTGATGATAGACAACATCGTGGAGGCGTGCGGCGCTTCCAGCGTCGATTATGAAGACCGGCTGGACTGTTGCGGTGCCGGAGGGGGCGTGAGGTCGCACGTAGTGGACCTCGCGAACGCTCTTACCCAGGACAAGTGCACCAAGATCAACGCAGCAGGGGCGGACTGCATCGTCACCGGGTGCCCGTTCTGCCTTCTGCAATTCGATAATGCCCAGAAGAGCTTCTCGAAAGAGGGGATCCCCGTCATGCACGTCTCCCAGCTGCAAGCGCTCGCGATGGGCATAGACCCGATCTCACTCGGGTTCGACACGCACCACGTTTCCGCTCACTCATTCCTCAGAAAACTCAGGGGGCACTGATACCGTGGAGACAGGCGCAGAGAAGGCCGACCAGGAGGTCGCCTACGAGCCCAGAATCGTGGCATTCTGCTGCAACTGGTGCTCGTACGCTGGAGCGGATCTCGCAGGCACCACGAGGCTCCAGTATCCGCCCAACGTGAGGGTCATCCGGGTCATGTGCTCTGGCAGGGTCGACCCCGCATTCGTGCTCAAGGCGTTCGCGCTGGGCGCGGATGGAGTGATAGTCGCGGGCTGTCATCCCGCAGACTGCCACTACATCAATGGGAACGAGAAGACCGCGATGCGCGGAGATTTCTTGGAGTCCTTCCTCGACGAGGCTGGCATAGAGCCTCAGAGGTTCAAGGTAGAGTGGATTGCAGGCTCGGAGGGCAGGAAGTTCGCAGACACGATCAAGAAGATGGTCTTCGACCTGGAGAAGCTGGGCCCGATATCCCAGGAGGCGGTCGACGATGAGTGAGGGGAAGATCGTCGGAGCCGTGCTCATAGTCGGTGGAGGGCCTGCGGGCATGCAGGCCGCGCTCGACCTGGCGGACTCTGGATACAAGGTGTACATACTCGAAGGGACCGCCAGCATAGGCGGGACCATGGCCCAGCTGGACAAGACCTTCCCGACCAACGACTGTTCAATGTGTATTCTCTCGCCGAAGCTCGTCGCCACCGGCAGACACGAGAACATCACTATGCTCCCGCACGGCGAGCTGAAGAAGGTCGACGGGAAAGCTGGCGATTTCAAAGTCACCATCTCAAGGCGGTCGAGATACATAATAGACGAGAAGTGCACCGGATGCGGCGTCTGCGCGGAGCACTGCCCCATCGAGGGATTGAACGCGTTCGATAGGGACATGGCCCCAGAGAAGGCCATCTACGTGCCCTTCCCTCAGGCAGTGCCGCTCGTGTACACCATCGACCGTGGACTGTGTATCGGTTGCGGGGTGTGCGAGAAGTTCTGCGAGGCGAAGGCCATCCAGTACTCGATGGAGCCCGACAAGGAGGAGGTCCTCAACGTCGGCGCCATCATCATGAGCCCGGGCTACGAAGTCTTCGACGCGGGCAAGAAGATCGAGTACGGACACGGGGTGTACCCGAACGTCTTGACCAATATCGAGTTCGAGCGTATGCTGAGCGCCTCCGGACCGACGGAGGGTCACCTGATGCGGCCCTCGGACGGCGATGTTCCCATGAAGATCGCGTTCGTCCAGTGCGTGGGTTCGAGGGATGCACAGACCGGCAACACTTACTGCTCCAGCTACTGCTGCATGGCCGCTCTGAAGCAGGCCGTCATCGGGCAGGAGCATGTGCCGGGGCTCAAGACGAAGATATTCTTCATGGACACCAGGGCCTTCGGAAAGGAGTTTGAAGAATACCTGTACAGGGCGGAGAACGAGTACG
>Ga0299915_10003311_pt1 | contig 11683 bp, 8 predicted proteins | sample RVTome_13_FD_200263 | JGI IMG/M metagenome (GOLD analysis project Ga0299915, IMG submission 200263) | Soil microbial communities from uranium-contaminated site in the Upper Colorado River Basin, Wyoming, United States - RVT92D227 (version 2) ... | reverse complement strand
ACGGCACCCTAGTCGGCAAGAGCGATTGGGTGGCCCAGCATCCGGAATTGGTTAGGCGTGTATTGAATTCGCTGGCCGAATCAGAAAACTATGTCAATCGTCATCCTGCTGAAGCGAAGGCAGTTGTACAAAAGAGATTGAATTACGACGATGAATATATGGCAAGCGTTTGGTCTGAATACCAGTTCGGGCTCTCGCTTGATCAATCATTAATCCTGGCCATGGAAGACGAAGCGCGCTGGATGATAAAGAACAATCTTACCACTGAAAAGCAGGTGCCAAATTTTCTGGATTACATTTACGAAGATGGCCTTAAAGCGGTGAAACCTGAAGCGGTGAACATCATTCGTTAAGGGGAGGAGAACCCATGAAAATCAGAACGCAGTTTATTGTGACGATGCTCCTCTTCGGCGTGATCCTGATTGCTATTTCCGCCTCGGCGATAATCACAGGCCGGCAGCTAGCACACACCAGAGGACAGGACAGCATAACGCACAATATCGCTCACGGGGCCAGTGAGCTAGGCTATCTAGCTAATGATTACCTGATTTACCGTGAGAGCCAGCAGTTCGACCGGTGGCAGACCAGGTTTGCATCGTTCTCCAGTGACGTGGCTAAGCTGCAAACGGACAGGCCGGAGCAACAGGCTCTTGTCCGCAATATACAGGCAAATAGCCAGAGACTAAAAGACGTATTTGACAGCTTGGTTTCCACTCTTGGGAATTCGTCCGAGAACCAGGGTGGAACTAATGACCTGGCATCGCTCCAGGTATCGTGGAGCCGCATGGCGGTTCAGAGCCAGGGGCTGGCCTCCGACGCTTCCCGCTTGTCGCAGCTATTAGGTAGCCAGGTGGACCAGTTGCAGCGAACGAACACCATCGTTGTTATTGCGCTGATAGGCGTTTTCGGAGCTTATTTCCTTGTGAACTATTTGATGACACAGAAGCGCACTCTTGATTCAATAGCGGCACTCCAGGCTGGTACCTTTGTCATCGGCTCTGGCAACTGGGATTTCAAGGTTGAAGAGAAGAGAAATGACGAGATTGGGGATTTGTCCCGGGCTTTCAACCGCATGACAGCCAATTTGAAAAGTGTGTCTGCCTCCAAAGCCGACCTGGAAAGAGAGATTGCTGAGCGCAAGCAGGTGGAGGAAGCCTTGCGATTGGAGCGCGATAAGCTGCGCGCCGTGATCGACAACGTCAACGTCAGCATCGGGCTTACCGACCACGAAGGAACCACATTATCGCTGAATTCGGCAGGATTACGAATGCACGGCTTTGCATCAGAGGCCGAAATGTTCGCACAGTTAGACCGATACGTTGAGATTTTCGAGCTGCGCTATCCGGACGGCCGGCTGATGCCGTTGGAAGATTGGCCGGCCTCCAGGGCTATGCGCGGTGACTATGTCCGCGACTACGAAGTCATCCTCGTTCGCCGCGACTCCGGCCAGCAGAGGTTTGTCACTTACAGTGCCATGCCCATTTTCGACAGTCAAGGCCAGGTCGTGTTGCACGTCTTCAACATGGTGGATCTCACCGAGCGCAAGCAGGCAGAGGAGGAACTACGCCGTGCGAAAGAGGAGTGGGAACAGACCTTCGACACGGTTCCGGACATGGTGGCCATCCTGGACGATCAACACCGGATCCTTCGCGTGAACCGCGCGATGATTGACCGTTTGGGAGTGGCGCCTGACCAGTGCGTCGGACAGAAATGCCATGAGGCTGTCCACGGACTTTCCCAGCCGCCGGCTTTCTGCCCTCATTCCCTGACCTGCCGGGACGGCCGGGAACATACCGCCGAGGTGCACGAGCCCCGCCTGGGAGGGGACTTTCTGGTCAGTACGACCCCCCGTTTCGACGGGCAAGGTCAGCTAATCGGTGCCGTACACGTGGCTCGCGACATCACCGAGCGCAAGCAAGCGGAGGAGGCGTTGCGTAAGGCGCGTGATGAATTGGAGGTGATTGTTCAGGAGCGCACCGAAGAGCTGAGAGATGCCAACAAGGAGCTGGCGGCCGAGATCGCTGAGCGCGAGCGGGCCCAGGAGGCTGTGAACTCTGAACGACAGCGGTTCAACGATGTCCTAGAGATACTGCCCGCTTACGTTGTGCTACTGACACCGGATTATCACGTGCCATTCGCCAACCGCTTCTTCCGGGAGCGCTTCGGCGAGTCTCAAGGCCGGCGCTGTTTTGAGTATCTTTTTGGTCGCACTGAGCCTTGCGAGACTTGCGAAACATATACCGTTCTGAAAACTAATGCCCCACATCACTGGGAGTGGACGGGACCGGATGGGCGCAATTACGATATCTACGATTTTCCCTTCGTGGACACGGATGGCTCTACCCTTATCATGGAGACCGGCATTGACATTACCGAGCGTAAGCAAGCGGAGGAAGCGCTGCGTAAGGCCCACGACGAATTGGAGATACGTGTCGAGGAGCGCACCGAAGAGCTAAAGGAATCTGAGCGAGCGCTTCGCGAGACTAGGGACTACCTCGAAAACCTACTCGATTACGCCAATGCGCCCATCATCGTCTGGGATCCGGAGTTCCGTATTACCCGCTTTAACCATGCCTTTGAGCGGCTGACCGGTCGAACTGCGGCGGAGGTATTGGGCCAAGAGCTGGATATCCTATTTCCGGCAGACAGTCGAGACGAATCGCTGGAGCATATCCGCCGCGCCGTGGCGGGCGAGCGCTGGGAGGCGGAGGAGATACCTATCCTGCGCAGAGATGGCGAAGTGCGGACGGTGCTCTGGAACTCGGCCACCCTGTATGCTCCTGATGGCAAAACGGTCGTGGCTACCATTGCTCAGGGCCAAGACATTACGGAACGCAAAGAGGCGGAGGAGGAGCTACAACGCAGGACAGAGGACCTGGCGCGCTCCAATGCTGAGCTCGAGCAGTTCGCTTATGTCGCCTCCCATGACCTTCAGGAGCCGCTGCGCATGGTGTCGAGTTATGTCCAACTATTGGCCAATCGGTATCAAGGGAAGCTTGACCGCGACGCCGATGACTTTATCGGCTACGCTAGCGACGGCGCTCTCAGGATGCAGAGCTTGATCAACGATCTACTGGCCTACTCCCGCATCGGTACGCGCGGTAGGGGTTTCGAACACGTGGATCTGGAGTCTGTTCTTGCCCAAGCCCTGGGCGACCTGAAGCTAGCTGTTAGTGAAAACGGAGCAACTATAACTCATGACCCGCTCCCTATGGCCTATGGCGATAGTACGCAGCTCACCCAGGTCTTCCAGAATCTCATCGACAATGCCATCAAGTTTCATGGTGACGAGCCGCCCCGGATTCACGTCTCCGCCGTAATCCAGGGAAACGAATGTGTTTGCTCGGTAAAGGACAATGGGATAGGTATTGCGCCAGAATACTGGGAAAGGGTTTTCTTGCTGTTCCAGAGATTGCACCCGAGGAGGGAGTATCCGGGGACAGGCATTGGCTTAGCGATCTGTAAGAGGATAGTGGAGCAGCACGGGGGTAGAATATGGGTAGAATCTGAACCGGGCATAGGTTCCACCTTCTATTTTACCGTCCCCGCCGTTGGAAAGGATTAGTAATGGAGAGCAGCACAGGTAAAGTGATCGATATCCTCTTGGTCGAGGATAATCCGGGGGACGTGCGTTTAGCACAGGAGGCGCTCAAAGACAGCAAGATCCGCAACAACCTATTTGTGGTTGAGGACGGCGTCGAGGCGATGGACTTCCTGCGCCGAAGCGGCAAGTACGTAGATGCACCTCGGCCCGATTTGATCCTCTTGGACCTTAACTTGCCGCGCAAAAGCGGGCGCGAGGTTCTGGCCGAGGTCAAAGGCGACGACAGTTTGAAACGAATCCCGGTGGTGATCCTGACGGTGTCGGAAGATGTGAGGGACATTAACGGGGCCTATGACCTTCATGCCAACTGCTATGTCACCAAGCCCATAGATTTTCAGCAGTTTATGAAGATAACAAAGACTATCGAGGAGTTTTGGCTCACCATCGTGAAGCTGCCGACGGAATAGCCGCTCAGGGTGAGCGGAAGGAGGAAAAGACATCCGCTCGTGCCCATCGACAGGCTCAGGCCCTTCGATAAACTCAGGGTGAGCGGAAGGACGCTCATGGTGAGCCAGTCGAACCATAGCGGGGGTAGACATAGATGACCTTTTGGGTTTATATACTAGAATGTGCAGATAGAAGTTATTACATCGGCCACACCGATAATTTAGAACAACGTCTGGCTGGACATGAACAGAACACGTTCAAATGCTATACTTCCAGACGTCTTCCCGTGAAATTGGTGTTTTGCAGTGAATTTACGACCCGGGATGAAGCATTCGCTAGAGAACGACAGATAAAAGGCTGGTCGCGCCGTAAGAAGCAGGCTTTGATTAATGGTGATTGGCCAGAATTGGTGAAATATTCGAGAGGGGAAAGGCCTGACCCTTCGACAGGCTCAGAGTGAGCGGAAAATAGAAAAACCGCTCATGGTGAGCCAGTCGAACCAAGCGGCCCTTTGATGGGTTAAGGCCCCTTCGACGAGCTCAGGGTGAGCGGAAGGACGCGCTCATGGTGAGTGAGCGACTATGTCGCCATCCCGTATGTCCCGATAAATACGGGATGCCGAGGAAATCGGCAAAATCGGGACTTGTCGAACTATAGCGGAGATATGGAGTACGGTGGTGAGAATACTGCTGATCGAAGATAACCCCGGAGATGTCCGACTGGTCCAGGAGATGCTGAAGGAAGGCCCTGACGGTTCTACCCTTGAGGTTGCTGAAGATTTAGCGGCGGGCCTGCGATTGTTAGCTTCTCAAGAGGTCGATGTAGTATTGCTGGATCTGGGTTTGCCGGACAGCCGGGGGTTGGAAACGCTGACCAAACTACAGGCTCAAGAGGCATGTGTGCCGGTAGTAGTGATGACGTCGGTTGACGACGAAGCCCTTGGTATTCGCACAGTGCAGGAGGGGGCCGAGGACTATTTGGTGAAGGGCCAGACGGATAGCAGACTGCTGCGGCGTGCTCTTCTGTATGCTGTTGAGCGTAAAACCATGGAGATAGCACTGCGGGAGGCTCGGGATGCGGCTGAATTAGAAAGAAAACGTCTGGAAACAGTGCTGAAAACGATACCCTCAGGCGTGATAGTGATTGAGAAGCCAGATGGCAGAGTCACCTATGTTAATGAACAGGCGCTTCAGCTTTACGGAATGGATCCCCGCGGGATCGAGATGGCGAGGCATTCGACCGCCGCAAGACTGCTCAAAGTTGATGGTAGTATCTATCCTCCTGAGGGACTTCCGGCTAGCCGTGCGTTGCTGCGTGGTGAGGTTGTGCATAATGAGGAATTGATGATTGAGCACCCCGATGGCACTCGTATTATTGTTGCTGCCAGCGCAGCTCCCTTGTTTGACAGGAATGGCGAGGTAGTTGCGGCAGTCGGCGCGTTTGACGATATCACCGAGCGCAAGCAGCTCGACCAGCTAAAGGATGAGTTCATCGGGCTGGTATCCCATGAAATGCGCACGCCCTTGACCGTGGTCATCGGGAGCATTCACACGGTACTCAGCGAAGGCGACCGCCTCCCGCCTGATGAAAAACAGCAGCTTCTGGAAGATGCGGTGCTGGAAGCGGAAGAGTTGGAGCATATCTTGGAAAACCTACTGGAGCTCTCCCGCTATCGGGCTCAACGGTTGACCCTCAGGGTTGAACCAGTAAATATCGAAAATATCGCCTGGCGAGTGATCAATGAACTAAAGAAGCAATGTAAACAAGGCTTCGTAGTGGATGTCCCCGAAGGTCTGCTGTCACCTTTGGCTGACCCGCTCCGAATTGAGCGCATCTTGTACAACCTGGCCCATAATGCTACCAAGTACTCACCCTCCGACTCCGAGATAAGGATCTTCGCCAAGCAGGATGAGGAGCATGTCGTTGTGGGGGTCTGCGACCAGGGGGTCGGTATCTCAACCGCCGACCAGGCCAGGATTTTCGATGCCTTTGAGAGGCTTGACAGGAGTTGGGATAGCGAGCGGGCCGGCACTGGACTGGGGCTGGTGGTTTGCCAGCGGCTCGTGGAAGCCCATGGTGGCCGCATTTGGGTGGAATCCGAACTGTTGAAGGGGTCTACTTTCTTCTTCACCCTACCCCTGTAAAGCCCTGGAACCGGAAAAGCGGCGAGAAGAGGCGGGGAATAATCCTCGCTTCCGGTAAAGGATTTTATGGGAGAGCCACAAATAGTTGTTGCCGTGGGAGCGGTGATAATGGACGCCGATGGCAGGGTCCTGCTAGTGAGGCACGTCCCCCAGAGAGGGGGGTTCTGGCAGGGCAAGTGGATTTGCCCCGGCGGCAAGCTGGAAGTCGGCGAATCCATTGAAGAGGGCATCATGAGGGAGGTAGCCGAGGAAACTCACCTGGGGATTCGTCTGCTTACACCTTTGGTGCCATTTGAGCGGATAGTGAAATCTGAGAACGAAACCGCCTTACATGTTATTTACATTGACTACTTGGCGGAGGTCGTGGAGGGAGAGCTCAAGGCGGACAGCGATGTGGGTGAGGCAATTTGGGTTGATGAGACAGCTCTTATGGGCATGTGGGGCGAATTGCACGAGGATACCCAAAAATTGCTAAAGATTGCCAGAATTGTCCAGGGATAAGAAAGAAAGGCCGTTTAATAACTGAGGAGTACAGAGGGGCGAAGCCCCTTTGTCAGGGGTCTGGGGGGGGTACCCCCAGCTTCAAAAGTCCCCCAAGAATGGGGGATTTAGGGGGTTGAAAAGCGTTTTTAAACGCTCTCAAGAAAGCTGGCTCCAAACTCATATGGAGGGTGATATGGTAGAGGCAAAAATAGAGCAGGTAGCGGTCATTGGTGCGGGGCTGATGGGCTTGGGCGTTGGAGTGGAGTTCGCCCGCTTCGGCTATAACGTCAGACTATACAACACGCGGGAGGAGACCAGCCGAAACGCCATGGAGCGAGCCCGCGAGGACCTGGATTTGATGGCAGAGACGGGCCTGATCACGGATGCGGAGGCTAAGGCGGCGTATGAGCGCCTGCATCCCACCACCGATTTGGAGGAGGCGGCCAGGGGAGCCGACTATGTGGTGGAATCGGTGCTGGAGCTGATGTCTTTGAAGAAAGAGATCTTCGCTAAGCTGGATGAGCTCTGCCCGCCGCCAGCCATTCTGACCACCAATACTTCGGGCCTGTCGGTGACAGAGATGGCTTCTGTGACCAAGCATCCCGAACGCATCTTGGTGACGCACTATTTTCAGCCTCCTCACTTTGTGCCCCTGGTGGAGGTGGTGGGTGGGCAGAAGACCGACCGCGCTGTTATAGAACAGGTGGTGGGAATTCTGCGTGGTTTGCGCAAGAAAGTAGTGGTCATCGACGTGGAGCTGCCGGGGTTCGTGGGTAATCGCATCCAAGGGGCTATCGCGCGTGAGGTGCGATCATTGATAGATCAGGGGGTTTGCACTCCCTATATGATAGATGACATAATATCCTATGGCTTTGGGCGGCGCATGGGCTACACTGGTTACTTCAAGCGTCTCGATCTCATTGGGCTGGACTTCGGCTATACGGCGGCAAGAGGGCGTGGGCAGGAGATATGGAAACCGGTGGCCGAGCGAGTGGAGCGCGGCGAGTTGGGCATGAAGAGCGGTAAGGGTTTCTACGACTGGTCAGGCGATAAAGCAAAACAATTCCTTCGTCGCTATAATACCGAGCTCATTCGATTGATGAAAAAGGACATGGAAGAAGGCGCCATATAAAGAAGTGGGGACTTGTGTGTGTTAGGTCGATTAGCACATGATGGGTTTATGGGGGCAATAAGGCCCTACCCTTCGACGCTACCCTTCGACGGGCTCAGGGTGAGCGGAAAAAAGAGCCGCTCATGGTGAGTGAATGACTATGTCGGCATCCCGTATGTCCCGATAAATACGGGATGCCGAGGAAATCGGCAAAATCGGGACTTGTCGAATCAGAGCAGGGATATGGAGTAAGAAGTGACTTTGATAAAGGGCAAGTCGGTGAAATCAGTTGGCATTTTCTTCCTGTTCGCTTTGGTGTTGCTTTCTTGTGCCCCTCGCAATAGTGCCGGTCGACTTGAAGCGCCAAACGCAACTGAGAGTGTCATCGAAACGCCGCTGGCCTCAGATGAACAGGAATTATCCAGCGTAGAGGCGACGGGCGAGTCCAACGAAGTTGCCGCTCCCGTGGATGGCCCTGTATCGCCTCCTGTGCCTACACCTACCCAGGGCTTAGATTTGGGAAGCAAGGCTAGCCCAAGTCAATCTACGAGCGAATCCATCGGCAAGGTAAAGACCGTTGCCATCGATCCCGGGCACGGCGGATCGGAGGTGGGGGCAGCCCAGACTCTCCCCAATGGCACGATCATAAGGGAGAAAGAAGTAAATCTGAAGATCGCCCTGAGACTGCGGGATCTGTTGCTGGCCAATGGCTATCGCGTAGTGCTGACCCGAGAAACTGACGGCCCAGCCTCAGGTTTATCAGCGGAACCGCCTGTCGGGTACTCGCGAACGAGAGCTGATCTCCAGGCGCGCGTTGATATTGCCAATAATGCCCACGCCGACCTCTTTATCTCCATCCACAACAACGGTTCCGCCGACCCCCAGCAATCGGGCACCGAGGTGTGGTACTGCAAAGATCGCCCCTTTGCCGATGCGAACTTCGTCTTAGCCCAACTGGTCCTGGAAAGCCTGGTGAGCGAGATCAGGGCGACAGGCTATAACGTTCGCAATCGGGGGATGAAGGAGGACGCCAATTTCCGCATCTGGCAGGGACGAAGCTATCACCTCTTTGTCCTCGGCCCGCCCCGCACCGAGCCCATGATCACTCGTGCCGCCCAGATGCCGGGGATATTGGTCGAGACGCTTTTCATCTCTAACCCGACCGAAGCCGCCCTTCTTGCCCGAGAGGAGGTATTGGATGCTATCGCTCGGGGCTACTATCAGGGCATTGTTGCCTACTTCGAGCAACTTGAGGGCAGTTAGGGCCAAGCCCCGGTCACCGGTGCAGATGCTGGGATCAGGGTATGGCCTGAATGCTTGCGTTTTCCGTTCTGCACTTAGCGGCATGTTGTCAAGTTTTCCTTTGGGATTGTTTTGACAAGTAGCTAACAAGGCACTACAATTTTGTCAGTCAATATAATAAGATAAAAATGAATGTTAGGCGGCCCATCGCCATTCAACAAGCGGAAGGGAGTAATTCGAAGGATGAAAACAATCTGCCTGAGTTCGAGTCTAAGGTTCAAAGACGCTATTCGAGAAACGATACGAAGATTCGGGGAGATAGGTATCACCGCGTCGTTTCCAAATTTGGATTCTGGACTCGACAAAGACAAACTTGATACTAAAACGATGAAAAGGCTTTGCCAAGACCATTTCCAGGCAATTGACGACTCGGACGCCTTGTATGTGATAGATCCTGATGGCTATATTGGAACACTTGTAACAGTTGAAATTGGTTACGCTTTGGGGAAAGGAAAACCGGTTTACTTTTCCGAGACAACGAATACCCTTGACTTGGACTCTTTGCCCCAGGGCGTAATTCCCCTCGATTCGATAGAGCGATTTCTTTCAATATGAGGGCGGCAAAATCAACTCTGCTTTTGAAGGCAGAAAGGCCAGACATCGCTCCAATTCGGGGCAAAGGGCCGCCCAACAATGCGCTGCCAGCCGACCGCTTCGCTCAGCGCAGGTACGAGTGGCCAAATTGGGCGAGCGTTCCGCGTTGGAGCTAGACTTCAAAGCGAATGCCGCTCGCGGCTGAAGCGCGGCCCTTAGGCGCTCTCGCATTCGCGTGTCCGTCTGACGTCAAGGTCGGTAGGCGATCGGGGGCGTGGCAAACGAGGATCACCATGCAAACTGTGCATCGCGTTTGTACGCCTAATACGGAACGAAACTATCTCCGTTGAAAGATAACGCTACATGTCAACTCCCTTCGTGAATGTTACACCTTACCCCGATGTCAACGCCTTGCTCCAGGAGTTGCTTTCGGGCGTGGAAACCGTATTAGGGGATCACTTTGTCGGCATGTATCTGTACGGCTCACTGGCAAGTGGCGATTTCGACCAAAGTAGCGATATTGATTTTGTCGTGGTCACCGACGATGAGATTGCCGGTGATCGCTTCTTAGCATTACGCGCAATGCACGCGCGCATCGCTGCCAGTCACTCGCGGTGGGCCACGGAGTTGGAGGGCTCCTATATCCCGCAGGTCGCGCTTCGGCGGTACGACCCCGCCAATGCTCAACATCCCCGTATTGATCGAGGTGAGGGCGATCTTGTCATGGCGCAGCACGGTAGCGACTGGGTGATTCAGCGCCACGTCCTGCGAGAACATGGCGTAGTTGTGGCCGGACCAGACCTGCGCACTTTGATCGACCCCGTTGCATCAAACGAGTTGCGATGGGCGGTGCTGGCAGATTTACGTGAGTGGTGGGCGCCGATGCTTGATGACCCTGTTCGCTTGCAGAAACGCGGCTATCAATGCTATGCTGTCCTGACGATGTGTCGCATGCTCTATACGCTTGAAGGTGGCGCTGTCGTCTCTAAGCCGGTTGCCGCACGCTGGGCGCAGGAGACACTTGGCGGGCGGTGGGGACCCTTAATTGAACGAGCCCTGGTAGGCCGACACAATCCACAAGTAAAAGCGCAACCGGACGATGTGAACGCAACACAGGAGATCATACGGTACACACTTGAACGCAGTCAGCAATTCGAGATACCAGCGAAGCAAGCGCAGCGTAGGGGGTCGAGCAAGTGAGTCGTGGCAGGCCAGGCTGGCCGGGCGACTCGGCTCGAGGCCGTTCGTATAGCTGCGCGTTTCTATAATCAAGAATAAAGGAGGGGAAAGAAATGAGTCTGGCGCGGGACCTCGCCTGGCAAAACATCGAACTAGTGCACAAATCGAGCATAGCCTATCAGTTCGCCCGTTACGCACTGGGCATGCAATATGATTCACTACCTCCAGGTGTGGTGCATCAGGCCAAGCGCATTCTGTTGGATACCTTTGCTTGTGTGGCCGGGGCATACGAAGCTCCGGGACAGCGCATTATAGAGGGCGCGATCCAGGAGTTGGGCGGCGCGCCGGAAGCCACTGTGTTCGGCTCCGGCATTCGCACCAACGCCATGAATGCGGCGCTGGCAAACGGCTTCATGATTCGTTATCTCGATCATAATGATATGGGAGGAGGCGGCCACAATAGCGAGGCGATCGCGCCTCTGCTGGCCGTGGCCGAGCGAGAGAAGGCCGGTGGCCGTGATTTCATCACTGCACTGGTGATCTCTTATGAGATCGGCGCCAGAATCACCGCTTCCATTGTCGGCCCCAATTTCGAGCCACGAGGCTGGACGGTGGACTGCCGCGTGGGTTTGAGCATGCCCGCCCCCATCGGCAAGCTCATGGGCCTGAACGAGGATCAGATTGCCCATGCCATCGCCATCAGCGGCGCTCATGCCCCCTCTCTGGGCATACTTGACTCCGATCGTGAGGAATTGGCCATGGCCAAGAACCTGCGCTTCGGCTTCCCCGCTGCCCAGGCCATCCTGGCCTGTCTTCTCGCCAAAAGAGGTTTTACCGGCTTCATCCGCGTTTTCGAAGGCGATAAGGGCTTTCGCGAAGTGCTCCTGAACAACGAAATGGATCTTGAGCGCTTGGTGGACTTCAGTGGCTGGCGCATCC
>Ga0299915_10003310_pt1 | contig 11683 bp, 7 predicted proteins | sample RVTome_13_FD_200263 | JGI IMG/M metagenome (GOLD analysis project Ga0299915, IMG submission 200263) | Soil microbial communities from uranium-contaminated site in the Upper Colorado River Basin, Wyoming, United States - RVT92D227 (version 2) ... | reverse complement strand
AGCGTGCGCGTACAGGTGATTGGAGGGGAGCATCTCGACCAGGCGCTGGCCAGCGGACGGTCGATCGTCTTCGCCAGCTGGCATGGGCAGACCCACCTGCTCTATCCCCTGATCCATGGCCGCCTCGACATGTCCAAGATGGTGATGATGGTGGTCGGCGACGCGCGGGCCGGCGTGCTGCAGCGCTTCGCCAAGACGGTCGGGATCGCCGCCTATCCGGTGGCCAGCGAAGACCAGAGCATGGCGGGGGCGCGCAACTTCTTGCGCCTGGCGCAGCTGCTGCGGAACGGCCGCTATTCCTTCATGACGCCGGACGGCCCCAACGGCCCGGCCCGGGTAGCCAAAGAAGGGGTGGCTTTCCTGGCGGAGCGGGCGGAGGCCCTGGTGATCGCGCTGGGCGGGTATGGCCGCTACTGCTACCGCATTCGCCGCTGGGATCGCTACGCGCTGCCGTTGCCATTCAGCCGGGTCTATGCATCCGTCCGTCCCCCAATCACCCTGGAGCGAGGCGGGGACCGAGACTTGTTCTTCCGAGCCCTCTCGGTGGAACTGGACGCGGCAGTGGAAGAGGCCCATCGGGCGGGAGGGGAATAGCGGCGGCTATAATGAGTGACCGAGGCCCCCCTTGTGCCTGCCTCCCTCCCGCTGCTGACCACCAAGCTCTATCTCCCACCCGAACGCTCCAACCGGGTCCCTCGCACACGCCTCACAGCCCGGCTCAACGAAGCCCGCCCGCTGACACTCGTCGCGGCCCCGGCCGGCTTCGGCAAGACCACCCTGCTGAGCCAATGGATTCCGCAGAGCCAGCACTGCGTCACCTGGTTGTCGCTCGACAGCGCCGACAATGACCCCATTCGTTTCTGGTGCTACGTCGTGGCGGCACTCCAGAGGCTGCGCTCCGATCTTGGGGCTGGCGCCCTGGTGTTGCTTCAGGCCCCACAGCCGCCGCCCCCGCCAATCATCCTGACGGAATTGCTGAATGACATCTCCCGGTTCGATGACCAGTTCGCCCTGGTGTTGGATGATTGCCACGCGATCGATGAACCGTCGATCCATGAGGCGCTGGCGTTTCTGGTGGAGCACATGCCCCGCCAAATGCGGCTCGTTCTGACCACCCGGTCGGACCCTCCGCTCCCGCTAGCCCGCTATCGGGCGGGTGACCTCCTTACCGAACTTCGCGCAGAGGACTTGCGCTTCACATTTGACGAGGCGGCTCAGTTCCTCACCGAAGTCATGGAGTTGGACCTCTCCGCGGAAGCGATGGCCGCGCTGGAACAGCGCACGCAAGGATGGATCGCCGGCCTGCAACTGGCCGCTCTCTCCGTGCAGGGACGCCAGGACGCCTCGGCGTTCATCCAGGCGTTTTCCGGTAGCCATCGGCACGTGCTGAGCTATCTGGTGGAAGAGGTGCTGAACCGTCGCCCGCTGGGCACCCTGGGTTTCCTGCTGCGGACTTCGATTCTGGACCGCCTGTGTGCAGGGCTGTGTGATGCGATCACCGGAGGCCATGACGGTCAGGCAATCCTGCGCAAGCTGGAACAGGCCAACCTCTTCATCGACCCGCTGGACGACCACGGCCATTGGTACCGCTATCATCCTCTGTTCGCAGAAGTTCTGCGCACCCGCCTGCAGCAAACCTACGCGGATGAGCTTCCGGAGCTGCACCGCCGCGCTTGCGAGTGGTACGAACAGCACGGGCAGTTGGCCGAGGCAGTCAACCATGCCTTGGCGGCCGAGGAGTGGGAGCTCGCCGCCCGGCTCCTCGAACGAATTGTGAAAGAGATGGTGGAGATGGTGGCGCATGCCGGTCAGGCCCAGACCGTCCTCAGGTGGCTGAAGGCGTTGCCTGCCGCTGTGGTTCGCACGCACCCGACCCTCTGCTTCTATCACGCCACCGTGCTCATGTTCACCAGTCAGCTGGATGCGGCGGAAGCCTGGTTGCAGGACGCCGAACGGACGGTCAGGCCGGGCATGCCTCCGGGCGAGGCCCACTCTATCCTGGGATGGGTCGCGCTCATCCGGGCGGACATCGCCCGCGTGCGTGGCGACTTGGCGAGCGGGGTCGTACTTGCGCACCGGGCGCTGGAGCTCTTGCCTGAATCCGAACCGCTCGCCCGAGCGGTGGCGAGAATGAACGTCGCCCACGCTTACCTGCCCGACGGCGACGTGACTCAATCCGCAGAGCGCAGCGCCCAGGAGGCGATAGCCCCACTGCGCGGACTCGGCAATCTGTTCGCGACCTTGATTGCAGTCACCAACCATGCACGGCTTCAGGCGCTGCAGGGTCGCCCTCGGCGGGCGGCGGCTACCTATGCGCTGGCGGAGGAGGTGGCACCGGGCGGAGGCCGGCTGCACGAGCTGCTCAACGGCGCATCGTTCTACATCGGCCGGGGCGACCTGCTACGTGAGTGGAACAACCTGGATGATGCCGAGCAGCACCTGACCCGCGGGTTGGAGCTCGTGCAAGGCCTTCTCAGCGTAGATGCGGATGTCGTAACCACCGGATATGTGGCCCTGGCGAAATTGAGGCACGCGCGGGGGGACCTTCGCGGCGGCCTGGAGGTGTTGGACGAGTTCGCGCAGCTGGCGCGCAAGCGGGATTTCTTTGCCCCCCTGGTCGCCCGCGGGGAGGCGGTGCGAGCGCAGTTGCAGCTGGCCTCGACGGGAGGGGACCTCACCGCCGCCTTCCGGTGGGCAGAAGCAAGCGAGCTTCGTGCGGATGACGAGGTTCTGCCCTATCTGCGCGAAGCCGAGTACCTGACCCTGGCGCGGGTGTTGATGGCACAACATCGAACCGGAGATGCACGTCGGCTGCTGGACCGGTTGTTGACGGCCGCCGAGGCCGGGGGCCGCATAGGCCGCGCAATCGAGATCTTGATGCTCCAGTCGCTGGCCCTGCAGGCCCAGGGTGCCTCCGCGCAGGCTTTCCGGGCCCTCGAGCGAGCCCTCACCCTGGCGGAGCCGGAAGGCTACGTCCGCACCTTTGTGGATGATGGCGAGCTAATGAGGGAGGTACTTGGGCAGTGGAGATTGGAGACTGGCAGACACAAAGACCTGACCGAAGTCCAAACGCGCCTGATGACGTACGCCGGCAAATTGCTGGAGGCATTTACCAATCGGGCGACTCAATCAGGTAGCACAAATCACCCAGCCGAAGCTACGGTTCTCCAAACCCCTCTTGTTGAGCCGCTCTCAGCCCGCGAACTCGAAGTGTTGAATCTGATCGCCGAGGGACTCTCCAACAAGGCCATTGCAGAGAGGTTGTCTCTTGCCACTGGCACGGTCAAGGTGCATCTCAAGCATATCTACGGCAAGCTGGATGTGAACAGCCGCACACAGGCTGTCGCCCGGCTCCGCGAATTGGATCTCCGCTAACACCCCTCCCTTCCTTCAATAAGATACCCCTCCCGGTACCACTTTCGGGAGACGACAGTCCCCCTCCTGGCTGATATTGTGTTCTCAATCAGTTTGGTCGTTCTGCACACGGAGGCTCGCCATGTTTCGAAACTTCTCTGGTCTGGCCAAAGCCGGGGTCTTTTATGCGCTGACGTTCGCCCTGGCACTTGCGGTGGCCTTTCTATCGCCAGTGCTGGGCGAGGACATTCTTCTCTTCAGCATGTTCACGCCGCTCGTCTCCGTCTTGCTCATGTTCTTCGTCGTGACGCGGGACGGCTATTCTAGGGCAGGTTGGCTATCACTTGGTCTGCATCGCCCTGGCCTGCTCAGTTGGGGCTTGGCGGTGCTGATTCCTTTGCTGGTGCTCGGTGGCTCCTACGGCGTTGCGTGGAGCATTGGGGTGGGTCAACCCAATGTGCCGGGCGGTCAAGAGTTGTTAGCCCTCGTCCCCAGACTGCTCATTTCTATCGCCATCGGGACATTGCTCGGTGCATTGGGCGAAGAAATCGGCTGGCGCGGCTATCTCCTGCCACACCTGATGCCGCTGGGCCGGACGCGCGCCATGCTGGTGACGGGCTTCTTGCACGGTGTCTGGCACCTGCCGGGGATGCTGCTGACGCCGTTCTATCACGGCCTCGGCAACCGCTTCATCGTCGTTCCACTGTTCCTGCTGTCCATCACCGTCGCCGGTGTGTTCTATGGCTATCTGCGGTTGACGAGCGACAGCGTGTGGCCGGCCGCGATTGCCCACCGGGCGGTGAACACGATCTGGGACCAGTTCGCAACGCTCACCGTCGTCGTTTCGCCGGTCGCGCTGGAATATCTGGCGGGTGAGAGCGGCGTGTTCACTTTGATTGGGATCGTCCTGGCGGCAGGTTGGCTTCTCCATCGTCTGAATCAACAAGGACGAGCGGCGCCTGTCGTGCCGGCGCCGGGGCTGCCATCCACGCAAACACACCCTTGAGGTGACTATCACACCCAGAGGGCGATTCCGATCCTGGCGCCATGGAACGGGACCTGACATGCGGACTCGCAATTCAAGAGCACCCTTTACATCGTTTGTTGTTGCAGCCTTGCTCGCAGTGGGGGCGTCGGGGTGCGCCGGCATGGGTGAAGCGGACGTGTCCGAGGTCGCGATCCAGCGAGGAATGGACGAGTTCCTTGAGGCCTACCTGGAGACCGGGGAATTCATGGGTACAGCGCTGGTGGCGCGCGGGGCCATGGTGCAGCACAGCGCAGGGTACGGCATGGCGGACCTAGAACACGAGGTGCCGAACCTGCCCCAGACCGTTTTCCGCATGGGCTCGCTAACCAAACAGTTTACGGCGGCGGCCATCCTGCAACTTCAGGATCAGGGGCTGCTGGACATAACGGAGGCTGTTTCCCGTTACTTGCCTGACTACCCACGGGGGGACGAGATCATTGTCCACCAGCTGTTGAACCACACAGCCGGCATTCCAAACTACACCGAATTCGCCGACCTGGAGGCGACGATGCGTGATCCGACCAGCCTCGCGGATCTCATGGCGCGCTTTGCCGATATGCCGCTGGAGTTTTCACCCGGCAGTCAGTTCAAATATAGCGACTCGGGCTACGTGGTCTTGACGGCCATCATCGAGGCGGTGAGCGGCCAGCCCTATGCAGAGTACCTGGCGGACCATATCTTTCAGCCGCTGAGTCTGACCGCCACCGGATACGAAGATTCGGGCGCCATTCTGGCGCACCGAGCCGACGGCTATGTAAGAGCCGGCGACGCCTATCGCCATGCAACGTACCTCGACATGTCGGTCCCTTCGGGGGCAGGCGGTCTGTACTCGACCGTGCTCGACCTGTATCGGTGGGACCGAGCGCTCTACTCGGCGGACGTGATGAGCGAGGCCGCCCGGGAAGCCTACTTTGCTCCCACGGCCAGCATGGGTCCAAATGCGGAGTACGCCTACGGCTGGGCGATTGTGGAACTTTCGGGGCGCCGCTTCATCCTGCATGACGGCGGCATCAATGGCTTTTCGACATTCATGATCCGCTATCCCGAAGAGGAGCTTACTGTGATCGTGCTCAGCAACGTGGGGACAGCGCCGACCCAGTCCATCGCCGTGGGTCTGGCATCCATCGCGCTGGGCGATCCATACGAGATGCCGGCGAAGCGGGCCGCATTTTCTCCCAGCCTACGAACCAACCCAAGTTCGAGCTCTTCCCCGTGACGGAAAAGGGATTCCTTGCCAAGGAGGCCGACATCCAGCCGCACTTCCGGCTCAAGCGCATCGCGCTGTGGCTGGTCATTGGCATCGTCACCCTCGTCGCAATTGGTGTAGCCTATCAAACCATCGCCATTGAGATGGATAGACGCGCGTATCCGCCTCCCGGCCAGATGATTGATGTAGGCGGCTACCAAATGCACTTGTATTGCACTGGCGCAAACGTCGACGGTAGCCCCACCGTGCTTCTGGAACAGGGCCTGGGTGGAATATCTTCAGGCTGGGCACTGGTACAACCTGAGATTGCTAAAGCGACGCGCGTTTGCTCGTACGACCGCGCCGGCATGGGCTGGAGCGACTCCAGTCCCGAGCCGCGTGATGCGCAACACATCGCCCAGGAACTTCATACTCTCCTTCAGAGTGCAAATATCCTGGGCCCCTATGTCTTAGTCGGTTGGTCGGCTGGCGGTCTGTACGCGCGTGAGTACGCGGGGCAGTATGGCGATGAAGTGATCGGTCTGGTCTTGATCGATAGTATGCACACCGATCAATCCACCAGCACCCCGGAGGGACAGGCGCAATTTAGATCCTATTCCAGAATGTACTATGTTGCGCCTGCGCTTGCTCGGTTAGGTGTAATGCGGGTAATGGGACTCCTGCAGCCGGCTTCGGGTTTGCCAACGCCGTACGGTGAGGCTCTTAAGGCCTCTTTTGCAGCCACGAAAGACTGGGACGCCCAAAGCGCCGAGTTCCTGGCTTTGCTCGCAACCGCGACCCAGGTGAGTGAGTCTGAATCCCTGGACAACACCCCGCTTTTTGTCTTGACCGCCACCGAACACGGCACGCCTCCCAAACAGGAGCAACTATGGCAGGGCTGGCAGACTGAGCTGGCATCGCTTTCACCCAATAGCGTCCATCAAATCGTGGAGGGGGCAGACCACGCCTCCTTCTGGCGGGATGAGCAGACGGCTAGAGTAAGCGTCGCGGCGATTCTTCAAATCGTAGAGTCCTCCCGCACCGGAGAGCCGTTGAAGCCGTAACGACAACATGACCGCACCGCAATATCCTGGTTGCTACTCAAGCGCGTCCCTGGCTTGGTCCTGGCCTTCGTACAAAGCGATCAGATCCCGTACCTCAAGGGCTACGTCAATGCCGATCCTGGCAACAAGCCCATGCTCTAGTCCGTCACCCAGAAAGGAATGACCGCCATGTCTGCTACACCTTCCAACCACTTGCCGCATGATCGCCTCGCCTGGCTCTGGCTCATTATCGGCGCCGCGCTCATCGCCTTCGCCTCGCTTCAGCCGTCGCTACCCCTGGCTGCATGGTTAGCCCCCGTGTTTCTGCTGCGCTTCGTCCGGACGCGCCGCGCCCGGGTGGGGTTGTCGCTCGTCGCGCTTGCGCAGTGCGTGGCGCTGGGAATCAACTGGTACATCGGCACGGCGCCGAACGCGATGCTGGCAATTTCCGGTGTCATCGTGGGGCTGCTGTACACCTGTGGCTATGCGGTGGATCGGCTGCTCGCGCCGCGCCTGAGCGGTCTGGCCCAGGCGCTAGTTTTCCCATTGGCGATGACCACGGTGGACTGGCTGGGATCTCAACTCGCAGGCGCCATGACACCCTTTCTGTTGCCTTCGCTTTTCAGCGTGGGTGCAGCGTGGGACTCGCCCGGTTATACGCAGGCCGGCAATCTGCTGTTGCTCCAAATCGTGGCGCTCACGGGGATCTGGGGTCTGACCTTCCTCATGGCGTTCTTCGCCTCGGCGGTGAACGCGCTGTGGGAGAACGGCTTCAGTTGGCGGCTCGCGCGGGCGAGCCTGATCGGTTTCGGCGCAGTGCTGGCGGCGGTGCTGATCTGGGGCGGCGCACGGCTGGCCTTGTTCCCGCCCGCCCAACCGACCGTGCGGGTGGCCGCTATCGCCTCCCGAGAAGATCTGTTCGCCACGATCTCCGATGTCAACCCCGGCGATCTGATGCCGGGCACGCCCACCCAGCGAGCCAGCATCGGCGTCACCTTTGCTCCCATCGCCGAGGACCTCTTCGCCCGAACGTTAAGGGAGGCGCGGGCTGGGGCCAGGATCATCACCTGGGGCGAAACTGTCGCGCCCATGCTGGAAGAGGACATGGCAGCGTTGATCGAACGGGCCGGCGCAGTGGCACACGAGCAGCAGATCTATCTTCAGATCGGAGTGATCGTATTCCGAAATACCGACCACTACCCTTTCATGGAGAACCGGGCAATTCTGCTTGACCCGACCGGCGCCGTGGTCTGGGATTATCACAAGGCCAACCCGACGCCAGGCGAGAACATGGCGATCGCTGCTGGCCCGCGTGTCCTCCCAACGGTTGATACGCCCTACGGACGGCTGGCGACGTTGATCTGCTACGATGCGGATTTTCCCGAGCTGGCGCGCCAGGCCGGGCGGGCGGGCGTGGATATCTTGCTCGCGCCCTACAGGGATTGGCAGAGCGTAAGCGCCCAGCATGCCCAGATGGCGACGTTCCGAGCGATTGAGAACGGTGTCTGGCTGGTGCGTCCGTCGCTGAGCGGCATCTCTACCGTGGTAGACCCGCAAGGGCGCGTGTTGGCGCAAGTCAGTGGCTTTGGGCCTGACGAGCCGACGGTGGTGGCGACTATCGGGGCCCAGGGCACACCCACTCCCTATGCTCAGTTCGGCGATGTTTTTGCTTATATGTGCATCCTTGGGTTGGCGGCGCTGGCCGGGCTGGCAATTGCCCGATGGCGGCAGCGCAACGCCCCGACCCCGCTGATCACCGGAAAGCCGGTCAAGGGATAACCATAGGCAATTGCCTGAAAGCGAAATTGATATGAACCTCCTGAAGATCACCTCTCACATAGTCTTCCTGGGGTGCCTGACATGTCTGGTCTCGTTAACGGCTCTCGCCAACCCGCCACATGCAACCGGTCCCGACTTCGCCGCTATTGACTCCTATGTCGAAGCACAGATGAGAGACAAGCGCATACCTGGCCTGGCCCTGGCCGTCGTACAAGGCGATCAGATCCTGTATCTCAAGGGCTACGGCAATGCCGATCCCTCCGGACGGCCCGTCACCCCGCAGACGCCGTTCTTGCTGGCTTCAGTCACCAAGCCCATGACGGCCTTGGCCGTCATGCAATTGGTCGAGCAGGGCAAGATCGAGCTCGACGCGCCCGTCCAGAGGTATCTCCCTTGGTTTCGCTTGGCCGACGAAGCCGCCGCAGCCCAGATCACAGTGCGCCAATTGCTCTATCACACCAGCGGGCTCTCGATAGCGACGGGCCTCGAAAACGCGGGCAAAGAAAACTCCGGCCCGGATGCGATTGAGCAGCGAGTGCGGGACTTAGAGGCTGTCCAACTGGTCCACCCCGTTGGCGCAACCTACGAGTACAGCAACCCCAACTACGAGACACTGGGGCAAATCATCCAGCAAGTCACCGGTCAATCCTATGAAGCCTACATGCAGGAACACGTCTTCCGGCCGCTGGCCATGAGCCAGACATTCACCTCCAAGTCGGAAGGCGATGAGCATGGCCTGGCGACCGGCTACCGCTATTGGTTTGGCATCCCCGTGCCTTTCGACACGCCCTTCGACCGCGGGGCATTGCCCGTCTGCTGCGTTATGGCCAGCGTTGAAGACGTGGCGCATTTCCTGATCCCGCACCTCAATGAGGGTCGCTTCAGCGATGTAGCACTTGTCTCACCTCAAGGAATGGCCGAGCTCCTGCGGCCGGCCGGCCGCAAAGAGAACAGTGAAGAGATGTATGCGATGGATTGGGGCCATATGACCATCGATGGCGTGCCAATGATCATGAAGGGCGGCGACCTGGCCGACTTCAAGACACAGATGGTGCTGGTGCCGGACGGTCGATGGGGGATTGTCACCTTGATGAACACTAATGATAGTCTGGGCACTACGTTGGGCGACCTGCGCATTCCCTTCATCCCCATCGGTGTGACCAAGATTCTGCTGGGTCAGCAAGTGCCCGAGGCTCCCACAAGTGCCGTGCCATCCATCTATCGCGGCATACCCGTGTTGATTGTTGTCCTCCTGCTCCTTGGGATGCTCTGGTCCATCGCCACCTTGCGGCGGTGGCAGTCGTCACCCGACCGTCGACCGCGCGGCTTCTGGGGGATGGCATGGCATGCGGGCACGCCGCTCGTCGTAAACCTGGGGATCGGGCTGGTTGCCCTGGCAGTTGTGCCACAATCGCTCGGCATGCCCATGTCCTTCCTGCTATACATGTTCCCTGACTTTGGATACTCCGTCCGCGCGATCGGCGTGATTGGGGTCGGATGGGGCCTGGCCTGGCTCGCACTTGCACTCTTCATTTCGCGGGGCGCGAAGCGAGAAACACCCATCGCTGTCCCCGCGGATGTGAACGCATAGCGGCCAGCAAAGCATCACAGGTACAGCCATGGCAACTGACGTGACCTACCAGCTCCGGGTCCTAGGTCATCTCGACGCTGAGTGGGAGGATTGGTACGGGGGGCTGACGATCGCCAACGAGCCGAATGGTCAGGCGACCCTCACGGTCCCGGTCAGGGACCAGGCGGCTCTGCACGGCGTGCTCAACCGCGTGTTTGGCCTGAACCTGACCCTGATATCAGTGAGCCGTGTCGAACAGGAAACGCAACTCAGTGGCGAGGCCGAGATTTGAACTCGGAACCAAGGGCTTATGAGTCCCCTGCTCTACCGGTTGAGCTACCTCGCCGAGCACCCGGGTGTCCCCGAGCGTGCGGGATTATACCAAGCGGCTAACTCAGCATCGGCATCTTGATGCCGTGCCGCCGGGCGGCTGCGATCGCCTGCTCGTAGCCGGCGTCGGCGTGGCGCACGATCCCCATGCCCGGGTCGGTGGTGAGCACCCGCTCCAGGCGGCGGGCGGCCTCGGGCGTGCCGTCCGCCACCGTCACCTGTCCGGCATGCTGTGAGTAGCCGATGCCCACGCCGCCGCCGTGGTGGAACGACACCCAGGTGGCGCCACCCACGGCGTTGATCAGCGCGTTGAGCACGGGCCAATCGGAGATGGCATCGCTGCCGTCCAGCATGCCTTCCGTCTCCCGGTTGGGGCTGGCCACCGATCCCCCGTCCAAGTGATCGCGACCGATGACGATCGGCGCCGCCAGCTCGCCCGCAGCCACCAGCTCGTTGAATCGCAACCCGGCCTTGGCGCGCTCCCCATACCCCAGCCAGCAGATGCGCGCCGGCAATCCCTGGAACTGCACCCGCTCCCGCGCCAGCTTGAGCCAGCGGTGCAGGTGCTCGTCTGCGGGAAACAGGTCCATGATGGCCTGGTCGGTGCGGTAGATGTCCTGCGGCTCGCCGGAGAGCGCCGCCCAGCGGAAGGGCCCCTTGCCCTCGCAAAACAGCGGCCGGATGTAGGCCGGCACGAACCCCGGGTAGTCGAAGGCCTGCTGCACGCCGGCCTCGTAGGCGCGCTGGCGCAGATTGTTCCCGTAGTCGAACACCACCGAACCCCGGCCCTGAAAAGCCAGCATGGCCTCTACCTGACGGGCCATCGAGGCCATGCTGCGCCGGGTGTACTCCTCCATGTCCGACCGCCGCAGGGCTTCGGCTTCTACCAGGCCCATCCCATGGGGCACGTAGGACAGCGGATCGTGGGCGGGCGTCTGATCGGTGACCACGTCCGGCCGCACGCCCCGAATGACCAGCTCGTGATAGACGTCGGCCGCGTTGGCCACCAGCCCGATCGACCGGGGTACGCCCCTGGCCTGGGCCTCCTCCACCTGGGTCATGGCCTCTTCCAGTTCGGTGACGACCGTGTCAATGTAGCCGTTCAGACGGCGGCGCTCCGCCCGGGCCGGATCGACCTCCACCACCAGCCCGACGCCCTCATTCATGGTGATGGCCAGCGGCTGGGCCCCACCCATCCCGCCCAGGCCGGCGCTGAGCACGAATTTGCCGCGTAGGCTTCCCCACCCATGCTGGCGGGCCAGCGAACCCAGCGTCTCATAGGTGCCCTGCAGGATGCCCTGGGTCCCGATATAGATCCACGAGCCGGCGGTCATCTGACCGTACATGATCAGGCCCTTGGCGGCCAGCTCCTCGAAATGCTCCTGGGTGGCCCA
>Ga0299915_10003309_pt1 | contig 11687 bp, 9 predicted proteins | sample RVTome_13_FD_200263 | JGI IMG/M metagenome (GOLD analysis project Ga0299915, IMG submission 200263) | Soil microbial communities from uranium-contaminated site in the Upper Colorado River Basin, Wyoming, United States - RVT92D227 (version 2) ... | reverse complement strand
CACGTTGATCACGCGCTCCTGGTTCTTGCGCTCGACGAGGACGGGGCCCATGCGGGGCTGAGCCTTCACGACGTTGCGGAGGACGACGGGCTTGCCGTCGGCGTTCGTCAGCGTGATGTCCAGGATCTCGCGGAGAGCCAGCCGCTCGGAGTCCTTGGCCTCGACTCGGATGCGGAACTGGTCGCCTCCCTCGCGGTAGTAGCCGGTCTCGGTGCCGGCCAGGGCCGTCTGGAGCGCCCCGGCGATCTGCGAGACCGTGAGCCCGAGGTCGGCGGCCTTCTGGCGGTCGATCGTCATAATCTCCTCGGGGGTGCCGGCCTCGCGGCTCACCTTGACGTCGGTCACGCCGTCCACCTGCTCGGTCAACTGCTTCACCCGCCGCGCCAGCTCCTCGCCCGTCTGGAAGTCGTGGCCGCGGACCTCGATCTGGATCTTGTCGGTGCCCGTCGTGGCCATGCGCAGGATGAAGAGCCCCTGGCCCGCGCGCGTGCGGATCGTGACCCCCGGAATGTCCACCAGCTTCTTGCGCAGCGCCACGGCGATGTCGTCGCTCGACCGCTTCCGCTGGGATTGGGGCACCAGGGGGATGCGCAGATCTCCCATGTAGGCGCCGCCGGCGTGCCAGCCCGTGCCGCCCACGCTCGAGATGATGCTCTTGGCCTCGGGGACGGCTTCGCGGACGGTGTCCTCGATCTTCCGGAGCTTCTCGTCGGAGAGGCCCAGGCGGGTGCCCACCTCCATCTCGGTGCTCACCCGCACCTCGCTCTCGTCGCTCTGCGGCATGAGCTCCACACCGACCAGCGGGATGAGGGCCACGCACCCGGCCAGTGCTCCCAGGGCCACCACCACCACGAGCATGCGGTGGTTCAGGGCGAAGTGCAGCACTTTCTTGTAGTCGCTGTCGATCCCGTCGAAGAAGCGCCCCAGCGCACGGAAGACCCATCCCCGCACCGACCCACGCGGCCCCTCGTGGAGCGGGCCGGCGCCCAGCAGCTTGGCCGCGAGCATGGGCACCAGGGCCATCGCCGCCGCCATCGAGCACAACAGCGCGAACCCGATGACCATGGCGAACTGCTTGAACATCACGCCGGCCATGCCGCGCACGAAGATGAGCGGGAGGAACACCACGACGGTGGTGAGCGTGCTGGCCAGGATGGCCGCCATGACCTCCTCGCTGCCCTTGATCGCGGCCTGCTCGCGGCCCTGGCCCTCCTCCTCGCGCAGCCGATAGATGTTTTCGAGCACCACGATCGCATTGTCCACCAGCATGCCCACCCCGAGGGCCAGCCCGCCCAGGGTCATGAGGTTGAGCGTGAACCCGGAGAAGTACATCAGCACGAACGTGGCGATGATCGAGGTGGGGATGGCCGTGGCGATGACGAGCGTGCTGCGGATGTTGCGCAGGAAGAACAGCAGGATGAGAACCGCGAGGACGCCGCCGGTGAGCGCCGATCTGCCCACGTTCGAGATCGACCGCTTGATGTAATCCGAGGTGTCAATGATCGGCACGATGCGGATCTGCGGGATGTCCTCGTTGATCCGCTCGAGCTCCTTGAGGGCCCGCTGCGCCACGTCCACCGTGTTCGTGCCCGACTGCTTTCGGACCGCCATGCGCACGCCGGGCTCGCCGTTGACCCGGATGATCTGCCGCACGCGCAGCCAGGAGTCCTCCACGGTGGCCACGTCCCGCATCGTGATCGGGACCCCGTTCCGCATGGCGACGACAGTGTCGCGCAGTTGCTCGATGTTGATGTACTCGCCGAGCGTGCGGATCGTCACCTCGTAGTTCCCGCGGTTGATGTAGCCCGCGGGGAGGGTGATGTTGCCCGTGGCGACTCGGCTGAGGACCTGGTCGAGGGGGAGGCCGAGGGCCTTGATCTTCTCGAGGTTCAGGTCCACGTGGATCTCGCGTTCGCGTCCGCCCCAGACGTCGAGCGTGGCCACGCCGGGGACACGCTCCATGCGGTACTTGATCTGGTCGTCGATGATGCGGCGCATCTGCACGGGGTCGAGGTTGCTGGAGGCGCCCAGGATGAGGATGGGGAAGCTCGCGAGGTCGAACTTCATGAGGAAGGGCCGGTCCGCCTCGTCGGGCAGATTCGCGATGATGCGGTCCAGGCGGTCCCGCATGTCGTTCGACGCCGTGTCGAGGTCGGTGCCCCACGTGAAGGTCACGCGGACGTTGCTCACGCCCTCGGCGGACAGCGAGGTGATCTCGTCAACGCCCGGCACGGCGCTCAACGCCTGCTCGATCGGCCGCGTGATGAGTTCCTCGACCTCCACCGGGCTCGCGTTCTCGTACGTCGTCCGCACCGTGATCGTCGGCATCGTGATATCGGGCATCAGGTCGATGGGGAGGCGCGAGAGGGCCACGAGCCCCAGGATGATGACGATCAGCGTCACCATGGTGGTGAAGATCGGCCGATGGATGGCCGCGCGGGAGAGATTCATCAGCGGCCCCCCCTACCTGATCCTCCCCGCTCGGCGGCGGGCGGCGTGGCCGGGGGCGCCTCGTCAGGCAGGGTGATGGCCGTGCCGTCCTCGAGGAGGTGCTGGCCGAGGGTGACGACCGCGGCCTTCTCCAGGGCCTTGGGCGGGTCGGCGACCTCCACCATCTCCCCCTCGGTGATGCCCGGGGTCACCGGGGTGAAGCGGGCCGCCATTGCCTGTTTGTCGGCCACGAACACGCCTTGCCGGCCCTCGCGCTTGACGAGGGAGCTGACCGGGACGACGGTCGCGTTCTCTCGCCGTCCGAACTCGATCTGGGCTCGGATGAACATCCCCGGCTTGAGCAGGCGCTCGGGGTTCGGGACCTCGATCTCCACCCTTCCCTGCCGCGAGGCCTCTTCGAGCAGCGGGGCGACCCGGGCGATCCGCCCCGTGAAGGCCCGGTCGCCGGTCGCGTCCGTCGTCACTGCGACCTCCTGGCCGGGGTGGACCTTGTTGTAGTCGCGGTCGGTGACGTAGACGATGGCCTTGAGCACCGCGATGTCGAGCACCGAGACGATCGGGTCGTTGGCCTTCAGCATCGCGCCCTCGTCGACGAAGCGCTCGCCCACGACGCGCGGGGCGTCGCTGTCGGTCCAGTTCGCCGCGATCTGGGTGTAGGAGAGGCGCACCTGGGCGCCCTTCAGCGCCGCCTCCTTCTGGGCCACGGTGGCCAGGGCGAGCTTGTGCTCGGCGGTCCGGGCGCTCTTCTGCGTGTCGGACAGGCGCACCTGGGCCGACTTCAGCGCCGCCTCCTTCTGGGCCACCTGGGCCTGGGCCACCTCGGACTTGGCCTTGGCCGTCTTATAGTTGCCTTCGGCCGCGTCGAGCTCGGACTGCGACGTGATGGTCTTTCCGCGGAGGGCCTTGGCCCGCTCGAACTCGCGGCTGGCCACCTCGAGCGAGCTGCGCATCTCCTCGAGGGTGGCCTTGGCGATGCCGATCTCGGCCTGGGCCTGCGCCGCCTTCTGCACCAGCTCGTCGTCCTCCAGCGCCGCCGTCAGCAGGATCTGATCGGCGTTCGACTTCGCCACGGCGAGCTCCGCCTGGGCCTGGGCCACCTGCTCTTCGTACTCCGCCGCGTCCAGCACGGCGATCAACTGGCCGCCCTTCACTGGCTCGCCAATGTCCACCAGCAGCTTCTCCAGCCGCCCCGCGATCTTCGGCGCCACGACGAACTGCGATCTCGGCAGAAGCGTGCCGGTGAACAAGCCCATGTCGCGAACCGTCGCGGCGCGGACCGGGGTCACCTCGACGGCGAGCGACGCGGCCTGACGCCGCCCCCCCTCCTTCCGCTTCACCGCGGTGAGCTTGCGATAGCCCGCACACGCCAGCCCCCCGGCAAGCCCCACGACGATCACCCACACGATCGCTTTCTTCATTCGGTCTTTCCTTGCCTTGCGCCGTTGCGGAACAGGTCGACGATCAACTGGTCGCGCCGGAGCTCCTCGGGCGCGTCGGCCAGGTCGCGGGCGCGGGTCCGCAGCATCCCCAGGAGGAAGCTGGCCAGCGCCACGCAGGGGATGTCGTCGCGGACGGCCCCCTCCTCGACGCCCTTGCGCAGGATCTCGGCCACGGCGGCGACCAGGTTCTTGCGGTGCTCCATCCAGCGGGCGCGAAGCGCCGAATCGCACCAGTGCATGCGCATCTCCTCCACCTGCATCATGCGGAAGAGCTGGCTGCGGCGCTCGAAGAACCGCGGGATCTCCGCGCACGCGCTGAGCAACTGCTCGGCGAACCGCCCGTTCTCGGGCACCCGCTCGCGGAGCAGCTCGCAGAGCTCGTCGAAGCCCGACATGGCGACCTGGAAGAACAGGTCGTCCTTGTCCGCGAAGTAGCGATAGATGGTGCCCTTGCCCACGCGGGCCGCCTGGGCGATGTCGTCGGTCGTGACCTCGTGGTAGCGACGGCTCGTAAACAAGCCCTCGGCGGCCTGCATGATCTCCTGCCGCCTGTCGCGTCGCATCATTGCCACGTCTCCTAACAGAACTGACCAGTCAGTATTGTAAACGATGGCGCACCAGTTGTCAACGGGCTTTTCTGCGGCATGAGGAGATTCACGGAAGTATATATATCGCAGCCAGTTACGGATGCCACATAACCTCCAGCAGGTCCCCAAACCTGCGGGAGGTCAAGCGGCGCTCCTCGCGGACGCGGAGGAGGCGAAGGGACGAAAGGGACCTGAAGGACCTAAGGGGCGGAGCGACTGTGCCCGAGATGCTCCCTCTCCCTCGGGGAGAGGGGTGGGGTGAGGGTGCTTCCCCCGGCGGCAGGCCAGGCCCCAAGCACCCTCACCCGCCCGCCTCCGCCAAGGCGTCGGCGGGCGACCTCTCCCCAGGGGAGAGGTCAAGTGCGCCTCAGCCGAGGATCGCCTTGAGGTCCTCCTGCGGGGTGGTGATGGGCGCGAGCTTGAAGTTCTCGACCAGCACCTTCAGGACGGGCGAGGTGACGAACGCGGGCAGGCTGGGGCCGAGGCGCATGTTCTTGATGCCCAGGTGCAGCAGCGTGAGCAGGATCGCCACCGCCTTCTGCTCATACCAGGACAGGATGAGCGAAAGCGGGAGACTGTTCACGTCGGTCTGGAAGGCGTTCGCGAGGGCCAGGGCGATCTGGATGGCGGAGTAGGCGTCGTTGCACTGGCCGACGTCGAGCAGGCGCGGGATGCCGCCGATATCGCCGAAGTCGAGCGTGTTGAAGCGGTTCTTGCCGCAGGCGAGGGTGAGGATGACGCAGTCGTTGGGGACGGCCTTGGCGAGGTCGGTGTAGTAGTTTCGGCCTGGCTTGGCGCCGTCGCAGCCGCCGATGAGGAAGAAGTGGCGGATGGCGCCGCTCTTGACCGCCTCGATGACCTTGCCCGCCACGCTCATCACGGTGTTCCGGGCGAAGCCGATGAGGATCCGCTTTTCGGGCGCGCTCTCGGCGTAGCCCGCGTCGGCTCGCGCGGCGTTGAGGACGGGCGTGAAGTCCCCGTCGCTGATGTGCCTCAGGCCCGGCCAGCCGACGGGGCCGGTGGTGAAGATGCGGTGGCGGTAGCTCTCCTTGGGCTTCATCAGGCAGTTGGTGGTCATCAGGATGGCACCGGGGAAGGCGTCGAACTCGCGCTGCTGGTCCTGCCAGGCGCCGCCGTAGTGGCCGACGAAATGCTTGAACTTCTTCAGGCCGGGGTAGGCGTTGCAGGGGAGCATTTCGCCGTGGGTGTAGACGTTGATCCCCTTGCCCTCGGTCTGCTCGAGGAGCTCGGCGAGGTCCTTGAGGTCGTGGCCGGAGACGGCGATGCACTTGCCCTTGACGGGGCTGATGCGGACGGGCGTGGGCTCGGGGTGGCCGTAGACGCCGGTGTTGGCCGCGTCGAGGATCTCCATGGCCTTCAGGTTCAGCGCGCCCGTCTTGAGGGCGTTGGCGACGAGGGCATCGACGTCGGCCGGCTCCTGGGCGACGAAGTCGAGGATCTCGTAGAGGCCGGCATAGATCTCGTCGTTCTCCTTGCCGAGGAGTCGGGCGTGGTGGGCGTAGGAGGCGACGCCCTTGAGGCCGTAGATGATGAGCTCCTGGAGGCCGGCGACGGTTTCGCCGAGGGACTCGATGCGCTTCTGGATGGAGACGCCTTCGCCCTGGCGGATGAGGCCGTCGAGGGTGGGTGCGGGCGTCCAGTCGGCGGGGCCGCCGAGGTTGTCGTCGCGGTAGCCCCTGTCGCGGTAGGCGATCTCGTAGTGGCCTTTGGCCTTGTTGCGCAGGCGAGCCGCCTCGTCGAGGAGCTTCTCGAAGCGCTTCGGGTCGAAGTTCACGTTGGTGAGCGTGGTGAAGAGGGCCTCGCAGACGAAGGCGTCGATCTCGGGGTCTTTCGTGCCGGCCTTGCGGGCGCGGTGGGCATACATGGCGATGCCCTTGGCCGCCTCGATGAGCAGGTCCTGGAGCGCGGCCACCTCGGGGTCCTTGCCGCACACGCCGTGCATCGTGCAGCCGGTGCCCTTGGCGGTTTGCTCGCACTGATAACAGAACATTGTCATGCCACACTCTCCTTTGCTGGGAACGGGTGCTGGTCCGATCGGCCCGATTCGTCCGATGGGGCCTATCGGACCTATCGGACCAATCGGACCGATCGGACGGATCGGACCGATCGGACGGATGGGGCGGTTCCTCAGGCCTCCGCCCGGAACATGGTCAAGAGCATCTTGAAACGCTGGGGCGCCTGGAGCGCGTGGGGCACATTGGCGGGCATCAGGACGAGCTGTCCCGCCGCCGCGCGGATGGCCTTTCCGCCGATCGTCAGCTCGGCCTCGCCGTCGAGCACCTGCACGATGGCATCGAAGGGGGCCGAGTGCTCGCTCAGGCCCTGGCCCGCGTCGAAGGCGAAGAGGGTGAGCGTGCCTGCATCGTTTTCGGCCAGGGTGCGGCTCACGATGGAGCCGTCCGCGTAGTCGGCCAGGCTCACCAGGTCGTGGGCCTTGGCCGCGGCGATCTTGCGGCGCTTGGGGGGCGATTGGGGCATTGGCCACTCCTGAAGGCCGATGGGACGGATGGGGCCTATGGGACCTATCGGACCGGGAAAGCTCTAAATAGGTCACCACGATTCTGCATCAATTCCCGGACTGTAGGCGGGGCGTCCCTGCCCCGCGTCCCCAGTCTTCGCGGGCCAGAGACGGCCCGCCTACAATCCCTTCCCGCAGTGTAGGCGGGGCGGCCCTGCCCCGCGTCGCCAGTCTTCGCGGGCCAGAGACGGCCCGCCTACAATCCCTGGCCGCCGGCCGCGCCGCTTGATTCGGAATCGTGGCGAACTATATAGCCAAGCGGCTTCTTCGTGGCCTCGGCCAGCTCGCGGCCGAAGGCGCGGCAGGCCTCGAGGTCGGCCGGCTTGGGCTGCCACTTGGCGCGAATGCCCTCGCGGACGATCTCGAAGCCGCAGTCGCCGAGATGCTTCTCGATGATCTTGACGCCCTCGCCGCTCCAGCCGTAGGTGCCGAAGGCGGCGGCGAGCTTGTGCTGGAACTTCAAGCCCTTCAGGTCGGCCAGGAGCGGCGCGATGGTGGGCAGCAGCCCCTGGTTGAGCGTGGGCGAGCCGACGACGATCGTGCGGGCGCGAGCGACCTCCACGAGCGCATCGTTGCGGTCGGTCGTCGCGGCGGCGACGACCTTGAAGTCCACCCCAGCGTCGGCCAGGCCGTCGCCGATGGCCTCGGCCATGGCACGGGTGCCGTTCCACATGGTGTCGTAGAGGATGACGGCGCGCGGCTCGGGCTTCTGCGCCGCCCATTCCTGGTACTTGCCGACGATCTGGAGCGGGTCCTTGCGCCAGATGACGCCGTGGCTCGGCCCGATCATGTCCACGGGGAGCTTGAGGGCCAGCACCTCGTCGATCTTCCGCGTCACCGCGCGGCTGAAGGGCGTGAGGATGTTGACGTAGTACTTGTATGCTTCCTCGAAGAGCTCCTCCTGGTCGACCTGGTCGTTGAAGCGGAAGGCCGTGGCGTAGTGCTGGCCGAAGGCGTCGTTGGGCAGCAGGATGTTCTTGCCGGTCAGGTAGGTGAACATGCTGTCGGGCCAGTGGAGCATGGGGGCCTCGACGAAGACCAGGTCGTTCTGGCCGATGTTGATCGTCTCGCCCGTGGCGACGGGCTTGAAGTTCCAGGGCTGGTGGTAGTGGCCTTCGACGCTCTCGTAGCCGCGCTTGGAGACGACCAGGGTGGCGTTGGGCGCGCCGCGCAGCACGGCGGGCAGGCCGCCCGAATGGTCCGTCTCCGAGTGGTTGGCCACCACGATGTCGATCTTCGCGGGATCGACCACTTCGCGGATGTTCGCGATGAGCTGGTCCTGGAAGGGGCTCCAGACGGTGTCCACGAGCACCGTCTTCTCGTCGCGGATGAGATAGGAGTTATAGGTCGAGCCCCTGTGGGTGGAGAGCTCGTGGCCGTGGAAGTGCCGCAGCTCCCAGTCCACCACGCCGACCCAATAGACGCCGTCCTTCAGCTCTGTCACCATCATGTCGCCTCCTGATCGGGGTTGGGGACGGTGAGGTGCCCCGAACGGCTATTATAGCGCGTCCTGCGCCCCGGGCAGAGCGCGCCGCCTACGATTCGTGCTTCTTCGCCGCTCCGGCGGCCACCGGGCCGATGCACTGCTCGGCATAGGGACACCACTCGGCACAGCCGAGGTCGAGCTTCGGATTGCGGAACCGGTAGTGGCAGTGGGGGCAGCGGCGGATCGCGTCGTCCTTGAAGAATTCCACCGTCTTCCCGCACGACGGGCACGCGACGTCGAAGATCGCGTCGCGGTCCCAGAACTTCGTATCCTGGCCTGGGCACTTCATCGCCTGGCCTCCTCGCTCTGGGCCTGCGTCCGCTCCAGCACCTCGCCCCGGATGCCGACCTTCGTCAGAGTGAGCGGCACGGCCGTCCCCGCATCCTCCAGGGCGAGCTGGACCACGTGGGCGAGCCCGAAGCAGCAGGGCACCTCCATGTGGACGATCTCGATCGAGCGCAGGTCGTTCTGGCGAAAAATCTCGGCCAGCTTGCGGCGGTAGAACTCCACGTCGTCGAGCTTCGGGCAGCCGACGAGCAGCACCTTGCCCTTGAGGAAGTCCTCGTGGAAATTCGCGTAGGCGAAGGGCGCGCAATCGGCCGCCACCAGCAGGTCGGCCCCCTGGAGATACGGCGCCTGCGGCGGAACCAGCGTGAGCTGCACGGGCCACTGCCTCAGACGGGAGACTGCCCTTCCTGTGGGCGACTCCGCCGCGGCGGGCGCGTCGAACTGCATCGTCCGCGCACCCGGGCAGCCGCCCGCGTGGCCGTGGGCCGCCGCGCCGCGGGGGACCTGGATGCCGCGCTCTTTGAGGAAATCGAGGGCGGTCTTGAGCAGGCCGAGCTGATCGTGGTCGCGCAGGTGCTCGAGGTGGGCGCGGATCACGTTCGGCCCCTGCCTCGCGATGTTCTCCATCACCCGGCGCTCGTCGTAGGGCTCGGCCTCGCGCTCCTCCACCGCGATGGCCCCTTCGGGGCAGTGGCCGATGCAGGCCCCCAGGCCGTCGCAGAAGAGATCGCTCACAAGCCGCGCCTTGCCGTCGATCACCTGAAGCGCCCCTTCGGGGCAGTTGGGGATGCACTCGCCGCAGCCGGTGCACAGTTCCTCGTCGATCCGAATGATCTGCCTGCGGGTCGCCATGCGGTGTCTCCTTCTCTTACGGGGGCGTCAGGCAGTCTTCCCGGCCAGGGAGGCGTGGGCCTCCGCCCCATCGGCCTCCGGGGGATTGTAGGCATCATCCGCCGTGAGATCGCTCAAGGTGGCTCTCGCCAGGTAGTCGCGGAAATGGGCGTCGAACTCCGCCAGGTATCCGCCGAAGATGCAGGCCTTCCGCCCGCACGAGGGGAGGCCGAAGAGGCAGGCCATCGGCTCCACGCGGCCTTCGATGGCCTCGTAGACCTCGAGCAGCGAAATGCGGCCGGCCGCCCTGTCGAGCATGAAGCCGCCCTTCGGCCCCCGCGTGGAGTTCACCAGCCCGGCCTTCACCAGCCGCTGCATGACCTTGGCCAGGTGGGCTTCGGACGCCTGGAGTCTCGCGGCCATCTCGTGGGCGGAGAGCGGCCGGTCGGGCTCGCGGGCCAGCATGACGGCCGCGTGGGTGCCGAGGGACGCGGCTTCGGGCATTCGGAAGAGGTTCGCCATGTCGGGCTCCTTCAGGTATTCCGGTATTATAATACTGGAATACCCCGACAGTGTCAAGCGGAAAAACCCGGAAATTCCTCTCGCCGCCTCCACGGGTAGGGAAGCGGGCTTGAAAGAAGGCACCACCCGCGCGTATCATAGTCGCCTGGCGGGGGCCGTCGGCTTCCTTCGGCACCCTGGCGCGGAGGCGGCCGACCGCCCCGCCTTGTTTCGCGGGCCATTGACTTCATGCGCGGCCGAGGGCCGCGGTTGGAGACCGAGAATGGGAAGGTCGAGCTTCGCTCGTTGGGCGTTGTGCATCGTCGCGGTTGGCGCGCTGGTCGTCGCAGCGGTTCTCCTCTTGCGGCGGCCCAGGGAGGCATCGCGCCCTGCGGCCGTGGGAGAGCGGCCCGAGGCGCCCTCGGCCCCCTCCCACGAGTCGCCGCCAGCCCCCTCCCCCCTGGGGGGCGCAACGGCCGACGCGGTGTTCCGCGAGGACTTCTCTTCCCTCGCCCTCCCCGGCCCCAAGTGGGTGCCGACGCGCGACGGTGACTTCAAGGAGGCGGCCGTGGACGCGCTCGGCGGCCGCCTGCGCCTCCGCGCCGGCACCATCGGCACCCGCGACGACACGGTGAAACACCTCGGCATCCGCTCCGCCGAGCCCATCGTCGACCTCACCCGCCCCATCGAGGTCGCCTTCGAGGTCGACTGGAACAACCAGGCGAACGGCTGCTACCTCCAGGCCAGCGTCTTCCTGTGCCCGACGAAGACCGACGCCACGGCGGCCGCCGAGCCCGACTGGCTGAAGTTCGAGTACGTCGGCGTGCCGCCAGGGAGGAACGCCCGCGGCCTCCTCGCCACCCGGCGGGCGGGGAACCTGCGCTTCCTCTACACCGAGGGCTGGCCCGACCAGCAGCGCGTCGGCCGGACCATCGGGAAGCAGCGGGTGGTCCTCCGATTCGGCCCGCAGACGGTCGAGGTCATCGAGAACGGCAAGTCGCTCTGTGGCCCCTTGCCTCACGCCCTCAGCTTCCAGCGGGCCTGGCTCTACCTCGAGCTCTGCTCGCACAGCAACTACCCGGCCCGCGAGCTGTTCTTCGACGGCATAGCCGTCCGCCCAGTGCCCGTCGAGCACTAGCCGCCCTGTCCATCGCAACTCCATGTTCTGGAGGCACTTATGAAGATGCTTGCAGGATTCGTCGCCGCCCTGGCAGCCACCTTCGCCCTGGCCGCGGCGGCCGAGAAGCCCGTCCGCCTCTTCGCCGAGGCCGAGGACTTCAAGGTCGCTGCGGGCGACTGGAAGCTGGTGCCCTTCCCCGAAAACTACTACGCCGCGACCTTCGCCATCTGCTTCCTCTCGCGCAAGGCCTGCCTCGGCGCGCCCGCGCAGGTGGCCACCGACGCCGTCGCCACGCTCGACATCGAGGTCCCCGCCGCCGCCGATTACCGCCTCTTCGCCCGCTACGAGCAGCCCGTCGACTTCTCGGCCGAGTTCACCGTCGAGGTCGAGCAGGCGGGCAAAGTCGTCTGCCGCCAGGACTTCGGTCGACTGGAGGACCCGAGGA
>Ga0299915_10003308_pt1 | contig 11687 bp, 12 predicted proteins | sample RVTome_13_FD_200263 | JGI IMG/M metagenome (GOLD analysis project Ga0299915, IMG submission 200263) | Soil microbial communities from uranium-contaminated site in the Upper Colorado River Basin, Wyoming, United States - RVT92D227 (version 2) ... | reverse complement strand
CGAAAGGATAAGATTCCGCCCTTAAGCAGGCCGACAAGCGGCCGGGTCGTCCGAACAACGGTCCGGGGTGAGCGGACTTCTCGCGAGTCCGGAAAAAAGGAGGCAGCAATGACAGGCATGGTCAACCTCGGTCCCAAGGATCTCCCGACGCAATGGTACAACATCATTCCCGACCTCCCCGAACCGCTGCCTCCCCCTCAGGATCCCGCCGACGGCCCCTCGCGCATCCAGAACCTGCCCAACCTGATGATCGGTGAATGCCTCAAGCAGGAATTCTCCCAGGAGAGATGGATCGATATCCCCGGGGAGATCATGGATCTCTATGCCAAAGCGGGCCGGCCGCGGCCCCTTTTCCGGGCGACGAACCTGGAAAAAAGGCTCCAGACGCCCGCCCGGCTCTACTACAAGAGCGAGTTCTTCAGCCCCACGGGAAGCCATAAAGTCAATACGGCCCTCGCCCAGTGCGTTTACGCCAAGCGACAGGGTTTCGAGCGGGTGACCACGGAAACGGGCGCCGGCCAATGGGGCACCGCGCTGGCATACGCGGCTGCCGTGACCGGTCTCAAGTGCACCGTCTTCTGGGTGCGGAGCGTCTATAACTGGAAGAAAGACCGCCTGTCATTCATGAAGCTCCTCGGGGCGGAAGTATTCGCTTCGCCCAGCCCCAAGACAGAGGTGGGAAGGTCGCTCTACGATAAGAACCCGAACCACGTCGGCTCGCTCGGCATCGCCATTTCCGAAGGGCTCGAGGACTCTCAAAAGGACCCCAAAGCCACCTACAGCCTGGGCTCGGTCCTCAACCACGTCCTCATGCATCAGACGATCATCGGACAGGAAACCCAGAAACAGTTCGCCCTTTTCGACGACTATCCGGACCTCGTCATCTCCTGCCTCGGGGGGGGCTCCAACTTCGGCGGGTTCGCGCTGCCCTTCGTCGCCGACGTCCTGAAAAAAGGGAAGAAAATCCGGTTCATCGCCGCTCAAAGCCAGGTCGCGCCGAACCTCCAGGGCCAGTACGCCTATGACTTCGCCGACTACGCCGAGATCACGCCGCTGCTCAAGATGTATACCCTGGGCCATAAGACCGATATGAAACCTGTCAAGGGCGACGGGCTGCGCTACCACGGGTGTTCGCCCATCCTCAGCCTGCTGCGGCACAAGGGCATCATCGAGACAGTGGCCTATCCGGCCGACGAGCGGCACGTTTTCGAAAACGCCAAGCTCTTCATGGAAGCCGAGGGCTGGCTACCGGCGCCGGAATCCGCCTATTCCATCTGCTGCGCCATCGACGAGGCCCTCAAATGCCGGGAATCGGGGGAGAAGAAAGCGATCGCCTTCAACATCAGCGGCCACGGCTTTCTGGACATTCCCGGCTACCGGGACGTTTTGGGGCTCGAATAAGCCCGGGCTCTATCAAGAGGTGATGTTGTAGGTCTTGATCTTATAGCCGAGCATCCGCTCGGTGATGCCGAGGATCCGCGCCGCCCGGCTCTTGACACCGTTGGCTTCGCTGAGCGCCCGCTTAATCTCGCGGACTTCCAGCCGCCGGACGCGCTCGGAGAGCGTCAGGTCCTGGCCCATGGCCTCGTCCTCCCTTTTATCCCGGAAGAATACGGGGAGGTCGTCCAGGGTGATCGTGTCGGCCTCGGCAAAGACGGCCGCCCGCTCGATCGTATTCTCCAGCTCCCGGATATTCCCCGGAAACGGGTAGCGGACGACGGCCGCCATGGCCTCCTGGGTGATCCCGCTGATCTTTTTCCCCTCTCGGGCGGCATATTTCTTGACGAAAAAATCAACGAGCGGCGGGATATCCTCTTTCCTTTCGCGCAGCGGCGGCACCTGGATCCGGATGACATTCAGCCGATAGTAGAGGTCGGCCCGGAATTTTTCCTCCCCCATGAGCTTTTCCAGGTCCCGGTTCGTGGCGGCGATGATCCGGACGTCCGCCTTGAGCGGCTTGGAGGAGCCGAGCCGGTAGAATTCCCTGTCCTGGAGGAAGCGCAGGATCTTGACCTGGACCTGGGCCGGCAGGTCGCCGACCTCGTCGAGAAAAAGCGTGCCCCCGGAAGCGGCCTCGAATTTGCCGGTCTTTCGCTCGTGAGCGCCGGTGTAGGAGCCTTTCTCCGCCCCGAACAGCTCGCCCTCGACGAGCGTCTCGGGCAGAGAGGGGATGTTCACGGCCAGATAGGGACCGTCCTTGCGACGGGACGCGTAATGGATGGTCCTGGCCACGAGGTCCTTGCCCGTCCCCGTTTCGCCTCCAATTAGGACGGTCGCGTCGCTCGCGGCGGCCTTGCCGACCAGGCGCGCTACGTCCTCCATCGCGGCCGAGGCGAAGACGAGGTTCTTGGAGCTGAATCTCTCCTCGAGGGTCGTCTTGAGGACCGCCACCTCCCGGCGCAGCTTCTGCCTCTCCAGGGCCCGCTCCACGGCCAGCAGGAATTTGTCGACATCGATCGGCTTGACGATGTAGTCGTAAGCCCCGCGCCTCATGGCCTCGACCGCCGTTTCGATGTTGGCGAAGGCCGTGACGATGATCGGCGTGATGAGAGGATTGATTCGCAGCATCTCCTGGATGACCTCGACGCCCGTCTCGCCGTTGAGCTTGTAATCGACGACGGCGATGTCGATGGGGGTTTGCTCCAGGATCTCCAGCGCCCCCTTCTTAGACGAGGCGTCAAAGACCGCATAGCCCTCGTGCTCGAGGTTCTGCTTGATCAAATGCCGCTGCAGGGGATCGTCTTCGACAACCAGGACCAAGGCCTTACTCATGGCGGTCTCCCGGCAGTTGAATGATGAAGGTCGTTCCCGCGCCGCTTTCGCTCCTGGCCTCGATGCGGCCGTCGTGCGCTTCGACGATCTTCCGGGCGAGGTAGAGGCCGACGCCCATGCCCTGGTCTTTGGTAGTGAAGAAGGGGTCGAAGATGGAGCCCAGCTCTTCCGGGGGGATCCCTTTTCCCGTGTCGGCGATGCGGATCGTGACTCTCCTCCGGGACGTCTCCGCCTCGACGGAAATCGTCCCCTTGTCCGTGGCTTCGAAGGCGTTCCGCAAGAGATTAACGAGGGCTTGGCCGAGGAGGAGCCGGTCGGCGAAGACGGTGACCGGCCCGGGCTCGCTGTAGCGGAAATGGACGTCCGGACGGAGGATTTCCGCGGCCAGGGAATCGCGGGCGGCGAGGACGGCCCCCCGGAGGGGAAAGGCCTGGTTGTTCGGCCGGAAGGGCTTGAGGGCGGCGGAAAAACGGTCGATGATCTCGGAGATCCGGCGGACCTCGGCTTTCCCGAGGGCGGCTTCTTGCCTCGCGTCCGGAGGCCCCTTCCGCTGGATCAGGTCGCAGAGGAGGGAGAGGCTGTTCAGGGGGTTCTTGATCTCGTGGGCGACGGCCGAGGTGAAGGCCGAGATCTCCCGGAAGCGCTCTTTCTCTTTCTTCTCCTCCTCCGCTTCCCTCGTCTTCGTCAGATAGTTTTTCTGCAGGTTGAATACGCCGCTAAAGAAGATGACCCCCACGGCGACCAGGAACCCGAAGACGAGGAGGAAATTGCGGTTGGACCGGGCGAGCATCTCGTCGAGCCGGCTCAGGGAGTACCCGAGGTACAGGAAATAGGATTCGCCGCCCTTGAGGGACAAGGGCGCGAGGAGGTTGAAGATGGAGCCGACCGGGGAGGAGATGATCCAGGGCGCCGTCCGGGACGTGTCGCCGCTGGAAAGGGGGAGATATCCTTCGTAGCGTGATTTCCAGCCCAGGATATTCTTGTCCCGGTCAAGGAGGGCCAGATAATAGACGCCCTCCTCGCCGGCGGCGAACTCGACGACCCGTTCTGGGCTGGTGCCCTCCTCCAGAAAATGGGAGACGTTGACCTTGAGGATTTCGGCCGTAGCCTGGAGCTGCTCGCGGACGAGGGCCTCCGTGTTTCTGCGGACGGCGGCCCTGTTAAGCGAAGAGACCACGAGGAAAATGACGATGATGCCGGCGAAGGGGAGGAAAAAGAAGAGCAGAAAGTTGGTTCGTCTCACATTCCTCGGCCCCGTCGCTTCCCCTGCCGGTTCATCGGCCCGCCGCGCCAGTTCGGAAACCCGCGGCCGTCGCGCAGGCGGAAGGTCTCGCCGCCGGCCTGGAGTTCGCGGGCGATGAGAAAGTAATTGTCATCCTTGACGTAGAAGGAGCCGACGATCTTGACGGGCTCCCCTTGGTGGAGGTCCTGGTCGAAAAACCAGGCGGGGCTGAGCTCGACCTTGTATCGCTGCCCTGTCTTCTTCTCCTCCAGGACGAGGATGAGGAAGGGAGAGCGGTCTTCATACCGGGGCTCTAAGAGGATCTCTCGGATGACGCCTTCCACACGGCGCTCGGTATCGACATTATAAAAACGGGAGGGCTGCTGAGCGGCCGGCTGGCCGGAGACGCTCGCCGCGCACCCGGCCACCAGGAGAGCGGCGAGGAGGCTCGCGGTCCGCCTCATTTCTCCCCTCCCCAATTGAGGTTCCACGCGACGCCGACGGTCAGAAAATGGCCCCGCCAATCGAACAGCCGGTCGTTCGAATGATTATCGACGTAGGAGTAGCCCAGGACAACGGAGAACGCCGAAAAATCCTTGACTAAGCGGGCATCCCACTGGTTGCGGCGATCCTGCCTCACGGCGCCCACGGAGGCTCCTTCCAGGTTCAGGGCCTCGATCCCCGGAAAGTCCTTCAACGATTTAGTATAGCCCATTTTCAACTGGGTATTCCAGGGCCCCTCGATGGTCAACAGTCCGGACAGGCCGTATCCATTCCAGGAGTAGAGGTCGTAGGAAGGATTTTCGACCTGGTAGAACTCCTCGATCACGCTGAACGGATTTTCCCCGGTGAGCGTCCACTGCCGGACCGCGGAGACCCTGAACCCGAGCCAGTCCCCGACCCCCTGAGCGATCAGCCCGGAGAGGGAGGCGATTTGAATTCCCTGCCCCTGGCCGGACCCGTCCGGCCGGAACATGCCGCCGCGCCAGCCCATGCGGCCGCTGCCCCGTCCCATTCCGTTGCCGGACATCCCATAAACGGGTTCCTCGACCGCGGCCGCGGAAAGGAGAAACGGGTGGATGAAATATTTATAGCCCCAGCCGGCCTCGGCCTTGACCGTTGTCCGCGACTCGAAATAACGGTCCAGCGATAAGTTGACCAGGTGGCTGTGATGGTCGAACAGGGTGTACCGAAAACTCTTGTAGTCGAAGGCGTAGTTCAGCTTCAGGATCGACGCGGGCGTGAGGTAGGACTTGACCGCGGCGACCGACCCGAGCTGGAGGTAGTTGAAATCGGAATAGTCGGACCGATAAACGGCTCCCCCGGCCTTGGCCGCAGCGTAAAAGGCGGTTTTTTCGTTGAAGGAATGGAGATAGTCCAGCCCGAGGTCCTGGGCATAATAGCTCACTTCGGAATTCCTGTAGAGGTAGGAGTACTGGCCGTCGGTAAAAAGGGAAAAAGGCCGGAAGGCCTTATCATAAGAAAAGGCCACGTTCGAAAGCTGGTCCCGCTCGGCGAAGCGGGTCTGGAAAAGGTTGTCTGTGGCGTTTTGGAAGAAAGAGAGGTTCAGGGTGTCGGCCGGGCCGGCCGCGGCCAGACCCAATATAAGAACGACGCTGGCCGTCAGTTTTTTCATGTTGTCCTCCCGCAGGAAAAAAGAAAGGGGCCGAAGCCCCTTTCTCCTGCGTCGTTGGTTCAGCCCCTGCCCTTCCGGTTCGCCTTGCCCTTGGGGCCGGTGCCGTCGCACACCCCGCCGCCGAGGCCGCCCTGGCCATGACGGAAAGAAGCGTTTGACCACTCCTGGCCGCCGTGGAAGCCTTTGCGGTTGCCGCCCTGGTTATCCGACCCGTTCCAACCGAACCGGTTCTTGTAGCCGGTTCCGTCCTCGGGCCTCGTCCAGTCCGGGTCCTGGCAGTTCGGGATGCCGTCGTTGTCATGATCGCGCTGGAAGTCGTTGATGCCGTCGCCGTTCTGGTCCAAGAACATCGACCGCGCCCGGGTCTGGGTAGAAGCCTGCGCCTGGTCGTCCGCCAGGGCCAAACCCGCTCCCAGGATCACGAACAACCCTGCGAGGGCCATTGCTTTTCTTGTGCTCATGTCGAGCCTCCTTTCAGTTAAGCGTTGAGGCCATATATTGAGCAAGCCGCGTGCCATTGCGTAATCCATTTATTATGAATCGATTAGAGAAATCCACATCCGGCTTTTTCCGACAATATTGTCGGGCGGCCGACAAAATTGTCAGTTTGTCGATTTGCGACCAAGCTCTCGCCTCGGAGAGCTTTCGGAGGCAGGAATCAACGGCCGGACTTGAAGCCTGTAGCGACGTGCGTGCCGTCGCAGAACGGCTTGTTCTGGGACTTTCCGCACCGGCAGAGCGTCACCCTGTTGCGGACCTCATATTCGGCGCCGTCGGCCGATTCGATGGGGATGCCGCCTTTAATCCAGATCGGCCCGCTCGTTCCCTCCTGCGGACTTTCAATCAGGCCGATCGAAGGCTCGAGGTCGGGCTCGATCATCCGCCCGGTCTTCTTATCCCAGGCGGTCAGGCTGCCCGACGGGCAAGCGCAGGCCTGGTTGACCGCTTTCTTCCTGGCCTCGGGGTCGCTGGAGCGCTCGGCGTAGGTCCAGGCATCATCTCCCGCGAGGCAGAACCGGGCCGCTTCGCAGAGCTCCTCCGACCAGGTCAAGTCGATTTCCTCCCCGGCCGTTCTCTCCGTCCGGTCGAGCGTGCCCGTTTTGGGGGCCGTTTCCGAGCCGTCGAATCCGCTGGCGACATGGGCTCCGTCACAGAAAGGTTTGTTCCGCGACGCCCCGCAGCGGCACAGGCCGCAGCTCTCCTGGCTCGGATAGCCCGGCCCCTTTTTCCAACGCTCGGGCTTTGCATCGTCCCCCAGGACGACGATGTCCTGCGCCAGCGGGATCCCGCCCGTCGCGATAAGCGGCCCGTCCTTGGTCACTTTGACCCGGCATGTCTTGCCCTTCGGACTCGTCATCCGCGCCCCTTTCTAAAGAAGCTTTTACCGAAATCAGCCCCGGTCCTGGAGACACGACGAGATGAGGTCGGTCAGCTGTTTTTCCTTGAGCCCGGCCAGATACCGGCCGTCGAGCCGGCGGAAGACCGCGCCGTTCTTGAAGAAAAGCACCGTCGGATAGACGTCGACTCCGTGCTCTTCGAACAAGGTTTCGTTGCCGTCAAGGACGATGCGGACAAATTCCGCATCTCCGCCCTCGGCCCGCTTCTCATAGACCGGCAGAAAGGCCAGCGAGAACGGGCACCAGGACGCGTAGAAGAGGACAAAGACCCCGTCGCCGGAACCGGCGGCCTCCCGGACCTCCCGCGCGCTGCACAGCCTGCTCATTTTTTTTCCTTACGGAACGGCCTCCGGATGGTGAAGAGGCATTATAGGCTCGCCGGCCGGGACCGTCAACACGGCGGAAAAATCGGACCCGGGGGGAGACGCCCTATTTCGAGAACTTCAGCTCCCGCAAGAATTCTTTGACCTCAATCAGGTTGAGCCACTTGGTTCTGTTCTGTTCGAATGATTCATAAGTCCAGGCGGCGGGCGGCTCGATCGTTTCCTGCTTTCCTCGTCTGATGATCCCGCATCCGCTGTCGACGTCGACGACGGACATTTCGAGGTCCCTTCGCGCCGCCCTGAGCTTCACCCAGGCTTTCCAGACATCTCCCGTCCAGGCGTGCTGCCCTTGCCAGGGCACGCGCTGCATATCCTCCGTCGTGGGGTTGCAATCGTGGACGACGATCCTGCCCCGGCTGTTCAAGACGGCCAGCGAATTGAGGATATCCCGTTCCACCTGGCCGGCCAGATGAAGGCCGTCGATGAAAATGAGGTCGAAGGAATCATGATTCTGGGCGAAAAACTCATCCGACGTCATGGCAAAGGCCGCCTGGACTTTCCTATTCGGGTCGACGCCGACCTTTCTCCGGCACGTGACCCAATTGTAATTGTCTTCCTGGCGGCCCTGGCCGACCTCCAGGTACGATTGATAATCGAATCGATCCGCGAGCGTGTTCAAGATCGTCGTCCTCGACAACCGGGACCTGGGCGGGATCGTGTTGGCGTCGAGAAGAGACGATCGATAGGGCTGGTCAGTCGAGGTAGACTCCGGCTCGCCCCTGTCCTTTCCGCTTGGACCTGTTTGCGAAGGCGTCTCGGGGGAGTTTCTGCGGCAGGTCGTGGAGGCGAACACAATCGCCAAGAGGAAAACGACGGCAGGCGCCCGGCGGGTCAGATACGACGTCCGGAACATGCTCGCTTCTCCCTGAGAAGATATATTGGATTCAGACAGAGAACGCAAGGCCAAAAACAATGATTTCTGGCCGCCGCAATTCAAAAACCCCTTGACAGGCCCGGCCTGGCCTGTTATCTTATTATTCTGATTATTCAGAATAATAAGATTCATGAGGAGAGCCGCCATGAGCGCCAAAGAGAAGGCCGGCCGCAGCCCCTGCTGCCAGGTCCAGTCGATCGTCAGTGTCGACGAACGGGGCCAGATGGTCCTGCCCAAGGAAGTCCGCCAAGCCGCCGGGATCCGGGCCGGCGATAAGCTGGCCATCGTCATGTGGAAGAAGGGCGGGGAGGTCTGCTGCCTGTCGCTCATCAAGTCCGACTCCCTCACGGGCCTGGTCAAGGGGATGCTGGGGCCGCTGATGAAAGATATCCTTTAATGAGGAGACTGTAGCCATGAAAATGAAGAAGGACGAAATCAAGAAGAAGGTCAGGGAAAGATACGCCGCGGCGGCGACCGGCGGGTCTCCCTGTTGCGGCCCCTCGCCTTGCGGGTGCGGCGACGCGGGTCTCCAGGAAGAGCGCGGGAGCCTCCGCGTCGGCTATACCGCGGAGGAATTGGCCAAGGTGCCGGAGGCGAGCGACCTCGGCCTCGGCTGCGGAAATCCCGCGGCGCTGGCCGGCCTGAAAGAGGGAGAAACCGTCCTCGACCTGGGCGCCGGCGCGGGCATCGATTGCTTCCTCGCGTCCCAGAAGGTCGGGTCGACGGGCCGGGTCATCGGGGTCGACATGACGCCCCAGATGATCGACCGGGCCCGGGAAAACGTCCGGAAAAGCGGCGCCGCCAACATCGAGTTCCGGCTGGGCGAGATCGAGAGCCTGCCCGCGGCCGACAGCTCCGTCGACGTCGTCATCTCGAACTGTGTCATCAACCTTTCTCCCGAGAAAAACAGGGTTTTCCGGGAAGCGTTCCGGGTCCTCAAACCGGGCGGCCGGATGATGGTCTCCGACCTCGTTTTGAGCCGGCCGCTGCCCAAAGCCCTTCAGGAATCCGTCGAGGTCTACGCGGCCTGCGTCGCCGGCGCGATGCTCAGGGACGATTATCTCCGGGAGATCGAGGCGGCCGGGTTCCGCCGGGTCGAGGTCGTGAGCGAGACGTCCTTTCCGGCCGATGCCGTGCTCGATAGCGCGCAGGCGTCGAAGGTCATCCGGCAACTCAAGATCTCTCGCCAGGTGCTCGCGCGGTCCCTCGGTTCGGTCATCAGCCTCAGCGTCCGGGCCTTCAAGGAAGGATAAGGGCGCAGTCGAAGGGGCGAAATCGGCCTGAATTGACCGTAGGGCCGGGTGGCCGTACGTTACATCTGTCCTTAGATAGGGACGACGCGGTCTTCGGAAGACGGCGCCGCTCCCCCCGGCCCGTTCTGGCACGGGACTTGCATAGGGTGATAAATAAGCGTATGAGGGAGGTTGTCATGCCCAGTATGCCTTCTTTGAGCCGCTCCGTCTCGGCCGTTCTCGTCATCCTTCTCCTCGGCGCCTGGTCCTGCAGTGGTGCCGGAATGGGCGGGAGTTTAGCCGCGGAGGGCCCCGTCCTCCGTCTCACGGGCTGGCTCCTCGACCACAGCATGCGGGCCGACGCCAGTCAAGAATTCGGGTCGATAAAGGTCCGCTCCGTTATCCGCCGTTTTTCGACGGCCGAGGAACTCCAGGAGATCCGGCGGTTCGCCGAGGCCGGCGACGAGCTGGGATTCCAGAAGGCTTTCGGGAGGCTGGACATCGCTTCGGTGGAAACCCCGACGGTCTCAGGGCTGAGGCAGCGCTGTTATGCCGCCATCGAACAGCCGTCGCCCCAGGGCGTCCGTATTCTCCTTTTCTCCGAGGGTATCGTGTCCCCGGTCATGAAAATGTGGTCTACGAGAATCACGGAATACCGTTTGAACCAGAAGCACGAGGGAGAAGGTTCGGTTTACAGGGCTCGGGTCGTCATCACGGAGGAGGGCGATATCGTGCTCGAGAGGATCTCCCCTGAAACGCCCGTCCAGATCACCAACGTCCGGCCGATCAAGTAGCCCCGACCGGCCCTTTTTTAGAACGCTCACGCCCGCATCCGGCGCCAACACCACGACGCTCGTTTGACCCGCGGCGCGTCCTATGATAATTATGGGTCGCGATCTTAGCCAGGATCCTCCACCATGCCCGAAATGACCGGCCGCACGCTCAAGCACTATAAGATCGAGTCTGTGCTCGGCAAGGGCGGGATGGGGGTCGTCTACCGGGCCCGTGATATCCGCCTCGACCGGCCCGTGGCCCTGAAAATGCTGACCGGGGACAGGGTTTCGGATCCCGAGCGCCGGACGCGGTTCCTCCGCGAAGCCAGGTCGGCGGCGGGCCTGACCCATCCCGCCATCGCTCAGATCTATGACATCGACGAAGCCGAGGGCAGCGTTTTCATCGCCATGGAATTCGTCGACGGCAAGACCGTCGGCCGGCTGATCGCCGAACGCGAGCTCGACCTTGTCGGCGCGGTCGAGATTACCTTCCAGATCGCGGAGGGCCTGGCCCGGGCCCACGAAGCCGGCGTCATCCACCGGGACATCAAGTCTGAGAACATCATGGTGACGCCGGACGGTCACGCCAAGCTTCTCGATTTCGGCCTGGCCAAGTTGCTGGCGCCGGCCGAGGAGGAGACCGCCGCGCCCGGAGATTTGAGCCGGACGCTGACGAAGCCCGGTCCGCCCACGCTGCCGGGCCTGGTCATGGGAACCCTCAACTACATGAGTCCCGAGCAGGCCCGCGGACTGGCCCTCGACCCGCGGAGCGATATTTTCTCTCTGGGCGTCGTTTTCTACGAGATGCTGACGGGCGAGCGGCCGTTCAAGGGGGATACGCCGATCGACACGATGCACTCGATCGCCTATGAGGAAGCCAAGCCGGTGACCATCATGCGCCGCAACCTTTCGCCCGAGGTCCACCGGATCGTCTCCCGCTGCCTCAGAAAACGCCGGGAGGACCGCTACCCGGATGCCCGGGCGCTGGCCGCCGACCTCAAGCGTTTGAAACAGGACCTCGAATCCGGGACCCGGCGTTCGCTGCCCGCCGGAGAGCGTTTCCGGCAGTGGCTGGAGCGGGCCAAGTCCGCCGTTCCCCTGGGGAGCGGCGGGGTCGTCATCCTGGCCGCGGCGCTCATCGTCTCGATCGTTCTGCTGGCGGCGAGGATCAACTGGGGCGGGCTCATCGGCCCGGCGATCATCGCCTTCCTGCTCTACAGGTTCGCGCGGAGCCGCCGGCGGCGGATGCTCAACGGGTTCGCCCGCAAACTAGCCAAGCTGCCGGCCGTCCGCGCCGTCGTCTTGCGCGAAGACCGGGTGGTCGTGGTGGTCGACAAGGCCCAAGCGAGCGTTTACCTCAGGGTCACGAGCCTCATCGAAGAGGTCAATCGAAGGCTT
>Ga0299915_10003305_pt1 | contig 11693 bp, 9 predicted proteins | sample RVTome_13_FD_200263 | JGI IMG/M metagenome (GOLD analysis project Ga0299915, IMG submission 200263) | Soil microbial communities from uranium-contaminated site in the Upper Colorado River Basin, Wyoming, United States - RVT92D227 (version 2) ... | reverse complement strand
ATACAGGTATTCGGGATTATCGGCGAACGACAGGATCAGCGAACGCCCTACCAGGAGATAGGCCTTGATCTCGGGGGAGGCGGTCCCCGTATAATCTCCGACAGGTTTCTTTTCCGCCGGCCTATAATAGACGTTGTCGTCGAACCCAACGTTGCTCAGCCGGAGAATCGGAAGGACACGGAACGGCCCGAATCTCAGTTTGACCCGATCCCGGATATCGCTCAGCTCGTCTTGAAAGTTTCGGTAGCTTTGGCCGAAGGCGGCGACGCCTGATCCCGCGATCCATGCGGCCGCAAGGATGATCCTGAGTCTTTTCATCTGACGATCTTCTTGGCCAGGACATAGGCCGCAGCGATGAGGGCAAGCCAGGGCCAGACCCTCTTCCATATTAATAGAACGGCTCTTTTCATCGGTAAGGCGCCCACGAGGCGACGGTCAGGAAAAGTCCGCAGGCCCCGGGTCCACAGAAAACCCCCGGAACATTTTCATGAAAGACAGCCTCTTGACCAGCGCCAGGATCAGGTCCCCGTGCCAGTCGAAGTCTCCTGTTTCCCGGATGATGGGAATGACTCCGTCGGTCTGGGCGAGGTGGAAAATTCGTTCCATCTGGAGATCGCTCAAGCGGGCGCAGATCCGTCTGGCCATGCCTCCCAGGACGATCTCCCTCTGGACGGCGGCCTTCCAGGCATTCTCATACCCGGAGAGGGCCTTCACCGTAAAATTGTTCTTCGCGAAGCGCTCAACGATGATCCGGGCGGCGATGTCCGCTCCGAGCAGTCCAAAGGCTACGCCGCCTCCAGTCGTCGTTTTGACCTGTCCCGCCGCCTCGCCGACCGCCAAGACGCGCTCGCCGAAAGTCCTCGAGAACAATCCCTGGGCGATGACCTTGACCTTGATCCCGGCTATAACCGCTTCAGCCGAGCGATCCGGAAAAGACGTCTTCATCATTTTCGAGAGATATGTTTTTGGGTCGCGGCGGGTCAGCATCCCGACCCGGAGGCGCTTCCGTCCGGAAGGAACCATCCAGGCAAAACCGCCGGGGGCGACATCCCTGCCTACGAAGATCGCCGCCGGAACATCGATGTCTGCCTCGACTTCGATCTGCGCCCCGTTCAGGTATTCCTTCGGCGTGCCTAAGCCGATTTTCTTGTGAAGGCTGTAATCGATCCCGGACGCGACGACCGCCAACCGCGCGGAATAGGCGCTTTTCTTCCCATCTTCCGTCCTAGCGGAGATATTGACGCCATCGTCCGAAATCCGGACATCCTCCGCCCTGGTGTCCAGCTCGATAGCAGCACCCTTCTTCAAGGCTTCCCTGGCCAGGTTCCGGTCGAACCTCCCCCGATCCACAACATAAGCGAAAGCCGTGGGATGACGGTAAACGATGGATGTCCCAAAGGGCGATACGAGCCGGACCGCCTGGAGTTCGCCGAGGGTGGAGTCCCTGTTCAACCCGAAATCATCGAAGACCTCTTTACCGATGATCCCGGCGCAGACAACGTTGGAACCGATTCCATCCTTTTTCTCGAGAACCCGGACGTCGATCCCGGACTCCGCCAAGCGGGCGGCCAGACGAAGCCCGCTCGGCCCTCCCCCGACGATAAGAACGTCCGATCGTTTCATGATAATCTTATCTAATTGTCCAATGCGTTTTATCTCTATTTAATTGATTAATTCGAGGGTTGTCAACAGAGTTTTCCGAGTGCGCTCAGACTTTATTTGCCCTGGACTCCCATTTTCCACGGAAGGTAATCCAAAAGGAGAGGGTGATGAGCTTCAGGTCCAACCAGAAGCTCCGCTTCCGAATATAGAGGAGGTCGCAGCGGAACTTCTTTCGCCTGGGCGTATCCCCGGGAAGGTAAACTTGGGTCAGCCCCGTCAGGCCGGGCTTGACGGCGTGGCGCTGATGATAGCCGGGAATGTCCTCGATGGCCCTCGTATCCGGATTCCCATGGACCTCCTCTTCATTCGGCCGGAGGGCCCTGGGACCGACGAAGCTCATGTCCCCCCTGAAGATGTTCCAGAGCTGGGGAAGCTCGTCCATGGCCATGGCCCTCAGAATACGGCCGATCTTCGTCACCCGCGGGTCGTTCTCGACGGCTTGCACGGGCCCCCGGTCCTTTTCGGCGTTCATGATCATGGAGCGGAATTTCAACGCTTTAAAAATGCGGCCGTCTTTTCCTACCCGCTCCTGGGCATAAAAAACCGGCCCGCGGTCCTGAATCCAAATGAGGAATGAAAAGACCAGCCAGAACGGCGAGGACAGGACCAGGCCGATGAACGAGAGCGCGATGTCGAAGGGACGCTTGAGGAAGAGGGCCTTGACGAACCTGCCGTTCGAAGGCTTCTTGCGGTTCAGGAATTTCGTCCCCAGGACGGTAAGGATTCCGGCCGAGTCGACGCCCCAATCGATGGGGCTTCCGTACCGGTGCGGGACAAAGCTTTGAAGGTACTCATCCAGGAACCCGTAGGCGACGGAGACGAGCCCCGCCCGGAGCGCCCAGCCCGCCTCCCATCTCCGGACGTCGGGCCCCCGGAAGGCGCGGTAAAGAAGATAGGCCAGGACGCCATACTCGATGAAGTGCAGGGACTTCCGAAAGATGATGTAGAACACGCCGACGGCCGCTTCGGAAGCGTGCGGGAACAGCCATCGGAATACGGCCGTTGAGATCTCATAGGTGATGCTGCTGCTCAGGGCGCGGTTACCGACCGGAAAAAAGAACGCCATCCAGAGGATGGGCGGAAGCCAGTAATTAAGGAACCGTTTCGTCCGGCTCATGACGGGAACTCGACGCCGGAAACAGACTTCAACAAGGCTTCGTACCGGTCCGTGATCATCTTCCGGGCGAAATTGTCGACGACATATCGACGGGCATTCGAGGCCATCTCCCGACGCCCATCAGGATCCTCTTTCATCCGGAGGACCAGCTCCCGGATCCCCGCGACATCGTCAGGTGGAACGACATCGCCGCAGCGGTTTCCGCGGATGAGCGCAGCGACCTCGGAATCGGACGGCGCCAGCCCCAGAACCGGCCGTCCCGCGGCCAGGAAATTATAGAGTTTGGACGGGACGGATATCTGCGATTTTTCCTTGTCTAGGGGGACGAGGAGGACGTCGCTCGAGGCCAGGAGCCGGGGCAGGTCCTCGTACGGCTGGAAGGGGAGAAACCGGACGTTATCCGTCCCGAGCTCGTCGGCCCTCTTCTGCAGTTCCGCCCTTTTCAGGCCTTCGCCGACGATCACGAAAACGACGTCCTTGTCCTCCCTCAAGGCTGCGGCCGCTTCGAGGACCTTTTCCAGGGCCCGGTTGCTGCTGATGCTGATCGTCCCCGAATACATCATGACGAACTTATCATGGAGGCCGTATTTCCTGGAGACGGGGTTCTCCTTGGGAAGGGGTTTCAAGAAATCGGTGTCCACCCAATTCGGGATCACGGTCAATTTCTCCCGGGGAACACCCTTATCCAGAAGGTTCTTCAGGAAGCCTTCCCCGATGACGATGATATGGTCGGAGATCCCATAAACCCATTTCTCGAGGCCCTGGGCAAACCGGATTGCCGCGCGATTCCTGAGGATCCCGGATTCGATGGACAGGTCGGGATGGATGTCCTGGACATTGAGCACGACCCGGACGCCACGGAGCTTCGCGGCGAGGAAGCCGGTGAGACCAAGTTGTAGGGGCGGAGTGCGCAGAAAGAGAACGTCCCTCTTCCTAAAGGTTAGAGCGTTCAGGATCGTCCCCGCCGCATAGATGTTCCAGGCGACGAGCCGCCCGATAGGGTGGGGCGTGGTGTTGGTCCAGAACCGCTTGACGACGAAACCGTTCATCTTCCGGCGGGAGAAAAGAATCCCTTTGAGCTCCGGCGGGCGTCGTCTCGGGATCGTCGTCACGACCTCAACCTCATGCCCCCGCGCGGCCAGGTCGGAAGCCAGCTCGTTGATGAGGATCGGAGCGCTACCGAAATCCGGCAGGAAGTACATCGTATGGATTGAGATCTTCATGTCAGGGCCGGACACTTTTGGTCCCGGCCGGGGCGACAGTCTCCGCGGGGACCCCGGAGGCCGACGCCCCCCCTTCATCGGGTCCCCCGGCGTTCTCCTGGTCCCAGACCCAGATGTAGGCCACGGCCGGGACGAGGAGCAGGAGATCGACCCCATAGAAGGCCGCCGTCGATTCGAAGAAGCTACGGCCGGTCAAAAATCCGATGATCAGGACGGATTGCATGAGGAGAGGGAGATCGCGCCCCGTGACCCCCCGGATTCTCTTCATGAGCCCTGACCGGAGGATGAGGACCCAAACCGCGACGATCGCTGACGTGAAGAGCACGGCCCCGAATACGCCGGCGTGGATGGCCGAGTGAAGGTAGGAATTGTGCATGTGCTCGGAATTGAGCATCAGACGGTCCGCGTGGAATCCCCAACCCAGGAAGGGCGAGTGCTTGATCTGGGCCAACCCTTTGCGCCAGGTATAATCCCGTCCCGTCAGAAACATAAGCCTTTCAACGTGGCCGTGGACGCGCCATTTGATGCCGGACAGATAGACCAGATAGGTCGCCGCTGGGCCGATGACGAGGAACCTCAGGTCGACTCCCAGGATTATGACCAGAAGGACGCCGGAGATCGCCAGCCCCAGCAGGGAGGTCCGTGACCGCGTCTGAGCCAGCATGAACAGGGCCGGCAGAAGCAGGATCCCCCAGAGGAACTTGCTCCTTTTTTGTCGCTGGCAAATCAAATAAGTAAACGCGATGATGGTCATCACAAGCGCGAAACGTCCGACGCCGTTGGCCCTCATTTCGCCAAGGTTGAAGGGGAGCCCGTAGAATTGGGAGAAGCGCTCGTCCGATCCGCCCACCCGAAGCACATCCGGGATCAACAAGAAGAAGATGAGCGCTACGACGATATTGTTCAGGTAAAGGATCTTCCTGAGCCTGTCCAAGGGGTCCGGCATCTCCACGGCGACCCAGACAACAAGAAGGGGGGCGAGGTATTCGCCGGCCCAGTACAGAGCCGTCATCCGGTTCGGAGACAGAAAAATGGAGGACACCGCGCCAACCGCAAAGTAGCCGAACAGGAACCCCGCGGGCATCTGGAAGAAGGAGAAGCCGGGCCTTTTGATCAGTATCCACATCAGGCTCAGATAAACGGCCGCGATGGGAAAAAGGATTCGCACGGCCTGAATTACTGACAGGGGATCGGAAAGCCCTCCTGCCAGACGGAGGTTATAGATCCCCGTGAACATCCCTCCCCAAACGAGGAGCCAGAGGAATTCTGTGAAGGCCATCGTTTATTCCCCGCCGTCCCGCGGCGCCCGGAACCGCCCGGGGCCGGCGGGCCGGGATCGCGAGATTTCCTTGCGCAGATAGGCGTTCAAGACCGTGCCGAGACGGAAACGATCGGTGATCCTCATCGCCAGATAGATCCCTTTCCAGGCCCAATCCCCCCGAAGGGCCCCGCCACCTATGGTGCGGATCTTTGCGCAGTTCAGTTTCGAGACCGTTTCCAGAGCAATCGCCCGGAAACCCTTCCGTTCAAAGAGCACGATTAATCCCCTCCTGCTGAAAAAGTTCAGGTGCTCGGGGGGACAGATGAACATGTCTTTTGTCCCCTGCAGCCTGGAAAGGAGCGAACCGAAATGCGGAACAGCGACGGCGACGATCCCTCCCGGGACCAGGATCGTGCCCAGGTTCGCTACGAATGCCGCCGGATCGATGACGTGCTCCAGGATGTGGCTCGCCAGAGCGACGTCGAACCGTCCCCGGCATCTCGCGGCAAGATCTTTGTCGAACATGTCCGGCAAAGGCTCGAAGCCGTTGACCTCCCTGAAGATCCTTCTCGAATTCTCGTTCGGTTCGCAGGCTGTAACGTCGTAGCCAGCGTCGTGGGCCGCTTTCGAGAACTCCCCGAAGCCGGCCCCGACGTCCATGAGCCTCGGGCCTTTGGAGAGCCGGCGGCAGTGACTGGTCAATCGGGAAGCGTCCATTGAAGCCCCGGGGTAGTAGGTCCGATCAAGCTCCCGGAATTCCTCGATCGAGACATTCTTATAACGCGATCCCTTATAGAAGGCTCCGATCTCTTCCCGCTGCGGCCGAGGCCAGACGAACGCGCTTCGGCAGGAGCGGCATTTCCGTATCGGATACGTCCCGAGATTATTGGCCTTGATCAGCCAGAGCCCCGTACACGTTGATCCGCAGGCCGGGCAAAGGATCGCCATAAACCCCGACATCCGCCCTCCTCTAGGCTCGCAAATTCACTCCCGACGGGTCCTCGGACCCCCGGGGCCCCGGGACGATCGAACGATAGATCTCATGGAGTCTCTCTCCCAGGGCATCCCAGAGATAATATTCGGCCGCCCGCTTCCGGGCTGCCTCCCCCAGGGCCGCCCGGAATCCCTCGTCGTCATGAAGGGTCTTCAAGGCGCGGCCCATCTCCAGGGCGACGCGATCGGGATCCGAGGGGCTGACCTTTATCCCCCACTCCGCCCGGACGTGGGAGCCGGGGCCGCCCGAGCCCAAGCAGATCACCGGAAGCCCCGAGGCCATGGCTTCAACGACGACCGCGCCTCCGCCGTCCCGGAAGCTCGGGAACAGGAAGACGTCGGATGACCGCATCGCCTTCAGGACCTCGTTGCGCGGAAGCCAATCCTGGATCCTCACGGAATCGCCCAGCCCCATCTCCTCGATGAGCCGATTCAGCCTTTCCTCCTCGGGCCCCTTTCCGATGATGAGCATCCGCGCGCCCGGGCGCTCGGACGCGAACCGGCCGAAGGCGCGGATCGCGAGGGCAAACCCTTTGAGACGGTGGAGGCGGCCGGCTGTCAGGACCCGAAAGGCCCCGGCCTCTCGGGCCCCAACCGGCCCCGGAAGGATATCGTCCCCGGATATGCCGTTGACCGGGAAGAAAACGACCTTGTCCCGGAAGCGTTCCGGGACGAGGTCGCGGGTTTCTCTATTGCAGACGAGGACTGCCTTCGCCCGCCTGATCGCCCGGCGGCGGACGGGGTCCCGCCTGCCGAACCATTGGGCGATGTTCCGGGTGTCCTCCGCGAACCGCCCGTAGAGTGAATGTTCCGACCGGAGGGGCTTCGGAGTCCTCTGCCCCCCGCCCACGGGTCCCCAGACGAACGGCACGGGAAGGAAAGCCCCTATATAGCTGGCGATCCAATCGTTACCGAACGTCACATGGTGGGCAATGTCGAACCCGATCTCCTTATGGAGCCTTCGGGCGACCCTCCAGGCTTTGATCTGCCAGAGGTAATAATAGATCCTCTGCCCGAATTCGATCCTGTACAGCCATTTCAGCGCGGCCGGCAGTTCCACGAAGAAGAACTGGGGCGAACCGTCCGTCCCCGTCGGCCGAGCACTCTCTACGCCCGGCTTGTTGTAGCTGTGCGAGATCACCCAGAGGTCATGGAATCGGCCCAGTTGTTCCACCAGCCTCCATCCGGTCAGGTCTTCCCCTGGGTGAAGATGGACGGACCCCGAGGGATTGCAGGCGTAGGCAGAAACGAGGACTTTCATAGGTCGCCCCTTACGGGTTCGATCGGATCCCCTTCGAGCTGGCCTTCATGGCCTCGGCGTCTCCTCTCCGCGGCCGTTGAAAGGGTTGCCTGGGCCAGGCCTGCCAGATTCCCGACGAAACGTCGAAAATGATATCCGTTCCTGCGTCGGATCGCGAGGGCAAGGTTCATGAAGGTCCTGATCAAGAGAGCCCATACGCATCTCGGAATGGAGAGCTCCGGGTTCTTCCCGACGAAATGGAGCCGATTACGGACTTCCCTGAGTCCGAAGACGAATCCGTTCCCGCGGCCGCTGGCCGCGGGAAGATGGCTGTACCGAGAGCCGGGGAGGACGACCAGCCGGAATTCCTTCCCCACCCTGTAGCTGTAATCGAGGTCTTCTAGATAGCTGTACCCGTCGAACCAGTCATCGAAGCGGAACCGTTCGAAAATGCGCCTCCGCCAGACTGCCGTCGCGGGGAGCCAATCCGTAGGCGTCACGGAGCCAACAGTACCGATCTGCGTTTGAAAGCCGGAAGGCATCACCGCACCCTTGCAGGAGCTGTACAATCCCAGGAGCTCGGCCAGACGGGACGTCTTCAGGAACGACCAATCGAGGGGCGGGTGATTGGTCATGTTCAAAGCGGCCCCCCCGATCTTGACGGACGCCGCCTCCCAGAATTCCATCATGCTCTCCAGGGCTCCGGGTTCGAGGACGGCGTCATCGTCCAGAAACCCGACGAACGCGACGTCGGCGGCGACCGCCGTCAAGCCCATATTCCTTTGGCGGGCTGCGGAAGGCTTCGGGGTCGTCAGGTAGGCGGGATTCAATTCCGGGAAATCCAGGACTGCAGCTTCCACACGGTTCGCGCCTCCGTCGACGACGACAACTTGGTCCGGCCTTCGAGACTGGGCGCTCAGGCTTTCCAACAGCCTCCGAATTTCGATGGGGCGGTCTTTCGTGGCGATGATGAGCGCCAGCTTGTCGGGAATCATGACGCGTGCGCTCCCGTGTGGCCTCTCACAACATCCGTGACGACGGCCCGGACCTCTCGGGCGAACCGGTCGACGGAGAACATCTCCTTCCGGTCCTCGAGATGCTCGCTAAGGGCGGCCTGCAGGTTCTCGTCCCTCAGTACGCGCCCGATCTTCCCGACAGCGTCCTCCCGGCCGAAGTAGATGAGTTCCGGCCGTCCGACGATCTCAGTCTGGCCGCCGCCCTCCGGGACCCATACGAGGCAGCCCGCCTTGACCATTTCCGCAACGGCGATCCCGAACGCTTCGTTCCAGCAGGCTGATATCCCGAAGCGATGGCGACCGACGAACGCCGCTTTGTCCTCTCCCACCATTTTCCCTTCCAGGAACACCCAGGCCGCGTTCTGCAGACAGAGGGCCCTGATCCTTTTCATGTATCCGGGATCGCTCGAGTCCCCGACGATGTGGAGATGGATATCGGATCCGCGCTCACGGATTGCCTTCAGGATCCCGATGATGGACTCAATGTCCTTTTCCGGGGAGATCCTTCCCAGGTAGACGAACCCTGGCTCCCGTTCGTCCCAGGGGACGCCCCGGGGGACGTCGACGACCGGAGGATAGATCCGGCGGGTCTCTATCCCGAAGGCTTCCCGAAGGGTTCGGACGGTCCAATCCGAATTGGCGATGGTTAGATTCCTTTTCCATCCGTCCCTGGACGCCCGGGACAGTGCCCTGGCCAGGGAAAGGTAAGGTCCCCGGATGATCCGGCTCCGGCGAAGGGCGCGGACAAGGGTCCTCGGATCGTTCCTGTCCCTTTCGCGGAGGACATCGTCAAAGGAAAAATCGGCGATGAACTGGATGCCCTTCACGCCGAAATCCATGATGCTGTAGGTCGAGATCATGAGATCGAATCGGGAGGCATTCTCCCGGCAATATCGCGCCGCGCGGGTGGACCTCAGGGCGGCAAAACGGCTCCTCGCGAAAGCCGGGATGGGAAAGGAAACGATGCGGATCCGGTCCCCGCAAAAGTGAGTTCCGTAATACCGGTTAAGTTTTTCCAGGTCAGGGCTCCCCATGGTGACCAGAGTGATATCATGATCCCCTTCGAGCGCCTCGGCGGCGCGCAGGGCTCTAGCTTCGGACCCGCCGCCTTCGCGGAGTTGAGGATGGATGATGGCGATCCTGGGTTTATCGATCATCCTGTCGTGCGCGTTCTTCCCAGTCCCAACTTTAACATGCCAAAATAGCCGAAAACGATCTAAACGATATTCAAGACCCCGAATCGGGTCACTTCCAGATAGCGAATAATATATGGGATTCTGATGATGTCCGGGGCATATCTTTAAAAGGCCCGCAGTTATTTTTTTCAGGCTACCGCCGTTGGCAAAATCCATCTATCTTGGTTGTGAAAAAATATTTACGCTTTTGCGAAGATCACAAGCCCGACACCCAGCATTATATCCAAAAACAGGGAGAAAATCGAAAGCTTGCGCATGTTCGTCCAGCCGCCTGCATCATAGGCCCGCCCCCACTGGCCTCACAATCGTCTAAGAGGATGAATCACTGGGTGAAAATCGCCTTTCGGATCTCACCCATAAGGGTGAGGAAAACCGCTGTTACGCTCCTCGTCTTCCCGGCTTTGACAATTTCCGTCATTAGGGATATAAAAGACTCAAGAACATGAATCCTCAAAAATCCGGCTTCGTCGCCATGGCCATCCTTTTAGCGCTCTTCTTGCCTTCAGCCCGCCTGCTTCCCGCCCAAGCGATCGATCCCTTTTACCTCAAATTGTTCCAGGACGGCGAAGCCGCCTTCCGGGCCCAAGACTACGCGAAGGCTGTAAAGGACCTCGAGGTCGCGGTGTTCGGACTATCGGCCGACCGGACGAAAGCGGCCAAGGCCTGTATTTATTTGAGCCTGAGCCATAATGCCCTCAAGAACAGGGACCTGAGCCGCCAGTTCCTGGTGCGGGCGGCCGGGCTTGTAGGAAAGGAGGGCCCTGGGTCTCTTGGCCTGGACATGGACGCCCTGAACGGTTACGAACGGCTGATCGAGGACTTCCGGATCACACTCGGCGCGCCGGAGGAACAAACCGGCGTCGTCTGGGATAAAGCGGCAGCGGAACCTCCGGCGCAGAGAACGAAACGTCCTATCGATCCGTCCAAAGTCAGGGAGCTTGAAGCCCGGTTGAAGGCCTCACCGGATGAGGCTGCCATCCGGTACGAATTGGGTTCGCTCTATTTCGAGCAGGGAAGCTACAAGAAGGTTGTCGGGATCATGGAAGGCATCCTTAAAAAACGCCCCGAAGAGGTCTCTGCGGTTTTTCATCTGGCCAGGGCGAGGTTCTTCCAGAAGGAATTCCGGAAGGCCAATGACGGGTTCCATAAGGTTATCAGCCCCGCTTCGGAGAACCAGATCACCAAGGATATGGTCCTCCGGTCCACGATCTATCTAACACTCTGCCTCTATGAGCTGAGGCAAAAGGAAAGCCTCGCGTCATATCTGGATTACGTTTCCCAGAACATTCCCCTGGCCGAACTCAAACGGATCCTGGCCGACGAAGGCCTCGCGGAACGATGGGCCCTCCTTAAAACGCGGAATGCGAGCGCGGGTTAAGGCCTAAACCGCCCGGTCTATTTGACACTCCCCTTGCCCTCATCTATACTGAGTTTTTCTTGCCTGAAAGACCATGACGCAAATAGAAAAAGCCAAAAAAGGGATCATTTCCCTGCAGCTTAGGAAGATTGCCAAGGCCGAAGGGATTTCCCCTGAACACCTGCGCGAGCTCGTGGCCTCGGGCAAAGTCGTCATCCCGTGGAATCCCATCCACGCTCCCGCCCGCCTGTCGGGCATCGGGAAGGGATTACGGACCAAGGTCAACGTCAACATCGGCACATCGAAGGACTTCCCGCGCCTCGCGACCGAGCTCAAGAAGGTCGCCGTAAGTCTCCTCTACGGGGCCGACACGATCATGGACCTGAGCACGGGGGGGGATATCCGTAAGATCAGGCGCCGGATCCTCGCCGAAACCCCTCTCCCCCTGGGGACGGTGCCGATCTACCAGGCCGCCATCAAAGCCATCGAGACGCACGGCACGATCGTGGACATGACCGAGGAAGACCTCTTCGAGGCCATCGAAACCCAGGCCCGGGAGGGCGTCGACTTCATGACCGTCCATTCCGGCCTGACCATGAAGGCCATCGACAGGCTTAAACAGCAGGGC
>Ga0299915_10003302_pt1 | contig 11703 bp, 10 predicted proteins | sample RVTome_13_FD_200263 | JGI IMG/M metagenome (GOLD analysis project Ga0299915, IMG submission 200263) | Soil microbial communities from uranium-contaminated site in the Upper Colorado River Basin, Wyoming, United States - RVT92D227 (version 2) ... | reverse complement strand
TTGTAAATCCCATTACATCTAAATCTTTTGGTCCATAGCTAACAAAATTTGACCATGGGATAGCTGCTTCAATTATATATCCTTTTGCAAGCCTGGTTGCAGCAACCTTAACACCTTTCGGGACTTCAGATGGATAGTAGATATATGATTCAGCAGGAATGCTTGCAAAGTTTCCGCCAGAAAGGTCAATTTGCAGATCATCACTTGAATAGAACGGAATACTAAAATCACCGGCAAGGTCTGTATCAAAAACTATGGACAGGCTGTCACCTTTATTTATTTGATTACCCGTAAATGACTGGTTGAATACGTCGTCTATTACCTGAACTGCCAAATAAAAATTTGCATCATCCCAGCATGTATAATAAATGCCGGAGCAGTCCTTTAAATTGGTAAAATTCTCTTTTTTTATAGTTGGATTTGAGATTGAAGCTTCATCAAAAAATTCCCACTCACTTATACTGCCATCAATGACTGGAGCAGTATAAGCTTTAAAAGCAAAGACGGGCGCTCCGCTTTGAGTTCTGTATTGGGACCCGTCAAGAGCCTCCTGTTTCTTTTTTTCGATATCTACACTTCTTGGCGATGTGTCTGTAGTTTCACTTTCATATTCAACAACAAATTTAATCTTATTGGAACTTGATATAACGCTATCTTTGTCGTCTACCAGGTTTGCAACGATTTCATATTCTCCCGATTCTTCAGGATTCCAGTTATACTCATAAGGAGGGGAGTTGAATGTTTTTATTTCATCCGTATCATTTACAACCAGTTTTAATTTATAATCAAGACTCTCTATATCTTTGGATTTTACGACAATTGGAACGGTTTCACTATTGTTGACTAAATTAAAAATCTGATCATTTGAAGGGGAAGTAATATAAATGGAATAAGATACAGATCCTGTGTCAGTTTTTACGGTACCACCAGAGAAAAAAGGTAAAGGATATTTTGCTTTAAATAACAGGATAAAAATTACAGCACTTATTATTATTAACACAAAAATAATAAATGGGAACCTATCAGTAATGCTTGTATATTTATTGTAATTCTTTTTCATTCTTTTTTATCCTTATTCCTTTCATCTATCAAGGTTTGAGCCAAATGCGCAGGCAGCTCTTCATAATGAGAAAATTTCTGCTTGAACATGCCTCTGCCTTGAGTTATTGATTTCAAATCTACCGAGTAATTAAAGGCTTCTGATTGAGGTGCAGTTGCTTTTATTATCTGGGTTTTGTTTTCAGATGGTATCATAGTGATGATTTTCCCTCTCTTGGAATTAATATCACCGATTATGTCACCCATATATTTTTCAGGAATTGTAATTTCAAGCTCCATTATGGGTTCCAGTATCACAGGGCTGGCTTCGGACATACCCCTTTTAAACGCCATTGATGCTGCTATTTTGAAAGCCATGTCTGATGAGTCCACAGTATGGAATGAACCATCGTAGAGGTTTACAGAAACGTCAACTACCGGAAAACCGGCAAGCGCCCCTGCAATAAGTGACTCTCTTATACCTTTTTCAACACTGGGAATGTAGTTTTTTGGTATTGAACCACCGAAGATGCTGTCTTCGAATTTAAAGCCTTCACCACTTTTAAGTGGTTTTAACTCGATGAACACATGACCGTACTGGCCCCTGCCACCAGATTGCTTTTTATATTTATATTCTGTTTTGGCGTCTTTTTTAATAGTTTCCTTGTATGCGACTTCAGGTATAGACATTGTTACATCTATATCGAATTTTTCCTTAAGGTTTTCCCTAACAACTGAAAGGTGAAGGTCTCCCATTCCCCATACAATACTTTGATGTACTTCAAGATTTAGTTCGGTTCTAAGGGTCGGGTCCTCCTCAATTATCCTTGATAAACCCATTCCAATTTTTTCTTCATCACCTTTACTTACGGGTAGTATAGCTCTGGGAAGTGTAGGCTCAGGATATATTGTTTTTTCCATCCCAATAGGCTTATCTGCATTGCAAATAGTATCGTCATTGGATATGTCCATTATTTTTGAAACAGCTGCAATATCACCACATGTTGCTTCGTTTAAATCTGATTGTTCTTTACCTTGCAGTTCAAATAAATTAGTGAATTTATGTGAGCCCTTTGTTCCGGGCAGGTAATAACTGCCGTTGGTTTTAATTGTACCCGAAAAAATCCTGAATATTGATAGCTTGCCTATATATGGATCGGCCATTGTTTTAAAAACATAAGCAAGAACCGGGCCGTCACTTGCCGGTTTTATTTCTATTTCAGAATCTTTTCCAATTTCTTTGGCTTTCAAAGGCTTGATTTCCTGAGGTGAAGGCAACAGATTATTTATATAATCCATCAGTATATCAATACCGATATTTTTACCTGAAGAAGTCGCAAAAACCGGTATAACCTTGCTTTCAACAACCGCATTCTTAAATACCCCGCTTATAATTGAAGCTTCAATTTTTTCGCCGTCAAGATATTTATTTAAAAGATCATCATTTGTTTCGACTATTGATTCCACAAGCCTGTTGTGATAATTTTCAACCTCTGATTTTTTACTTTCATCAACTGCAGATTTTACTCCCTGGTATGCACCATTCTTATATACATACGACTGATTCTGCAGCAAGTCTATAACACCACAAAAAGATTCGCCTTCACCAATTGGGATTGTTATTGGAACAAGATTTAATCCTGTACTGCTTTTTATTTTTTCAACAGTACCGGAAAAATCTACATTTTCCTGGTCCAATTTATTAATTACAAAAAAAGCAGGTTTGGGATTTTGTTTTAGATATTCAATTAATTTTTCTGTAGTGGCTTGTATTCCTGATTTAGCATCCATTACCATGAGAAGTCCGTCAACAACTTTAATTGTGGAAATAGCCTGGCCAATAAAATCCATATAACCGGGTGAATCTACCAGGTTAACATCATAATTTTTCCATTTATAATTAAGTATGCTTGAACTAATGCTAAAACCTCTTTTCATTTCAAGAGGACTGAAATCCGAAACAGTATTTTTTGCTTCTATTTTACCAAGTCGGTTAATTGCCCCTGAATTAAATAAAAAGCATTCTGCAAGGGACGTTTTACCTCCACCATTTCCAGATACCAAACCTATGACCTTTTTATTTACAATATTAGTGCCACTCATTAATTTCCTCCCAAAATATCCTAACGAATTGGTATTTTTTATAAACTAGCAAATAACATAAAAAAAAATATACCATAAAATCTTTAATGTGTAAAAACAAATAAGTCGTTTTTATTTGTTAATATGGTATAATTTATCTCCAGAAAATTGATAAATTTATTGCAAGATTTCAGGAATTTTAAAAAATTTTTATAACTGGAGGTTAAGTATGTTAGCAGCAATTTTAATTCCGCTTGTGGTAGTTGTAGCTATTATAATAATAATATTTCTGGTTGGGATTGGTCTTTACAACTCAATAGTTTCTTTGAGAAACAGGATTGACAATGCCTGGGCCCAGATTGATGTACAGCTCAGGAAAAGATACGATCTTATACCAAACCTGGTAGAGACAGTAAAGGGCTACGCGGCGCACGAAAGCCAGACACTGGAAAAAGTGATACAAGCCAGGAGCATTGGCATGGAAGCTAAATCAGTTACGGATCAGGCTAAAGCCGAAAATATGATAACAAGTACTTTAAAGTCATTGTTTGCTGTTGCTGAGCAGTATCCAAACCTAAAAGCTGACCAGCATTTTACAAGGCTTATGGAAGAATTGAATGGTATTGAAAGCAATATTGCATATGCAAGACAATTCTACAACGATTCTGTAATGCAATTTAACACAAGGATTCAAACTTTTCCGGGGAATATTTTTGCAGGGTGGTTTAAGTTTACATCAAAAGATTATTTTGAGATTGAGGAACCAGAAGCTAAAGGCCCTGTAAAAGTCCAGTTTTAATTTGGTGACTTAAAAATGTACGAAAACATAGCAAGCAATAGAAGAAGAACTGCTTTTATAATAGTGTTATTCATAGTTTTTATTGCTGCACTTGGATTTGCTATTGGAATATATTTTGATTATAGATATGGAGTCAGTGGTGCTTACTCAATAATGCTGATGATTTTTGCACTTGTTTTTGCTGTAATTGTGAGTTTTGCAAGCTATTATTACAGCGATAAATTGGTGCTTCAAATGACAAAAGCTTATCCGCTTACAAGAGATCAGGATACCAGGGTTTATTACATAGTCGAAGGTTTATCAATCGCTGCCGGGCTTCCAATGCCAAAAATATATGTAATTGAAGAAAGCGGAATGAATGCGTTCACTACTGGTAGGAACCCCTCAAACAGTGTACTGGTACTTACCAGGGGAATCATAAACAACCTGAATGATGAAGAATTAAAAGGTGTGGTAGCGCATGAGCTTTCTCACGTAAAGAATTATGACATACTCCTTGGAACCATAATAGTAATACTTGTAGGTATGGTTACAATTATCAGCAATATAATGTTCAGGAGTTTCATTTTCGGAGGAGGCAGGAGGTCATCAAGCAGCAGGAATTCGGGCGGGGGGATTTTAAGCCTTATTTTTCTTGCAATAGGCCTTCTATTAATAATATTGTCACCGTTAATTGCGACTGTTATAAGATTTGCAATAAGCAGACAGAGAGAGTACCTGGCAGATTCAAATGGTGCTCTTATAACCCGGTATCCTGCAGGACTTGCAAGCGCGTTAAGGAAAATAAGCGCTTATAGCGAAGTAAGTACAGCAAATAATGCAACTGCACATATGTTTATATCAAACCCTTTTGGTAAAAACACAAAGGTGATGTTTAGCAGTTTGTTTAACACTCACCCGCCGATTGAGGAGAGAGTAAGGCGGCTTGAGAAGATGTCTCTGGGAATTGGAGTAGATTTAAATAATGCAATAAAAAGTACATAAATAGTTTCTGGTGAACAATTCATAAATAATTATAATGGGAGGTGTTTTTAAATAAAATGGAAAAAGGAACTTTAAGAGTTAAAGCAGGACTTGCAGAAATGCTAAAAGGCGGCGTTATAATGGATGTCACAACGCCAGAACAAGCTAAAATTGCAGAAGATGCAGGAGCAGTGTCTGTAATGGCACTTGAGAGAATTCCTGCAGATATCAGGGCGGCAGGAGGTGTAGCACGAATGACTGACCCTGAAATAATACTGAAAATCATGGATACTGTTTCTATTCCGGTTATGGCTAAATGCAGAATTGGACATTTTGCAGAAGCTCAAATTCTTGAAGCAATTGGTATTGATTATATTGATGAAAGTGAAGTTTTAACTCCTGCAGATGAAAGATATCATGTTAACAAGTGGGATTTTAAGGTACCTTTTGTTTGTGGGGCTACTAATCTTGGCGAGGCTTTAAGAAGGATTGGTGAAGGCGCAGCGATGATAAGGACAAAAGGTGAGCCGGGAACTGGTGATGTGGTTGAAGCAGTAAGACATATGAGGAGTATCAGAGATGACATTGTAAGGATAGCAGCTCTTCCTGTTGAAGAAATGATGACTGTAGCAAAGGAGCTTGGAGCTCCATACGAGCTGGTTTTATATGTTCATGAGTATAAAAAACTGCCAGTAGTAAATTTTTCTGCTGGAGGAATTGCAACTCCTGCCGATGCATCAATGATAATGCAGCTTGGAGCTGATGGGATTTTTGTTGGATCAGGCATTTTTAAATCAGAAAATCCCCTGAAAATGGCTCAGGCGATTGTTGAAGCCACCACTCATTACGGTAATCCTGAAATTTTAGCTAAAGTATCAAGAGGCCTGGGAATGGCAATGCCAGGATTAAATGTTGCCAGTATTGATCAGAAAGACATTGTTTCAAATCGAGGCTGGTAATAGTAAAAATGAGAGATGCAGAAAAAGTTACTGTAGGAGTGCTGGCGCTTCAAGGCGCTTTTAGAGAACATATAAAAGCTATTAAAAGAAGCGGGCATAATGCGTTAGAAGTAAGAACTGTCGAGCAACTAAACGGAATTGATGGGTTAATAATTCCTGGTGGAGAAAGTACTACAATAAATAAATTACTTGAGAAATATGGTTTCAGGAAAGCTCTCGATAATTTTTACAAGTCAGACAAACCTATATTTGGAACATGTGCAGGATTGATTATTCTTTCAAAAAAGGTTACTGACAATAAGCTTGGCCTTGGCTATATCGATATTATTGTAGACAGAAATGCGTATGGAAGGCAGATAGACAGTTTCGAAGAATATGTTGATTTGAAAAAAGGGCAGGATTTAAATGGTTCAAAGTTCCATGCAGTGTTTATTAGAGCTCCGAAGATTAAAGAAATTGGCGGCAAAGTTGAAGAGCTTGGCAGCTATAAGAATGAGGTGGTTCTTGCAAGGGAAGGGAATGTGCTTGTCTGTGCTTTTCATCCCGAACTAACCGAGGATTTGCGAATACATCAATATTTTATTGATATGATAAGGAAATCAAAGTATCATAAAAAGAGTTAAAACAATTTGTTTAGACAAATTAAATAAAATAAATAAATTCTATTAATTAAATTTAAAAGGGAGATTTGCAATGTCAGGTCATTCAAAATGGCATTCAATTAAACATAAAAAGGCCAAAGAAGATGCTAAAAGAGGAAACATTTTTGGAAAGTTAAGTAAAAGTATAACGGTTGCCGCAAGAGAAGGTGGAAGCGGGGACCCTGATAATAATTTCGGGCTTTCAAATGCAGTAGCAAAAGCAAAAGAATACAATATGCCCTGGGAAAATATTGACAAGGCTATAAAAAGAGGCACTGGCGAAATAGAAGGCGAGAAATTTGAAACTATAATGTATGAGGGCTATGGGCCAGGTGGAACTGCTATTATGGTTGAAGCAATGACGGAAAACAGGAACAGGACAGCTTCAGATGTTAGAAACATATTCTCAAAAAGCAACGGTAATCTTGGTGAAACAGGGTGTGTGGGATGGTTATTTGAAAGAAAAGGCATAATATTGGTAGAAAAAAGTACCATAAAAGAAGAGGAAGCCTTCATGTTAAATGTAATTGATTCGGGAGCTGAAGATATCCAGGAGGAAAACGATTTTTATGAAATAACAGCCAATCCTGCAGACTTCATGAATTTAAGAAAAAATCTTGAAAAAAATAATGTAGCAATTAAGTCCAGCGAAATCACTTATGTTCCCAAAACAACAGTTGAAGTTTCAAAAAAAGATGCGCAAAAAGTTTTAAAGTTAATAAATTTACTTGATGACTCTGACGATATACATAATGTTTATTCAAATGTTGAATTAAGTGATGAGATTTTAGAAGAGGTCGAATAGATATAAATTTTCAAAAAACAAATGACATGGGAAATGATCTAATCAGGGTATTAGGCATAGATCCTGGTCTTGAAACTACCGGCATAGGTATTTTAGATATAAAAGGAAGCAGATATACACCTGTTTACTGTGGTTGTATAATTACAAAATCAAGTTTGCATACTCACCAGAGGTTAAAAAATATTTACGAAACCCTGGAAGAAATTATTAATCATTACCGCCCGGATTGTCTTGCAATAGAAAATATTTTTTTCAGTGCAAATGTTAAGACGGCGCTGGCTATTGGGCAGGCAAGGGGAGTTTTATTGCTTGCCGGAAGCAAAAACAATCTTAAGATTTATGAGTATACGCCTCTCCAGGTAAAACAAGCAGTAGTTGGTTATGGAAGAGCAACGAAAAAACAAATAAAATATATGGTAAAAATAATACTTAATGTTAAAGAAGAATACTTTCCAAAACAAGATGACGCCTGGGATGCTATGGGCATTGCGCTTTGCCATGCAAACATGAGCAAATTTAAAGATAAGGTAGATAGCTATTTAAAATGAGAGTAATTATTTATTAAGGTAATAATAACCAGGTAGCGAGAATTAACGGGGTTAAAATGATAGCCAGGATTTGCGGAAAACTTATAGAGAAACTCCCGACAAGAGTAATTATAGATATAAGCGGAGTTGGATTTGAGGTCCTGATTTCAAGCAGGACTTATGAAAAACTTCCCGCAACTGGAAACGTTACTTCTTTAAATATCTATACCCATATAAGGGAAGATGAAATCAAACTTATCGGGTTTGACAGCGAAGAAGAAAAAGAGCTGTTTTTAAAATTGATCAGTGTTTCAGGGATTTCAGTAAAAATTGCCTTGAGTTCATTTTCCATATATTTTGTGGATGAATTGACAAGGATAATACTTTCCAAGGACGTGGATTTAATCAGGCGGATTCCAGGTGTTGGGAAAAAGCTTGCTGAAAGAATGATTGTCGAGCTAAAGGACAAACTTGAAGAAAGTGAGTTTGATAATTTGAAAACGCCTGGCACTTTTGAGAATGAAAAAATATCTGAAGTAAGGCAAGCTTTAAAAGCTCTGGGCTACAATGTAAGAGAAATAGATAAAGTCATTGAAAAAATAAACATTGAAGATTTAAAGAATATGAGGACGGAAGAAATTCTAAAACTTGCCCTTAAGGAGGTATAAACAATCAAACAAGATAGCACTAACAATTCCGATAAATCACTTGAAGGCGAGGAGTTCACGCATAATAATAACCATGAAGAAGATTTAAGTTTTATAACTCCAAAGTACAAAAAAGAAGACATCGAGTTAGACAAAAGCCTTCGCCCAAAATATATTTCTGATTTTATTGGCCAGGAAAAAATTGTAGAAAACTTGAAGATTTTTATTGATTCTGCAAAGAAACGAAAGGAACCACTTGACCATGTAATACTTTCAGGACCTCCGGGACTTGGTAAAACTTGTCTTGCTGAAATAATAGCAAACGAGCTTGGGGTTAATTTTAAAATTACTTCAGGTCCTGCCATAGAACGTGCAGGAGATCTTGCTGCCATTCTTACCAACTTAGATAAATTTGACGTACTTTTTATTGATGAAATGCATAGGCTCAACAGAGTTGTTGAAGAGATTCTATATCCGGTAATGGAAGATTATAAATTGGATATTATTATAGGAAAGGGTCCCTCTGCAAGATCTATAAGAATAGATATAGCGCCATTTACAATAATCGGCGCAACAACAAGGATAGGATTAATTGCAGCACCACTCCGGGATAGATTTGGAGTACATTTACGTCTCGATTATTATAATATTGAAAGTATCTTAAAAATTATTATAAGATCTGCAGAAATACTTGAAATGAGTGTTACGGAGGAAGGCGCGCATTCCATTGCCAAAAGGTCAAGAGGTACACCAAGGATTGCTAATAGGCTTTTGAAAAGGGTAAGAGATTATGCTCTCATCGATGGAAACGGCCAGATAGATGAGGAGATTGCTGAAAATTCTTTATCTAAACTGGATATAGATAAGCTTGGGCTGGATATTATTGACAAGAAAATATTGCATACAATTGTAAGCAAGTTTGACGGGGGGCCCGTAGGTGTCGGGACAATAGCAGTTTCCATAGGTGAAGAAGTGGATACGGTGGAAGACGTATACGAACCATACCTTCTTCAGCTGGGTTTTATAAAAAGAACTGCAAAGGGTAGGGTTGCCACTGAATTAGCCTATAAACACTTAGGTGTTGACAGGGATGATAAAGAAAAAGGTACAAGACTTTTTAATTAAAAAATACTTATGAAGCTTGATTTATTTTATTATGACCTTCCGGAGAAATTCATTGCCCAGGAGCCCTTAGGCCAAAGAGACAAATCAAAATTAATGATTTTAAACAGGAAAACGGGTGAGATTTCTCATGACGTCTTCTACAACATTTCAAGATATCTAAAAAAAGACGACATGCTTGTTTTAAATGAAAGCAAGGTTACAAAATGCAGGCTGATTGGAGTAAAAGAAAATACTGGTGCAAAAATTGAAGTCTTTGTGTTGAGAAAAATAAAAGGCGGGAAATATCTGGTTCTGGTAAAACCCTCCAAAAAGCTATCAGTTTCAAGCAAGGTAAATATTGGCAATTACTATTTTTCTGTTTCTGAGAAACTTGGTTACGGGAAAGCTGTCGTGGAATTTGATGCACCTCTTAATGAGATAATAAATAAATATGGAAAAGTCCCTCTTCCTCCTTATATAAAGAATGAGAATATCAGCGAAGAAAGATACCAGACAATTTATGCAAGGGTCAATGGCTCTGCAGCAGCGCCCACAGCCGGATTTCATTTTACTTACAAACTCATTAAAGAGCTTAAAAAAAGCGGGATTAATTTTGCCAAGCTCAGACTGGATATTGGACTGGATACATTCAGGCCAATAGTTGAAGATGATGTGGAAGAACACGTGATTCATAACGAGTATTACTGGCTTTCCGACAGTGAAGCAAAAAAAATAAGCCAGTCCAGGCAAAATGGTGGAAGAATTATAGCGGTCGGGACTACTTCTACAAGAGTCCTGGAAACTGTTTTTTCAAAAAAAGGTAAAATTTCAGGCGATAAGGACAATACTGAATTATATATATATCCTGGTTATAAGTTTAAAGCCATCGACGCCATGATTACAAATTTCCACTTGCCCTATTCAACACTTCTTGTTATGGTGAGTGCTTTTGCAGGCAGGGAAAATATAATTAAAGCATATGAGGAAGCCAAAAAGAATAATTACAGGTTTTTTAGTTTTGGTGACTGCATGTTGATAAGTTAATAAAGACAATGTGAAAATGAACAGTGACTAAAAACTTTTTTCAAATTTTAAATAAAGATAAAAAGACAGCTGCCAGGATAGGCCTGATATCTACGAGCCATGGAACAATCTCTACCCCGGTCTATATGCCTGTCGGGACCAAAGCCTCTGTTAAAGCTATAAATCATCATGATTTGTATGAAATGGGCTGCGATATTATTCTTGGAAATCTGTACCATCTTTACCTTCAACCTGGAATTGACGTGCTTGAAAAGTCAGGCGGCCTGCACAAATTTATGAACTGGAATAAAAATATACTGACTGACAGTGGCGGCTTTCAAGTTTTCAGCCTCAGCAAGATCAGAAAAATTACAGACGAAGGAGTCCAGTTCAGGTCTATAATTGATGGCTCAAATCACTTTTTCTCTCCAGAAGAGGTAATCAGAATGCAGGCAAATATAGGCTCTGACATAATTATGGTCCTTGATGAATGCATTGAATTCAATGAAGATTATAAATATACGCTCAATGCTGCCCAAAGAACGCTTAAATGGGCGGAAATTTCATTGAAAACAAGAAATAAGATAAATAAAGAAATAGGCGAAATAAAAGTATTTGGTATAATCCAGGGTGGATTTATAAAGGACTTAAGAAAATTTTGCGCAGAATCAATTTCTTCAATGGATTTTGATGGTATTGCAGTGGGAGGATTAAGTGTAGGAGAAAACAGAGATATTACCTTTGATATCTTGAGACATACATTAAATTATGTTGACAGGAGCAAGCCTTTTTATTTTATGGGATTGGGAGATCCCATAGGAATAATTAATGCAATTGAATGCGGTGTGGACATGTTTGATTGCGTTATGCCCACAAGGATTTCAAGAAACGGCAGCATCTTTACAAGCCAGGGAAAAATAAATATAAAAAACAAGAGGTTTACATATGATTTTTCACCTCTAGATCAGACGTGTGATTGCTATACGTGCGCCAATTTCACAAAATCTTACCTGAAGCATCTTTATAAGAGCAAGGAAATACTTGCAAGCATGCTGCTTACTACTCACAATTTGAAATTTATATTTAATCTTGTTGAAAATGCAAGGAGGGCAATA
>Ga0299915_10003301_pt1 | contig 11703 bp, 8 predicted proteins | sample RVTome_13_FD_200263 | JGI IMG/M metagenome (GOLD analysis project Ga0299915, IMG submission 200263) | Soil microbial communities from uranium-contaminated site in the Upper Colorado River Basin, Wyoming, United States - RVT92D227 (version 2) ... | reverse complement strand
TACCTGCGCTAAAGGAGTTTTGCCTTTTTTAAAGCAGGAGATCCTTTCTTCAGGGTTTCCAGTCTTATCTCAGGGATTGGCAGAAGTTGAGACAGAGGGGACGATGGAGGATACCCTGCGGCTTAATCTCCTAATCCGGACAGGGCAACATATTCTTTTTCTTCTTGAGTCATTTCATTCAAAGACTCCCGGCGAGCTTTATAAAAGGATTTCACGAATCAGTTGGGAGGATTATATTCCAGAGGATAGTTATTTCTCTGTCACCTCTTTTGTGAACAACCCGACCATTAAAGATTCAAGATTTGCAAATGTGAAATGCAAGGATGCCGTCGTTGACAGGATCAAAGAAAAGAGTGGGCGCCGACCCGATTCTGGTTCTGAAAGAAATAGAATCGTCGTTCATCTTTACTGGAGGAGAGACCTCTGTCAAATTTTTCTCGATACCTCTGGAGAACCTCTTTCCAAGCGTGGATACAGAATGATTCCCCTCAAAGCACCCATGCAAGAAACCCTTGCAGCAGCTGTTGACTTAGCAACTGGATGGACAGGAAATGGGAACTTTATCAACCCCATGTGCGGTAGCGGGACGCTTGCCATTGAGGCCGCATTGATTGCTCTTGGCAGGGCTCCAGGTCTATTGAGAAGCAATTATAGCTTCATGCATCTGAAAGGTTTTAATGAATCATCTTGGAAGACATTACGCAGGAAAATAAGAGCGGAAGCAAAGGATAGATTTGACGGAAGGATCATTGCCACAGATGTCAGTCAGCAGGCGGTTGAGGCGGCTAAGAAGAATGCGATGACAGCCGGCGTGGATCGTTTTATCGAGTTTGGAGTCTGTGATTTTTCAGAGACACCTGTCCCAAATGGAGGAGGAGTGGTCATGCTGAATCCTGAATATGGTGAGCGACTGGGTGAGGAGGACAAGTTAAAGGAAACTTACAAGAAAATTGGAGATTTTTTCAAAAAGAAATGTCAGGAATATAAAGGTTATGTTTTCACCGGTAACCTCGATCTGGCAAAAAAGGTGGGACTAAGGACAAATAGAAGAATTACTTTTTTTAATGGCCCTATTGAGTGCAGGTTGTTAGAATATGAACTTTATGAAGGGAGCAGAAAAAAATGATTTCAGATTGTAGATTGTAGACTGGAGATTGAAAAAATCTGAAATCTAAAATCTGAAATTTGAAATCACACATAGTGGAAGATATTGTAGGATAATAAGAAATTTGGGACAAGGTAAATGATAAAGGGTCGGTCGGATATTTATCCTGTTTATTTCCTATATGGTCCTGAGGATTACCTGATTGAGGAGGAGATCCAGAGGATGCTCAATCAGATTCTTTCTCCAAAGGAGAGAGGGTTTAATTTACATACCTTTAGTGGAGAAGAACACAATAGTCAGGAGATCGTTCAGACCGCTCAAACGCTCCCAATGTTTTCTCGGTATCGATTTATTCTTGTCCGCGAAGCAGATCGCATGGACGAGGAGAAGGTAGGAGCTTTAATGGAATATATCCAAAAACCTTCTCCTAACACCTGTCTCATTCTCCATGGTCAGACGATAGGCCCTTGGAAGAAACATCGGAAAGAGTTTGAAAATGAAGGGAAAGTCACTGAATACACACGATTGAAGGGTAAGGCCTTAAATGCCTGGATGAAGAATAGGATGAAGGAAAAAGGAAAGACGCTTTCAGAGGAGGCTGCAGATTATTTGGTTGAGGTAGGGGGGGATCACCTATACGACCTTGACAATGCTTTGGAAAAAGTCTTTTTAAGCGTTGGTGAGAAACAAAGGATCGAACTTCCTGACATGGAAGAGATTACTGTAGAGGTTAAAATCAGCACGGTTTTTGATTTAACGGATGCTATCGGTCATCAAAACTTAGAGAAAGCCCTTGGAATTTTAGGAAGGGCAATGGAGTCCGGGGCTGTCTCATTTAAAAAGGAACAGGATCCCTCAAAGATGGATCCGGTCCCGCTCCTTTTGAGCATGATGGCTAAGCAATATTGGAGTATGTTAGTGATTAAAGAAATGTCCGCGCATCATAGGGAAGCGGGGGAGCTTGCCAAAGAACTGGGAACGTCTCCGTGGAATATAAAAAAGATGTTAGATCAGGCAAAGAATTTCTCTGAGGCTTCACTTAGGGAGGGAATTTTGAAGTGTCATCAAACCGATTTAGCCGTTAAGAGAAGTCGAGGGCCCAAGGACCTATTGATGGAAAAGCTGGTGATCGATCTCTGCCGGCCGTCAATATTGAAAAAAATGTAGAGGCGTTAAATTTAACGCCCCTACGCTGTTTTAAGAGCGTTAACCTCTCGAGTCAGCCGAGAGATCTTTCTCGCAGAGGTATTTTTATGGAAGACACCCTTGGAATGAGCCTTCTGGATTAGGGGGATCGCTTTCAACAATGCTTTCTGGGCCCCTTCAATATCCTTCTCCTCAATGGCTGCTCTCACTTTTTTCACAGAAGACTTTGCTGTGGTTTTAACGTGGAGGTTTCGAAGCCTCCTTTTTTCATTTTGTCTTGCCCGTTTGATAGCCGATAAATGAATTGCCAAAATCAAACTCCTTTCTTTTCCATTACCTACCCGAAGAAAGAGTAAGGTTGATGTATATTTGATTTTTTTAACATTTTAGGATAGTTTGTGTCAAGGTCCTTTCGAGATTCCAAAGAACCGAATCTCTGATTACACCGATTATGAAATGCGATTACATAGATTAGAATTAGGTCCACCCTAAGGGGCAAATCTATGTAATCATTTTTTGAAATCTGTGTAATCAAGGGAGTATTTTTTTTCGATCCCTATATGTCTGAACACCATAAAATTACAAGAGCAGCTACGCTCATTGGGACAGGAACACTGCTCAGTCGTATCTCCGGCTTCTTCAGGGATATGGTGGTTGCCTACTTTTTCGGGGCAGGGATAGCTACCGATGCCTTTTTGGTCGCCTTTCGTATTCCCAACCTCTGGAGAAAGTTGGTAGGAGAGGGGTCGATGACCGTCTCCTTCATCCCGGTTTATACCGAATACATTACTCAGCAAAATGAGGGGGAATCGCAAGAAGTAACACATATCGCTTTTACGATCGGTGGAGTGCTATTGCTCGTTCTGACAGTCCTCGGAATTGTCTTCTCTCCGATTTTGATCAAAATATTTGCCTGGACATGGCCCCCAACCTCAGAAAAATTTCAACTGGCCGTTACCTTAAACCGGATTATGTTCCCGTATCTGTTTTTTATCGGGTTATTTGCTCTCTCCATGGGAATTTTGAACTCCCTCAGGCATTTCTTCGCACCGGCGTTTGCTACCGTTTTCCTCAATCTCTCTATCATTGCCTCGGCCTTTTTTTTCTATCATCATTTTCAAAAACCGGTCATGGCATTGGCCATGGGTGTTCTTGCGGGAGGAATGCTTCAATTTTTCTTTCAGGTCCCTTTTTTAATAAAAAAGAAGATCAACTTCCGATTCGATCTCAATTTCAGGCATCCTGCCATTAAGCGAATCGGATTTCTGATGATTCCGGGATTGATCGGAACCGCCGTCTACCAGATCAATGTACTTATCGATACGATGTTTGCCACGTCTCTTCCCGATGGAAGCGTTTCCTATCTCTACTATGCGGACCGGCTCATGGAGTTTCCATTGGGAATATTCGTGATTGCGATCGGAACGGCTGCACTCCCGAGCTTTTCATCCCTGGTTGCACAGGGTAAGACAGAGGAATTCAAAGAGACGGTTTCCTTTGCCTTTCGTTTAGGGTCATTTATATGCATTCCTGCTGCGGTGGGTCTTATCTCGTTGAAAACGCCCATTCTCAATCTGCTTCTGCAAAGGGGAGCGTTCGATTATTTTGCGACTGAAATGACGGCCAAAGCGCTTCTATGCTATTCCATCGGCCTCTGGGCAATCGGAGGGGTCCGGGTGCTTGCCCCGGCTTTTTATTCCCTCCAGGATACGTGGACCCCTTTTAAGATCGGTCTCATCTGCCTGGGGGTCAATATCATCCTGATCCTTATCTTCATACACCCTTTAAAACATGCTGGTCTGGCACTTGCGACCAGCCTCTCCTCCATGCTGAACCTCTTTCTTCTCTATTGGAAATTGAATCGTCGATTAGGCGGATTCGATGTCGTGAAAAATATCAAGTCCCTTCTGAGGACTTTTTTGTGCGGGCTTCTCATGGGAACGGCAGCTTATTTAATCTGTTCCGTGGGAGATTGGACGGTTTCCGGAAATACGATCGAAAAGATATTTCTCCTGGGGGCAGGGATGATTGGCGGCATGGGAATCTATTCGGCTTGCTCTTATTGGATGAAGAATGAGGAGATGCTTTTTTTGCTGAATATCGTTAAAAGCAAGATGAAACGTTAAAAAGGAATACCGAAGCGGTTCAATCCGATTACCATATTCTATTCTCACGTAAAGCTCCAATGGAAAAAACAGCAGATATAGTTATTATCGGAGGCGGTATTGTTGGCCTGAGCATTGCTTACTATCTTGCCCTGAAGAAGGCAGGGAGGATTGTCCTCTTCGAGAAGGGGCAATTGGGAGAGGGTTCCACCAGTCGTTGTGTGGGTGGAATTCGAACCCAATTTTCTACAGAGATTAATATTCGGTTTTCGCTTGAATCGCTAAAGACCTTCGATCAATTCGAAGAGGAATTCGGAGTCAATCCAGACTTAAAGAAAATAGGATATCTCTTTTTGGCGACAACAAAAGATGAGATTAAAATCTTCCACCAGAATGTAAAACTTCAGAAAAGATTTAATATTCCTGTTGAATTCTTAAATCCAGACGAAATCAGAGCACGTTGGCCATACCTCAGAATGGATGATATCTTAGGCGGTACCTTCTGCTTCCGGGATGGGTATGCAGGTCCTAACGAAATTCTCTCCGGGTTTGCCAGTGGTGCGAAAAGTGCAGGGGTTAAAATCTACGAAGGAATGGAGATTATGGGTATCTCATTAGCAAAAGGGAAGATTCATAGTGTCAAAACAAAGGACGAAGAGATTTTTACGCGTGTGGTGATCAATGCAGCAGGACCCTATGCTGCTTCCATAGGTGAATTGGTAGGTATCAAAATTCCTGTCAAACCTTTGAGGAGACAAATTTTTATTACTGCTCCTTTCCATCTAACCAACCATCCTATTCCACTGACCATTGATTTTCACAGGGGGTGGTATTTCCGTCAGGAATTAGATGGGTTGCTCCTCTCTGGCCCTTTAGATCTAGAACCGAGTTTTAACCTCAATATCGATTATGAAGCCATGGCTGAAGCTTCAGAGAATGCGATTTACCGTGTACCAGTTCTTGAAAAAGCTTGTATTGCCAGGGGATGGGCAGGCCTTTATGAAATCTCTCCGGATTACCACGCCATCTTGGGAAGAGTGTCTGAAGTTGAAGGATTCATTCTTGCCAATGGTTTTAGTGGACACGGATTTCAACATAGCCCTGCTGTAGGAAGGGTGATTGCCGAATTGATCATGGATGGAAAAGCCACTACCATTGACATCTCCTCCCTTTCCCTCAAACGCTTCGAAAAGGGAGAATTGATTTTAGAGCCAATGACCGCCTTTAAAGAATAAATCTCTCCAGAATATTTTTTACTATTCCGTACCAGAAGGACTGGAAAAGTTTGACCTTTTCGATGGCATGATTCTTCTCTTAATATAAGGAAAGATGCCACTCAAGGTCAACCCTGAGCATTTCATCTTTGCTTAGACAAAGAAGTCGAAGGGGTTGACAAATTTTTGTGAATAGATTAGAAAAGAATAAGATCGCGGGGTGGAGCAGTCCGGTAGCTCGTCGGGCTCATAACCCGAAGGTCGGTAGTTCAAATCTACCCCCCGCTACCAAAACAATCTAAGGGGTTACAGATTCTGTAACCCCTTTTCTTTACCCCGTAGAAAACCTTCACCATTCATGGCGGGGATGATATAGATAAAACTTCTCGTAGAGTCGAGTCTCCGACAATTCCTAATTAAAAGTGGGATCAAAGCCTTGTCCTTTAATAGGAGTTATTTTGGATTTTTATGGAAATGCATTCTACTTCTAAATTTTGGTGAAAAAGCGAAGTCTAAAAAAAATTAAGTAATTATGAAAACTTACCGCAATAACAATTGTCTGGCACACAAAATGCTTTCTAATAAACAGTGGATTTATTAAGATTGCACTTGAAAACCCCGTCCTGTGGGTGAGGTTCTTTATTACTGTCATGGATCAGGAAAGACTCCAATATATCCTATCATCATTGATGCAGTATGAATTAACATTAAGGGAAAAGCAATTTATTGAAGCAGTAGAAAAATATTTCAACAGAAATGGTAAGATAACAGATCAGCAAAAATCTGTATTGGAAGGTATTTACAGGGAAAAAATATGGATCAGGAGGGCTTTTTTCAGTCCGAGTGGTCATCTAAAGAATTCTTCTTCAAAAACCGTCTACTAATTGTATCCTATTGAAGAGCAAAGGAGTTAGAAATGGTAGCATATGAATTCTACTTGCGTGATCCAATAAGAGGATACCAAAATGTTGGGACACTACCTGAAAGGAGGAAGAATCCTGAAAGAATAACCCCCAAATCGGTTATGAAATGGGGGGAAAATTTTTTTGCCAAAACCTTAAATATCAATGAAATGATTTTTATTCAGGTATCAATCGATAAAAATAAAGACAGAATTTTTCAACCTAATTCCAATTTCGTAACTCAGAAGGAAATTTAAATAACCTTTAAAGTTACCTCTAAAAATGTCATTCCTGCGAAAGCAGTCCCGCCAAAGGCGGGACATAAGCTCTTGACATAACTGGACTCCCGCCTGCGCGGGAGTGACGAATTGGAAATTATTAGAGGTTACCTTAAAGATGAGAAAAGAGTTTAAGGTAGGCAAAAGTTGTAAAAAAACTTTACAATTTTTTGGATGTTAGAATTTACTGTATATTTTCTATTGGTTAGGCCGTTCACGTGAAACTAGTGTCGGAAAACCTTATGATTTTAATCTTTTTCATAAATTAAAGTTCTGGAAAAAACTTAATAATATCGATAGATAACCAATCACTATTTATTTGGCAGAATAATTGCTTAAATTTTAATCTATTGAAAGTATAGTCTTTATTTCCATTACCAGTGATTTATTAGAAGAACTACTTGAAATTATAAATACTTTGCTCATCGAAGAGGGAAGTTAAAAATATGGAAGAAGCATATCGGATGGTCGCTTATGAATTCTATTGGCGTGATGATACAGACAGAGTCCATCTAATTGGGATCCTTCCAGAGAGAAGGAAAAGTCAAGAACGAATCACACAAGAATCCATCCTGAATTGGGTGAGACAAGCTATAGGCAATAATTCATATCTCAATGATGATATCTATTTTGTTCAGGTAGAATTCTAGCGATTACAAACCATATATCATTATCTAATCTCCAATAGCAAAGGCAGAGGCAAAAAGGCTCTGCTTTTTTTATGCATATTTCTTTTATGAATTGTTAAACTCAAGAATAACCTTAGGGAATCAGTTTTATAAACGGAGTAAACCCCGTTAGAAATTCCAGTCGTTCGACCCAGAGGCTCTCGACGGGCGGGGCACTCGCCGCGCATGCGCTGGCGCAGCGGGTTAAATCCCGCCGGAATTATTTAGAATGTAACCCCGTTGTAAAACAGCGGTGCATTATTTCTAACGGGGTAAAAGCCTTTTTCTCTCCAACTCGTTAAAACCATTTTCATAAGAAATAACTTTCAATTCCATGATATTTGATCTTGAGTTCGTTTTTTTAAGTTGAATAAAAAATATTTTTGTTCTAATATTCATTACATATGGCAGCAATTGGAAGAAAAATATTAGTCGTTGACGATAACATAGAACTTGTTGATTTAATTAGAAGATTTTTGGAAAGAAAAGATTTCCAGATCTCTATCGCCTTGGATGGAAAGACAGGTATTGAAAAGGCATTGTCTAATATTCCTGAATTGGTTCTTCTTGATCTGAAATTGCCTGATATACCTGGGGAAGAGATATTAAAAAGAATTAAAGAGATTGACAAAGATATTGCAATTATTGTTATTACTGGATATGGTGGGGAGCAGGTAGCAGTCGATATGATGAGGAAAGGTGCAATCGATTTCCTCTCAAAGCCCATCGAGCATGAAATTCTTCTAAAGTCTATTAAAAACGCCTTAGAAATTCGTGATGCACAAATTGAGGACAGACGTTTTGATCGACATCCTTCTCTTGAAAGGTTCTTCCCATTTTTAGCCCACGAGATTCGAAATCCACTCCATGCAATTTCCGGAGCTCTTGCTATCATCCAAAGGCGATCAGATTTGAAGGATGATCTTCTTGCTCAATCCATTAAAATTATCAATGAAGAGGCTCAACATTTAAATGAGTTTGTCCAGGAATGTTTAAATTTTGTACGACCTCCCAATATTGTCCGCCTCATTGAAGTGGAAATTAATGAGGTCATTTCTGTAGTGATGAATATTATCTCACATATGTTTGAATCAGAATATAAAAAAATCAGAATTTCGACAGAAATGGATCCTCATCTGCCAAAGATTTCTGTGAATTATGAAGAAATCAAACAAGCTTTTATAAATATTGTGAAAAATGCTTTCGAGGCCATGCCCGAAGGAGGAGAATTAACTATCAAAACTCGCTGTAAATCGGATTCACCAAAACAGATAGAAATTACTTTTATGGATAATGGAACAGGCATTAAAAAGGAAAATTTGAGCAAGCTTTTTAGCCCCTTTTTTACCACTAAGCTCAGAGGAACCGGATTGGGATTGGCCATCTGCCGCAGAATCATCGTGGAACGACATCATGGGAAAATATATATAGAGAGTGATGAAAAGAAAGGGACAACCATTAAAGTAGAATTACCAGTAGACCGTCGTTTAGGATATTAGGTCATGGTGTATCATCCATCCATTTTAGTTGTTGATGATGAACCTAATTCCCTTTTTGGAATTTGTCAGGTTTTAACCGATGAAGGATTTTATGCCATTCCAGCTAAAAATGGGAGAGAGGCACTGGAAAGGCTGAATACCGATTCAATAAATCTTATCATCACAGATGAAAAGATGCCTGACCTGAGTGGAACAGAACTTCTTCTAGAAGTTAAAAAAATATATCAACACATTCCAGTAATTCTGATCACTGCTTACGGGTCGGTTTCAATGGCTGTCGAAGCATTGAAGAAGGGAGCCTTCTATTTCTTCGAAAAACCTATCTTTGATAAGCTCGAAAGGTTCTTAATCATTATCCGGCAGGCCCTTAGAACCCAAGAAATGGAAAAGGAAATAGATTATCTTCGAAAGGAGGTCACTGAAAAATATTCTTTTCCAAATGTCGTTGGCGACCACCCTAAAATGCAAGAGATTTTTGAGATCATTAGCAAAGTTTCCGGAACTGATGCAACCGTTCTGATACAAGGAGAGAGCGGTACTGGAAAAGATCTCATCGCAAAGACCATCCATTACAACAGCCTGAGAAAAGAAAAACCCCTCATTACGGTCAATTGTGGAGCTTTAACAGAAAGCCTTCTAACCAGTGAATTATTTGGTCATAAGAAGGGGGCATTTACGGGGGCTGTTAAGGATACTATAGGTCGTTTCCAGGCTGCGGATGGGGGAACAATAGTCTTAGATGAAATTAGTGAGATTCCGATCAATTTGCAAAAGACATTTTTAAGGGTGATCGAGGAGAAGGAGTTTGAAAAGGTTGGGGATAGTCATCCGACAAAAGTTGATGTTCGAATCATTTCCACCACCAATCGAAATCTTCATGATGAAGTATTAAAAGGGAATTTTAGAAAAGATCTTTATTATAGATTGAGTATCGTTCCGATAACGATTCCACCCCTAAGGGAACGGACTTCGGATATTCCTTTGCTGGTTAACCATTTTGTTAAAAAAGACCAGGAGGGGAAAGGTCTCATTAGGATTGAGCCAGAAGTGATTGAACAATTGAAAACTTTTTCTTGGTCTGGAAATGTAAGAGAATTGGCTAATGTTTTTCAGCAAATGGTGGTCTTCTGTAGAAGAAATACCATTACCATAGATGATCTTCCACCTCATCTTTTTTTAAAAGAGGGAAATGCTCAAAAAAGAGAGGGTGGAAATGTACAGTTGATGAAGATGGTTTATGACATCGAGAAAAAGTGGATTGTCACTAAATTGAAAGAGACCGATTGGAACCAAGAAAAAGCCGCAAAACTCTTAGGAATTACGAGAAAAATGCTTACCAATCGAATCAGCAAGTATCATATCAAACCACAAAAAAATAGATTGTCCAATCCTAAAAATTGGCAATGAATTTGCAGATTAAATCTACTATGCCTCATCATAGGATTCTATTAATAGATCCATTCAAAAACCTCCTTAATGCCTATCGTATTATTTTAGAGGAAGAGCAATATTTGGTTGAAACTGCATTAAATTTAAAGGATGCATACCATTTTTTTAAGAAAACGCAGTACTCCGTAATCATTACAGAATATATTCCTCCGTTTGAAACGACTGATTATATAATCCAATGGGTGAAAAAGAAAACTCCTGAAACCTATATCATCATTATTACCAACGCATCCGTTGACGACAAGACATATGAAAAACTTTTTACTATTGGTGTGGATGACTTTATTTTAAAACCCTATTCCCCTAAGAGAATTCTCGTCCATGTGAATAAAGGTCTAAAGCAAAGAGACTTAATTAATAACTTACAAAGATTAGAAAAATTCTCTCTCCTTGAACCAATTACACAAGAAATTCAAGATTTTATTTACAACACGGTTTTTTTTAAAAAATGTCTTCGGCAGGAGATCAAAAAGGCAAAACGTCATCAACACCCTTTTTCTTTATTATTGATACAAATCCCACCGAGGGAGAAAATAGGCGATCGATTTGACAGTTTTTACATGGAGCTTGTAAAAATTGTTAAGAAGTATACAAGAGAAGAAGATATGGTTGGTAAAGATAATGGGGAAATAGGAGTCATCCTCCCCGAAACAGATCAAATTGGATCTAAGGCTTTAATGCTCAGGCTTTCAAACTTGATTAGTGATCATCCCTCCTTCAAATCCGATGATATCTTTAGAATATGTACCCAAAACCTCTTCTTCCAATCTTTTACATATCCTAATCAATTTTCACTCCCTGAATCCTTAAGCCCTGTTTTAAATGAGTTAAATAGAGAATACCCTCCTGTTTAACCCTGTTGTTGGTCAAAAAAAAAGGGTTCCTCCATCGGCAACGGTAAGGATGCCCGTATCGTCCAACGATTAGGTTGTTCGTCTTAAGAACTTGACATAACCCTCTAACGCTAAACTAAACGGGCTTCGTAGCCGTAACCTTAACCCTGGACAATTTGCATTGTTCGATCCCACCTGCGGAATGCGGGGGTGACGCTCCATCATGAAAGATTACCAAAGATATGATGAATCTGAGAGCCGAATTTAATTCAACCGCAGGGTTAATCCTTCCCTTTAAAGCTCACCAATAAAACTATAGGAAATTATTAAGAATATTCTCTCATCTTATACCATTTGGCTCATTAATTGTGCCAAATGGTCAGTTTCAATCAAAATATTTTTTTCTCATAAAATTTTTATTAAAGAAAACCCTTTAAAATTAGCAGATTAGAGGTGGATGTGAAATGGCATTGAATTGGTATGTAAATTGCTCTACCAATATCC
>Ga0299915_10003299_pt1 | contig 11707 bp, 14 predicted proteins | sample RVTome_13_FD_200263 | JGI IMG/M metagenome (GOLD analysis project Ga0299915, IMG submission 200263) | Soil microbial communities from uranium-contaminated site in the Upper Colorado River Basin, Wyoming, United States - RVT92D227 (version 2) ... | reverse complement strand
GGCCGACATTGCCTCCGATCTGCACAACGATGAGATCGCGCCTGGACTGGAGGCGATAGCCACGGGCTTTGGCATCCTCCTGCCCAATGATCAGGCCAATTTGCAGGCACAGTTCGTCGTATATGATGCACTCTATGCTTGGTGTCGCCTGCAAGTTGCGAAGGACGAAGGGACCATGCGATGAGTCCTCCGCGTAAACCTCAACCCAGGCCGCGGCGCTGCAGCGCTTCGTGCGTCATCGGCCGCAGGTCCAGTCCGTACTTGCAGGTGCGATGGTAGGCCTTTTGACTGAACTCGTTGCGCTCCCGGTGATAGACGCCCATCGCCTGCTCCCAATCGACCACCTCGGCAAGGTACTCCCCCAGGCGTCTCCCCAAGATCACGGCGTGGGTTGAGGCCTGATCGATGCCCTGGCCCGACCACGGGTCCATGACCATCCCTGCGTCCCCGACCAATGCCCATCCCTCTCCGTAGGGGACGCGAAGGTACCCCGGGATGCTGCCGGTGCCCCGTACATCTCCTTCGCGCTCGGCCCGGACGAGTCGTGGGGCCAGCGCGCTCATCGAGCGTAGCTCCTCCATCAGCCTGCCCTCGGGGTCTCGCTTGAATTCACTGAAGCGCCCGATGGGGACAGAGGCGGCGAGCAGGGTCAGACCATCGTCGCATGGGAAGCAGTACACGAGCGAATTGCCTAGGTAGTGGAATTCTGCGGCAGGCCCGTCGACGTGCTCGACTCCCCGGAAGTAAGCGTAGTACATGGCGCGATGGACCGGCTCTTCGTGTTCGGCCTGGGCTCCCACTTCCTTCGCTACAAACGAGTGCACACCGTCCGCCCCCACTACCACCCGGGCTCTTGCCTCTCCGCCGCCGCCCGGCTCCGTCCACGCCACGCCAATCACGCGGCCGTCTTCCCTGAGGAGCCGCGTCACCTTCGCCGCCTCCCGGAGCTCGACATGCGGGGTGCTCCTCGCACGTCGCACAAGGATGTCGTCGAGAGTGATCCGCCGGACACACAGGTAGAACGGGTAGTCCTCTGGACGGTCCACCGGTTCCGGAAACACCGTCCCATCCACGGCGTTGTAGTTGACCGTGAGATGGGGCGCCTTCACCTGCAATTCCTGAAAGACACCCACTTCCCCAAGGGCGCGGAACGTCGGAGCTCTGAAGAAGTGGGTCGAGAGAGTGTCGCTGGGGAACTTCGAGCGGTCCAGGACAAGGACGCGATGACCCGCCTGGCCAAGAAGCGACGCCAACAGTGAGCCGGCGATCCGCGCCCCGACGATGATTGCGCCGAAATCCATTGGCTATCCTCTTGGAAACGCGGCCTCGTGCTGGCATTGGTGCGTCCTGCCAGACCACCCAGCCCGGCAATGGCCCATGATAATGCAGTCCGGCCAATTTCCGTGTGATACTAGCCCCTTCTGGATGGGCGGTTCAACTGGAAGCTGTTCGACGGGCCGCAATCCGCTGGCCAAAGGAGCAGGGCATGCAATCAGAGCAAATCCGCAACGCAGTATCATCCGTCATCGACCACTACGTGTCCCATCCGCTTGAAGCCGAATCGGAAGACAAGCCGGCCAGGGCCGTTCTCGAGTCCGGTCTCCGCGTTCGCGTAGAGGGCCCAGGGTCATGGAGCCTCACCACCGACATGCCTTCGGCCCTCGGTGGAGAGGGAAGCGCTCCCTCGCCGGGGTGGCTTCGGCGAGCCGCTCAGGCCGCTTGTGAAGCAACCATGATCGCAATCAGAGCCGCTCAAGAAGGCCTGGAGCTAGACAGTCTCGAGGTGGTCGTGGGTTCTATCTCTGATGACCGAGGCATGCTAGGGATCATAGAGGGAGTAGACGCGGGCCCGAGCTCGTCATCGGCCCGCGTCACGATCTCAGCCGGCCAGGCATCCGCCGAGAAGCTGCAAGAAATCATCGAGTGGGCGGAGGCACATTCTCCCGTCACTGATTCCCTTTGTCGTGCCGTGCCTCACAGGCTGCAGGTGGAGATAAGGTAAGACGCATTCTACGCAGCTCAATGCCGGAGAAGCCCTCCATTCAGGAGATCAGTGCCGGTGGCATCCGGAAGGAGTCTGGTATGGAACCTTTGCTGAGAGATGCTGCAGATCGAGCCGCCAAATACCTTGAAGTCTTGGAAGAGCGGCGAGTCTCACCTACTCCCTCCGCGCTGGAGGGCCTTGGCAGGTTCTCGAGGCCACTTCTGGATCAGCCACTCCCTGCAGGCGAGGTTCTCGAGGAGCTGGATACCATTGGGTCGCCGGCCACTGTCGCCAGCGCCGGAGGAAGATACTTCGGATTCGTCACCGGTGGCTCCCTTCCGGCCGCGCTGGCCGCCAACATCCTCGCCGCGGCCTGGGATCAGAATGCCGTCCTGGAGATCGCTTCCCCTGTTGCCGCTGCCCTGGAGAAGGTCTGCCGAAACTGGATCGTCGATCTGTTCGGTCTGCCTCCTGTGGCGGAGGTCGGTTTCGTCACGAGTGCCACCATGGCGAACTTCGCGGGCCTGGCCGCTGGACGCCACGCGCTCCTTCAAGCGCAAGGGTGGGACGTCGAGGCCAGGGGTCTGTTTGGCGCCCCTCCCATCACCGTCATTGTGGGAGATGAAGTCCACGTCAGTCTGTTGAAGGCCCTCAGCATGCTGGGGCTGGGACGAGAGCGAGTTGTCAGGGTACCTGTTGACGGACAGGGGAGGATGATCCCGGCACATCTCCCCCAGATCGAGGGCCCTACCGTGGTGTGCCTCCAGGCTGGCAATGTGAACACCGGCGCGTTTGATCCCGCAGAGGAAGTCGCTTCCAAGCTCCAAGGCACCGGCGCATGGATCCATGTCGATGGGGCTTTCGGCTTGTGGGCAGCGGCTTCCCCGTCAAGGGGACACCTGGCTCGTGGCTTAGAGAGAGCCGATTCCCTGGCGACCGATGCTCACAAGTGGCTCAACGTCCCGTACGACAGCGGCCTCCTCATTGTTCGGGATAAGCGCCATCTGAACGCGGCCATGTCTTCCAGCGCTGCATACATGATCGAAGGCGAGACACGCGATCCGCACCTCTTCGTCCCGGAGATGTCCCGCCGAGCGCGTGGCATCGAGATCTGGGCGGCGCTTCGTTCACTGGGCCGGGCCGGCCTGGCGGATCTGATCGATCGCACCTGCGATCACGCCAGACACTTCGCGGATGCCTTGCAGGCCGCGGGCCACCAGGTGTTGAACGAGGTGGTGCTCAACCAGGTGCTTGTGTCGTTCGGTACCGCCGAGGTCACTCGCCAGGTGATCGCCCGCGTCCAGGAGGAGGGGACCTGTTGGTGTGGGGGGACGGTCTGGCAAGGCAAGACTGCCATGAGGATCAGCGTCTCATCCTGGGCGACCACTGACCTTGACGTGGCCAAGAGTCTCGACGCTATCCTGCGGATCGCGGCCGAAGCTCAATCGCCCGCCTGACAATTCGCTGGGGGTTGACTCAGCCGGCCAATCTGCGAATCAAACCGATTGTCTTGGAGGTCATCCGTGAGCCTTGGTACTCTCCAACAGATTCTCTCTGTCGTCGCCTCGCTGGCAGTCACCATTGGCGTCATCATCGCCCTGCTGCAGCTGCGCAATCAACACCGCCTGCGCCAGATCGACACCGTCATGCGGCTCTACTCATCCTTCGGTCAGGAGGCATTCCTTCGGCACTTCGAGCGCGTTACGTCCTGGAGCTATGACACCTATGAGGCCTATCGCGAGAACTCCACGCCTGACGACCAAATCTCTCTTATGGTGGTCGGCGTGTTCTTTGAGAATATGGGTCTCCTGCTCAAACGAAGGCTGGCCCCCCTGGAACTGCTTGATGACCTCCTTTCGGGCCCAATTCTCCTCGCATGGCCCAAAGCTCGCCCCATCTGGGTTGGCTTGCGCGCACAGTACAACCAGCCATCGTGGGCAGAGTGGTTCGAGTTCTTCCATGACGCGATGGTCAATCGCATGGCCAAGCTGAATCGGAAGCAAGGCCGCTTGGCGGTTCCCGAGACACCCAGCGAGGAATCCCCTTGAGGAGGCGACATGCCCACCTTGGCCAACGCCGACGGGTCCCAAATCATCCAGGCCCACTCCCTTTCTCGCACGATCGGTCGCGCGATGGCGCTGTCCTCCGCGGCCTTTGGTCTCCTGTATCTGCTGGGGATTGTGGTAAACCTGGCAACGTCCGGGTCGTTCTATCCGTCCGGCGACGATGTCAAGGCCGTGTCGGCTGTGATTGCCCTTCTCTGGAACCAAGTGCTCGTCATACTATGCTTGGATTTCTATCGTGGGGGTCGCGCTGCCCCTCTCGAGCGGACTCCTTGCAGGGATGTTCCGACGCAAGCTGAGACGGATGCCTGCGTGACCAGAACCCATGGAACTCACCAACAACCCGATGGAGCGGCTCAGCCATGCAGTCTCGATTCGCGAGCCTGGCGACGCGGCTCGCCACCCTACGTTGGCCAGCCTGCTTCCTCTTGCCGCGCTCTCTCTCACGATTGGCTTCTTCGAGGCGGTCTTCTGGCGCGGGTGGGTGCTCCTTCGCCTCGAAGAGGCGTTCGGTCTTGTCCCCACGCTCATACGCGACGGCCTCTCCCTGCCAGTTCTCTCCGCAGTCGGTCTCGCCGAGGTGCTGATTGTGATGTGGGTCCTTGTGTGGCTGGCGGCAAGACATTTCAAGAAAGCCGCGCGTAGAGAAGCCGATGCCTGACCACGATCATGGGGTAGTCGATCCATCGCTTCTGACCACCTCGCGTGGCATATGGGCGGTCAAATGGTCCTTCGCTGCATTGATGGTCACAGCCATTGCGCAGATGGTCATCGTCTACTTCACCGGCAGCGTCGCGCTGCTGGCCGACACGATTCACAACTTCGGGGATGCTTCGACCGCGATTCCATTGTGGATCGCTTTTCGCCTGGCGCGCCTCAGGCCTTCAAAGCGCTACACCTACGGGTATGGCAAGGCGGAGGACCTCGCGGGAGTAGCAATCGTTCTCCTGATTTTGACGAGCGCGATCGTAGCGGGATACGAGTCCGTTGATCGTTTCCTCAATCCCCAGCCTGTGCAGCTACTGTGGGCAATCGCAATAGCATCTGTCGTTGGCTTCATTGGCAATGAGCTTGTTGCGATCTTCCGGATCCGGGTCGGGCGAGAAATCCACAGCGCCGCACTGATCGCTGACGGCTATCACGCACGAGTCGACGGGCTGACCAGCCTGGGCGTGCTGGCCAGCGCGATCGGGATTTGGCTCGGGTTTCCATTGGCTGATCCGCTGGTCGGGCTGATCATCACGATGTTGATTCTCAGGATCATGTGGTCATCGGCGAAGGCGATCTTCCTGCGCATGTTGGATGGCGTCGATCCTCGAATCGTGGAGGAGATCCGTCATGCCGCATCGCATGCGGGCGGGGTCGAAGGCGTGAGCGATGTTCGGGTGCGTTGGATCGGGCATTGGCTCCACGCTGAGGTCAATCTCTCGGTTTCCCCCGAGCTGTCTATCACTGACGCGCATGAATTGGCCCGCGCAGCTCGTCACGAGATCCTGCATCACCTGCCCTATCTATCGAACGCGGTTATCCATGTTGATCCTGTCCATCAGTCTGGCGAGTCTTTCCATCGCATTGAGAAGCACGTGCACGATGATCTTGAACCCCACTTTCATCCATGATTCACCTCGGCAGTAGAGGATTCAAGAACGGGTAGACTGAACTCCAGATCATGACCCCGACCCCTCCTCTTGCAGTCTCTATCGACCTTCACCGCAGAGCTCTGCGTTTGGAGTGGCTCACTACACTTTGGAACATCGCGGAGGCAGTCGTCGCGATCGGCTCCGGCGCAGTCGCCGGCAGTACGGCCCTGGTCGCCTTCGGAGTGGACAGCCTGATCGAAGTCTCCTCGGCTCTGGTGGTCATGTGGCGTCTCTTCACAGCTGGCCCGGAGGCCGAACCCGAAGAAGCCGAACACATTGACCGGCGCGCCCATTTCCTGGTAGGGATCACATTCTTCATCCTGGCAGCCTATGTCGCAGTGGACGCGAGCCTAGCCCTCGTGAACCACGTCCCTCCTGAGAGCTCCAGGGTAGGCATACTGCTCGCCGTGGCCTCGCTGATCGCCATGCCAACCCTGGCCCATGCCAAACAGCGCACCGGACGCCAGATGGGCAGCAAGGCCCTCGAGGCTGACGCCCGCGAGACCTGGCTGTGCGCCTACCTGTCCGCCTCGCTGCTCATAGGGCTCGGCCTCAACGCCAGGTTCGGCTGGTGGTGGGCAGATCCCATCGCCGGCTTGGCCATGGTCCCATTCATTCTCTGGCAAGGCCGCAGCGCAATTCGGGAAGCGCGCTCCACAGACGGGGATTGACAGGCTGTGCCAGTCCGGACAACAAACGACTGCTTGGGAGCTCCGAGGTCAATGCAAACTACGATAGATCGCAGAGGCGTTGTTTCATTCCTGGGGATTACCTTTGGCATAACCTATGCCATTGAGGGCGCGCTGATCCTGGCGGGGTTCCGCGTGACGGAGGTCCCCGCGCTCTACGGCCAGTTCACCATTGCGGCAGTGATGTGGGTTCCGGCCTTGGCTACCATCCTCACGGTCAGGTGGATCACTCGAGAGGGGTTTGACATCGCCCGCATTCGCATCGGCAGAATCAGGCCGTACATCACTGCGGCGCTCGTCGTACCGGCTTGCTTCGCTGCCACCTATGCGCTCACGTGGCTCCTGGGGCTGGGGCGGCCGGATTGGCAGCTCGTTGAATTTCGCTCCCTGCTGGCCTCAGCCGGGGCCGATACCTCAGCGATGCCTCCGCCCGGCGTGATACTGCTGGTGCTGTTCCTGGTCAGCCTGTTTCTGGGTCCCACGCTCAACGGCATCTTCGGCTTCGGCGAGGAGCTGGGTTGGCGGGGGTACCTGCTCCCGAAACTTATGCCGTTGGGCACACCCAAGGCTTATCTCATCGTGGGCGTCATCTGGGGTTTGTGGCATGCGCCGATCGTGGCCGTGGGTTTCAACTACCCGGGCTATCCGATCCTGGGCATCATCGGAATGGCCGGCCTCACCACGGCCTTCGGGATCTACCTCAATGAGTTGGCGCTGCGCAACCAGAGCTCGATCCTGGCGGGTTGGACCCACGGAGCGTTCAACGGTCAGGCCCACGGCATCTGGCGCATCTTGTTCCCCGGCGTCAACCCGCTCCTGGGTGGCATTACGGGTTTGGTTGGGATTGCCGTGTGGCTGGCGGTGGGACTGCTGACCGCCCGTCGCGGCCAAAGTCGACTTGCCGGTCAGTAGCGCAGGAGGAGCCAGGCGATGCTGTACCTAGTTCTCAAGGCCGTGCACGTCATCGGGGTCGTCCTTTTCCTGGGCAACATCATCACCGGCGTTTTCTGGAAGGCACATGCCGATCGTACGGGGGATCCGCGCACCATCGCCAATACCCTGGAGGGCATCATTCGCAGCGATCGATTCTTCACCATACCCGGGGTCATCGTGGTTCTTCTTGCCGGCGTAGGAACTGCTCTGGCCGGCAGCATTCCCATCCTTACCACGGGTTGGATCCTCTGGTCGATCGTGCTGTTCTCCATCTCCGGTCTGGCCTTCATGTTTCGGCTGGCACCTCTCCAGGTGCGGCTGGCGGACCTGGCTCGCAACGGCGCAGAGTCTGGCCAGCTCGACCAGCCCGCCTACCACGCCCTTTCCCGCCAATGGGAGCTCTGGGGGACTCGTAGCGACGGCAACCCCAGTCCTGGCGCTGCTTCTGATGATACTGAAGCCAAGCCTACCGTCGCTCTGAGGGGGCGCCTCCACCACAGCTCTCCTGGATTCCGCCGAGTCGGAGTGCCGCTCCTCCTTGCTATAATCGGTAGCCAAGTGTTTGTGGCCCGCCGAGGAGGCGCAGAGATAGCTCTAAGCGCTGCCGTTGGAATGAGCGTTCAACTGCATTGAACCTCTACCTCCTCCTTCACTTCCTTCACCTCTCTGCGGCCATCCTCTTCGTCGGCGGGCTGTTTGCGCGTCAGGCAGTGAGGGCCCTCATCTCGGGCGCTTCAGAGATTGGCGCGGTCGTCACTCTGACCCAGGCCGCCGGCAGGGTCGAGCGCCTCATGGTGATCCCCGGCAACCTGCTCGCCATCGCCTTCGGTTTGATGCTGGCCCTTTACGGCCGTGCGCCGATCTTTGGGTTCATTCAGGGCGCCCAGCGCAACTGGCTGCTGGCCTCGGTAGTCATCCTGGTCCTGCTCTTCCCGCTGGTTCCGCTGGTTCTCCTTCCCCGCGGCAAGGTTTTTGAAGCAGCTCTCCAAGAGGCCAGTGCCGAGGGCCATATCACAACCGTTCTCCAGCAGCAGATGAAGGACCCGGTCGTTCGATGGGCTCACATGGCCGAGATGATCGGCGTCGGGCTCATCGTCGCACTGATGGTGTTCAAGCCTTTCTAGACCAGCCCGCCTCCTCGCTCGAGGCCGGCCAGCGATCATGGAAACATCCTTCAGCATCGAACGCTATGCCGGCGACTTCGCGGACCTGCTCGACTTGCTCCAGATGTCGATGGGGCTGGAGTCGCTCGACGGTGTGCGGCATCTGCTGGCCGTCGAGAAGGCGCGCGGCAGCCGTTACTACGTCGCAACCCAGTCCGGCCAGGTGATCGGCCTGGTCGGCGTGTGGTTCGACCCCACCGGGGCGGTCACTGAACTGGAGCCGCCTCAGGTTATTGACCTGGCGGTCCTCCCGGCGCATCGTCGCCAGGGTGTTGCCAGAGCGCTGATCGAGCTGGCGGTGCGCGAGACGCAAGCCGCCGGTTTTCGCCGCCTGTGGCTGTACACCAACGGGAACGATATCGGGGTGCTCGCGTTCTATCGGGAACTCGGCTTCCGCCTGGCCGCCGTCGTCCCGGATTGGTTTGGGGAGGGATCGGTGAAGGCTATCCTGCGATTGGACTTCAAGGACGAGGCAGACTGAAAGCCATGTTCCGAGACTGGCAGGCGAACCGGTTTCGATGGGTCACGCGCTGCGTGCTCATGACCCTGCTGGTCGCCGGGTGCGGATCACCAACCGGACCCCGCCCGACCGAGGTTCCCGTCCGCCCCGAATCCCCGACCGGCACCCAAGAGGGAACGGCGCCGCCACGCAGCGACCTCCAGGTGGTGTTCGATGATGACGGTAGTCCCGACGGCACGACCGCTCTCTTCTACCTGGTGAGCCACCCCCAGGTGACCGTACTGGGCGCCGGCATCTCCTATGGCGAGGCACATCCGGAGGAGTACATCCAGCACATCGCCCGCAAGTTGGATAAGCTGGGGATTCACGGCATTGCCTTCGGCGCCGGACAGGACTCGCCGTTGGCCGGCAACAACGAGTTCCCCGAATGGATGCGTCAGGCCGCCGGGGAGTTTTGGGGTCATCCTATTCCGAACGCCGACAAGACCTACCCGGTTCAGGATGCTGCCGAGTTGATCGTCTCGATCGCCAACCAGGCCTCCGAGCCCGTGACCCTCTTCGTAAGCGGCCCCTCCACCAATCTGGCTCAGGCCCTGCGGCTGGATCCGAGCATCCGCGACAAGATCGTGGCCGTCTACATCATGGGCGGTGCGGTCCACGTGCGGGGCAACATCGACGACCTGCTCCCCGACGCGGACAACAGCGTGGCGGAGTGGAACATCTACGCAGATCCGCAGGCGGCCATGGAAGTCTTCGAGTCCGGGCTTGAGATCTATCTGGTTCCGCTGGATGCCACCAATCAAGTCACGGTCGGCAGGGAGGATACTACTGTGTGGCGCCAGGGCGGAGCATCCGCGAAGTTCGCGGCTGACATCTACGACGCGCTGTTTGACGCATGGGACGCCGAGGAGGCGGCGGTCTGGGATCTGATGACCGCTGCGATCATGGTCAGGCCCGACCTGTGTGCGTTTGAGCCGCTTCACCTGGAAGTCACCACGACCGAGGGCGATACTGCGGGCCAGACGGTACTCGTGGCGGATGAGGATCCGAACGCCTACGTCTGTCTTGAGCCTGATGTAGATCTCATCAAGCAGTCGATGAATGAGGACTTTTCAACCAGTCGTTGAGTGGCCAGCCCCCCGCCTCTCAACGTGCGTCCAATTCCAGCGCCTGCTTGATGTAATACCGAAGCGCTTCCTTGTGTACGGTATCCAGATCCTTGATCTTCACGTGCTTGGATACCTTTCCAACGCCTTTGAGCAACCCATACTTGTCCTTGAATTCTGCACCCCGTGAGAAGGCGAAGGTGATATCTTTCTTGGTCGGGCTGATGACCACGAGGATCCTGTTGCCCCTCCAGGCGGGTATGCCGTAACTAACAAGTTCTTTGGCGTTCGGGGCACATTCGTGCATCAGCTCTCGCAGCATGGCCACAATGCCCCGGTGCTCCGGCCGGATCTTGGCTTTCACGTAGGCATCGACATCGGCGCTGCTCATGAGAGAATACCCTCCATTGACTCGATCTGGTTGATTCTACTTTGCCAAAGCTCGCCTTGAGCATCTGGGCATTGGCCCTCTCCGCCTCTGCCTGCGCCCCATCGACCCCGCCACCCCCGGCGGAAATACGGATTGTGCAGGAAGCAACGCAGATCACACCGCCTGCCGTCGATGAGCTCGCTGTTCTCGAAGCGACATCACAGGCTGTGTGCCCCGAGCTCGAATCCAGCCCTTTTGGCACACCCAGGATCTCGATAGATGACATGACCTTTGTATTGGAGTGTGTGTTCGCGGCAGGGCACGCCATGAGCATTCGAATCGAGCGGTATGACAGCCCAGGCGCGGCCCTGACTGCCTTTGAGACCGAAATCCAAGGCAAACCGGCCCAGGAATTCCACGCCTACCCCTCCGCCGAATGGGAGGAGCCGTTCTCATCTGGGGAGCTGCATGGGAGCAATCGCGCCTTCCTGTGGCAGATGGATCGCTGGACCGTGAGGGTCAACTCGAGTGACGATACGGCCTACCGGATTGCGCCCGACCCGCGTGAAGTTGCTGAGATCGTGTATTCGAATTCCCGGTAAAATGGTCCATATTGTAGAGATGCTCCCCGGCAGGCGGTCCGGAAACTCGGGAAGGAGGAAGCGATGAGCGGGGTGAGGCTTCTGGTGGGTACGCATAAGGGCGCGTTCATCCTGACATCGGATGGCAAGCGCAAGAAGTGGGAGATCAGCGCACCGCAATTTGGGGGGTTGGAGTTCTACCACCTGAAGGGGTCGCCGGCCGATCCGAATCGGCTCTACGCCTCGCAGGTGGGCGACTGGTTCGGGCAGGTCATGCACCGTTCCGACGACGGCGGCAAGACCTGGCAGACGGTGGGCAACGAGTTCAAGTACGACGGCGACACCGGCACGCACCAGTGGTACGACGGCACCCCGCACCCCTGGGAGTTCAAGCGGGTCTGGCATCTCGAGCCATCGCTCACCGACCCCGATACCGTTTATGCCGGGGTCGAAGATGCGGCGCTCTTTCGCTCGGCGGATGCAGGCCAAACCTGGCAGGAACTGCCCGGACTGCGAGGCCATGGCTCGGGACCCCGCTGGGCGCCGGGTGCCGGGGGCATGTGCCTGCACACGATCCTGCTGGATCCGTCCGACCCTGGGCGCATGTTCATCGCCATCTCGGCCGCGGGCGCCTTCCGCACGGACGACGCCGGAAAGACCTGGCGTCCGATCAATCAGGGGCTGAGATCCGAGTACATCCCCGATCCTACTGCGGATG
>Ga0299915_10003297_pt1 | contig 11713 bp, 12 predicted proteins | sample RVTome_13_FD_200263 | JGI IMG/M metagenome (GOLD analysis project Ga0299915, IMG submission 200263) | Soil microbial communities from uranium-contaminated site in the Upper Colorado River Basin, Wyoming, United States - RVT92D227 (version 2) ... | reverse complement strand
CCCGCTGGTTATGGACATACAATCACGAACGCCCGAACATGGCGATCGGCGGCATCACACCCATGCAGAAATTGATGCTCGCTGCTTAACTCCACTTCTGGCGGCTGCTAAAAATGGGGGGATTACCCTTGCGCGGTCAGTTTGGCCAAGCGCTGCAAATTCTGAACGGCAGCGGCAAAGGTGAATTCGTTGCTCGCACCGCTAAGTCCACGTAGCCGCAGTCGATCAAGTTTGAGGATGCGCTTGAGGTGCGCAAAGAGCATTTCGACCTTCTCGCGCTCGTGACGCGAGCGTAGGTATTCGGGTGTCCCGGCGATGCGCCGGGACACATCGCGCGCGGCCTCATGGATGCTGCAGGTGATCTTGCGAAACGGCCGAGCGGAGTTGCTCTCGGACAGGACAAGCCGGCCGACTGCATCAAGGCCGGCGCGCCGGACATGGTTGAAGGCCAGGTGACCAGGGTGGACGCGAACCAGGGCAGGCTGACCATACGCGCAAGCGATGGAACCATGCATGAATTTCAGGCTTCCAGGGAAACCCTCGATGACTACAAGGTCGGGGATCCCATCAAGGCCAAGCTGAGAACGGGACAAAAGTGCGACTAGGGAAGGTCCGATCATGGCGTGCCGGCAGACCCTGCACGGCTTGCCATGCAGGGCTGAGGCGAACTAGCGCGGCGAGAAGGTCATGCAGTTGACCTCCTGGCCACTGGGGGCGATGCGGATGCTGTCTGTCATGCACTCCAGGTCCTCGTTGAATTTGCAGTTGGTGGATTTGCAGGCGCCGACACCCGCCGTCCGCTCGGTCGCCTTGGTATGGCCCGAACGTGCGAAAAAGGTGTCGCAGCCGGCATGCATGCTGTTGCCCACTGTGATCGCCCGGGCGTGGCATTTCATGTTGACGTTGTAGGCGCATTCGTTGGCCAGGCACTCGGCCACGATCGGCATGTCGATGGTGATGTGTTTCATGGGTACGCTCCTTGAAGCTAAGGGGGAGTCAGCGAAGCACACACGGCGCAGGGGAACGCACATCCGGCTGCGTGCTGTCGGCTGGGCACTGTATTGGCGGCCGCGCTGCCTTGGGGGGGCGTCCCCGGATCCGGGAGCGCCGCCTGAGGCCGCTGGCTTTGCGTCGCCGCCTTGCGGCGGTTTTGCCTTTGACGATACGTGTCTTTTTTTAGACCTTCTCGCGCGTGTTGCAAGAAGGTCCGCGACCGCATTGAAACAATTTATCCACGACATCCCTGCACGAACGACTGTTTGGGCTGAACCTTCGCCCTAGAGTCCGACCAGCTCCGCGTGAACGCCTTGCGCCTGAACCATATTCAGGACGTTGCCGGACGTCGTGCACGCGGGGTTGTAGGTCACCATCAGCAAATGCGGGTCGTCGTTCGAAGTGCAGGCGCTGATGACGCAGGCGTCGGTCCGCACCACGTCTTCCAGCTCGTGCATTTTCTCGGCGGGAATCGATTCGTCCACGTGGACCATCATGTCGACAATATCCATCATTTCACCTCCTTGACCCCGGTCGACGGCTGCAAAATGGCCGGGGAACGTCATTCACTCTAGCAAACGCCCCGCGTTTTTATAGCGGGGGCTTTCGCAGTTGCATGGCGAAAAGCGGGTCATGCGGCCCGCTTTTCGCTTACTGCTTGAGGATGTGCATTTCGGTGCGGCGGTTCCTCTGGCGGTCTGCGATGGTGGCGTTGCTGGTCATGGGCTGCAGTTCGCCATAACCCTTGGCGGTCAGCTGGGCGGGATCGACGCCCTTGCTGATCAGGTAATTGCGCACGGCATTGGCGCGGCGCTCCGACAGGCCCTGATTGTATTGCACGGTGCCGATGTTGCAGGTGTGGCCGGCCATCTCGGCCACCAGCGTGGGATAGCGCTTGAAGACCAGCGCCACTTCATCGAGCACGCGGGCGGATTCGGGGGTGATCACGGACGAGTCGAAGGCGAACCAGACGCCCTTGAGCTCGCTCTTGTCGACCAGCGGGCAGCCGGTGTGGTCGACCCGGGTGCCCCGCGGCGTGTCCGGACACTTGTCGATGCTGTCGGGCACGCCATCGCCGTCGCTGTCGAGATCGACCGGCGCTGCCGGCGCTGTTTCTGCGGGGGGCGGCTTGATTTCGCAGCCGCTCTCGTCGACCTTGGCGCCCTTCGGGGTGTCGGGGCACTTGTCGAGGTAATCGGGCACGCCGTCGCCATCGCTATCCAGCGGGCAGCCCTTGTCGTCCACCGCCACGCCCTTCGGCGTGTCGGGACAGCTGTCGCGATGGTCCGGCACGCCGTCGCCGTCGGTGTCGGTCGGCTGGCACAGCAGGGCACCCAGAAGGCCGCCGACTACGGCGCCGGCCCCGGCCGTGGCGGCGTCTGCCGTGGCGCCGATTCCGGCGCCCGCCACGGCGCCCACGGCGATGCAGGTTTTCTTGTCTTCCCACCAGTTGCCTGCCGCCATGGCATGGCTGGCGGCAAACAGGGGAAGAAGGAAGGAAAGGATGAGGCTCCAGCGGCGCATGTCAGACTCCCGGTTTATGTAATTGCTTTTCAATATAGAAGATTCCACGGATTCAGGCGGGTTAATGCCCGGATTCGAACACCCTGGCCACATCCTCCGCCAGGCTGGCCAGGGGGCGCTCGCGTCTTGCGTCCCGAACCAGCGCGGCGTCCGCGCACCCCTGGCGTCTGAAAGCCTGGATGACATGGCGCTTCACGCCACGCGCCGACAGCTCCTGAGCAAGCTTCACGACCTCGGCGTCGGCCAGCAGGGCCGGATGTACGGTGGTGCGGATTTCATGGGCGACGCCCGAGGCCAGCACGGCTTCGAGGCTGGAGCGCGCACGCTCGCCGCTGCCATCGACGCCGGTGATGCGCGCGTAATCGTTGAACGGCGCTTTCGCGTCCAGCCCCACCCAGTCCACCAGCGGCAGCAGCGCCGCCAGCCGCCGCGGATAAGCGCCGCCGGTGTGCAGGCCGATCTTGAATCCGAGCGCGCGCACCGCGCGCATCGCATCCGGAAGCGCCGCCTGCAGCGTCGGCTCGCCGCCGGAAAACACCACGCCGTCGAGCAGGCCCTGTCGGCGACGCAGAAACGCCAGCACGTCTTCCCAGGGGATTTCGCTGTCGCCGCGCGCGGGAATCAGGTGCGGGTTGTGGCAATAGCCGCAGCGCCACGGGCAGCCCTGGCAAAACACCACCGCGGCCAGCATGCCGGGCCAGTCGGTGGTGGAAAGCGGGGTCAGGCCGCCGACGCGGAGCATCGTAGGAGCGCCTTCCAAGGCGCGATAGCAGGCGATCGCGCCTTGGAAGGCGCTCCTACCCATGCCATTGCTGGCATCAGGCCAACCTGCAACGGCCTTCGACGAAAAACCGCCGCTCGCGGTGCTCGCTCTTCTTCCCCTTGTTGAAGCTGGTCACCGGGCGGTGGTAGCCCATCACGCGGGTCCACACTTCGCAGCGGGTGCGCTCCTCGTCCTTTAGGTCAGCGGCATTCAGGGCTTGGGTCGGTACGGTCATGTCGTTCATATCAATCTCCTTGGGTTAGGCGGCAACAGCGCGTTTGCGGGACAGGGCTTCCTCGTCGCACGTGGGGCAGAACTCGTGCTCGCCGGCGAGGTAGCCGTGTTTCGGGCAAATCGAAAAAGTCGGCGTGATGGTGATGTAGGGCAGGCGGAAGCGCGTCAGCGCGCGGCGCACCAGGTTCTTGCAGGCTTCCGCCGACGAGATGTGCTCGGACATGTAGAGATGCAGCACGGTGCCGCCGGTGTACTTGCGCTGCAATTCGTCCTGCCGCTCCAGCGCCTCGAAGGCATCGTCGGTGAAGCCCACCGGCAGCTGCGACGAGTTGGTGTAGTAGGGCGCGTCCTCGGTGCCGGCCTGCAGGATGCCGGGGTAGCGTTTGGCGTCTTCCCTGGCGAAGCGGTAGGTGGTGCCCTCGGCCGGCGTGGCTTCCAGGTTGTACATGTGGCCGGTTTCTTCCTGGAAGGCGGCAATCCGCCCGCGGATGTGGTCGAGCAGGCGCACCGCGAAATCGTGGCCCCATTCGCTGGTGATGTCGTGCTGGTCGCCGCTGAAGTTGCGGATCATCTCGTTGACGCCGTTGACGCCGATGGTCGAGAAGTGATTGCGCAGCGTGCCGAGATAGCGCTTGGTGTAGGGGAAGAGGCCGTTGTCCATCAGGCGCTGGATTTCCTTGCGCTTGATCTCCAGGCCGTTCCTCGCCATGTCGAGCAGCGCATCGAGGCGGCGCAAGAGTGCAGCTTCGTCGCCACGGTACTCATGGCCCAGGCGCGCGCAGTTGACTGTCACCACGCCGACCGAGCCGGTCTGCTCGGCCGAACCGAACAGGCCGTTGCCGCGCTTCAGCAATTCTCTGAGGTCGAGCTGCAACCGGCAGCACATCGAGCGGATGTGGTTCGGCTTCATCTCCGAATTGATGAAGTTCTGGAAGTAGGGCAGGCCGTAGCGCGCCGTCATGGCGAACAGGCGCTCGGCGTTTTCCGATTCCCACGGGAAGTCCGGCGTCATGTTGTAGGTGGGGATGGGGAAGGTGAACACGCGGCCCTTGGCGTCGCCGGTGGTCATGACTTCTATATACGCGCGGTTGATCATGTCCATCTCGACCTGCAGCTCGCCGTAGGTGAAGGGCATTTCCTGGCCGCCGATCACCGGCACCTGCTCGCGCAAATCCTCGGGGCAGGTCCAGTCGAAGGTGAGGTTGGTGAACGGCGTCTGCGTGCCCCAGCGCGACGGCACGTTGAGGTTGTAGATCAGTTCCTGGATGCACTGCTTCACCGCTTCGTAGCTCATTTCATCGTTGCGGATGAAGGGCGCCATGTAGGTGTCGAACGAGGAGAAGGCCTGCGCACCGGCCCATTCGTTCTGCAGGGTGCCGAGGAAGTTGACGATCTGGCCGACCGCGCTGGACATGTGCTTGGGCGGTCCCGCCTCGACCTTGCCCGGCACGCCGTTGAGGCCTTCGTGCAGCAGCGTGCGCAACGACCAGCCGGCGCAGTAGCCCGCCAGCATGTCGAGGTCGTGAACGTGCAGCGAACCATCGCGATGGGCCTCGCCCAATTCGGGCGAATAGACGTGATTAAGCCAGTAGTTGGCCACCACCTTGCCGGACACATTCAGGATCAGGCCGCCCAGCGAATAGCCCTGGTTGGCGTTGGCGTTGACCCGCCAGTCCTGGCGCGACAGGTATTCGTTGATCGAGGATTCCACGTCGACCAGTGTCTTGCGGTCCTCGCGCAGCTTCTTGTGGTGTTCGCGATAGGCGATGTAGGCACGCGCGGTGGCAAGGTGGTTGGCGGCGATCAGGCTCTGCTCGACGATGTCCTGGATGCGCTCGATGTCGGGCGGAGCGCCGCGCAGGCTGTGGATCAGCACCTTCGCCACCTGGGCGGTCAGCAAATCCGCTTCCGCCTCGCCAAATTCTCCTGTGGCCTGGCCCGCGCGCAGCAGCGCCGAGCGAATCTTGCCGGCGTCGAAAGCCGTCCGGCTTCCGTCGCGCTTGAACACCTCGCGCGGCAGCATCGTCACCACCGTGTCCATCCCCGCATCCACCATGACCGTCTCCTCGAATATCAACATATTGTGTTCGCCACCAACTCACCATACGACATGTTGTTTAAAGGTCAAGGTGATTTTCAGATGTGTTTGTCCTGCTACACTGCAAATTCAGCAAAGTCAGGAGCTTGGCGATGGGCACGATTCTGGAATTTTTGGGCAGCGACCACCACGCTTGCGACGATGTGTTCGCATCCGCCGAAGAAGCCGTGGCAAGAAAGGACTGGGACAGCGCGCGCAGCCTGTTCGACCGGTTCCAGGCGGCGATGGCCCGCCACCTGGCGATGGAGGAGGATGTCCTGTTCCCCGCATTCGAATCCCGCACCGGCATGAGCGGCGGCCCCACCGAGGTCATGCGCATGGAACACGCGCAGATGCGCGACCTGCTGCAGGCCATGGCCGACGCCGTTGCGGCGGGCAATCAGAACGGCTACCTCGGCCTGTCGGAAACGCTCAACATGCTGATGCAGCAGCACAACCTGAAGGAAGAGAACATGCTCTATCCCATGTCCGACCGCGTGCTGGGCGCCGAGCGCGACAGCGTGATCCGCGAGATGGAAGCCAGCGCCGGCCCGCGGCCCGCATGAGCGCGCCGGCCACCGAAATCCTGCTCGACGCGCGCGGGCTGGAACCGCCGGAGCCGATGGAAAAGGTGATGCAGACGCTGGCCCTGCTGCGCCCCGGCCAGTCGATCCGGATGCTGCTGCACCGCGAGCCGTTTCCGCTTTATCCCATCCTGGCCGAACGCGGCTATCGCCACGCCACCACGATGCAGGCCGACGGCAGCTACGTCATCCTGATCACGCAAGCCGGAACGGCACCGGGCAATGCCACCGAGTGACATCCCCCGCAATCCGTCACCCCGGAAAAAGCCGGGGTCCAGCGCCCTGATTCAACTGGATTCCGGCATACGCCGGAATGACGAACTCCTACGTGACATCGCCCCAATGGAAATCCCACACAATCCGTCACCCCGGCAAAAGCCGGGGTCCAGCGCCTTGATTCAGCTGGATTCCGGCGTACGCCGGAATGACAAAACCCTGCAAGCCCAAGCCATCCCCAGGGCAATCAACACGCCATGAGCCAGCCCGCCGGCCTCTCCTTCGAACAGGCACCGCCGTTCTCGCTGCCGCTACGCTTCTTCCTCACCGCGCCGCTGTTTCTGCTCGCCGCCGCCATCCTCATCGCGCTGTCGCCCGATGCGCTGGCCTCGCGCTGGACGCCGCAGGCGCTGGCGCTGATCCACGCGTTCACGCTGGGCTTTCTCGCCATGGTCATGCTGGGCGCCTTGATGCAGATGCTGCCGGTGGTGGCGGGCTCGCCGATGCCTGCGCCGCGCCTCGTTGCCCAGGTCAGCCACGTCTCGCTGGTGCTGGGCACCGTCGCCTTGATGGCTGGATTCCTGACCGCCGAACCGGCCGCCTACGGCATCGGTGTTGTTCTCTTGGGTATCAGCTTCGCCGTCTTTCTCGCGGCCGCCGCCATCGGCCTCGCGCGCGCCGTGGCCAGCGTCACGGTCAACGGCATCCGTTTCGCGGTGCTGAGCCTTGCGCTGACCATCCTGCTCGGGCTGGCACTGGCCCTGCTGCGCGCCGGCTGGTGGACGCCGCCTGCCATCGAGTCCGCGATCAATGCGCACGTCAGCCTCGGCCTGCTCGGCTGGGTGCTGCTGCTGGCGATCGGCGTCGCGTATCAAGTGGTGCCGATGTTCCAGCTCACGCCGCCGTATCCGCCCCGGCTGAGCCGCTGGCTGGCCGGCGCGCTGTTCGCCTTGCTGCTGCTCCACGCCACCGCGCCATGGTTGCCGCCAGCCGCCGCCCACCTCGTCGACGCCGCGCTTGCCGCCGGCATCCTCCTGTTCACCGTCGCCACCCTGCGCCTGCAATCCCGCCGCCGCAGAAAACTGCCCGACGTCACTCTCGACTGCTGGCGTCTCGGCATGGCCAGCCTGATCGCCTGCGTGGCCGCCTGGCTCGTCGCCCAGTTCAGCCCGGCCTGGGCCGACAGCGACGCCTATCCGCTGCTGCTGGGGATCCTCTTCATCGGCGGCTTCGCCGTCAGCGTGGTGAACGGCATGCTCTACAAGATCGTGCCCTTCCTCGCCTGGTTTCATCTGCAGTCGCAACTGCAGGCCAAGGCCGGCACCATCCCCACCATGAAGGACATGATTGCCGAACGCTGGATGCGCGGGCAGTTCAGGCTTCACCTGATCGCGTGCGTGTTGCTGTTCGGGGTGCCGTTCTGGCCGCAGGTGGGGAGTGCTGCGGGCGGGGTTCTGGCGTTGTCGGCGGCGGTGCTGTGGATCAATCTGTGGTCAGCGGTGCGACGATTTGCCGGGCACGGCGGCAGGCTTTCCTAAGAATTCAGCGTGGTAAGCAAGCGGCTCTTACCGACCCAGAGCGGAAGTTCAAGCGATTTGCGACGAACGTCTCATGTTCGATAAGCGGCCCGTCAACGTTTAAAGTGAAAAGTTGGGCATATACGCAGCTTCTGGCCCATCCCTCGCAACACGCATACCCTTAAGCCACGAATTCATGCTTTTGCCGCAAAGCTTTTGCGGCTGCCACCATATTTGACAGCGCGGCTTCGGTCTCGGGCCATCCGCGCGTTTTCAGTCCGCAGTCGGGATTGACCCACAGATTGGAAGGCGGGATGACCTGCGCGGCTTTTTCCAGCAAGCGGGTCATTTCCGCCTCGGACGGCACACGCGGGCTGTGGATATCGTAGACGCCCGGACCAATTTCGTTGGGATAGTTGAAGTCGCCGAAGCCGCGCAACAGCTCCATGTCCGAGCGGCTGGTCTCGATCGTGATGACGTCGGCGTCCATGGCCGCGATCGCGGGCAGGATGTCGTTGAATTCCGAATAGCACATGTGGGTATGGATCTGGGTGGCGTCAGCCACACCGGACGCGCTGATGCGGAACGCGCGGCTCGCCCAGTCTAAATAAGCCGGCCAGTCCGCCTTCCTGAGCGGAAGGCCCTCGCGGTAGGCAGGTTCGTCGATCTGGATGATGCCGATGCCGGCAGCTTCGAGGTCATTCACTTCGTCGCGGATCGCCAGCGCGATCTGCAGGGCAGTCGTCGAACGCGGCTGGTCGTCGCGCACGAAGGACCATTGCAGCATCGTCACCGGGCCGGTCAGCATGCCCTTCATCGGCCTGCCGGTCAGCGACTGCGCATAGCGCGTCCAGCCCACTGTCATCGGCTGTGGGCGCGACACATCACCGTAGATGATCGGCGGTTTCACGCAGCGGCTGCCGTAGGACTGTACCCAGCCATTTTGCGAAAACGCGTAACCTTGCAATTGCTCGCCGAAGTACTCGACCATGTCATTGCGCTCGGCTTCGCCGTGCACCAGAACATCGAGCCCCAGGGCTTCCTGTTTTTCGACGGCATACTGAATTTCCCGCTGCATCGCAACGGTGTAATCGGCCTCGCTGATTTCACCTTTCTTGAAACGCGCGCGGGCACTGCGTATCTCAATCGTCTGCGGGAAAGAGCCGATGGTCGTAGTCGGGAAGGGGGGCAGCCTGAAACGCCCATGCTGCGCAGTCTGGCGTACCGCGAATGGCTGATTGCGCGTGTCGTGCGTAGCTGTGAGCGCGGCCAGTCGCTCGCCGACCGCCGCATCATGCACCCGGCCTGAGGTTCGTCGCGAAGCCAGCGCCCGTTCATTGTCGGCCAGCTCCACAGCCACTGCCTGACGGCCGGCATTGAATGCGGTTTTGAGAATGGTCAGTGCGGTGATTTTTTCGTCGGCGAACGCAAGCCAGTTTTTGAGCTCCGGATCGAGCCGTGTTTCGCCCGCCAGACTCACCGGCACATGCAGCAACGAACACGAGGGCGCAAGCCACAGCCGATCACCCAGGCGCTGATGCAGGCCCTCAAAGCGCTTAAACACTTCGGAAAGATCAGTCTTCCAGATGTTGCGGCCGTCGATCACGCCCGCCGAAAGCACTTTGGTGATGGGCAGCCAGTCGATCACCTGCGCCAATTCGGCGCCGCCGCGCACGCAATCGACATGCACCCCGGCCACGGGCAACTTCATTGCTACCAGCAGATTCTCGCGCAGTGGCCCGAAATAGCTGGCGAGCATCAGCCTCACACCGGCGGTATTCAGATGGTGATAGGCGCGTTCGAAGGCAGTGCGCCAGTCGGCGCTTAAATCCAGCGCCAGAATCGGTTCGTCGATCTGCACCCACTCCACGCCTTGTGCTTTCAGTCGTGCCAGAATCTTTCCATAGACCGGCAACAGGCGGTCGAGCAGGTCGAGGCGGTTGAAGCCTATGGACTTTTCCTTGCCCAGATGCAGGAAGGTGAGCGGGCCGATCAGAACGGGCTTGGCATTGAAGCCCGCTGTTTGCGCGTCGGCCACTTCGTCGAACAGCCATTCCGCGCCCAGCGAAAACTGCGTATCGGGCTTCAGCTCGGGGACGAGATAGTGATAGTTGGTGTCGAACCATTTAGTCATTTCCATCGCATGGCATGCGGCATTGCCGCGCGCCAGCTGGAAATACTCAGACAGGCTGACTTTGTCCCCGAAGCCGAAGCGCGCCGGTGCGCAGCCCAGGAGCGCGATGTGGTTCAGCATCTGGTCGTAAAACGCGAAGTCACCCAGGGTGACGAAATCCAGCCCAGCCGCATGTTGCCGTTGCCAGTTGGCCTGGCGGATACCGCTCGCCACCGCTTTCAGCGAGGCCTCATCGATTTCGCCGCGCCAGAACGACTCCTGTGCAAATTTCAGTTCCCGGTTCGGTCCGATGCGCGGAACGCCTAATACGTGTGCCAGTGCCATGCGTGTGCTCCCAATGAATGATGGACGCCATGATGCCGATGCCGGTAACATGAAACAAACGAATATTTCTCATCAAATACATGAGCCAATCTCATATAGAACTACGCCATCTGCGGCTGCTGCAGGCCGTCGCTGAATCGGGCGGGCTGACTGCCGCTGCTGAGCGACTGCATCTCACACAGTCGGCGGTGTCGCATCAACTGAAGGCACTAGAAGACTCGCTGGGATTGCCGCTGGTCGAGCGCACCGCGCGACCTCTTAGTCTTACAGCCGCCGGACGTCGGCTGCTGACGCTGGCACGCACGGCCCTGCCGCAGGTCAACGCGGCGCTGCGCGATCTGGCCAAGCTGAAGGACGGCGACGCGGGTGAGTTGCGCATCGCGGTGGAGTGCCACACCTGTTATGACTGGCTGATGCCGGCGATGGACAGCTACCGCGACGTGTGGCCAGGGGTAGAACTCGATCTGCTGGGCGGCTTTCAGGCCGACCCGGTAGGCTTGCTCCTGGACCAGCAGGCCGATCTGGTCATTACCTCGGAAAGTGCGCCGCGCGCGGGGGTAGTCTACGTGCCGCTATTCGGGTTCGAGATGCTGGTGCTGCTGCCGCCCGGCCATCCACTCGCCTCGAAGAAATGGCTCACGCCCACCGACTTCGCCAATCACACGCTCATTACCTATCCGGTGCCGGAAGACCGCCTGGATCTGATTCGTCGCGTATTGGTTCCTGCTGGGGTGAAACCGCCGCGTCGCGAAGCGCAATTGACGGTCGCCATCCTTCAGCTCGTCGCCAGCCGCCGCGGCCTGGCCGCACTGCCCGCGTGGGCGGTTGCGCCATATCTGGAACGCGGCTACATCGTTGCCCGTCCCATTGGCAAACACGGTCTGTGGGCAGAACTCTATGCGGCGGTGCGCGAGACCGATGCGGCGCGTGCGTTTATCACCGACTTCATTGACACTGTAAAGCGTGACAGCTTCGCACGTTTGCCCGGAATACGTGCTGACCTCGCTGCCCAAAATTGATTGGGAAGAGAAATCGGGAACCGCAAGCAAAGCGATCAGTCGGTTTCTGACATGTACTGCCAATTGAATAGGCCGCTTTCGCTTCGTCAACAGACGCTCGATGAACAAGCCACGACTGTCTCTTCAGGGTCGGGAGTGCGCATTTGCCGCAGTTGAAAGCGGCCACTCGCGGCATTTCTAGGCCAATGGCCGGTGTGCGGTTGCGAATTCAACCGGTGGATGCAACACACTAGAAGCTGCGTAAGCAGAAGGAGTGTTGCGATGAAGCGAAGACCGCGGATTTATTACACGGAAAGTCAGAAAGCGATCATGTGGGAGCGGTGGCGGA
>Ga0299915_10003296_pt1 | contig 11715 bp, 10 predicted proteins | sample RVTome_13_FD_200263 | JGI IMG/M metagenome (GOLD analysis project Ga0299915, IMG submission 200263) | Soil microbial communities from uranium-contaminated site in the Upper Colorado River Basin, Wyoming, United States - RVT92D227 (version 2) ... | reverse complement strand
CCGTCCTGGCCTGTGTAGATTCGCCGTCCTGAACCCGTTGCGCCAGCGCCTGCTATTCTGTCTAGGGAAATGGAGCCTTGGAGACGATCTATTATGGCCTTTGCCGACGCTGACGGCCCGCTGTAGATGCGCTCAGAGTCGCAGTACACTAGCCGGTTGGAGCTATCCACAAGTGCGACCTTCACGTTCACCGACCCGATATCCAGCCCCAAGAAGAGTTCGCCATATGGCGAAAGATCTGGATCAGGTTTTTCACTCATCATACTTCACACCTGTCAATGTCAATAGAATCACTACCTAGGTCCCGACACAGACAAAATCTAGATTTCAGTAGGCACACATCCAGAGGCAAAAGTGAGGAATATCCGAGTTGGATACACTGAAGTAGTCGATATTTCTTTTCTTCTGAGTACTCTAATGCGGTCATTAGCAACCCTGACCATATTAGCCCTATAGCTAGAAGGCTGTCAAGCCCTTGGGCTCGTTGGATAATATGTTGTTGCCTAACACAACTCTCAACGAGCAGATTGCGCTTGACTTTTCCAACCTGATATGATAACGTAAATATTCGAAGGGAGGTACCTTCGACGTTTTGTACGTAGGAGGTTAAAATTCATTATCATTTATTTTCCAAAGAAGCTAATCAATAGCCGAGGCGATTGTTAGGAACAATAGGTGGCAAACTCATAACCCAACCGACGCAAAGGGAATGCTGAGCTTTGCGTCTTTTGTTTGTGGTTAAAGCTATAGAGGGGAGAGGGGCAAGATGCCAGAGCTCCCTGAGATAGAGATCCTTAAAAACGAAATAAATGCCCAAATGGTAGGCAAAGAGGTCCTCGAGGTAAGGCTGGAGAAAGCGAAGCAGGGAGAGCTAGAGGGAAGGGATCTGCTTCCCCGTTTGCGAGGAGCGAAGGTGGCAGGGGCTCGTCGGCGAGGTAAGTTCCTGATAGTCGATTTCGACTGCGATCTCTCGTTGATGGTTCACCTCTGGCTAGCAGGACAGGTATTACTTGTGCGGAGCAACGAACTCCAGAAAGGACAGAGTATCCTAACCTTCATCTTCAGCGACGGCGATGTCTTTGAGGTGAGGGGAGTTGGGCTCAGATCCCTGCACCTTGTTAGAAAAGAGAGTATAGCGGGGCACCCTGCCATCGTCGAATTGGGAATCGACGCTTTGAACCCAGAGCTTACACTAGAGCGCTTTCGACGGATGTTGACCGGCAGACGTAAGGCGATAAAGGCCCTGCTTATGGACCAGACCTTCATAGCCGGTCTGGGAAATACTTATGTCAACGAGTTGCTTTTCTCGGCCAAGGTGCATTCCACCCGAGAAGCTCAGTCCCTAAGCAAAGAGGAGGTGAAGGCTGTATACCGGAATATTAGGCCCACCCTGGAGCGCGGAATTCAGTTGGGCGGTTCTTCAATCGAGCAGTTTGTGCACCTTGACGGCAGCCTGGGGCACTTTCAGGAGCACTTTCAGGTGAACCGACGTGAGGGAAAACCTTGCTTGGTTTGCGCTACACCTATCGCCAAAATGCAGTTGGGTGGAAGAAGCACTTACTTTTGCCCTCATTGTCAGCCAGAAAAGATAACTTAGGACATCGTGAAGTTAAGAGGTTTATAAAAAAATACAGGAGGTGCCAGAAGAATGGCGTACAAGATCACCGACGATTGCATCAGTTGTGGGGCCTGCGAGCCGGAGTGTGACATCAACCAGGCCATCAGTGAGGGGGAGACTGTTTACGTGATCGACCCCGACAAGTGCACTGAGTGCGTGGGGAACTATGAGTCCCCCCGGTGCGCAGAAGTATGCCCCATAGACGACTGTTGCATACCTGACCCAGAACACCAGGAGAGCAAAGAGCAACTCTTGGCGAAGTGGCGCAAATTGCACCCTGGGGAAGAGCCTGTGGCCGGCACCTTCTAGCCGAACATAGAAGCAAAAGGGGCTGTGCCCATGGATACCACAAGCACAGCCCCTTTACTACCCTTAGGCCGGTTTTATAGCCAGGACCCTAACACTTGCGATGTTGCGCCGCCATTCAGATTGGTCGCTCGGAGTCGTGTTCTTTCGTCCTTGTGTTCTTTTATCCTCTACACTGACTTGGGTAAAGCCAGCAGCCCTAATCTTGTCCACATATTCCTCAATTTGAATAGCCCCAGCGATACATCCGGCCCACTGATCGAGGCTTTCCTTTATCTCTGGCGGCAGCTCCCCTTTTAGGATAATATCGGAGACACAAAGTCTACCCCCTGGTTTGAGAACTCTCCAAGCCTCGTTGAAGACGGCATCCTTGTCTGGGGAGAGGTTTATTACACAGTTGGAGATAATCACATCGGCCGAGCCGTTCTCCACAGGCATGTGCTCCATCTCACCCAAGCGAAATTCCACATTGCTCGCCCCTATCTTGCCAGCATTCTCTCGTGCCAGCCAGACCATCTCCGGCGTCATATCTATGCCGATGACCTTGCCCTGTGGCCCCACGCGAGCAGCAGCCAAGAAACAATCGATGCCACCGCCACTACCCAAATCCACGACTACCTCGCCGGGCTTGAGCTCCGCCAGAGCTACAGGATTGCCACAGCCCAGGGCTACATCGCTAACGCTTTCGGGTAAGCCTTCCAACTCCTCTTTGCTGTATAGTCTTTCAGCCCCGACTTTAGTCGGGGTGGTTTTTTCCGTAGTTGCCGACGGCCCACAACAGCTCGCTTCTCCTGCCTGAGGTGCGCAGCAGGAAGTCAGTTCCTGCCTGGCTCGAGCGCCATAACGCTCTCTAACAATTTTCCTTATCTCATCAGCGTCTTTGGTTGCCATTACTCCTCCTTAACTACGTGCAACAATCAGATGGTAACACTTTTTCTTCTGCTTCACCCCCCTCTTGGCCTCTTGCTACCGCTCCTTCTAGATGGGGGATCACCTTTCCCCAAACCTCGGAAGCAGCTCGGTAAGTCTCTATTCCCTTTTGGGTTAAGGCACAGACCTTTCGCTCCCTGCCCCCTACCCTCTCAACCCAGCAATCGATATAGCCACCCTTCAGTAGTTCGTGCAGGGCCGGATATATCATGGCATCACTGGGCTCACAACAGCCCGAGCAACATTCCTTAACCGATTTGCCTATCTCGTAACCATGCAACGGCCTCTTGTACAAGGCGCTTAACAGAAAGAACCTGAACAAGCTTTTCCCGATCAGCTTACCCCAATACTGGGGGTCTCTCATCTCCATCACTATGCTCCATATATAGCCATGCTATACCTAGTCAAGCTATATATTAACAATAGCGATCCGTTTTGTCAAGCCCTACCAGCCGCAATCTACTTTGGATTTCCCTCGGAAAGAGGCGAAAGCGCCAGACCATGGACATATGGATATTTGGCTGGCATGGCAAAGCAGAGCCAGCCATGGCCGACAAAGGAATTTCTCCCGGGCTCTCTGCCATATGAGGGAGATTCGGACTAGGGGATAATTTCCATGCCTGCCCAGGCATCGAGCTCTTCCCGAGCCGGGTCAATCTCTATTCGGCAGGGGACATCCAAGATCATCGTTGCGCGGTTGCTAACAGTATAGGGCGTCCATTTGGGAATCCCCGGATGGCCGGGGTCTCCGTTGCGCGCGAAGGCAGCCCAGGCCCCGCTTATGGCTGAGGCCAATTCGTGTTTGTCGGCACGCTCTCCTGTCATGGGCACATCATCGGTATTGTCAAACGCGAACGGTATCTCCATAGCATGGCTTGCCTTGAAGAGGCCCCCCAGGAAATCGGATTCATAGGTAAACAGGTACATATAGACCGGCGCCGGGCCACCGGCTAGCTTGCGTTCTACCATGTTGATACACCCAATACGCCTCGCCTCGCTGGTAATTCCCACAAACAGATCCCAGGGTGTGGCATTAGGCCGTGTCCTCCGGTAAGTGCTTAGTATTCTATCCAGATGCTCGCCACATGTCGGTGCCAGGCGTTGGGGTAGCTCTTCCTCTGTAAGCCGCCGACGTCTAGGGTCACGGGCCAAGAAGAGAGCGTTTTCGTCCCGGTTAGTTCCGATTAACAGCGTAACATCCGCCGCTGTCGGCGCTGCCACGGGGTCAAATGGGTTGGCGGGCAGGTAACGACCGTCAACAACCGGGGCCAACGTCATGACACCGCGCCTCTCCGACTCCAGCGAACTCACGGCGTCCAATAGCTGTTGTGCTGGCAGCTCCTGGAGCTTATCAATCTGATTTGCCTTGATATCCAGCTTTGCCAGCAGGCGTTCGGCTAGATCCGTGGCATTTTTGGCTGGTACGCCCCGCAATCCCGGGCTACTCTGGGCAATGGCGCGGTGGAACAGTCCTTTTGCCACGGGCATGGCCATGAGTACGCTGACCTTCCGACTGCCACCAGACTCACCGAAGATGGTCACATTGGAGGGATCACCGCCGAAGTTCTCGATGTTGTCCCGCACCCACTGCAGGGCCAGCACAGCATCTAGCAACCCGGCTATACCCGAGCCAGCATACGCCTCACCGGCGATGTCCGCCAGGTGCAAGTGGCCGAAGACATTCAGCCGGTGGTTAATGGTGACCACGACTACGTCACCACGCTTGGCAAGATTGGCACCGTTATACATCGTCTCCGAGCCGGCACCTTGCGCAAAGCCACGACCGTGCAGCCACACCATAACCGGACGCTTTCCGCCGTCATTTACGCCAGGCGTCCATACGTTCAATACAAGGCAGTTCTCACTCTGAGGCAGGAGGCTCGTGTGCCCATCGGAACGGACAATTGCGTAAGGTCGGGTTTCATCGACCAACACTCCTGTCTGCGGGCAGATGGGGCCAAAGTCGCCGGCGTATCGTACCCCCGTCCACGGCTCAACCGGTAGCGGTGGCAGGAAACGGCGTTTGCCGCCGGTGGGAGCACCGTAAGGGACGCCTTTGAAGGTGGAAACACCTCGCTCCGTCGTGCCGCAGACTTGCCCGGCGGTTGTTTCTACAATAATCTCTTCCATGATTCATTCCTCCCTTTAGCATACGATAATATTTGGTACCTATACTCGCTACGTCTCCGAGAGTTCAGGCTATCTGCCCTTCCACACCGGTTTTCTCTTTTCGGCAAACGCCCTGAAGCCTTCACGTACGTCTTCAGTGTTGGGCAGGTAGTTGAATTCCTGCCAGCGGGCAAGCGCTATCGACGAAGGTACCACGTTTGATAGCCGCGCAGTTCTACAAGCTTCAATTACTATTCTCACGGATAGGGGCGCAAGTTCACAGATATGCTCTGCCATCTCCTTTGCCGTCGGCATCATTTGTTCGTCCGGAACCACCCTGTTTATCAGGCCAATCTCGTAGCATCTCTGGGCCGTGAATTGCCACGCTAGCGTTATCTCCGTCCCAATATGAAACGGCAGCATCTGGGTAGCAATCGCCTGCCCACCACCCTGATACCCGAACAGTGGTTCATTCTGCCAGAAGATGGCGCTTTGCGCCGCCACAACCAGGTCACAGGCCATGGCGACAAACCATCCATAACCAACGGCCCACCCATTCACCGCGGCTATGACCGGTTTCGGTATCCGGTCTCTGTGCTCGTAGGCTCCGGAACGGGACAGTTTCCTCATCTCCGCAGCATTCCTGCGTCGTTCTTCCTCACTCAAGCTGACCATATCTTTAGTGTCCTGCCCAGAGCAAAAGCTGTTGCCGACTCCGGTGAGGATAGCCACTTTGACGTCGTCATCCTCCTCAAATACAGCGAAAGCACCATTGAGGCCCCGGCGCATCTGAAAATTCAGTGAGTTACGACGCGCCGGATTATTCATCCGGATAATGGCTATTGGACCGTCCTGCTCGTAGTCAACTGTGTCGAATTTCATTACTATTGTCATCGATACCCCCTCGACTATGATTGCTGATATGATTGCTGAACATCCAGGCACAAATCCCAAGACAGCCGTTGTCTTCCCTGCATGGCTGTCGCAGAAACTCCGAGTCGCGACCGCTACAGAGTCTCGGCCAGAGCACCGTCAAATGAACACCCCCTGGGCTCTCTTGCCAAATGACGACGATTCGGACTACCGACGCAATTCCATGCCTTCCCAGGCATTGAGCTCCTCGCGATAGGGGTCGACCTCGATTCTGCAGGGAACATCGAACATCATCGTTGCCCGGTTGCTCGCGGTATAGGGCATCCATTTCGGAATCCCCGGATGATTTGGGTCTCCCTTGCGCGCAAAGGTGGCCCACGTCTCACTCATGGCTGCCGCCAGCCCATACTTGTCAGGGCGGTCACCGGTTATGGGCATATCATCGACATGATCAAACACGAAAGATATCTCGAGAGCATGACCCGCTTTGAAGAGGCCACCAAGGTGATTGGATTGCCAGGTGAACAGATACATATGTACCGGGGCCGCCCCACCCGCTGCCTTGCGTTCGGCCAGTTGGATGGACCGCAGCCGCGTCCCTTCACTCGTAATCGCGACCAGTAGATCCCACGGCGTAGCTTCGGGGCGTGTCTTTTTGTACACACCGATTACGTGCTCTAACCTGTCGCCGAGCGTGGATGCCAGGCGTTGGCGCAGCTCTTCCTCAGTAAGACGGCGTCGCCGCGGGTCAACGGCCAGGAAAGTCGCGTTTTCATCGCGATTCGTGCCGATCATAAGCGGCACGGCCGCCGCAGTTGGTGCGGCTACAGGGTCAAACGGATGCGTGGGGAGATAACGCCCATCCATTACCGGGCTGAATCCCATGATGGCTCCTCTGGGCTCGCCTATCATGCCCATGCGGACTTCCCTCGGAGTTAGCGTGTTCACGGCCTCCAGCGCCTGCTGCGCCGGCAACTCCTGGAGCTTGTCAATTTCGTTTGCCTTGAGACCCAACTTCGTCAGCAGTTGCTCGGCCAGGACGGTAGCATCCTTGGGCTCCACGCCCCGCAATCCGGGGCCGCTCTGGATGACGGCCCGATGGAATAGTCCTTTTGCGGAGGGCATGGCAAGCATGGTGCTAACCTTACTGCCACCCCCGGACTCCCCAAAGATCGTCACATTAGACCGATCGCCGCCGAAGTTCTCAATGTTGTCCCGCACCCACTCCAGGGCAAGCACGGCGTCCAACAAACCCGCTATACCCGAGCCAGCGTATGCCTCTCCGCCGATATCCGCTAGATGCAAATAGCCGAAGACATTCAGCCGATGGTTAATGGTGACGACTACCACATCGCCGCGTCTTGCCAGGGCAGCACCGTTGTATATCGTCTCCGAACCTGCGCCGGACGAATAGCCGCGACCATGCAGCCACACCATAACTGGGCGCTTTCGGCTGTCCCCTACGCCTGGAGTCCATACGTTCAGCACCAGGCAGTCTTCGCTCTGCGGCAGGTGTCTCAGGATCCCCATGACACGCTCATCAGCGGCAGCCGCATTCCACTCCACCAGCGCTCCCAACTGCGGGCAGATGGGCCCGAAGTCACTGGTATAACGTACACCCGTCCACGGCTCAACCGGGAGCGGCGGCAGGAAACGGCGTTTGCCGCCAGTTGACGCCCCGTAGGGGACCCCTTTGAATGCGAAAATGTCTCGCTCCATAGCGCCGCGGATTTTCCCGGCAGTCGTTTCGACAGTGACATCGCTCATAACTATTCCTCCTTTAATGCATTCGCTGATTTCATCAGCGCCTTCGCCTTCGTTATCACAGCAGAGAAGAGCCCGAGTAGGTGAGCACCTCCCGGGCTCACTACCGTTGCGGATACTGCGAACTACCGACGAACTATATCAATGCCTTCCCAGGCGTCGAGCTCCTTGCGATACGGGTCAACCTCTATCCGGCACGGGGCATCAAAGATCAACGTTTGACGGTTCTTTACCGTATAAGGTAACCATTTCGGAATCGCCGGGTGATTGGGGTCTCCGTTACGGGCAAAGGCGATCCACGTCTCGCTCATCTGCGCGGCCAATTCGTACTTATCAGGACGCTCGCCAGTGAGGGGCATCGAGTCAATATTGTCGAACACGAACGAGAGCTCCATAGCGTGGCTTGCCTTGAGGAGGTATCCTTTGTAATCGGATTGCCAGGTAAACAGGTACATATAGACTGGAGCAGAGCCACCCGCTGCCTTGCGCTCGGCAAGCAGGATGGATGACCGCCGGGCTCCTTCACTCTGGATGCCGACTAACAAGTCCCAGGGCGTGGCCTCCGGCCGCGTCTTCTGGTAAACGCTAATTATTCTATCCACATGCTCGCCGAGCGTAGGTGCCAGTCGTTGGCGCAGCTCTTCCTCGGTGAGCCGGCGGCGCCGGGGGTCTCCAGACAGTCCAAGTAAAGCTTCGTCCCGGTTGCAACCGACTATGAGCGGTACGTCGGCCCCTGTTGGTGCGGCTACGGGATCGAAGGGGTGAGTGGGGATGTAATGACCATCTACTACCGGAGCCAGCCGCAGGGCACCACGCTCCCGGGCCGATACCGCGGTCATAGCATCCAAAACCTGTTGTATCGGCAGTTGCTGGAGCTTATCGATCTCATTCGCCTTGATATTCAACTCTGCCAGGATACGTTCGGCCGTGGCTGTGGCAATCTTGGGCTCCACGCAACGCAATGCCGCGCCGCTCTCAATAACAGCACGATTGAACAGGCCCTTTGCCGAAGGCATAGCCAGGAGCGTACTGACCTTAGCACCGCCTCCGGACTCACCGAAAATCATCACTTTGCCAGGATCCCCCCCGAAGGCCTCGATGTTGTCCTGGATCCACTCCAGGGCCAGTACTAGGTCTAGCATTCCGGCTACACCCGAACCGGCATACGCCTCACCGGCGATATCCGCCAGGTGCAGATAACCGACGACATTCAGTCGGTGATTGATGGTGACCATGACTACGTTGCCGCGTTTGCTGACTGCGGCGCCATCTGTATACGTTTGCCCCCCCGTACCTTCATTATAGCCGCCACCATGAATCCACATCATAACCGGACGCTTTCCCCCGTCCCCTACAGCTGGCGTCCAGACATTCAGTACCAGACAGTCTTCACTCATGGTGAAGTTCACACGGGACCCGAAGATAAGTGCGTCAGCCTCAGTTTGAGGCCCGACCTGCCTTCCTACCTGTGGGCTGATGGGGCCGATTTCAGTGGCATCGCGCACACCCGTCCACGGCTCAGGTGGTACCGGCGGCATGAAACGACGTTTGCCATCTGTAGGCGCACCGTAGGGGATACCTTTGAAAGCTAAGACGCCTCTCTCCTGCATGCCCCGGACTTTCCCTGCCGTAGTGTTGACTATGACTTCGCTCACAATGATTCCTCCTCAATGCACCCAACTTTTTCTGGCCTATATATACCCTCGATGGCATACAATGTCAATCCCGTGCTGCTCTTGATAGCACTCGAGGCGGCAGTGGGTCAGTTACGCGAATATTGGCTACTAAGCGATGTGACTGAAGCGGCCAAAAAACACAGGCAGAGACACCACTCACGCAATCGAATAGCCCCCGTCGACGGCTATAGATTGGCCAGTAACGAAATCAGAAGCCTTTGATGCCAGGAAGACGGCTGCTCCTACTATCTCCTCCGGCTCTCCCCAGCGCCGTGCCGGGGTTCGCTGAATGATGCTCTCGTGGAAGGCCTTGTTGCTGCGAAGCCCGGCTGTCATATCCGTTTTGATCCATCCCGGGACGATGGCGTTCACCTGGATATTGTCCTTTGCCCAGGCTACCGCCAACGATTTCGTTAGCTGGACGACGCCACCCTTGCTGGCTGAGTACGGCAAGCTAAAAGGGCTGCCGAAGATCGCATACTCTGAACCGATGTTGATGATCTTCCCACCACCATTCGCCACCAGCAAGGGATACACGGCTTGAGCCATAAGGAACGAGCCCTTGAGGTTGGTGTCGATGACAGTGTTCCAGACCTCCTCAGAGAACTCTTCCGCTGGGCCGCCTGAAGCAATACCGGCTGCATTGACGAGGATGCTGAGCTTGCCGAAGGTGCCATTCACAGCTTGGATAGCGGCGAGAATATGATCGCGTTTTGTAACGTCACACCGAGCACCGATAGCCCGACGCCCGATGTCCCGAATCTCCTTCACGACCCTGGCCGTTTTCTCCTCGTTACGCGCTGCTATGGCGATGTCGGCACCGGCTCGGGCAAGGCCAACAGCTATGGCTCGACCGATGCCGCTGTTTCCTCCAGTCACCAGCGCAACAGAACCCGCCAACTCAAATTCCGGCAACACCCATTCCCCCCCTGACTTAACGAGTAGTCACCCTAAACGCTTGTTGCGCCCTTTCGCACCTCCACCCTATGGTCTAGTTCTTAGACGCCCAGATTGCGCTCTCAGATGAAACAGATGCTGCCATTTCCTTATTCAAACTTGAATAGGCGCAATGCGTTTTCTCTGAGGTACTTGGGACGAACGTGGTCGCGGAGGGGCAGCTCCTTCACATCGTCAAGGGACGTGTCAAAGGTAACTAGTGGATATCCTGAAGCCCACAGCACTTTGTCTTGGGCGCGGGTATTGAGGTGATGAACAAATTCAGCGGGGAAGTACTTGGGCCTGTATTCATTGGTCTGTAGGTAGCAATTGGGATACTTTATTACATTATGAACCGCTTCTTCTATCCAGGGATGGCCAAGGTGCGTTTGTATGACCTTCAACTCCGGGAACAAGTAACAGACCTCATCTACGAATAGGGGGCTCTGAGTTCGAGCCAGGCCAGCAGGGCCGGGATAGCCAACGCTGATAGCGACTTTGAGGTCGTATTCTATCGCCAGTGCATAAAAGGGAAATAGCCTATTGTCAGTGCAAGGCACCCCAAGGTAGTACCCGGTTATGGTGAGCAACTGAAGGCCGCAATCATTGATGAAGTTCTTGACGCGGCGAATCTCGTCCATTATTCCGTTCGCCACCGGGTTGATACGCAGGCGGGGAAGGAACCTACCGGGATACTTCTTCATGGCCTCCAGGACCCATTCTTTTTCGGTGTCGTCATGTATACTTACCATGCCCTTCTCTACACCCGCTTCATCCATCGACGCCACCAGCTCCCCTTGGCTTGCGCCCCTGGCGAATCTTTCCGCCACACCCGGGAACAATCCAAGGATGCCACCCCTCCCAGCAGATTGCTCAGCCTCTATTCCGGCGCTACCCGCCGTTCCTCTTGGCCTGGGACACAGGATAAGACAATCAACTGCCTTGGTTTGCTCTGCCATAGCTTGCCCCCCCATATCGTTATTTTGCGCAACATCACGCTCAGCATATTAAAGCGCTCCCCCACCACTGTGGGAGAGCACGACGTTTTTTGAATTTGGTGGAGACGGGGGAGAGTCGAACTCCCCGTCCAGAGGAAGTCCATCCGAAATCTGCTACAAGCTTAGTCGGCTCTTTTTATCTCGCTCAACTGACCTCTGCCAACCTAGTTCAGTTGAGCCAGCCGATAAGTCTTAGGTGACCCTTATCGACGTCTGGGTCACAGCACCTCGACTATTCGGCGCCCAATCCCCACCCATCGAGGAGAGGAGAGGTTGGACGTGGCTGCCTAATTAGGCAGCCAGTGCGTACTGACTTTCGCCAGCTATCTTTTGCCCCTTGTTTTACGAGGGTAGAGGCACCTCGGCCTGCAATCCCGGTATGTCGTTCCCTGTCGAACCCCAGCGTCCCCACATGAAGCGCTAAAATACGGCTCGCTTCTTTACCATATGCGCCTTGGTAGCTCGTTCCATATCTCGTTCCGCATCGCGTCGGGCAATAGCCTCA
>Ga0299915_10003295_pt1 | contig 11716 bp, 7 predicted proteins | sample RVTome_13_FD_200263 | JGI IMG/M metagenome (GOLD analysis project Ga0299915, IMG submission 200263) | Soil microbial communities from uranium-contaminated site in the Upper Colorado River Basin, Wyoming, United States - RVT92D227 (version 2) ... | reverse complement strand
CGTCAGCCGTGTGGAGTGCGAGCAGCCCTTCTTTAAGCGCCCGATCCTGGTCACAGTCGACGAGAGGCATTCTGCCGAGGAGCGGCGGTACGCAGCCCTTGGTAAAACGAAGGCGGGACGGCGCCTGTCAATCGTGTTTACGATTCGTGGAACGTTGGTTCGGATCATATCAGCCCGCAATGTGAGCCGCCGTGAAAGGAGATTCTATGAAGGTGCGCAGCAAGCCGGCTAAGAAGCCGATTCCACATTTTGCCACGGAGGACGAGGAGCGGGATTTCTGGAGCGCCCATGATACGGTTGACTACTTTGACTGGAGCAAGGCTGTTCATGCTACGTTCCCGGAACTCAAGCCGTCAACGACAACGATTTCATTGCGTCTGCCTGCTTCCTTGCTTGAGGAGCTCAAAGCGCTGGCGAACGAGCGGGACGTTCCCTACCAATCGCTTATGAAGGTTTTTTTGGCTGAACGAATCGCTCGTGAGCGTGGTTTGGAGCGTAGGGCGCCGGCTTGAAGTCCAACCGGGCGCTACAGCGAAACGACGCCGCCGGCCGCTGACCGCGAGCCTTGGCCGGACAGAGAGCCTCCGATGCGATAATGGCAATGATAACATCCAATGACATATTGTTATCATGATTCGAACACAGGTCAGTCTCTCCAAAGTGGAATATAAGGCGGCCAAGCGCGAGGCACGCCGCCTGGGAATCTCCATGGCCGAGTTGTTACGTCGCTCGCTTCGGACGCTCCTTCCTGCGGATCCCTCAAAGCCGTGGATGAGATACGCAGGAATGATCGAGACCGGCGACCCGGGATCGTCTCAGAAGATCGACGACATAGTTTATGGCGCCAAGAGCTGAAGCATACGTCGACACCTCAGCGCTGATTGCATTTGTGGACCGGTCAGACAGTCACCATCTGCTTTTCCGCAGGCTATTTTCTGATCCGCCGGGGCTGGTCACGACCACGCTGATGCTGGCGGAGGGACATGGCTGATTTCTCAAGCGGTATGACCGTAGGCGAGCCCTGCAATTTCTGTCCCTGATCGAAGAGCTCAAACCGCTTCGAATGGTTCCTGTGGGGCCGGATGAATTCGTCGGCGCCGTGCAAATCTTGCGCGCATTCTCGGACCAGGACCTCTCGTTGACCGATGCCGTTCGCTTTCAGGCCGGCGCCTTTCGATCGATCCAGGTCATTCCGCCAGCATTTGTTCGATCTGCTTGAGCAAAGCAGGGGCTTTGCCGGTGACGATGTCCCAGATGATTTCGATATCGATACCGAAATACTGGTGGATGAGCAGATCCCTAAGGCCTGCGATCTTCGACCAGTCAACCTCCGGCTGAGTTGCGCGTATTTCGTCGGGGACCCGTTTTGCCGCCTCTCCCACTATTTCAAGATTGCGGACAACAGCGTCGATGGTTTTGTCATCCTTGAGGAAGCCCTCGAAAGACAGGCCGCCCGCATAGCCTTGCACCTTCCGGAGCGCGGCACAGCCATGTCCTCCAGGTAGACCTTATAATCCCGGGGCATGGAGCGCCTCCTGGATGATGACCGGCCGAAGCCTGGGTTTGATTGTGTCTGACAAGACCAAATCGACATGGCAGCTGAAAAGGCTTTCGAGAAAAGCCTTCAGATCCATGTAGGAATCAAAAGACTTGCTTTCAAACTCCACCACAAAGTCCAGGTCGCTGTCCGGCTTTCCCTCGCCCCTCGCCACCGAGCCAAACAGCCCCAGACGCCGAACTCCGAAACCGCGAATTGCATCACGGTTTTTCTGAAGTATCTCGAGAATTTCGTGCGCCTCTCTTTTCATAGGACTCCCTTGCGGGTTAACCGGCAGATCCACCCAAGTGTACCACTGCCATCCCTCGCAGCACACTCTTGATAACTGAAAACTGACAACTGCTAAAACAAAAGCCTCCACCGGCCACGAGGGCAAGTGGAGGCTTTGATTTGTCTGGGCTGCCGCGACGACTAGAAGTCGTAGCGCAGCGCGAACTGCATCACGCGCGGGTCGCCCTGGATGCCGTTGATTTTTGCGAAATCAGGCGCCGGCAGCGCGCCGCGCCACGGATCGATGCCGACACCGAATCCGGATCGTGAGAAGGTCGGGGCGCCGAGCGCCTGCGTGTTGGTGACGTTGAACACGTCCCAGCGGAAGGTCAGCTTGTGGCCCTCGCCGTAAGGCATGTTGAAGGTCTTCATCAGCCCGAAATCGAGCACCACGTAATCGAGCTGCCGGAAGATGTTCCGGTCGCCGGATTCTCCGGCCTTAGAGTTGCGGAAGCTCTGGTATGCGTACTTCGGGTCAGTGAAGAAGTTTGGATGCGATCCCGACTTGGTCGGCGATTCTGCTATTTCGCGAATGCGGAGCGCATTGGACTGGACGTTCCAGTTGGTCGCCCAGAAGTCGGAATCGAACGGTGCGCTCACCGGCAGCCCGGAATTCCACCGGAAGATGCCGGTCAGCTGCCATCCGCCCAGAATGGCGTCCGCAGCGGGATGCAGGGAGTTCAGGTAGGCCCGGCCGCGGCCGAATGGGACCGCCCAGAGGCCGTTGAAGTTGATGCTATGGGTGATATCGAAATCCGACAGGCCGCGGAAATCATCCGGGCGCAACGGATTATTGATGAAAGCCGCGCCGTATCCGCCTTCATTCTGAAGTCCGGAGGCGATGTCGATGGACTTGCCGAAGGTGTAATTGAGGTCCCAGTTCAGGCTGGTCAGGCGCTGCTTGACGCTGAGCGTCCCGGCATGGTAGTCCGAGTAGCCAATCGTGCTCCAGCTTGCCAGCGCCGCGTACTGCGGATGGAAGAACAGGTTGTCGCCATATCCCAGCCCATCGTCCCACAGCAGCTGGAGGTAGGTGTAGTCATAAATGTCCCACCCTCCCACATCCGGGTGGGCCATGGTCAGGTAAGCGGCCTGAGTGGCTGTCAGGCTGGTCTCCCCGGTCCAATCGGGCATCAGCGGGAAGAGGTTTTCAAAGTAAGGGATCTTGGCGACCGATTTGATCGGGGTGTTCCGGTTGCGCAACTCGATCAGGCTCCCCATGGCGGTGTACCAGTCGACCTTCGACTTGGGATCCACGAGGTTGTTCAGCGCCATGATGTCTCGGTTGGCCAGCAGGTTGCGGGCCGAGCGCCCAAGATAGGAGCCCTCAACCGTAATACCTTTGCCGAATTCCCTGGCGATCGAGAGGTTCCATGAGTAATTGGGCGGCGTGGTGATGCTGTCGTCCAACGACTGCTCGATGCGCTGGCGTTCATCGGCGGGCTTGATCAGAGGAAATAACAGCGCGGTGGGAATGGTGAGATTGGGCAGGCTCCGGACATTCTGATTGAAGCCGGTGAACAGCGGCGCCGGCCGGGTTGAGAGGTTGTAAAAATTGGCGGAAATAGTGTCGTTCGACGAGAAGCCGAGCGTGTTGCTGACGTCGAAGTTAACGGCCAGTGCGCTTCCGACGCGGTCGTACGACATTGCAAAGCCGCCGCGGAACACAGACTTCTGTCCCTCGCCGAAGATCTTCCTCAGGAAACCGTTTTCAAACGTCGGGCTCCATGCGAATGCGGCGCGCGGGGAAAAGTTGTTCTTGTCCATTTCATAGTAGCCGGGCTTGCCATAGTAGGGACCAGCCTTGTCAATGGCGATGAGTTTGTTGTAAGCAACGCCCGCGGCGGAGTATGCCTTGCGCGTCTCGAAAAACTGGCCCAGGCTTACGGTCGGCTTCACCTGGAATCCGCTGTCTTCATAGACCGGCGTATACAGGCTGTAGCGCAACCCGAGCGTCAGCGTCAGGTCTCGGCGCACGCGCCAGGTGTCCTGGGCGTAGAATTCGTACTCTTCCGTGGCGAAGATGCGGTCGACTCCCGTACCCGGTGCGAGCAGCTTCCCGCTCCCATCGAAATTGAACCTGGCTGTGTACTGCGAGTATCGGCCGATCACCGCCGTGAGGGCCGCCTGAGCTCCGGCTCTGTTTCCGGCGAGATCCGTGAGCGGGTTGGTCAGGATAGCTCCGGATAGCTCGTAGAAGGAGGGATTGGTGATAGCCGCGTCGTAAGAGCTGCCGAACCTGGTCGAGCTGTTCCGGATAAAGCGGAGGTTGGTGCCGAACTGCCATGTGTGATTGCCGCTGACCCATGCGAGGTCATCCACGATGTTGTAAACGGGCGTTGTCCGGCTTTCGGTCCGCTGGAAAAGCCTCGGCGAGAAGATGAAGCGGAAGCTTATCGAGTTGTCGCCGGAATCACCCTGCCGTGAGAAGGCCTGGCGGGTAAGGCCGAGGCGGAGAGTGTTGACCAGCTTGGGTGTAACCGTCCATGTATGTGTAACGGCCACTCCGAGGGGGTGGCTCCAGAGCCCCGGCGCCGGCGTGTCCGGCCACTGCGGCGCCAGCTTATTATTGTCATGCTGGTAGTTGCCGCGGATGTTCAGCACATGGCGGGCCTGGGGATCAAGGTTGAATGAAAAGTTTGCCGTGTGGGCGTTGTATGCCACTGGCAGCGGGGCGTTAAAGCGGAAGCCGGCGTAATTGTAACCGTCGCCGACGCCGCTGTCGTTGGACGGATACTTGCTGGCCGCGTTGGCCAACGCGGCAATGGCAGCCGGGTTCGTGCCGACCGCAGGGAAAATGGTGGCAATATTGGCGGGAGTCAGGGTGGTAATGCCTCCCGAAGTGCTGGGATACTTAACCTGCCCAAGCCCCAGGCTGGCCAGCGGAACCGTGCGCAGAACGCTTTCCTGCTTGGCGTCTCTCCTTCCTTCATAATTGTAAAAGAAGAAGGCCCGGTCCTTCAGGATGGGGCCGCCGAGCGAGCCGCCAAAGAGATTTCTGAGCAGTTTCGGCACGGGCACGCCCGAGCGGTTGTTGAAGAAATCATTGGCGGTCGTCGCCGTATTGCGGTGATACCAGTATGCCGAGCCGTGCAGCTCGTTGGTGCCGGTCTTGGTGATCAGCGAGACCTGGCCGCCCGAGGATCTCCCCTGCGATGCCGTCGCTGTGTGGGTGGTAACGCGGAATTCCTGCACCGAATCGGGATTCACGCGTATCACGGTTTCAAAGGCTGTTCCCTCCTGCTGTTCATTGACGTCGATGCCGTCCAGCGTCAGGTTGGACTGGTCGCTGCGCGATCCGGTGACATAACCGTCCTCTGTTACGCCCGGCTGCAGGCTCAGCAGGTTGGCGACGTTGCGTGATTCCAGCGGGAGCTCGATGATCCGCTTGGCCTCGAAGGTGTTTCCGAGGGTTGCGTCGGTGGTGTTCAGCTTGACTGCGCCGGCTTCTACCGTCACCGTTTCGGTGAGTTCGCCGATTTCAAGCGTCAGGTCAAGAGTGCGCGGCGTGTCCACCAGCAGCTGTAAGTTGGACCTCACGGCGGTCTTGAAGCCTGAGAGCTCGGCTCTCAGGGTGTAGTTTCCCGGCGCCACCTGCAGAAACTGATAAAGACCGACATCGTTGCTGATCGCGGTCCGCTCGACGCCCGTGGCGCTGGTCAGGTGGACCGTCACGCCCGGGATCACGGCGCCTGCCTGGTCCAGCACCCGTCCCGATATGGAGGACGTCTGCGCATAGGCCGGCAGCGCTGCGAACACGAATGCGGCCGCGATGCAAAACGCAAACAGCATTCTAAATCGTAAGTTACTCATGGTCATGTAATTTGCTCCTTAGCAAGGCCAGAGGAGAACACGCCAGGGATAAAGCCCCCGCTGGACCGATTATTCCCGTGATAAGCCTACTGAAACAACCCCTGCTAATCTCTCTGATTAGCGGACGGCTATATTGGACCTGGCCGGATGTTGCGCCAGCCGTGCCCATTCGCGTTCCCTCCCGTAATTGCAGGGTAGCGTAGACTTTATAGTGCCAAGGGCTTCTTGTCAACTCCCGCTTTTGGAGCGCCTGCGTTCCAGACCGTAGCGAAGGATAGTATTCGGTCGGTCCTCGCGTGGGTCTGGAGACCCGCCGCGGCAGCAACAAGCCACATTGGGCAACGCTGACAGCTGACGGCTGAAAGCTATAAAAAAGCCTCCACCTGCCGCGCGGGCAAGTAGAGGCTCATTTGTTGTACTTAACCTGATGGTTTAGAAGTCGTAGCGCAGGCCGAACTGCATGACTCGCGGGCTTCCCTGTGTGCTGGTTATGTTGCCGAAATCAGCGGCCGGGATGCCGATATGGCAATCAATGTCCAGCCCGCCGCCGCCGCTACTCAGTATGTTGGTGTTCGTGGCATTGAACACTTCCCATCTGAGCTGCACTCTGTGACCCTCGCCCCAGGGCATCCTGAAGGATTTGGCCAGCCCGAAGTCGAGGGTCACATAGCTCAGCCGGCGAAAGATGTTGCGCTCCCCGGTCTCGCCTGCTTTGGCGTTGCGGAAGCTGTTGTAAGCGACTTTGGGGTCGGCCCAATAGTTGGGGTGGGTGCCGCTCTTTCGCGGAGACGGCTCGATCGGCTGGATGCGAGTTCCCCAGCTCGTTGTCTGCCAGTTCGTCGCCCAGATGCCGTAGTCATTGGGGGCATCGATAGGGGTGCCGGTGTTATAACGGAAGATGCTCGTGAGCTGCCACCCTCCCAGAAGGGCGTCGGCGACGGGGTGGAGGGAATTCAGAAATGAGCGGCCGCGGCCGAATGGGAGTTCCCACAGCACGTTGCCATTGATTATGTGCGTCATGTCGAACTCGGAGACCGCATGCATGTCTTCGGGCCGCAGAGGATTCTTGAAGAAAGCGCCGCCCGAATAGCTTCCTTCCCGCTCCAGACCCGAGCCGATGTCGGTGGATTTGCTGAAGGTGTAGTTAAAATCAAAATTAAACGAGCTCAGGCGCTGCCTGACGCTCAAAGTGCCTGCGTGATAATCGGAGTATCCGACCGTGCTCCAGACCGACAGGGCGCCGTACTGCGGCTGGAAGAACATGTTCGGATAGATGCCCCGATCGTCGATCGCATATTGCACGTATGTCCAGTCCGGCAGGTTTGAGCTATCCCGCGAAACTCTGCTGTAGACGCTCTGCGTGGCATTGGCCAGGCCCAGCCTCCTGTAGTTGGGGAACATGTTTTCGAAAAACGGGATGGTTTGGATCTGATTCCTTAGCGTGCCTTTCCACCGCTCGTCGTAAAGTATGGCGGCGGCTGTGCACCAATCCATTCCCGACTTGGGATCCACGATGTTATTGGGATGCATCACATCGCGCTGAGCCAGCAGGTTGCGCCCGCTTCTTCCGATATAGGAAGCCTCGATGGTCAAGCCGCGGCCGAACTCCCGGGCGATGGAGAAATTCCACATGTGCTGGATAGGAGTGGTCAGCCCGTCATCCAGCGTCGACTCGATTCTCGTGGCCCCGTCTGCCGGCTTGGAGAGCGGGAAGACGAGCTTGCTGGGAATGGTCAGGTTCGGCAATGCGCGGATGTTCATATCGTAGCCGGTGAAGAGCGGACCCGGCCGGGAGGTCGTGTTGTATGTATTGGCAGGAATTGTCTCTGTAGAAGAGAAGCCCAGCGTGTTGGCGGTATCAAAGCTGACCGCCAGGCGGCTTCCGATCCTGTCATAGGTAGCGGCGTATCCTCCGCGGATAACGGACTTGCGGCCCGTGCCGAAGATTTTTCGCAGCAGACTGTTTTCGAATTCCGGCGACCAGGCGAAGGCGAAACGCGGGGCAAAGTTGTTTTTGTCCATTTCGTAAAATCCCGGCAGGTTGTTCTTCGGGCCGGCCAGGTCCACCTGAATGGACTTGTCATAGGGCCGCCCCGCCGCCGCCCATGCCTTTCGGAGTTCGAAATACTGAGTAAGGCTCTCGGTCGGCTTGACCTGAAAGCCGGTCGATTCATAGACAGGAGTGTTCAGGCCGTAGCGGATCCCGAGCGTGAGCGTCAGGTCGTTGCGCACGCGCCAGACGTCCTGGGCATAGAACTCGTACTCCTCGGTGGCGAAGGTCCTCGGGGCCCCGACGCCCTGGGGCATCATGCTGCCATCGACGTTGAAGTTGAAGTTGCCGGAATACTGCACGAGCCGCCCGATCAGGACCGAGACGGCCGCTTTCACGTCCGTGGTACTCCCGGTAAGATCTGTAAGTGGATCCACGAGCACAGCACCCGAATTTTCGTAAAAGTAGTAGTTGGTGGTGCCGCTGTCGTATGAATTGCCAAACGACACTCTCTCGTTGCGGATGAAGCGTATGTTCGTGCCGAACTGCCACGTGTGATTGCCGTGCACCCAGGCGAGGTCGTCCACGATGTTCCAGGTCGGCGTAACACGGCTGAAAGTCCGCCTGTACCTCAGAGGAGAAAACACCCCGCGGAAGGACAGATTGTTTTTGGATGAGTCTCCTTGATCGGAATAGGCCTGGCGGGTCAGGCCGAACCGAAGAGTATTTACGGCCTTCGGCGTGACGGTCCAGGTATGGGTTGCCGCGTATCCGACCGGATGGCTCCAGGTGCTCGGGATGGGAGTATCGGGGAATTGAGGGGTGAGTTTCTCACTATCGTGCTGGTAGTTGCCTCGCAGCGTGAGAACGTGACGAGCCGCCGAGTCGATGTTGAAAGACAAGGTCGCGGTGTGGCCGTTGTAGGCGAGTGGGAGAGGCGCATTGAAGCGGTAACCCGACGTGTTCAGTCCATCGCCCGTGCCTGGATCGTTGGCGGGGTATCGCTTGGCGGCATCGGCCATGAGCGCGATTGTTATCGGATTCATGCCCGTGGGATAAAGCGGGTTGAGCTGCGCGGTCGTGAGCGTGGTTATGCCGCCGCTTTTGTTCAGATATTTGAGCTTTCCTTCGCCCATGCTGGGCAAAGGCACCAAGTTTGGACCGACGGGCGTTTCCTTTGCATCGCGCCGCCCCTCATAGTTGTAAAAGAAAAATATGCGGTCCTTCTTGATGGGACCGCTGATGGTACCTCCGAATAAATTCCGGAGCAGCTTCGGTGTTGGCAAAGTGCCCTTACTGGGATCGTTCGGGTTTACAAAGGTGCGATTGTTAAAGAAATCGTTGGCAGTGGTGACCGTGTTGCGGTGGTACTCATACAGTGCTCCATGCCAGTCGTTTGTTCCGGTGCGCGTGATCAGTGAGACCTGTCCGCCGGACGAGCGTCCTTGAGCTGCGGTAGGAGTATTGGTGGTGACCCGGAACTCCTGGACGGAGTCGGGATTGACGCGCAGCACGGTTTCAAAGGCTGTGCCCTGTTGTTGTTCGTTTACATCAATCCCGTCCAGGGTCAGGTTGGACTGATCGCTCCTTGAGCCGCTGACATAGCCATCGCTGGTCACCGCAGCCTGGAGGCTGAGGAGATTGGCCACGTTGCGGGACTCGAGCGGCAGCTCGACAATCCGCTTGGCCTCGAAGGCGCTGCCCAGCGTGGCATCAGTGGTGTTCAGTTTGGCCGCACTCGCTTCGACCGTAACGGTCTCCGTAAGTTCGCCGATCTCCATTTTCAGATCGAGGGTTCTGGGTTCGTCCACCAGCAGCTTGAGGTCGGATACAACTGCGGTCTTGAAGCCGGACAGCTCCGCCTTGATCTCATAGGCGCCGGGCGCCAGCTGCAGAAACTGGTAGAAGCCCAGTTCATTAGAGACAGTGGTTCGGGTGCGGGCGGTAATACTGGTGAGGGTGACCGTCACTCCCGGGATTACTGCGCCGGCCTGGTCGAGCACCCGGCCGGACACCGAGGTCGTCTGTGCCGACGCCGGCAGCGCCAGGGAGAGAACGGCGGCCAGGATGCCTAGGGCGCTGAGCATTGTTCCGCCCCATAGTTTTTTATTAGTCATCGATTAGCTCCTCCAAAGGGCCAGGGGCGGCTCTCCGGAGATGGGCCTGCCCTGGGCGTTATCAGTCCCGTGATGAGCTGTCCTTACAAACGGTGCCGATCAAAGTTTGATGATCAGGCGGTGATTCAACACAGCTACGCTTGATGCTGTTTCGGCGCAGCCTCATGCGTTCCCTCCCCCGATTGCAGGAATAACGTCACTCTAAACGCTTCGCCCGTTTTTGTCAAAGAGTTTTGGGGACAGTTACAGCGCCATCCTGTGGGGGTGGGTCTCCAGACCCACCCCGCAGATTTCCATGATTTCCACCGAAGCTTCAGTGATAAACTCAGGCCATGGCGAAGCAGACGTCGGTGTTCGAGTGCCAGTCTTGCGCGTATTCCTCGGCCAAGTGGCTCGGGCGATGTCCCGACTGCGGCAGCTGGAACTCGTTCGTCGAAGAGAGGAAGATAACCGGCGCTCGCAAACCGCCGGCTGTGCTGGAAACGGCAGCGAAAGCCGTGCGGCTGGGCGAGATCTCCACCGAAGACGCCCCTCGGATCGGGACCTCCGACGCTGAATTCGACCGGGTCCTGGGAGGAGGCCTGGTCCCCGGATCGCTGGTGCTGCTCGGCGGAGAGCCCGGCGTGGGCAAGTCCACGCTGCTGCTGCAGATCGCCCGGCTCCTGCAGGAAAAGGGCCGCCGCGTGCTCTATGTCTCCGGCGAGGAGTCGGCGCAGCAGATCAAGATGCGCGCTGAGCGCCTGGGCGGTCCCGCGGCCGCCGAGGTCTACGTGCTGATGGAATCCAGCCTCGAGAGAATCCTGGCTGTCATCGAGGATCTGCAGCCCAGCGATATAGTCATAGATTCCGTGCAGACCACTTTTTCGGAAGCGCTCGATTCCGCCCCGGGAAGCGTCAGCCAGGTGCGCCACGTAGCCCACCAGCTGCTGACGCTGGCCAAAAGCCGGCATACGCCGGTCTTTCTGATCGGGCATGTGACCAAGGACGGCAGCATCGCCGGGCCCAAGGCGCTCGAGCACATTGTGGACACCGTCCTCTATTTTGAAGGCGAACGGCATCACAATCACCGTATTGTCCGCGCCGTCAAGAACCGCTTCGGGGCCGCCAACGAGGTCGGCGTGTTTGAGATGACGGCGCGCGGCCTGATCCCGGTCCAGAATCCCTCGCAGCTCTTCCTGCGCGAGCGCGAATCCGCCTCGCCGGGGAGCGCGGTCCTGTGCGCGCTGGAGGGCACGCGCCCGCTGCTGGTCGAGGTGCAGGCGCTGGTGGTAGCCACCCAGTACGGAACTGGCCGCCGCATGGCAACGGGTGTCGACCACAACCGGATCGCTGTGCTGGTGGCGATGATGGAGAAGAAGCTGGACCTTCCGCTGATGGGCTGCGACATCTATGTAAACGTGGCAGGCGGGCTGGAGATCAACGAGCCGGCCGCCGACCTGGCGGTGTTTGCCGCCATCATGAGCAGTTTCCGCAACCGGCCGCTGGCTGCCGAGGCCGTGCTCCTGGGCGAACTGGGCCTCGGAGGTGAAGTGCGCCCCGTCAGCCAGGCGCATCTGAGAATCCGGGAGGCAGGCGCCATGGGATTCCGCAAATGCGTCCTGCCGGCCGGCAACCTTCCGTTAGTGGATCCCGTCGCCGACGTTGAGCTGATCCCCATCAAGAGCGTGGCCCAGCTCTCCGATCTGCTTTAGCGCCTTACGGCACGTTCTGTGTGCCGTAAGGCGCTATATCTGAAAGGATTTGTATCGAACGGCCACAAAGCTATCAGCCCTCAGCATTCAGCTCTCTCCGATGGCCGCGATGATGTGCGCTCTCATCGAGGTTTGATAGCCGATTGCTGATAGCTGATGGATTGAATGCATTCAGGAAAACGCTGGCGTCAATTGTGAAGGTTGGCATTTGGGCCTATCGCCGCATCGAGCTCAGCAGCTCTGCACTTGTTTGAGGCGCTTTCCATCCCCGGCCGAT
>Ga0299915_10003294_pt1 | contig 11718 bp, 6 predicted proteins | sample RVTome_13_FD_200263 | JGI IMG/M metagenome (GOLD analysis project Ga0299915, IMG submission 200263) | Soil microbial communities from uranium-contaminated site in the Upper Colorado River Basin, Wyoming, United States - RVT92D227 (version 2) ... | reverse complement strand
AAGACTGTGGAGGATGAAGAGGAGTTCAAGAAGCTTCTTGACAGGATTGAAGAAAAAAGTGAGTTCGCAGTGGACACCGAGACCTCCTCCCTAAACCCGATAGAGGCACAGTTGGTGGGAATATCCGTAGCTTTGAAAAAAGAGGAGGCCTTTTACATTCCGCTCAGACATACGGAGGGTAAAAATCTAAAGATCGATCTGCTGCTCGAAGAGTTCAAGCCTGTTTTAGAAAACGAATCCATAAAAAAAATAGGCCAGAATCTGAAGTTCGATTTGGAGGTTCTGAAAAATGAGGGGATCGAGCTTAAGGGTATAGGTTTCGACACCATGATTGCCTCCTATCTTCTGAATCCCTCCGGAAGACAGAACAGCCTCTCCAATTTAGCCTTAGAGTATCTGGATTACAAGATGATACCGATCTCCGACTTGATCGGGTCAGGAAAAAAGCAGATTAGTTTTGCTCAGGTTCCGGTTAACTCTGCTTCCAGATATTCCTGCGCAGATGCAGATTTTACTCTGAGGCTGAAAGAAGTGCTGGAGCCTAAGCTAAAGCAGGCTCTTCTGGATAAGCTTTTCTATGAGGTGGAGCTTCCCCTGATACAGGTTCTGGCAGAGATGGAGATGAACGGTGTTTCAATCGACGCTGATTACTTGAAAGAGCTTTCAGAACAGATGGATATCGAGTTATCCAGGTTGGCTCGTCAGATTTATAAATTAGCCGGCAAAGAGTTCAACATCAATTCTCCTCAGCAACTGAGTAAGGTTTTATTCGAGGATTTAAGACTGACTCCCCTTAGAAAAACGGCTAAAAAAACCCTCGATTCTACTGATTTCGGAGTCCTGGAGCAGTTAGCCAAAATTCACCCTCTTCCTCAGAAGCTCTTGGAATACCGCCAGCTCTTCAAATTGAAATCGACCTATATCGACGCTCTTCCGGCTCTGGTAAATAAAAAAACCGGCCGAGTGCACACCTCTTTCAACCAGACAGTGACTGCAACTGGCAGGCTTTCATCCTCTGAGCCAAATCTGCAGAATATCCCGATCAAAACCGAAATCGGCAGTCGGATCAGGAAAGGTTTTATTCCCAGAGATGAGGATTATCTTTTGCTGTCCGCGGATTATTCTCAGATCGAGCTGAGGATTCTGGCTCATTTCTCAGAAGATGAAACTTTGATGGAATCTTTTTTCAAAGGGGAGGACATTCATACCCGGACCGCAAGCGAGGTCTTCGGGGTGCCCATAAACAAGGTTACCCCTGAGCAGAGAAGAGTTGCCAAGACTGCCAATTTTGCCATAATCTACGGGGTAAGCGCTTTCGGGCTTTCACAGCAAACTGATATGACCCCGAAAGAAGCCTCAATGTTCATTGATATCTATTTCAAAAGATACCCAAAGGTGCAGGAACATCTGGAGGGCTTAATTGAGAAAGCCAGAAAGGATGGTTATGTGACCACCCTTTTAGGCAGAAGAAGATATATCCCGGAAATAGAAAGCCCCAATCGGCAGAAAAGAGAGTTTGCGGAAAGGGTCGCAATTAATACCCCGCATCAAGGGTCAGCCGCAGATTTAATCAAAGTGGTTATGATCGAGATAGCTAAAATCCTCAGGAAGAAAAAATCGGAGATGATTCTGCAGGTGCATGATGAGCTGGTTTTCGAGGTGCACAAATCCGAGCTGGAGGAGATCAAGGAGATGGTAAGGAATAAGATGGAGAATACCGTGAAATTAAAAGTTCCGATCAAGGTGGATATAAAGGTTGGGAAAAACTGGCTGGAGATGAGTTAGTAAAAACAATGACGGATGACGGATGACGGATGACGGATAAAAGCTATAGGCGATCCGCCGCAGGCGGACTCGCACAATATGTAGGGTAAGGCTTCAGCATAGCTAATAAGTTTGTAGGGGCAATTCATGAATTGCCCCTACAAAAAAAACTGCATCCCGCCTTTTTTGGCGGGATACACTCCACAAAATATGAAAATAATCGGCATCACAGGCGGGATCGGCTCAGGGAAAACTGAGGTGGCAAGGGTTTTCAAAAAATTAGGGGCAAAAATCCTTTCTGGAGACAAAATAGGCAAAGAGGTGGTTGAGAAAAATCGGTCGGTTCTCAAAAAACTGATTAGGATATTTGGAGAAGGGATCTTGAACAGAAATAAAAAGCTTGATCGAAGGAAGCTGGGCAAAATTGCCTTCTCATCTATAGAAAACAGGGACAAATTGAATACAATCATTCACCCTTATCTTCTTTCCAACCTGAGGGAAAAAATCAAAGAATACAGAAAAAAGAAAAAAGGGGTAGTGGTGATAGATGCGGCTCTAATTATAGAATGGGGTCTGCAAAAGGAATTGGATTATCTTATTCTGGTCGAGTCGAGCTTTCAAAACAGGATAAAAAGATTGAAAGAGTATTCAGGATACTCTCAAAAAGAGGCCATAAATAGAATAAAAGCCCAGATAAAAGACAGAACCAGACGAAAATATGCAGACTATGTCATTAGAAATGACAAGGACTTAAAAGAATTGAAGAGAAAGGTTCTCTTTTTGTGGGAGAGACTTATATCCAAAATGAGTTGACAAAGGCTATAAGTTAGGGCAGGAGTTGAACTCCCCCAGTAGGTGAAAGCTCAAGAATGATATTGGAATATAAACCTTTAGGTTTATCAAAAAGAAGATGGTTGTTCGGAATATTCTAAGAGTAAAGCTAAAGCTTTACACTCCAATACGCTTAGCACTAAAAACATTTGACAAAGCATTTTAATTTGATATATTTTCACTATGTTACAAATTTCACAAGGATTATTCTTTGGGACTTGTATGAAAAAACTATGCAGGAGGTAAAATGCCGATTCTGGATTCTAAAACAGGAAGTATAAGAAAAAGCTATACTATCGAAGAACTGATCGAAGCTGCTAATCTGATGAGGGGATATAACATGATCTCTTTGTGTGCGTCTGGGTCGGGTCATTCAGGCGGAACTATGTCCATTATGGATATCTGTGCGGCTTTGTACCTTTCAGTTGCCCGGCACGATCCTAAAAACCCGTTCTGGGAGGACCGGGATAGGATAATCTGGTCAACCGGCCATAAAGCGCCAGCACTATATCTGGGCTTAGGCATCTCAGGATACTTCGATATCGAAGAAGTGGTGACCTTAAGAAAGCTTTATTCGCCTTTTCAAGGGCATCCACACTGGTTAAAACTTAAAGGGGTTGAGGCTTCGACTGGCTCTTTGGGCCAAGGATTAAGCATCGCCAACGGAATAGCTTTAGCAGCGAAATTAGACAATAAAGATTATCATGTCTACGCCTTGACCGGAGATGGAGAACATCAGGAGGGACAGATCTGGGAAGCAGTAATGGAGGCAGGGCATTATAAATTGGATAACCTCATCAACATCATTGATAAGAACCGCCTGCAGATAGATGGCTGGGTGGAAGAGGTAATGAACATTGACCCGATCGTGGATAAGTATAAGGCTTTTAACTGGAACGTCATAGAAATAGATGGGCATAATATGAAGGAGATTTTGGAAGCTTTTGAGAAGGCCAGAAACTTCAAAGGGAAACCCTCAGTCATAGTTGCGCATACGGTCAAGGGCAAAGGGGTAAGTTTTATGGAGAATGTAGCAGGCTGGCACGGAAAATCGCCAGTTTGCGAACAGATGGACAAGGCTTTAGAGGAGTTAGGACTTCAAAAGAAACTGGACCGGGACAGGCTTTTCAAAAAAGCGGACGATTATCAGGCTAAAGTCTCTGTGGAATTGGAAGCGAAAATGCCCAAATTCAAAAAGGATTATTTCTGGAATAAGCAGCCGAACATGAAAGTGAAGATGGACCCTACCAGATTAGGGTTCGGCAGGGCTTTGGATGAAAAAGGTGAGGATGAGAGGATAGTTTGCCTGGGTGCGGATATCTCCGGCTCTATTGCCATAAGCCAGTTCTATGAAAAACATCCAGAGAGGAAAAGAAGGTTTTTGAGCATGGGGATAGCCGAGCAGAGCGGAACCGGGGTTGCAGCAGGTTTGGCCAAAGAAGGCAAGCTCCCTGTTTTCGGCACCTATGGTGTTTTCGCAGCGGGAAGGAATTTAGACCAGCTTAGAACCACGGTCTGTTATGGCAACTTCAACGTTTTCATAGCTGGTGCTCACGGCGGGGTATCGGTGGGGCCGGACGGAGCCACCCATCAGGCTCTGGAAGATCTCTTCCAGATGTGCGGGCTTCCTAATATGCATGTGTCAGTCCCTTGCGATTCTATCGAGACAAAAAAGGCGACTGAATTTCTATTATTCAACGTAAAAGGACCCAAGTTCCTGAGATTTGCCAGAGAAGCAACCCCGATAGTCACTTTCGACGATACTCCATTTGTTTTTGGTGAGGCAAATATAATCAGGTATAGAGGAGAGGAGCAGGAGTTCATTCATGCTTTTGAGACCATACTCTCCTCCCAGTATAAATCTGAAAACGAGGATTTGACTATAATCGCCTGTGGGCCCGAGGTGCCTGAGGCGATGAGAGCCGCCTGGATTTTGAAAGAAGACTTCGGAATCGAAACCAGGGTGGTGAATTTGCATACACTGAAGCCCCTGGACAAGAAAACCATAATCAGGGCCGCTTCGGAGACTGGGGTTGTGGTCACTGCTGAGGAGCATCAGGTCGGGGGTTTAGGAAACTGGATCTCCTCTGCCATTCTGGAGGCAAAAGAGGTCTATAAAAAGCCTGTCCTGTTCGGAATGATCGGGGTCAAAGACCGATTTGGAGAATCAGGCCAACCCTGGGAGCTGATCAAGGAGTTCGAAGTATCAGCCGAGCACATCGCCCAGAAGGCGAAAGAGCTTTACGATTTTAAAAAAAGCTCTTGACTTCTGGTTTAAGTAAAACATTTAACAATATAATTTATTCTAGGAAAAAAATCAGTCATATAGAGAGCTCTGAAAAAGAATTTTTTGGAGGGACTTTGGAGTGCGAACCTTTAGGTTTGCTAAAAGAAATTCACTTATTTCTCAATGGGTTAAAGGTAAAGCTGAAGCTTTACACTCCAGCCCTTGTTTTCAGAAATTTGACTTTTTAAATACCAATAAAATTTAAACCAGGAGAGGGTTTTATGTCTTATCTCAAAATTAATTCCCATCGGCTAAAAAGTTGTAAAAGGAAAGGGCTTTTATTTTTAATCTTTTTGTTCTTGCTTTATTCCACCTCAAGCTTTGCGGCTCAGGAAAGTCCAGTCCTCAAGTCGATGGAAAAAGAGCTTTCCCGGTGCTTCAGCAGTTTAAGCCAGGAAAAGCCAGCACCTTTATACTTCTTAAGCTATGAGATCACCGATATAGACCGGACCACGCTCTCTGCCAGCTACGGAGCGATCAAAAGTGAGGACCAGGATCGTTCCAGGTTTTTAGATGTAGACGTACGAGTCGGAACCCCTCAGTTAGATAATACCCACGAAATCCGGGGAGAATTCGATTTCTTCAGATTTTTTCAGGAGCCGGTAAGGATCAGCTTAGAAGATGATGAAGGGGCTATCCGGGAAAGGTTATGGCTGGAGACCGAAAGGAGATTCAAAGAGGCTCAGGAAAGATACACCAAGGTTTTGACCAATAAGGCGGTGAAGGTAGTAGAGGAGGATACTTCCGGTGATTTTTCCTCAGAGAAACCTGAGGTTTTTTTAGGAGACAAAGCTAAATCAAAATTCGATTCCTCAACCTGGAAAGAAAAGCTGAAAAAATTCAGTGAAGCTTTTAAGAAATACCCTGAGGTATACCGTTCCAATGTCACCCTGGACGTCCGGGGTGTTAACCGGTACTTAGTGAATAGCGAGAAGACCAAAATTCAGCAGGGGAATAACTATGTTCGCCTGTCCATGTATTGTGAGACCAAAGCTGAAGACGGTATGGACCTTTACCGGTATGAGAACTTCGATGCAGACAAAATCGAGGATTTACCTTCGGATGAGAAAGTGAATGAAGCCATTCAGATGGTAGTAGATGAGCTTTTAGCTCTAAGAAAGGCACCTTTAGTGGAACCTTATACTGGACCGGCAATCCTTATGAACCGAGCCAGCGGGGTATTCTTCCACGAGATCTTCGGGCATCGCATAGAGGGGCACAGGCAGAAAAGCGAGATGGAAGGGCAGACCTTCACGAAAAAAGTCGGCCAAAAAATCCTGCCGGATTTTATCTCCATCTATGATGACCCTACGCTGAAGGAGTATGACAAAACCTTTTTGAGGGGATATTACCAATATGATGATGAGGGCGTCAAATCGCAGAAAGTATCAGTGGTGAAAGATGGAGTTCTGAAAAACTTCTTGATGTCACGTTCCCCGGTCAAGGATATCTCCAGCTCCAATGGCCATGGAAGAAGAGAATATGCTCATCCGTGTGTCTCCCGTCAGGGTAACTTAATGGTCCTTTCGGACAGGACCGTCCCTTACCCGCAACTGCGAGAGCTTTTGATCGAGGAGTGCAAAAAACAGGGGAAGCCTTATGGCCTTGTCTTTGCGGACATAGCCGGAGGGTTTACCTCCACCCAGAGATGGGGACCCCAGACCTTCAAGGTCATCCCCTTATTAGTCTACCGCGTGTACACTGATGGCAGGCTGGATGAGGTGGTCAGGGGAGTCGATATCGTGGGAACTCCATTGACTTCCTTTTCCAAGATCATTCTGACTGGAGACGATTATGCGGTCTTCAATGGGACCTGCGGGGCAGAGTCAGGAGCGATTCCAGTTTCCGCCATTTCACCCAGCTTTCTGGTCTCGGAAATAGAGGTGGAGAAGAAATTCAAACAACAGGACAGGCCGCCGATTCTGCCTCCGCCCGCTCATGAGTAGGTTTTAAAAATGAAAAATTCAGGAGGATAAAGTGAATAAAAAGCCAGGGAGTAAAAGATTCTTAAAATATTTCACAGAGATGATCTTGGGTTTATTCTTATTGGCTTTGCTTCCCATATTCGGGGTACAGGCGGCTGAAGACGTGGTTTTCAAAGCCCTGGAGGATGAGCTTGCAAGGACGGTTCAAAAATTGAAGATGGAGAGCCTGGATAAACCTTATTACGTTGGTTACGCGCTGACCGAATTTCAGGATTTTGAACTGGACGGCTGTTTTGGAAATATCTCTCGCCGGGAAGACAGTAGAAATAGGTACTTGACAGTTGATTTACGGGTCGGTGATTATGCCTTTGACAACACCAATTTCATAGGGGATTATTTCGGACTTTATCAGCAGCCAGTAGAGCTTTCTCCGGAGGATAGTTATGAAGCTTTAAGGCAGGACATCTGGCTGGCAACAGATCAAGCTTACAAGAGAGCCTTAGAAAAACTTGCTCAGAAAAAAGCCTATGTACAGACCAAAGCCATAACAGACCTACCTGAGGACTTATCCAGAGAAAAGCCTTATACAGAGGTTGAACCCAAAATCAATCTGTCCGTGGATAAGACCAACTGGAAAGATAACGTCAGGGAACTATCAGCTATTTTCAAGGGTTTTCCACAAATCAACGATTCGGAAGTCAAGTTCAAAGCAGTTGCCATTAACAGATATTTCCTGAACAGCGAAGGGTTTAGAAGTCGCAGGGGGAAAACCATTTTGGTCCTGGAAGCTTCAGTTTCCACCCAGGCTGAAGACGGACAGAGCATTTACGATTTCGAGACGTTTTATGCACGGGACTTGAAGGATTTCCCGAAAAAAGAAAAAATCGCAGAAAAACTCAAAGAGCTGGCTCGGAAAACCTTGGATTTGTCTAAAGCAGAACAACTTACCGATTATGTCGGTCCGGTGATTTTGACTGGGCAGGCATCTGGCGAGTTTTTCCGGGAGCTACTGGCTGCCAATATCTCTTCTCCCCGCGCCCCTCTGTTGACGGATGAGAGGTTTTCCGATATGGTTCAGAAAAGCAAGCTTTCGGGAAAGCTCAACCGAAGAATACTTCCGTCTTTTTTTAACATGACAGACGACCCCACGATCGATTACTGGGAGGGCAAGCCTTTGATCGGAGGGTATAAAATGGATGATGAGGGGGTCTTAGCCCAGAAGGTTTCTTTAGTGGAGAAGGGGAAACTGGTCGGTCTGTTGATGAGCCGCATTCCAACCAAGAAAATAGCTCAGAGCAACGGGCATGCCAGAGGGAGTGTCTACCAGCCTTGCGCAGGGCGGCAGGGCAATCTGATCATCACCTCAATTGAAAAGACATCTTTTCAAGATTTAAAATCAAAACTCTTAGAATACTGCAAAGATACGGGTCTGGAATATGGAATTATCGTAACTAAATTGAGGGATAAGAATTTCCATCTGCAGACAGATCCGAATACGGATCTGTCTCCAGCCCAGATCAAGGCAGAGCTGTGCTTTCCGGTCGAGGCATATAAAATCAACGTGAAAGATGGAAAAGAAACGCTGATAAGAGGGATGGAATTCGAGGGCACATCAGTCAGGGCTTTGAAAGACATCAGCGAGGCTGGAGATGATCTCAATGTTTATAATTTTCTTTTAGGGCATAATTTTGAGATTCCAGCATCTATCGTAGCACCTTCTATACTGGTAGAGGAGCTGGAGTTGAAAAAGACCGAAGCCAAACCTTCCAGGCTTCCGAGATTAAAAACCCCTTTTATGGAGAAGTAAGAATTTCAAAAAGAAGATCAACTAAGCATAGAGGATTTCATCGTCTGACGAAATGCTCAGGTTGCTCGGTAGACAAAGTGATTAGTCAGATTTAACCAGGTGAGGATTACAATTATCAAGTATTACAAAACAAGCCCTACACCTGACTAGGTTCAAAAAATTGGAGGATAAGATGAGATTAGCCCAGAGGATGTCACGTCTGGGAACTGAAACCGCTTTCGAGGTTTTAGCCAGAGCAAAACAATTAGAGAGAGAGGGAAAGGAAATCGTCCATCTGGAGATCGGCGAGCCGGACTTTAATACTCCCCAGAACATCACCGAGGCGGCTATCGAAGCTTTAAAAGAAGGATATACCCATTATGGTCCTTCTGCTGGTCTGCCTGAGTTAAGAGAGGTGATCGCCCGTTATGTGGCTGATACCAGGAAGATTCTGGTGGATCCGGATGAAGTGGTAGTTACCCCTGGAGGTAAGCCCATAATGTTTTTTTCCATCTTGGCGTTAGTGGATGAAGGGGATGAGGTGATCTATCCTAATCCAGGGTTTCCGATCTATGAATCGGTGATTGAGTTCATCGGAGCCAAGCCGGTTCCGATACAGCTTCGAGAGGAGAACGACTTCAGATTAGACATAGATGAACTGAAGAAGCTGGTCACTCCGAAAACCAAACTGATAATCATAAACTCGCCTCAAAACCCGACTGGCGGGATTTTAACCCTGGAGGATTTAAAAGCCATTGCTGATATCGCCATTTCTAAAAATATCTATGTCCTTTCTGACGAGATCTATTCGCGGATACTCTACGAAGGGAAGCACCACAGTATTGCCTCCCTTCCGGATATGAAAGAAAGGACCATAATCCTGGACGGACTTTCCAAAACCTATGCCATGACTGGCTGGAGAATAGGATACGGGGTGATGAACAAGAGTTTAGCCCCGCATATTGCCAGGCTGATGACTAACAGTAACTCCTGCACTGCCAGTTTCACTCAACAGGCAGCCATTGAAGCTATAGCCGGAGATCAGGCTGAGGTGGATAAGATGGTCAAAGAGTTCAGAAGACGCAGGGACGTGATTGTTAAAGGGCTTTGCGATATCCCCAAACTTTCCTGCTCCTCTCCCAAGGGCGCTTTCTATGTTTTCCCGAATGTGAAAAAGATCGGATGGGATACAAAGAAATTAGCAGATGCGATTTTGCACGAAGCCGGGGTTGCGGTATTATCCGGCACCGCTTTTGGCAAATTCGGAGAAGGTTATCTCAGGCTTTCCTATGCAAATTCAGTGGAGAATATCAACAAAGGTTTGGAGAGGATGAGGAAGTTCTTGGCCAAAATTTAACAAAAAGATTCTTACATAGTCATTGCGAGGAGTCCCGCCAGAGGCGGACGACGAAGCAATCCTCACAGAGTAAACAGATTGCTTCGCCCTAAGGGCTCGCAATGACACTCTAAGCTCTGAAAACCCTTTTGTTCTACAGGATTTCTCCTAAAGTTTTCCAAAAGCATACCGATTAATCTTATGTAGCCCAACAACTTTTTTGGGGTGTGAGTGATTTTTCTCTTGACAAAACCAAATTAGGTTCTTTATTTAGAAATAATTACATGCCTAATAATTGTTGGGTTTAGGAATGGCTTTGGGCGCAAGAATTCTTAGACCACAATGACAGCCAAAAAACAAGAGGCTTCTGCATTGGATACCGCTATCCTTTTCGGTGGCGGGATGGTTTTTGACATCAGTGGATAGCTTGAAAAGTGAAGCAAACTGAAGATACTGTTGAAGCTGAAAAGAAACCTTTATTTACACAAAGGAGGTGAGGGCTAAATCTGTATTGATATAATTTTTGTTAACCTGAAAACAAATCTTTTAGACAATGAGGAGGGATCAACTTGTTAAACAAACCAATTTTTAAGGCAGCCGGGCTTACTTTTCTTCTGGTCTTGGTCTTCTCCGTCTCTGTGCTGGCACAGACTACCGGGAAGATAGCCGGTGTGATTAAAGACAAAGATACAGGGGAACCGCTGCCCGGAGTGAACGTCCTGATCAAAGGGACAACTACAGGGGCAAGCACCAATCCCAGCGGAGAATATTTCATCAACAACGTTGCCGTAGGCACGTACATCTTAACCGTTAATATGCTGGGGTATGCTCCGGTCGAGGTGCAGAATGTCAGCGTATCAGCAGGGCTTACTACTACTATAAACGTTGAACTGACCTCGAAAGCGATAGAATTAGGAAAGGTAATCACGGTTACTGCGGAAAGACCTCTGGTGATAAAAGACCAGACTTCCTCCCTGCGAATCATCAGCAACGAGGAGATAGTCTCCTTACCTACCAGAGGGTATCAACAGGTAGCATCTTTGCAGGCCGGAGTAGTGGAGGATGCCAACCGCAACATCTACATCCGCGGAGGAAGGGCTAACGAGATCAACTGGGTGGTGGACGGCTTCTCCATGAAAGACCCGCTAACCGGAACAGCAACCACTTCAATTAACCAGAATGCGATTCAGGAAGTGGAAGTGGTCACCGGCGGATTCGACGCCCAGTATGGAAAAGCCATGTCCGGAGCAGTGAATGTGGTCACCAAAGAGGGAGGTATCAAATACACTGGATCTGCGGAGGCGATCACTGATAACCTGGGTGGTAATTGGGTAGGTAGCAAGAAGTATGATTACAACGTCTACGCTCTTTCCCTGGGAGGACCCATCTTCCCTAAAAACGACAAACATACGTTTTACATATCAGGGGAAAGAAGATGGTCTCTGGATAGAGATCCTCACGCCACTGTCGGTGGTCCGTTAGTGAACAACAATAGCAGTGGGTGGACCTGGCAGAGTAAGTTGACCTTTAAGCTCACAGATGCAATGCAACTACAGGCTGGTGCCTTGGGCTCTCTTGACAACTGGAGGCAGTATAATAATTTTTACCTGTATGATGACGTTCACATGCCCCGATATAAGGATTTGAACAGTTCCTTCTTTGCTAAACTCAACCATACTCTGAGCAAGGCTGCATTCTACAATTTAGGAGTCAATTACTACAAGACTGAGAGAACGGTTGGAGATGGCATCTATTTTGATGATCTTCGCTCTTATGCCAGAGCTACGCT
>Ga0299915_10003292_pt1 | contig 11719 bp, 7 predicted proteins | sample RVTome_13_FD_200263 | JGI IMG/M metagenome (GOLD analysis project Ga0299915, IMG submission 200263) | Soil microbial communities from uranium-contaminated site in the Upper Colorado River Basin, Wyoming, United States - RVT92D227 (version 2) ... | reverse complement strand
TGAAGAGATCATCCGGTATGGCCTCACCCCTGTTGTCTTCGATATCGACTCTTTAAAGCGTTTATCCAGGGCAGCGGGGAAGGGAAGGAAGAAGGCCAGGGTTCATCTTAAAGTGGATACGGGAATGGGAAGACTCGGCGTACCTTTTGAACTTTTCCCAACCTTTTTAAAAGAGTTAAAAAAGTATCCTGGCATCGAGATCGAAGGAATCCTTTCCCATTTCTCAATGACCGATGGCGAGGAGGCTTATACTGCCGATCAATGGAAGAAATATCAAGAGGCAGTAGCTATGACCCGGGAGGCAGGAATATTAAGCCGGTATCTTCATATGGCGAGCAGTGCCACACTCACAGCCTTTCCCTCCTATTCAGGGAATCTGGTCCGTCCCGGGATTATGCTATACGGTTCCTATCCCTCACCTGCCATTGAACATCGGATTGAACTCAAACCTGTGCTCACACTGAAAACCTGTATCCATTTTCTCAAATCGGTTCCAACGAAAGCAAGGATTAGCTATGGAGGGACATTTGTCACAAAGAGGGAGAGCCTTATTGCCACTCTTCCCATTGGATATGCAGATGGATACAGTTGCCAACTTTCCAATCAAGGAGAGGTGTTGATCCGGGGAAAGAGAGTCCCTGTGATTGGAAGGGTATGTATGGATCTCACCATGGTGGATGTGACCGATGTCCCCAAAGTGTCTATAGGAGATGAGGCTGTATTGATAGGGAGGCAGGGAAGAGATCGAATTACAGCCGATGAGATAGCCAAGAAAGTCGGTTCAATCCCTTATGAAGTCTTATGCTCGGTAGGTAAAAGGGTGCCGCGAGTGTATAAGGGATAAGCGAGGGGAATGATTGGATGAGGTACAGAAGGATCGGGATACGGGGTATAGGGTCCTTTCTTCCCGAGAGAGTTTTGACCAATTCGGATCTGGCGAAGGTCCTTGATACAAGTGACGAATGGATTTTTCATCGAACCGGAATCCGGGAAAGAAGGATTGCCGAACCGGGTGTCTTTGCTTCGGATCTCGCCAAGGAGGCTTCCCTTCGGGCCATGGAGATGGCGGGGATAACAAGGAAGGACTTGGAACTCATCTTGATGACCACGATGACTCCTGACACCATCTGCCCTTCGGGAGCCAACTGGTTGGAGGCCAAGTTAGGCGCTAATCGAGCGGTTTCTTTTGATGTGACGGCTGCCTGCTGCGGCTTTATCTTCGGTCTTTCCGTGGCAGAGCAGTATCTCAAAGTAGGAACCTATAAAAACGCCCTCGTTGCCTCAGTGGAGATCATGAGCCGAACCCTCGACTGGACTGACCGGGAAAGTTGCATTCTCTGGGGGGACGGGGCTGGAGCTGCCGTGCTTCAGGCCTTTGACTCATCTTCAAAGAATGAACCACTCATCGATGGGGGGAGGGAGATGGGTGAGGTCCTATCGGTTCACATCCATTCGGATGGTGCAAACGGTGAGAATCTTCTTCTTCCGGGAGGCGGGTCTAAAACGACTCCCATCTCTTATGAGAGCGTCGACAAAAAACTTCATACATTGAAATTGATCAAGGCCAATGAATCGGTCCGTATTGCCGTGAAACGTTTTACAGAAGCGGCTGAGGAAGCGGCTTCCCATAATGGTATCTCTATCTCCGATGTCAGATGGATCATTCCCCATCAGGCCAATCTCCGAATCCTTCAGCAGATGGCTAAACGACTCGATGTCTCATTCGATAAGGTCTATCTTACCATTGAAAAATATGGGAACATCTCCTCAGCAACGGTTCCGATTGCACTGGATGAGGCTGTTCGAAAGGGATCCATTCAGAGAGGGGATCTGGTTATCTTGAACGCTTTTGGGGGTGGACTCACCTGGGCAAGCAGTCTCATTAGATGGTGATTTAAAAATCAATGATCGATTACCAATGATCAATAGGCAATGAGCAATGATTGAAGATCTTCTTAAGTAACAGATCACGGATACGATCCATGGACGAAATCATCGACCAAACATTGAAAATTCTCCGAAGTAAGTTCGTTGATGGATATGAAATCTGTCTCGATGAGTCCTCCCATTTTGAAGTGGAGTCGAAAGAGGGAAAAGTGGACACCCTCGAGGCTTCCCAAGCTTGGGGAATGGCCCTTCGTATTTTGAATCGAGGAAGGATTGGTTTTTCTTATACTACCTCTCTCTCGGAGGGCATCTCAAAAAGCTTGGGAAAAGGGGTGGAACGGACCATTGAAGACGCAATCTCCAGCGCTGAGGCGACCACCCCAGATCCTTGCTTCGATTTTGCCCCTCCCTTGAGGGACCCTCTTCCAACCCTTCCCATTTTCGACGAGACTCTAAGAGGGGTGTCAGAGAAGAGGAAGATTGAAAAAGCGAAGTACCTGGAAGAGGCAGCTCGATCTATGGATCCTGAGAGGATTAAGAAGGTGCGGAAAGCCTCTTATCAGGATGCGGTTTCGCGGACGACATTGATCAATTCGAATGGTCTGTATTCTTCTTATGAGATGACCCTAACCTCTGTTAGCGTGATGGCGGTTGCGGAAGAATCAGGGGAGTCAGAGGTGGGATGGGATTTTGATTTCAGCCATTTTTTAGAAGATCTCGATGTTGAAAAGGTGGGAAAAGCCGCCGGGAAAAAAGCACTGGAGAGACTGGGAGGAAGAAGGATCCCTTCGGGGACCTATCCGGTTATGTTTGAAAATCAGGTCGCCTCAGAATTTTTATCCCTCTTAGCCCATTCTTTTCTGTCAGAACAGGTTCAGAAAGGTAAATCTGCCCTGAGGGGCAGGAAGGGCGAAAGATTCTTCTCATCTCTCTTATCCATCGTGGATGATGGGCTTCTTCCAAAAGGGGCATCTACCTTTCCCATCGATGGAGAAGGGACCCCAACCCAGAGGACACCTCTGGTCGTAAAAGGGGAGATATCAGGATATCTGTATGATAGGTTTTGGGCTAAGAGAGAAAATGCCTTATCCAAAGAGCTGATCGTCAGGTCCACAGGTAACAGCCGTCGCCATTCTATTAAATCCCCACCTGGATTGGGGACATCAAATTATTTTATCGAACCAAGGGAATCTTCCCTTCTTTCACTGATCAGAGGACTTTCACAGGGATTGGTCGTTGAAGAGGTGATGGGCCTTCATACGGTTGATCCCATCTCAGGTGATTTTTCACTGGGCTGTTCAGGTACCTGGATGGAGAAAGGCGAGAAGGCCTATCCGGTGAAGTCCATTGCGATCGCCGGAAATCTTTTCCAGCTCTTCAAAAGGCTGGCAGGTGTTGGAGATGACCTCAGGTTTTTTGGAAAGGTCGGATCTCCGAGCCTTTTAATCGATAGCCTTGAAATTAGCGGAAATTAAAGAAATTTCCAAAAAAGTGAAAATTTCTGATTACACCGATTGGATAAGATTACACAGATGAAAAAATATTAAATAATCAAAATCTATGTAATCTTTATTAAAATCTGAGTAATCAAGCGAGCTTGGAATCGTTTTTCAAGCTCGCTTAAAAAAGCTTGACAGGAGTATCCCAAATCTGGTATTAAAAACAGACCTGATGGGGGTTCCTTCCTCTATTTTTTAGTGAAACAAGGAGATCATTTTGGATAAAGAATATATCACGATTCTTATCTTTGGACAGAAAACCTCCAAGACACGGCATCTGAAGATTCATAAAAAGACGTTTAAAATAACTCTTTATCTTTTGGCATTTTTTCTCCTCTCCATCACCTTCTTCTTCTGCGACTATATCCAGGTCAAGAAAAAAGCTTATGAAGTCGCAAAGCTACAGCAACAATCCGAAACCCAAAGGTCCCAGATCCATTTCTTCTCAGCGAAGATCGAAGAATTGGAAAGGCAGCTCTCTAAACTGAAAGATTTTGACAGAAGGATTCGTGTTATTGCCAACTTAGAAAAGAGTCAGGAGGCTACTTCTTTCATGGGAATGGGTGGTCCCTCTCCATCGGATATCCGGGAAAAATTGAAAGGAGAAAACGATGAGAAGGGACTGGTTCACCAGATGAAGGCTGACATTGAACGTCTCCAGTCGGAGGTAACTTCAAGAGAGGTTAGTCTGAACGAACTTGAAAATATCCTTCAATCAAAGAAAGATATGTTGGTCCATACCCCTTCGATCTGGCCGGTCCAAGGCTGGGTCACATCCGATTTCGGGTTTCGTTCCAATCCCTTTACAGGATTAAGCCAGATGCATGAAGGGCTTGATATCTCAAACCGGACCGGAACGATTGTTGTCTCACCTGCAAATGGTTTTGTTTCGGATATTGGGAGCGATTGGGTTTATGGAAAATTTTTAATCATTTCTCATGGATTCGGAATCACAACCCGGTATGGCCATCTCAATCAGGTTTTAGTGAAGGCTGGCCAGAAAGTGAAGCGAGGTGACAGAATCGCAGAAGTCGGAACAAGCGGCAAGACGACAGGCCCCCACCTGCACTATGAAGTTAAATTGAATGGTATCCCGGTCAATCCGATGAAATTTATTTTAAATTGATCATCCCCAAATTATGGGATAAAAGCCCGGTAAAGGAAACCTTTATCGGGCTTTTTCTTTGCCTGTTGAAACATATTTCCATACGTTATATAATTTTTGGAAATTAAAGAGAAATTTGTGGGGTAAAGGTTCTATGTTCAGTTCAATCCTAAAGAAGATCGTAGGAAGCAAAAATGAGAGGGAGTTGAAAAGGATCCAGCCGGTTATCCAGAAGATCAATGAGCTGGAATCGGATATCCATCCCCTGAGCAATGATCAACTCAAGGCGAAGACAGGAGCATTTAAGGAGAAGATCGATCAGGGAGCATCTCTGGAGGATGTCCTTCCAGAAGCTTTTGCAGTTGTCCGGGAAACGGCGAAGAGGACCCTCGGAGAGCGGCACTACGATGTCCAGTTGATCGGAGGCATTGTTCTGCACGAGGGAAAGATTGCTGAAATGGCAACTGGGGAGGGAAAGACGCTGGTGGCAACCCTGCCTGCCTATTTGAACAGTCTCACAGGGAAGGGAGTCCATATCATCACGGTGAACGATTATCTCGCCAAAAGGGATAGTGAATGGATGGGAGCCATCTACCGCTTTCTAGGTCTCTCTGTGGGCGTGATCGTCCATGAATTGAATGATCAGGAACGAAAAAAAGAGTATGGTTGCGATATCACCTACGGGACCAACAACGAGTTTGGGTTCGACTATCTCCGGGACAATATGAAATTCGATATCGAAGATTATGTCCAGCGGGACCTGAACTATTCTATCGTGGACGAAGTGGACAGTATCCTGATCGATGAAGCAAGAACCCCCTTGATCATCTCCGGCCCTACGGAGGAGTCAACTGATAAATACTACAAGATCAACCGAATCATTCCCAGCCTGAGGCAGAATAAGGATTACCAGCTCGAAGAGAAGAGCCATACTGCCTTTTTAACGGAAGAGGGAGTTGCTCATGTGGAGAACCTACTCCATGTGGAGAACCTCTATGATCATAGAAATATCGAAACCCTTCACCATGTCAACCAGGCTTTAAAGGCCCATACCCTTTTTAAAAGGGATGTGGACTATGTGGTCAAGGAGGGGCAGGTGGTCATCGTCGATGAATTCACCGGCAGACTGATGCCTGGAAGGAGATGGAGCGATGGTCTCCACCAGGCCGTGGAGGCAAAAGAGAATGTCAGGATCGAGAATGAGAATCAGACCCTGGCGACCATCACCTTCCAGAACTATTTCCGGATGTACAAGAAATTGGCCGGAATGACCGGCACAGCGGACACCGAGGCAGCCGAGTTCCGAAAGATTTATAACCTCGATGTGGTGGTGATTCCCACCAATATGCCTTTGATCAGGGCCAATTATTCTGATGTCATTTACAAAACAGAGGATGAGAAATACCGTGCCGTTGTCCGGGAAATAGAGGAACTTTATCAACTGGGTCGTCCGGTCCTGGTGGGAACGATCTCTATTGAAAAATCGGAACGGTTGAGCCTCTTCCTGAAGAAGCGCGGGATTCAACATAATGTCCTCAATGCGAAGCATCACGAGAGAGAGGCTGAGATTATTGCCCAGGCCGGAAGGATGGGGGCAGTCACCCTCTCAACGAATATGGCAGGAAGAGGGACGGATATTCTTCTGGGAGGAAATACCAAATTCCTGGCTAAAACAATGGTAGAGCAGAAGGAGGACGCCGAACCCACGCAAGAAGCTTATGAGAAGGCTTACCAGAAAGCCCTGAGCATTGTCCAGAAGGAAAAGGAGAAAGTCGTTCAATTGGGGGGCCTCCATGTGCTCGGCACCGAGCGTCATGAAGCGAGGCGGATTGACAACCAGTTGAGAGGAAGATCGGGAAGGCAAGGTGACCCGGGATCCTCACGGTTCTATCTTTCTCTTGAGGATGATCTTCTCCGCATCTTCGGTTCAGAGAGGATTTCGAATATCATGGACCGGCTAGGGATTGAGGAGGACCAGCCTATTGAGCATAACCTTGTAACTAGGGCGATCGAGAATGCACAGAAGAAGGTCGAGGCCCATAACTTTGAAATCCGGAAACATCTGCTGGAATACGACTCGGTGATGAATCAACAGAGAGAGGTTATCTATACCCAGAGAAGAGAGGTGCTGACCGGAGAAGACCTGAGAGAGTCGGTCATGGAGATGGTTGAGGAACAGGCCGAAGGGATGGTGGACCTTTATATCGATGAAAAGGCCCACCCGGAGGATTGGGATCTGAAGGGACTTCAGGATGGCATCTATCAGCAGTTTTCTTTTCGATGGGCCCCCCCCTCCCCTGAAGGCAATGGATTTACACGAGACCGGTTAAAAGAACTGATCATTGAGAAGGCAAAGGAGGTCTACCAGAAGAAGGACGAAGAGTTCGGAGGGACCACGCTCCGCTACCTCGAGAAGGTGATCATGCTCCAATCGGTCGATCACCACTGGAAGGACCATCTCCTCGGGGTCGATCAGTTGAAGGAGGGGATCGGATTAAGAGGTTATGGCCAGAAAGACCCTCGCATTGAGTATCAGAAAGAGGCCTATCAGATGTTTATTGAAATGTTAGAGAGGATCAAGAGGGATACGGTTGAGAAACTTTTTGCCATCCAGGTTGCAAGAGAACAAGAGGCCAGAGAGCTAAAGGTGGAGCGGAAGCAGACCTTCGTCATGAGCCGGGGAGCAGAGGCTGCTTCGCAGGGAGGCGGTATGACAGAGGATGGAAAAGGAGTGACGGTGCGCCGGGATGGAAAGAAGGTGGGCCGGAATGATCCCTGTCCATGTGGAAGCGGCAAGAAATATAAAAAGTGCTGCCTGGCAAAAGAGGAAGCAAGAGCCTAAAAATCAGTTTCAAGTTTCGAGTTACAAGTTTCAAGTTAAAACCAAAACCTGAGACCAGAAACTCGAAACAATGATGGAAGGAAAACAAATACTATAGTGAACGGCTTAAATAAGTTGACAACCGATCGATTGCCATTGATTCCCCCCCACCCTTTCCCTCCCCCTCGGAGGGGGGAGGGTAGGGAGGGGGTGAAATTATCGCTTCTCGATAATGACTACTTTATTAAGTCGTGCACTATAAATAACCTCCCTCTCCCCTGGTGCCTGCCTGCCGGTAGGCAGGGGAGAGGGTAGGGGTGAGGGGGGAAAGAGGAAAAGCATGAGTCTAGACTTCAAGGTTTCTGGTTTTCAATTTGCTGGGATTTCGGCAGGGATTAAAAAGAACGGAAAAAAAGATCTGGCTTTGATCTATTCAGAGGTTCCTGCTCAGGCAGCCGGGGTCTTCACCACCAATGCGGTGAAAGCGGCTCCGGTTCAGATCGGGATGGAACGGATCAAAAAAGGGGTCGGTCAAGCGTTGATTATTAATAGTGGCAATGCAAATGCCTGCACCGGATGTCAAGGCCTCAAGGACGCACGAAAAATTTCTTCATGGGTGGCCAGAGGCTTAGGGATCGATGAAAAACTGGTTTATCCTTCTTCCACCGGGGTTATCGGTCTTCCCCTCCCGATGAGAAAAATCGAAGATAAAGTTCCGGAACTTATTCAATCCCTTTCTCCAGACGGATGGATGAATGCCGTTGAAGCCATCATGACCACGGACGCCTTTCCAAAGATTGAAGTGGCGACCTGTCGATTGAAAGGAAAGATCGTAAAATTGTGTGGAATGGTGAAAGGGGCGGGGATGATTCGGCCAAACATGGCAACGATGCTTTCTTTCCTTGTCACCAATGCCAATATCAAAGCCTCCCTTCTTCAAAAGATGCTTAAGAAGGCTGCTGATGTTTCTTACAACAGCATTACAGTAGACGGAGATACCAGCACCAATGATACGGTTCTCCTTCTCGCGAATGGGAAGTCCGGACATGCTCAACTCACACATATGGACCGCGATGGAGAAGTGTTTTTAACAATGCTTTGCCGCGTCTGCCAGAATCTCGCCAAGGGCGTTGTAAAAGATGGGGAAGGGGCTACCAAACTTGTTGAAATTCTCATCGTTGGAGCAAAGAATAGGGAGGATGCGAAGAAAGCCGCTTATGCGATTGCCCACTCTCCATTGGTGAAAACCGCTTTCTTCGGAGAAGATGCCAACTGGGGAAGGATCCTCTGCGCATTGGGCCATTCGGGTGCCGGGATTCGTCCCAACCGAATTGATGTTTTGTTCAATAAGTATCCCATTGTCAAAGATGGGGTGGGAGTTGGCGGCAAGCTCGAAGAGAGGGCAGGAAAAGTTCTTAAGGAAAAATCCTTCAGGGTTACTGTCGACCTCCATCAGGGAAAAGGAATGTATTTGCTCTTTACAACAGATCTCTCCCTCGAATATGTGAAAATCAACGCCTCCTACCGCTCTTGAGCGATGCGTTAGAGCTGTTTTTTTCTGACTCCGACGACGATCAACAAGATGCCGCCTGCGACCGCTAACACACCCAAAACCGGCGAAACCGGGATTGTTTTTCTTTCCTCTGCATAAGCTTCGATTGGGCCAAATTTGATGATCTTCTCACGCGTTGTAAATGGGATGCCCTGGTAGATCAGAGAGATCACCCCGATCCCGACAAGAAGGATACCTATGATTGTCACGACCTTCATAATGACCTTTTCCCTCGCTAAGGCCTTTGATATGTGGCACAGCGCTGAAGCTTTTTCACATTATAGACAATAGGTTTTGATATTTCAAGAACACCTAATAGAACTCAGCTTTGTTAAAACTTACTTCGATGAACTGCGGCATAAAGACGAGAATCGCAAAAAGAAAGAGGCGAGGCGGTATCGTAATATTTCCCTTCTCATGTTGACGATGGCGTTGGTGGGAGGAACTTCTTTCGGGCAGACCTTCACACACTGGAAGACCGTATTGCAGCCCCAGACCCCATGATGATTATTTAATGGATTTAGAATCTCCTTCTCTCTGCGATCCCTTGGATCAGCGAAGAAGCGGTAAGTCTTGGCGAGCATGGCAGGGCCCCAAAACTGGGAGTCTCTTCCGAAAGCAGGGCAGGCTCCAGAGCAGATTCCACAGAGGATACACTGGATATAAGGGTCAATCTTCTTGCGTTCGTCTTCTGTCATTGTATATTCACGACCGGCTGGAATAGATTTCCCATGAAGATAAGGTTCAATCTTCTTATAGTGTTCGAAGAAAATAGACATATCCACCATGAGGTCTCGAATCACTGGAAAGAATGGAAGAGGTTCAATCCGTGTCGTCTCATTCAACAACCCTTCCACCGGAGTCCGGCAGGCCAATACCAATTTCCTATTAACCTTCATCCCACAGGAACCGCAGACCGCTCCCCGGCAGGAATATCGAAAAGAGAGTGTTCCATCCTGTTCATCCTGAATCCGCAATAATGCCTCCAGGAGATTCATCCCTTTTTTCGTCTCAACCTCGAAGGTTGTATCCCAACTGGGCGGATCCTTTTTGGGATCATACCGTTTAATTTTCAATAATAAGACAGGTGTTTTCATCATTATTTACTTCAACTTGACTCTTCTCTTTCGCAACACTTTAGTGATTCGAAAATATCATAACCCCACTTAATCTCCCCTTATCTTAAGGGGAGATTTCCCCTCTTAGATTAAGAGGGGGATGGGGGAGTTACTTCTATTGAGTTTAATAAGTTCTTTCCTTGGGAGGATAGTGCGTGCTCGTCACCTCCTTATAATCGAGTCTCACCCCCTCTGGCGTTTTAAAGGCAAAGGTGTGACGAAGCCAATGTTGATCATCCCTTTTTGGATAATCCATACGAAAATGGGAACCGCGGCTTTCTTTCCGTGCGAGAGCCCCTTCGATCATCACCTCTGCCAGGTGAAGCATTCCCTCGAGCTCGATCCATTGAATCAATTCTTGGTTGAAAGCAAGGCATTTTGACTTAAGGCCGACCCTCTTGAACCTTTCTTTCAATTCCCGGATCTGCTTTCTTGCAGAAAGAAGGTCTGATTCATTTCGAAAGATCCCAACCTGGAAGGTCATTAAAGCCTTCATTTCATCCCTTAAACGATAAACCGGTTCTTCCCCTCTTCGCGTGAAGATTTCATCGAAACTGGGCCGCAATGAATGATACTGATTTTGAAACGTTGCACGGTTGAATGTCCCCGTATCTTTTTTTATTGTTTGGGCTATTCTCATCCCAGTTCTTGCTCCGAAGACTAATGTATCAAGGAGAGAATTTCCCCCCAATCGATTGGCGCCATGAACGCTCACACAGGCACATTCCCCTGCTGCATATAGACCAGGAAGAGAAGTCTCTCCATCCGAATTTGTTGGGATTCCACCCATGGAATAGTGTTGTGCGGGCTGGACAGGGATTGGATCTGAGATTGGGTCGAATCCGGCAAAATCGAGGGCGATCTGACGGATCCCGGGAAGACGGTCGATGATTTTTTCCTTTCCTAAGTGGCGCAGGTCGAGGTGGACATATTCACCTTCATACCCACGACTTTCGTTGAGTTCCGTCTGAATTGCCCTCGCAACGATATCCCGTGGGCCAAGCTCCATTAATTTAGGAGCATAGCGCTCCATAAAACGCTCACCTCTCACATTGGTGAGAAAGCCTCCTTCTCCCCGGGCTGCCTCGGTGATGAGAATATTGCTCCCATAAAGGCTTGTGGGGTGGAATTGAACAAATTCCATGTCCTCAAGAGGAAGGCCAGCCTGATAGGCTAAATAGCAACCCCTTCCTGTATTGATGACGGCATTGGTTGACCTCAAGTACATTCGCCCATAGCCTCCGGTTGCCAAAACGGTGGCCTTTGCCTGGACGGGAATGATTTCTCCTTTTAAGAGGTGGAATGCGAGGATGCCAATGCATTTTCCTTCCTCTACGACCAGAGAAAGGGCGTACCACTCTTCATAAACGGGGATGGTCAGTCCAGTCACCTGTTCATAGAGAACGTGAAGGAGGTTATGGCCGGTCCGGTCCGCAGCAAAACAGGTTCTTGGAAAACCCGCTCCTCCAAATGGTCGCTGGGCAATCTTTCCATCTTCTGTTCTGGAGAAGAGGGTTCCCCAGTGTTCCATCTCAATGACCCGCTCATTGGCTTCTTGACACATCACTTCAACCACATCTTGGTCTGCGAGATAGTCACTCCCCTTAATCGTATCAAAGGCATGGTTTTCCCACGTGTCTTTGACCGGAGCTGGAGCATTTCCCAAAGGGGCATTGATCCCGCCCTGCGCTGCGACCGAATGGGAACGCAAGGGATGGACTTTAGAAAGAATGGCCA